>Ga0163162_10007801_pt1 | contig 10435 bp, 6 predicted proteins | sample S55metaG_FD_115310 | JGI IMG/M metagenome (GOLD analysis project Ga0163162, IMG submission 115310) | Switchgrass rhizosphere microbial communities from Kellogg Biological Station, Michigan, USA - S5-5 metaG | ecosystem: Host-associated > Plants > Roots > Rhizosphere > Soil | place: USA: Michigan...
AGACGAGCAGACGGCCGTCCGGGGAGACGCCGGGCCACGTCGATGAACCGGTACTCGCCACGATTACCGCCACGCCGCTGACGGTCGAGACACGGAGAATCGACCCGGTCGGCTGCTGCTGGTCCGTCTTGAGCGGCAGGCAACTCCATCCTGGATCACAGGCGACCGGTGGATTGACGCCGACGTAGAGCGACTTGCCGTCTGGCGTCCAGCGCACGAAGGAGACACTTCGTGGAAAGAGGTGCACCAGCCTCGGTTGCCCGCCGGCGATCGGCGCGATCACGATGGCCTGGCCCACTCCGGTTGAGTCATCACGAGCGAACGCCACCGATTGTCCATCGGGAGAGATCGACGGCGCGTCGGAAGTACCCGGCACGGCCTGCCGCTCCGGACCAGCGGCAATCCCGGTTCGCGGATTGAGCGGGAGGATCCAGACGGCACGATCACTGTGCTTCGCGCCGGCGCGCACATAGGCGAGTGATGCCCCATCGGCTGCGAGCGAAAGATCCCACACTTCGCCCTTGGCCAGACGAGTGCTCGTCTTCTTCCGGCGATCGTAGAGCCAGAGGTCGCCGGCCGGCGATACAACGTAGGCGCGCGAGGTATCGCTCGAGAGCACGAGCTGCGCCACCTGGAGCTCGGCAGGAACGATCTCGGGAAGCGGCACCTGCGCTGATTGCCGCGCTTGTGCGGAGAGTGGCGCAGCTGCCAGTAAGACTGCAACGGACACCCATCTCCTGCTCATGTTTGGCATCGTGCGACAGCACTCCCTTGGTTCCGGCCGCGAAGGGCGTGCTTCCGACCGTATGGAAGCACGCGACTATTACCGGTCGAGTATCACCAATGTTTCGGCGAAAGCGAAGGGCCCCGACGGCACCCGGTCACCTGGGGGTGGCGGGGGCGACAAATCGCCGCGAATGCCGCTCGTAGGAGTGCGCGAGTGCAAGCATCCGCGCGTCACTCCCCGGAAGTCCCACGAAGGAGATGTTCCCTCCCGGCATTCCGTCGGCTCCGATCCCGCCTGGCACCGAGACTTCGGGGAGGCCAAGCCAATTGCCATAGCCGAGCGTCGTGCGCACGTTGGGCCAGGAGTCAACGACGCGCGTGGCCGGAAACGGCATTGTCGGGTAGATCATCGCGTCGAGTCGCTCGGCCCTGAACGTCGCGGCGAGCTGCTCGGTGACCGTTGCGCGCGAGCGCGCAAACGACACCCCCGCCGGATCGCGCTCGTACGGCTGATCGATCAATGCCGCCATTTCCGGCCAGGTCTTCGGCAGGACGTCGTAGAACGCGCGGTACGCGGCCAGGCCACGCTCGACTTCGCGCCGCGCATCTCCCCCGTGGGTGCGGCAGTAGCGGAGGAGCGCATTGGCCGTCGCCGCCGGCGAATTGGGATCAGGCGCCACGTCACCCCGCGCTTTCGCCGCTTCCATGAAGAGATTTCGCATGGTGAGTCGCGTCACGGCTGGCGATGAGACATTGACGATGGCACCGGCAGCCGTCAGATCGGCCACGGCACGATCAAAGATCGCGATCGATTCGCCCGACATCTGCGATCGCGGGACGTTCGCTTCAACCAAGCCAAGGCGCGCGCCGGCAAGCGCATCGTCGCGCAGCCCCGCGAGCCCCCCGCGACGCCAAGGCGCTACGAGTGCGAGGCCGTCGGACGGATCGGGACCGGCGATCGCATCGAGGAGCAGTGCCGCATCGGCGACGTTTCGCGCCAGCGGGCCGTGGGTGTCGAGATAGGGCCAGGTGGGAATCACGCCGGTGCGCGGCACCAGGCCAAACGTTGGCTTCATGCCGACCACACCGCAGAATTGCGCCGGAATGCGATTGGATCCACCGTCGTCGGTGCCGAGTGCGGCGAACGCCACGCCGCACGCAACGGAGACGGCGGAGCCGGCGCTGGAGCCGCCGGGAGTCTTCACGCCAGTCGGGTCGTACGGGTTGCGGACCTGGCCGGAGAGGGAGCTGGTCCCGTTGCCGTGATAGGCGAAGTCGTCGGCCGCGGTCTTGCCGAGCACCACGGCGCCCGCGGCCCGCATTCGCCGCACCTCGAGCGAATCGCGATGCAGGACTTCCGGAAAGAGCGATGCCCACTGTGCGTTCGATGCGGTGGTGGGCAGTCCCTGCATGTCATAGATCGCCTTGGCGAAGAGCGGCACGCCGTCGAGCGGTCCGCGCAGCGCATGGTGGCGAGCCCGGGCGTCAGAGGCCCGGGCTTCATCCATGGCCAGTGGTGAGATGCGGTCGAATGCGCGCAGCGTGCCGTTCCAGGCGCGACAATGCTCGATCGCCAACCTCGTGACTTCGACCGCCGACCAGTCACCACGTGCGCGACCGGCTTGATACTCGATGATCGAACCGGCGAGCGGATTCGCAAGCCGGGCGGGCCAGCGCATGAGCGGCAGCGCGAAGAGCGCGCCGAGCTGGCGGAGCGCATCCCGCCGCGAAAGCACGACGAGCGCGGGTGCGGCGCTCACTCGGCCGGTCGGAGGCATCGCACGCGGCTACGGCCGAGGATCATATCGGAGAACGCCCTTCGTGCCCGCCGTGAAGAGCGTGTTGCCCACCCGACGGAACCGGTTCACCAGTGCGGAGGTCACACCCACCTTGCTCCACGTCAGCCCGCCGTTCGTTGTGGCGTACATTCCGGTAAAGAAGCCGCCAACCCACCCCACGTTGATGTCCAGGAAGCCAATCCCCTGCAGGCCGCCGGCGCCGCCAAGCGGCTGCCCGGTTGCGACGATCTGGATTGTCCACGATTCGCCGCCGTCTTCAGACTTGACGACGCGGTAGGTCCCGTCGAGTGATTCGATCGCGACATAGATGATGCTCGCCGTGACCGGGAAAATCTTCCAGGCCCAGCCCGGCCCGGCAGCACTCGTGAATACGACGCGCCAGGTGAGACCTCCGTCTGTGGTCTTCAGGATGGTGGCCGGCCCCTGCCCGGTGCTGGCAATTCCGCTACCGCCGATCAGTCCGGTGGATTGATCGAGGAACGCCACATCGACCAGCCCCGACATCATACCGGCAAGACTGGTGTATTGCCACGTCGCTCCGACATCGGGCGACGTGTACAAGTCCGTGGCCCCCGTATACCGTCCCACCACATAAACGCGACTTCCGAAATGCGTGATGCCGCACAGGCCAACCGGAGCCTTGGGTAAGGCGAACGCGATGTCGGTCCAGGTGCGACCGCCATCGGTGGTGCGATAGAGACTACCAGACACCGACCCCACCAGGCCGCGCGTGCTGTCCGCGAAGTCCACGCTGCGCAACGGTCCCAACCCGCTGCCCTGCTGAGTCCAGGTCACTCCGCCGTCGGCTGTCGCGAGGATGTCACCGCGATCGGAGACGACCCACCCGTGCATCGCGTCCGGAAAGGAGAGCCCCTCGTACTTCGAGGTGATAGGGCGGTTGAGCATCAATGTCCACAATCCGAGCGACGCGACCGAATCGACCGTGGATGCTGGCGGCTGCGGCGGCGGTGGCGGTGGTGGTGGCACCGGCGGCGGTGCCGGAAATGCGACGTTGATCGTGACCGACGCGCTCTTGCCGTCGATGGTCGCTGTCACGGTGGTCATGCCGCTGGCGAGCGCCGTCACGCGGCCGTTGGTGTCAACGGAAGCGATAGACGGCCGCGACGATGTCCAGGTAACCGTCCTGCCGGTGAGTACGTTGCCCGCGCTGTCGCGCGGGGTGGCCGTGACCGTCAAGGTCTGCAGCGGGTCGACGATCACGGCCGTGGTGGTCAGCAAGATCGTCGCGGTCGTCGCCGCTCCGGGCGCACCGGCATCGTGCACCTGGCAGGTGGCGAGCCCCAGGACGGCGGCAGCCTGAGCGACGGCAGAGACTCGCGGATGGCGAACTGTCTCCATGGCCATGGATCGGCTCCCGAGGCTTGGTGACAAATGATACGACAAATGCGTGGCGCACTGCGGAGCCCCGGCTGGCCGGCCGGGGACCGCACACCCGCAGCAGTCTAGAGCACCTGGTACCGGAAGCCGTGATCCTGCGAGAGACCGATGAGCATTACGTGCGCCGGAACCACAATCACGCCCGGCCGAAGGCCCGTAGCGCGGAACTCCTTGTAGACATCGGCCGCCTGGGCACCGGTGGCCTTGGCCAGCTTCGACGTCGCGCCGAGCAGCGCGTTGTTGCACTGCCAGCAGGTGAGACCGCGCTTAACCAACACCGGAAGCGAATAATCATATCCGGGTGCCGTGGTGTCGGGATCGGCGAAGATATTCCGCTTCGCCCAGGTGCCGGTCTTCGGATCATTGATCTTCCAGACTTCGCCGATGGGGTACTTGAGCCACATCGCATCGATGGCGTTGGCCGGGAATGAAACGCCGTGGATGCCCGCGATGGCATTGACCTGCGGCGACTCGAGTCCGAGTACATCGCGGTGGGCGTTATACCAGTTGCGAATGGGGAGGAAAGGCGAAAAATCACCGGTGAGTACGCCGACATCGAATACCTGGCGATGCTTGCCGCTGAAGCGTTCGAGCCAGGTCAGATCCCATTTTTCGGGCTGCTGTGCATCAAACGTCGGGGTGGTAGTGGCACTTACATCGAGCGGCGTGACAGCGGCGCCAATGGATGCGGCCGCGAGAGTTCCGAGAAAGGTTCGACGATCGGTCATCAGGTGCTCCGGTGCAGGCATTGTTCGCTCGGTCTTGAGGTTGGTCGCGCCGCAGCTTTCCGCAGCTCAGGTGGGCCGCAGGCATCATGGCGCGCTACAAGTCTACTGCAGAATCGTGCGAAGTGTTCGATGGTTGCCAAAGAAGACGCCCGTTCGCGTCCACCGTCGAGGTGGCGCGAACGGGCGCATTACTTAAGTAGTGTTCAACTGGTGCGGCGGCGGCGCCGGGCGAGCGGGCTCAGCCCGATCAAGCCGGTCCCCAGGAGGAGCAGCGACGCGGGTTCCGGCGTCACGCTTTGCAAGGTTCCAACGCCTGCCAGGCCACCGCAGCTTCCGACGTTGGTGGCGTTGTTGTTCGCTGCCGGAGAATCATTGGGGTTGGCCGTCAGCGTTCCGACATACCGATCATCGACGCAGCTATACTGGTTGTCGCTGTTGGAAATCCCGGCGCCCACGAATCCGGCGTCGAGCACGACCCACTGATTTGAAAAATCGTACCCGGTCCCGAGGAAAAACTGGAACTGGAATCCACCCGATCCGGTGAGCGACGTGAACGGCGTCGACGCAGCCGTGAATGGAGTGACGCTGGCGTCGCACCAGCCATCGCCCTTCATGAATGCGCAGTTGTTGGTCAGCACGTTCGGTGTGTAGCTGGGCGAGTTGGGCGGAACCAGGATGTTGCCTGCCCCGTCAATCAGCCGAAAATCCGGGGTACCTGCCCCGCCGCTCACATTGTACCAGTTGCCGATGTTGCCGGTATTGATGCCGTCGTTGTATGTGTGCGGTGTGATCGACGCGCTACCGAGCAGGTCGTCCCCGGTAGGACAGGCCGCGCTGCCGGCCCCACCGCACCAGAAGAGGCTGAATCCCGCCATCGAGGCGAGCGGGCGACCCGAGAGGCCGTCATCCCGGTTCCAGACGGTGAGGTCGGCCCACCCATTCGAGTAATAGTCGAAGCGAGCCGCCGCGCAGTTGACGTGGCGGATGCCATTGCCGTTGATAACCGTGTAGCCGTTGTCCATCGGGCCGTGCAGGATAGTGCATGCGTCGCCGTCGTCGGCGCCCCACGTCAATGTGTAGGGCGTTCCAACTCCGCCGAAAAGGTGGTTTGGATCGGCGGTGGTGACCTGGGCGCGAGCGGCAGACGGCACCAGCAGGAGCGCGAGGAGCGCAGAAGCGATGGAGCCGCCAACGAGGCGTCCCCAAATCGGGGTGTTTTTCACTGCAGCTCCAGAGATGCCGGGGGAACAGCCTGGATTCCATTCAGGGAATCGTGAACAGCGTCCGTATCGCAACCGACATGCCGAGCCGGGCGGTCGCGCCGGACACCGGGCTAACTACAAGAGCATCAGGGGCCTAGGCCGTGTGGTTGCGTCAGGCCAACGTACCGCCGATTGTGTCGCTGATGCATCGATCTGTCGCGTGGCCGCAGCAGTCGTTGATCCGCACCCGTTCAGCTGCTCACAATCAACCCGGGTGCGCTGCCAGCCATTTTTCGGCCTCGGCCTGGTGCAGCCGCAGCATCGGCAGGCGCTTGCGGACAAACGCCTTGACCGACGCTCGCTTCGCCTGGGCGAGCTCGACACCGGTGAGCTTGATGATCGCGGCCTTGTGATCGTCAACGATGAACTGCACGAACGCGCGCTCGAAGGCCGCTCCGCTCAACGCGTTCAGCGCCGCCATCTCATCGACCTGCGCCCGCGCCATCACCGAATCCGCCGGCAACAGCCGGGGAATCTTGAGCTCCTTCGACAACTTCGCCCCTTCCGTCAGCGACCGTTGATGATCCTTGAGCGCGAGATCGGCCAACGCTTTCGCGCTGCCGCCAGCCTTGGTGGAGGCAAGCTTTGTCACCTCGATGATATTCGCATCGCGCGCGCCGATGGCCCCGAGCACCGTGCCATCATCGGTGCGCGCCACGACAGCCGCGTGCTTTCCGGGCGCCAACGGTGGACCAATCACCGGGGCCTGGGCGGAAACAAGCAGGGCAAGCAATGCAACGATCACGACGCACCTCGATGGATCAGGATTGGCAACGAATGATTCCTACTTGACCGGGACCGGCACCGTGGGAGTTCCGCGACACTTTCCGCCGGCCTGATCCCAGAGCCGGCCATTCACGTCCAGGAACACGGACCGGAATTCACCCTTGCCGAGCGTCAACTTGAGCACACCGAAATAGCCCTGGATCCGAACGGCGCTCTGTGGCATCGGCTTGGCCTGAAAGCCGCGCAGGTCGCCGCCACCGGTGCCCACCACGTATTCGGTGATCCCCTTGGTCGAATCGAGTACGCCCGCCGGCGACTGCGGCAGGAAGCGCTCATAGTCGTGATCGTGTCCATTGAGGACCAGCGTGACGCCGCCGTCGGTCAGGAGTTGCCAGAGCGGCTGCAGCAACACGTCGCCGCCATGCCAACCCGAGGAGAAGCGCGGGTTGTGCCAGTAGGCCATGATGCACGCCTTTCCAGCCCCCTTCAGGTCGCTCCGGAGCCAGTCTTCCTGTCCCTTTCGCTCGGCGGGCGAATACGCGCCAACGATGATCTCGCTATTGAGCGAGACCACGTGCCATTCGCCAACGTTGTAGCTGTAGTATCCCTTGTTGGCCGACCCGGCCTTGCTGCCGAAATAGTCGTAGTACGGGACGCTGCCGGCGGTGACATACTCGTGATTGCCGGGAGATGGATGAATCTTCTTCATGATCCGCTTGGCGGAATCGCCCCACGATGCGTTGAAGCAGATGGCGAAGTTGCTGGCCGATCCATCGGGGTAGGCGTTGTCACCGAGGGAGAAGACTTCGTCATTCACCTTGGCGACACTGTCGGCCTTGAGGACGCTGTCCACGAGCTTCGCGGTCTGTTCATCACCGTCAGTTCCGCAGACGGCGATGTCACCAACGCCAATCATCACCGAGGCTCCGGTCGCCGCAATTTCCGCCGCGGAAGCCGCCGCCGGCGCCGGCGTGATCTGCACAGGGATCTTGCACGAGAAGGCCGCCAGTGTAACCACCAGTGTCATGGCCAGGACGCGAATCCTCATCGGAACGCCCCCGGCAGCGAGAATCGAAGCGCGAGCCCCGCGACACCGCCGACTTCGTTGGCATGCATCACCCGGACGTCGAGCGACAATTCATGAAATGCAATCCAGAACCCGGCGCCGAGAGCATTGTGCCAGCCACCAGGCGAATCACCCTTTACGTAGACACGGCCGACGTCCTCCGTGGCGAGCAGGCCGGTGTTCAACGGCAGCAGCAGCGTGAACTTTGCCACCGGCACGCGCAGTTCCGCCGTGGCGAAGGTCGATGCATCACCGGCGAAGCGCTGCAGGTCGAAACTGCGCACGTCGCCCCGACCACCGATAAACGCCGACTCCTGGAACGGAAAGTCGCCGAACACTTTCTTGACCCCGCCGCGGAGTGTCAGGTACGGATGCGTAGGCACTGGCAGCGTGAGGTACAGCGCACCGACGGCATTCACGACCGTGAACGACGATTTCACATCCCACACGCCAGGATACCAGGTGCCGCTGATGTCCAGCGAGGTGCCACTGTGAGGGTGATGCACCGGTGTACGGTCGGTATGCACCAGTGCGAGTCGGAGACCGGCCTCGCCAAAGTGACCAGACCCGTAGGGAAGCGTTGCTGACACAAAGCGGTTGGCCAGCGAGTCGGTGACGGCGTACTGCAGCACGGGGCCAAACGAGAGATCGGTCGTTGTGCTGAACGCGAAGGCGACGGATGGTTGCAGCAGCCACTGCCGCTGGTTGACCGCGTAATAGTCATTGCGCGGCGGGGAGACTCCACTGAGCAACCCCGGCGTTTCCGGCGACGTGTTGCCCAGTCCGTGATAATTGATCATCTCCAGCTGCGACATCCGGATCACTTCCGTGAAGTGGATGGAGGAGCTTTCGCGCCGCTGGTCGCCGGCCAGCGACACGCGGAACCCGGACACCTTGAACGAATAGCGGCCTTCCAGCGCGAGCTTGCTCGAATACGGCGAATCGCGAAAGCCGTAGCGATACCATGTGATCCCGGCACGCGGCTCGATCCCCATGTCATGATTGATCGTCACGTCGAGCATCGGCGAGGTGCTGGAGCCGAAGTCCCGCGTGGCGGGCACCTGCTCGCCGAACTCCTGGACTCGCGGCCGACGATCGAAGAGGGTGTCGGGCGCATAGCTCACATCATCGACCTTGCCCTGGTCGTACAGATGGGTAGGACTGCGGTTTCCGCCAACGCGCGACGAATCGACCAGGGTGTTCGTGGCATTTCCGCCGATGACGCGAACCGGAATCGACCGCTGCACGTCGCCGACGATCTTCGCCTGGTCGTCACCACCATGCAGGTAGAGCCGGATGGTGCTGGTCTCGCTGGCATCGAAGCGGCGCTGGTAATACGTATCGCCAGTGGCCGACTCGAGGCGGACGTCAACGAAGCGATCATCCACGCGAGTGACCGTGGCATGATCGGCCGCGTCGGTGGCATGGATGTCCACGACGCCGGCGAGGAAGCGGTAGAAGCGCGCTGCCACGGCAGGCAGCGAGTCGCGACGAAAGCGGAGCTTGGCCGTGAGGGCCGGGGACGACTTGCGGTATTCGATCGGCATTGCGTGCATCGCGGCGTCGATCGCCTGATCATCGAGACGGCGAACCAGCGCATGCGCCACGGAATCCCACTGGCGGCGCGACAGGCCTGCCAGCAACCGGCGATCGAACTCGACCGAATTCCAGGTCAGTGCGCGGATGCTGGGATAGGTGCTGTCGAAGGTGACGAGCGACGGGACCGCCTGGCGCATGATTCCCGGAAAGAATCCGCCAGTCGAGATGAACGCCTTGTCGAAGTCGCGCGAAACCGGTTCCCAGGCGCCGCGAGGTGCCGGGAGCAGGCGCGCCCATTTCCATTGTCCGGGATGCCGATCCCAGTTGTTGACGAGCATGTCAACCAGTCGGGCGGTGAGAAATCCTTCGGCGTCGACCTGTTGCGACGGATCGCGATCGATCAACTGCAGCAGCGTATCGCTGTCGATGATATCGACGGCGTTGGCAAATCCCGGACGGTCGCCCTTCCCCTTGGTCGGATACTGTTCGATCGTCCCGATGAGATGCGCGAACTCTGCCCGGTACTTGCCAAGGAGTGTGTCGTCGGGCATCGCCACCAGCACCGGGGATCCCTGCAGCACACCGGCCGACTCGAGCAGCGACGAGACGATCAGCGCGGCCGCAGGATGCGAGCTGCTGGTCTGGTCACCGGCGATTTCATTGGCGAGCCCCACGTCCATCAACCCTGGCGGGATCGGCCCATGACTCTTGTCGGTGGAACGAAAGGCGTATTCGGTCCCGTCAGGCGTGGCGAAACGCAGTGACTTGGTCTCGAAGCCGCCGCTCAACTTGACCGGCTTCAACCCGCCGCCGAAGGTGCGCAAGTTGAGCACCGGGACGCGGATCGGCATCGTCCACAGATCACGATACGTGCCGCCGAAGAGGAACCGATGGAAGCCGCCCGCCTGGTAGTGCGCACCGGTCGCACCGGTCACGCTGTCGGAGCTCCGCACGTTGATGGATTGCTGCTGTGCAACCACTGCGGCCGGAAGAATGGCGAGCATCAGGGTGGCCGCGCGCAGCGCCGCCCGTAACGACAGCGCCAGCAGCGTGAGGAACAGCGCCAGCCCGACGATCCCCGTCTCGGCCCACAGCTGCAGGTAGGTGTTGTGCGTCACGTGCGGGCGCTCGACGATCAGGTCGACGAACTCCAGCGTCGTCGGCCGCCGCACGTACTTGGCCGACTCCTCG
>Ga0163162_10007802_pt1 | contig 10434 bp, 9 predicted proteins | sample S55metaG_FD_115310 | JGI IMG/M metagenome (GOLD analysis project Ga0163162, IMG submission 115310) | Switchgrass rhizosphere microbial communities from Kellogg Biological Station, Michigan, USA - S5-5 metaG | ecosystem: Host-associated > Plants > Roots > Rhizosphere > Soil | place: USA: Michigan...
ATCAGAGGACATTCGATGAAAATCAAAATGCGTTTGCTGGCAAAGCTTGGGCTGCTGCCCTTCCTGGCCTTGTTGCTGACCGGTCCCGTCTGTGCGCAGGCGGATCTCGGAAAGACAATTCTGGAAAAATTGACGGCTAAGGTCGCAAAGCTCGAAAGCGCCTGCGCAAGCGACATCAAGAAGTACTGTCGCACGGTGACGCCCGGTGAGGGGCGCATGATCTATTGCATGCAAGCGCATGAGGACAAAATAAGCGTCAAGTGCGCGTTCGAACTGGAAGAGGCCGCGACCAACGTGCAAACTGCCGCTGACGCTCTAAAGGACGGCTTGATTGCATGCAAGGCTGAAATAACCGGCGTATGCGGAAAGACCGTGCCGGGCCAAGGTCGAATCGCCGCGTGCCTGATAGCGAACAAATCCACGGCTTCGAGTGGTTGCGCAGAAGCTATCAAGAAGATCGAAGCTATGGCTGCTCAATGAAGGAACAACGTTCGTCGGCATTCCGTCGTCATAGGGCCGACGACTGAAAGCGTTGGAGCGACGATGGTGTTCAGATCGGCGCCGACCTTTGCAAGCCTCATTGCTTTTATCGCCCTGCTTGCGCCCAACAGTTCCGGCTACGCCCAGCAAACGACAGGGCAGTTATTGATATCGTCAGGATTCAATCCCATCGCCGCCACCACCCCCGAGATGGTGACACGTTTAATGTCGTTTCCTCCCAACCAGTTCGTTTTACGGCAGAAGGGCGGGCGGCCGTACTACGTCTATGCGGACCCATCGAGTTGCACCTGCGCCTATGTCGGCAGCGTAGCTGCGATGGATAAATACCGCGCCAGTTTCAGGGCGTTGCCTGCGGAGACTGTGTCGTCTGGCGGCTTCACGGACCCCGAGCGAAATATGATCAACAGCATGGAGAACGATGACGCGGCGGCCCAGTTCAACAACGACGTATTTGGCCCGAATTTTTAGTTGCGGGCCTCCGGATAGGTTTCGCCCCTATATCCTGTTGGCAACCAGTGAAGGGCGGGCAGCATCAGCAGGTGGCGTGGAATGACCTGCGGTCGTTCGACGTTATCGTTCCCACACTCAACTTGCCGTGGGTCGGCTTACCCCGGCACTGCCAAAGCACGGCTATCAAGGCCGCTTCGGTTCGTTCTTCCATCCAAGATATCGTATCGCGGCCTGAGATAATTCCTTGCTGGTGGCATCGTCGGAAAGATCCAACGGTCCAGGTCGGTTGATGACGATATTGTTGAGCGTGCCGAGAACCATCTGCATGGCAATTCGCACACTTCTCTGCCATTTGTCATCCTGCTGGTATTTCGGAAAGCGTCCGATGATGGCAATCGCGCCATCGACGAGTTCGCGCCCGATTTTTTGAAAAGGCTGCCATTCTTGCGGATTGTCGAGGGCCCGACGAATTTGGGCCCTCAATAGACCCTTGTTTTTGCCGAACTCCAGTACGAACCAATTTATCGTGGCCTCGATCACTTCGGAAGGGGAGGTAGCATTGGCATCGATCTCAGCCAGGAAGACCGTGATCTGTTTGGCGGTGTCGTCGACCTGACGCTGCATGACTTCGCTTACAAACCGCTCCTTGTTTCCGAACCGGAAATAGAGTGCACCGACTGAAGACCCGGCCACTGCCGCCACTTCGGTCATGTTGCAGTCGTCGACGCCACGCTGTTCGATCAGGCGGCGACCGATTTCGAGCAGGGCCTCGGTGCTTTCGCGGCTACGGGATTGCGTAGGCTGACGCAGCGCGGGTCGATCAACTCGCCCGACGCGAGCTTTAAGCTTCTTCATTTTGCGGGCCTATCTATCTTGCTGATTCCAGAACGGAATATCGCACGAAACGAAAGAAGTTGCAATTGAAATCGAATTGGAATATTGGTTCTATTATTGAAACTCCGGCTGCTGTGAAAAGAGAAGGCGCTTAGAGGCGTCCACCCCGCGTGAACCTAGAAGGGAAATGCCATGAAAGCCGTCCGGCCCGAGAAGGGCGCATGGACCATTGTCGCTCTGTTGTTTCTGTTCATGATGATCAACTTCGCCGACAAGGCGATCATCGGACTGGCCGGCGTGCCGATCATGACCGAACTCAACCTGACGCCGAAACAATTTGGCTTGGTCGGGTCGAGCTTCTTCCTGTTGTTCTCGATCTCCGCCGTCGTGACCGGTTTCATCGTCAACCGTGTACGCTCGAAGCCGGTCCTGTTGGTGATGGGACTGGTCTGGGCGCTGGTTCAATTTCCGATGCTCGGCACCGTGGGGATCGAAACGCTGATCGCCTGCCGGATCGTTCTCGGCGCCGGCGAGGGGCCGGCCTATCCGGTCGCGCTGCATGCAGCCTACAAATTCTTTCCGGATCAGAAGCGCGCCATTCCGAGCGCAGTGATTGCGCAGGGAAGCGCGATCGGAGTCGTGATCGCGATTCCGGTCTTGAGCGCGATCATCACCAACTATAATTGGCACTATGCCTTTGGAGCTCTTGGCGTCGCGGGTCTTGCTTGGGTTGCTGCGTGGGCGCTGCTTGGCAAGGAAGGTAGCATCGAAGCGCAGACGGTTGCCGAGGGTGCAATTGCTGACGCACGCATCCCCTATCGCGATCTGTTGCTGAGTCCGACGAATTTGGCGAGTTGGTGCTCGTATTTCGGCGCCTATTTCGGCCTGGCGCTGGTGCTGTCATGGTTTACGCCCTACCTCGTGAAGGGACTTGGCTTCGAGCAGTCCCTGGCGGGCAAGCTTACCGCGCTGCCATTCGTCGTCGGCTTCTTCGTCGTGATCGGCGGCAGCTGGCTGTCGCAACGGATGATGCAGGCGGGATCCACCAGCCGCACCGCCCGGGGTATCGTCTGCGGCGTAGCCATCTGTCTCGGGGGCCTCGCTCTGCTCGGCGCACCCATCGCGCCGAATGTGGCGACGACCATGATCCTGATCATTGCCGGCACGACCCTTCCGTCAGTCGCCTATATTCTCACGCCGGCCATCCTTGGCGAAATCACGCCGGCCTCCCAACGCGGCGCGGTTCTGGCCATCAACAGCGCGGTCGGAACATCGGCGGGTATCCTCGCTCCCTACATCATGGGCAGCGTGATTGAAGGGGCAGCATCGGCAGCGGAGGGATACAGCCACGGCTTCATGGTCTGCGGTATCGTAACGCTGATCGGTGGGCTGATCGGACTAGCCTTCCTGCGTCCCGAAGCGGAGCGGGCCAGACTGACGTCGCGCATGAACGCAAGGGCCAGCGTCGCGCCGGCGTAAGGCCGCACATCAATCCCATCGAAAGATTTGTATCAAGCAACTAATGACCCCGACGAGGATTTCAGCATGCCAAGAATTATCTATGCCGAACAAAATGGAACGAGACATGAAGTCGAATTGCCGGACGGCGTTTCGGTGATGCAGGGAGCGATTGAACATGCCGTTCCCGGAATCGACGGCGACTGCGGCGGCGAGTGTGCCTGCGGTACCTGTCACGTTTACGTCGACAGTTCATGGCTCGACCGGCTTGACGTGATTGGAGACGCGGAGGCGAGCATGCTGAGTTTTGCCGATGGCGCAAAGCCAAATTCGCGACTCGCGTGCCAAATCAAGATGTCGAATGAGCTTGACGGTCTGGTCGTCGAGTTGCCCGAAGCCCAGCATTAACCGAGCATTTGAAGGCATCCCATGACAGCACTTGCAATGGCGGCGGCACGCAAACGGGCCTACGAGCTCCCGATCGAACAAATCGATGTCAGCGACATCGAGCTATTTCGCGACGATACGGTTTGGCCGTACTTCGAGCGTCTACGAAAGGAAGATCCCGTCCATTTTTGCGCCAACAGCAAGTATGGACCGTTCTGGTCGATCACCAAGTACAAGGACATCATGAGTGTCGATACCAACCACCGGGCGTTTTCGTCGGAAGACGGTATTACGATTCAGATCCGGTCTGGTGGACTTCCGACGCCGGGCTTCATCGCGATGGATCCGCCCCGGCACGACGAGCAGAGAAGGACCGTTAGTCCCATCGTCTCGCCCGGCAACCTCGCCAATCTCGAGCACACGATCCGAACCCGAGTTTGCGCGATCCTAGACTCACTTCCGGTTGGGGAGACATTCAACTGGGTCGAAAAGGTATCAATCGAGCTTACCACCCAGATGCTGGCGACGCTGTTCGATTTTCCCTTCGAAGATCGACAACTTCTGACGTACTGGTCGGACGTCGCAACCACCGATGTCAACGCCGGCGGACCGATCGACTCCAACGAGAAGAAGATGGCAGTGCTCGGGCAATGCCTCGCCTACTTCACGAGGCTCTGGAACGAGAGGGTCAATGCTGAGCCGGGCAACGATCTCATTTCGATGCTGGCCCACTCACCGTCGACGCGAAACATGGATCCGAAGGAGTTTCTCGGAAACATCATTCTGCTGATCGTCGGCGGTAACGACACCACGCGCAATTCGATTTCGGGCGGAGTTTGGTTCCTTAATCAAAACCCGGATCAGTATCGGAAGCTGCGCGAGAACCCGCACTTGATCCCGAGCATGGTATCCGAGGCCATCCGCTATCAGACGCCGCTGGCGCACATGCGCCGTACCGCCCTTGCAGACACCGAGATTGGCGGAAAGACCATCAAGGCGGGTGACAAGGTAGTCATGTGGTACGCCTCCGGTAATCGCGATGAAGAGGCTATCGAGAACCCGGACAGCTTCATTATCGATCGTGCACGACCGCGACAGCACATCTCCTTTGGCTTCGGTATTCATCGCTGCGTAGGTAACAGACTAGCCGAAATGCAGCTCCGGGTGCTTTGGGAGGAAATTCTGAAGCGCGGCCGGATCATCGACGTCATGGGCGAACCGGAGCGGGTGATGTCGAATTTCGTGCGCGGTTACGCCTCGCTGCCGGTTCGCATCCGGTCAGCCTGAGTCCGGCGTGGCATAACCGCTAATTTTTGGAAGGAAGCGTTCAGGTGGAAAAGTTCGACTATGTCGTGGTGGGCGGCGGTTCGGCCGGCTGTGTCGTGGCCAGCCGTCTCAGCGAGAACCCAAAAGTCTCGGTTTGCCTGCTTGAGGCAGGGGGCCCAGGCAACAACTGGGTGGTCAAGGCGCCCATCGGCATCGCGATTCAGGTGCCATCCAAGACCAACAACTGGGCCTTTGAGACCGTTCCGCAGCCCGGGCTCAATGGTCGCGTCGGTTACCAGCCGCGTGGCAAGGCCTTGGGCGGATCGAGTGCGATCAATGCCATGGTCTACATTCGCGGCCACCGCTCCGATTACGATGGCTGGGCAGCGCTCGGAAACCACGGCTGGGCATATGACGATGTATTGCCGTACTTCAAGAAATCAGAGAACAACGAGTCGATTCACGATTCCTATCATGGGGTCGGAGGCCCACTTAATGTTGCCGATCTCAGGACGTCAAATCCGTTTCAGGATCATTTCCTGGAGGCCGGCCGGCAACTGCAGGTTCCCGTAACCGATGATTTCAATGGTTCCGATCAACTGGGCCTTGGAGTTTATCAGGTCACCCAGAAAAATGGAGAACGATGGAGCGCGGCGCGCGCCTATATCGAGCCAAACCTGTCGCGGGCCAATCTGAAAGTCGTCACGGGCGCCCAGGCGAGGAAAGTCGCGTTTGCCGGGAAGCGCGCAATCGGTATCGAATTTCGGCGCGACGGAAAAATCGAATCCGTTGGTGCCAAACAGGAAGTCATTCTGAGCAGCGGTGCATTTCAGTCACCGCAACTGCTGATGCTGTCGGGTATCGGCCATGCACCGCATTTGAAGGGGCTCGGCATCGAAGTCGTGCATCATTCCCCTGGAGTTGGCCAAAATCTCCAGGATCATATCGACTTTGCATTCAGCTACCGTTCCAGGAGCCTCGATAATTTCGGCGTTTCGCTTGCGGGCTTCCGCAAATTATGGCGAGAAATCGGGCGTTACCGGCGCGACGGCGTGGGAATGATCACGTCAAACATTGCGGAGTGTGGCGGGTTCCTCAAGACCGACCCAGGTCTGTCCGTACCCGATATCCAGCTCCATTTCAGCATGGGCATGGCCGACAATCACGGCCGTACCCGGCATCTCGGGCATGGCTTTGGCTGCCACGTTTGTTTGCTACGTCCAAAAAGCCGCGGCTCGGTAACACTAAACAGCGCCGATCCGACTGTGGCGCCATCTATCGATCCCAGGTTCTACGATCATTCAGATGACCTCGAAGTGATGACAAAGGGCTTCAAGATGACTCGCCGTATCATGGATGCAGAGCCGCTTGCAAAATTGCGTACGGCGGAGATGTACAGCGAGAATGTTCGCTCTGACGATGAGATTCGTACCATTCTGCGCAACCGTTCGGACACCGTTTATCATCCTGTCGGGACCGTCCGGATGGGTACCGATGAAGGAGCGGTTGTCGATCCGTACCTGCGCGTCGTTGGCGTCGAGGGGTTGCGGGTGGTGGACGCCTCCATCATGCCGACCCTGATCGGTGGCAATACCAATGCTCCCTCGATCATGATCGGCGAAAAGGCAGCAGATATGATCTGCAAGGGAACTGGAATCAAGCAGATCTCTTAATTCCGTCCACGTCGGTCACGCTCGCCTTCGCGAGTCCGACAAGCGCCTGGCTTTCGACAAACGCCTTTTGCCCGACTTTTATACCCTGATCTGTTAGAAAGATTCCCTGTTCTTCGAATTATTTTTCCTGTTAATCTGCCTCGGGAAATGATGGAAAAGTGGTTGCAGCACAGTGGTTTTCGGCATCGGCATTGTTTCTGTAAGGGCCAAGACGCCGATTTTCCCGATAGAACTCCCTGTTAGCTGGGAATCTGACCGGAGACAGGTTCGATCAGTACTGCGTCGCCAGCGCGGGAGTTCCGCGCGGCACTGATCTGTCCTTGCACAGCCAGGCCAAGCTCAGTGCTATCGCAAGGCAGCTAAATGAAAGGCCTCGAAAGACCTTGCTCTATCAGACCCCAGCTGAGAAGTTTGCAGAATGTGTTTCAGCGATCGGTTGAACTCGCCCCTAAAAGCAGACATTCGGAGCGGCGTGGACATTATTCGCCTTTGCAACGTAGCCGACCGTGGCTTTGGACCGTGGATTTTGAACCAGCCACGCAAACACATAATGCAATCAAGGCGGTGAGGAGGAGCGGTGATCCGTCGAGAAGAACCTTTGCAAGCGGGGAAACTCGCTTCCGAACGGATGACCACCAGTAGAACATCCGGTTTTTCTAGTCATCACAGCAGCGAAACCCGTTCGAGCGGATCGTAAGGGCGAAGAGCGCAGTGGATCTGAAGCTCGGCAGGGGTCGTTTAGGTCTACTCCGCGCGCTCCATCGCGACCATCTCCTCGGCCGACTTGATTGCTACCCGCGTCACTATAGAATCCCGCAGTGAGCGCAGTTCGGTCAAATACCGCTCCCAGGTCTCGAACGTGTCGGAGAACGCCACGGCGGCTCTCCGAGCCAATGAGTCATTAGTGGTGCGTTCGCTGTAGCGATTTCCTCTGGTGCGTTTTTTGTCGTGTTCTTCCTTTGCCTCCAACTGCTTTGCCCGTCCCCGGCGCCGTTCCCAGCCCGATCAGATGCGGCGCTATGCCGAGTTGCGCGGCCACCGACATCCGACCAATCTCCTCTGACCTCATCCGATGACGCATACGGTGCGATGCAGGCATGGAGGCTACTGGCGGCCGAACTTGTCCGTTACCAGCCAAAGGACATTGCTGCTTCCGGCTCCGCCGGCATCGGTGCGCAAATTGTCACACTGCTGGAGCGACCTATCGACTGCTCGAGAGTCCAGGAGGATGGACGATGCAAAGAGAGAGCATTTCGAGACTCTACGCCAAGCTCATTTCATTTCACAGGGCCGCCCGCGAGCTTGTATCAAAGCATGGAGGAACGACTGAGCTTTCGGCATCGCCAGCGCTCGTTTTCACGGCGGTCACTCTCATTCTGTTCCTGACAATTCTAGAAGTTGATCTGCATCGCGACGAATTGAGGGAGTTAGGTTTTATCTTCAGCGACAAGGACATTGAGCCGATTTTTCTAGCTCCGTGAATCACAATAGGCTCTCGATCGAAAACTGACGCACCGACCTGCGTGCCCAATTTTAAGTAGTGGTGAAAAGGATTGCCACGAGGCCATTTCGATCGCGATCGTGAGAGTCAATTCCTTTCGAGGCACCGCGTTCACATGGAACCATCGTTTCGACGGAACGTTTCACCTCTGATGAAAGGGCTATTTTCGGTCATGGAGACGAGGATGATGCGCGCCGCGGCAGCGATTCTTGCCGGATCGTTGATTGTGGGGGCTGCGGCCGCTCAATCAGCGACGCCTTCAAGCGAAAAACAAGAGACCAGTTGCACGACGTCGTCGACCGCAACGTCGGGAAGCGGCGATGAAAAGACCTCCAATTCAATGGCAATGGAAAAGAGTGCGATCTTGCCCGACGCCGGGGGCACAAATTCGGCAGCGCCCACGGTTCAAAGTGGCGGTAAGTCCATGGAGGTCCGCTCGGACTGTCCGCCAGATTCAAAACCAAAGTAACGAATCGGCGCTTTTTGAACTCGTCATTTGACTCAGAAAGCCCCCGCGGACTGATAGCATAAGGTTCCACAGTAGAATCGCGCCGGCCGGAATCTGTTCTTCCCAGCGCCTGTGAATCACTCGATCACAATGCGCGGCGGCGGCCTGCTCGCCGCGCCCGAGGCAACCGACGCCCAAACTTCTCGCGCGATACGGATGTAATGTCTGGCATGGACGCCTTCGGGTTCGATCGCGACGATCGGGCGGCCGTCGTCGGAGGTTTGGCGGATCTGCATATCGAGTGGGATTTCGCCGAGGAATGGAATACCGCGGCCTTCGGCCTCCGTCCGCGCACCGCCGTGACCGAAGATCGGCGTGATGTGGTTGCAGGTTGGGCAGCAGAAGTTCGACATGTTTTCGATCAACCCCAGAATCGGAATGCTCACCTTCTGAAACATCGCGATAGCGCGCCGCGCGTCGATCAGGGCAATATCCTGCGGCGTCGAGACGATGATCGCGCCTGCCAACGGCGCCTGCTGGGCGATGGTGAGTTGTGCGTCGCCTGTGCCCGGTGGCAGATCGACCACGAGAATATCGAGGTCCTCCCACGCGACCTCGCGCAGCATCTGAGTGATGGCCGAGATCACCATCGGGCCTCGCCAGATCATGGCATTGTCTTCCTCGACCAGAAAGCCGATCGACATCACCTTGACGCCGAAGCGCTCCATCGGCTCCAGCATGCGCGGGCCGAGCTGCTTCGGCTTTCCGCGCAGTCCCAAAAGTTTTGGTTGCGATGGGCCATAAATATCGGCGTCGAGAATGCCGGTCTTCAGCCCGAGCGCCGCAAAGCCGAGCGCGAGATTGCAGGAGGTGGTGGATTTGCCGACGCCTCCCTTGCCGGAGGCAACGGCGATGACGTACTTGACGCCGGGAATGCCGGCGGCTCTCGAAGTCGCGCGTGCCTTGAGATCTGGGGTGACGGCCACTGGCGGCTCACGATCCAAGCGGATCGCCCTTCTTCACATCGCGCGCGCGCAGATAATCTTCCGTCGACATGACAGGTGGTCGTTGCGGCGACGCATGCGGATCGAAGCTCTCGTTCACCACAGCTTCGACGCGGCAATCCGCGCACATCTTGATGACGTCGAGACGCCGGGCGTTGGCGCCCTGGAACATCCAGTGCTTCTCGCCGAGCTTGGCAAGCACGCGGTCGACCGAGCTCTTGGTGCCGAACGGCTTACCGCAAGCGATGCAATTGAACGGCTCTTCTTCCTTCAGCACGCGGAGCGGCGTATTCCACGCCGCGAGGTCGAGGCGCGGTTCGATGCTGATGACTTTTTCGGGGCAGGTGGACTCGCAAAGGCCGCATTGCACGCAGAGGCTCTCGGTAAAGCGCAGCATCGCACGGTCGGGATTGTCAGACAGCGCGCCCGTCGGACAGGCGGTGACGCAGGCATGGCAAAGCGTGCAGCCTTCGACATTCAGCTTCACGCCGCCGAAGGGCGCGCCCGGCGCCAGCGGTATGACATCGACGGAGGTGGGCGCGGCGAGGTGAAGCTCGCGAAAGGTCGTCTCGAGCACGCCGCGTTTCGCGCCGCGCGGCACGAAGCCGGCCGGCTTTTGCGTTGTGATGCCGCGGGGGGCGGCATCCAGGGCGGCGCGTAACTGGTCCGGGTCATCGGTCTCGACAATCCGGACGAGGTCCGAGCCGAAGCCGAGCGCGGAGACGACACTGCCGGAGATGTCGACCGCACGGCGAAGAGCGGTGATTTCGTGCCGGGGTCTGGCACGCGTCAGCAGGGCGGCGGCACTGCCCCCATAGGCAAAGACGGAGGCGATGATCTCCGGCCCGAGCTGCGTCACCTCGTTGACGCGCAGCGGCAGCACATTGGCCGGCAAGCCGGCGCCGAACCGTG
>Ga0163162_10007807_pt1 | contig 10431 bp, 6 predicted proteins | sample S55metaG_FD_115310 | JGI IMG/M metagenome (GOLD analysis project Ga0163162, IMG submission 115310) | Switchgrass rhizosphere microbial communities from Kellogg Biological Station, Michigan, USA - S5-5 metaG | ecosystem: Host-associated > Plants > Roots > Rhizosphere > Soil | place: USA: Michigan...
AAAATGACTGTAACCACTTACAATACTATCAGTAAGATTAATAGCCACGGAAATGGTCGTAAAAAAAGGCATTGTCGCTCTTGAGGCCGGTACTGCGAGACCCTGATGCCCAAGATAAACACATAAGCTAACGGCTTTCAGCAAGGTGGATTTACCTGACATGTTCGGTCCCGTTAACAAAATAACATTTCTGTCGGCTGCGAGATTGTTCCTGACGGGATCTTTTATAAGCGGATGATAAACTCCTTTTATTGAAAAAATCTTTTCTTCAAATGTCGGAAAGGTAAATCCGTGCCGGATGATACCTTCGCTGACAGACAGATAGGCTTCAAATACATACCAGCGTTTCCAGAAAGAGGCCGCCTGTCCGTTGGTCACTTTTTCAGTTATGATCTTCGTCAGTTCAACAATATGACTGATCCGGATTTTCTTTTTTTTACGATAGATAGATTCATAACGCTCCAGGTCAAAATCAATAAAAAAACCATTGATCCGTTCCAGTTCTGTAGCGTACTCCTTAGGAAAAAGATTTGTATCTATTTTACTTAAATAAGTGGAATGAATTTTATTAAAAAGCAGGATGAGTATAATGAGCTTTCCTCTTTTGTGATGTCTTTCTTTTTCAGAAAACATAAGTCTTCTCCTCAGGTGTAATCCTAAAAAAGATCCCGCAGAAAATGATTCAAAAAAATTATATACGTCTGATAAATTAAACTGCGAATAGGAATAATCTTTTAGTATTTCCCGGTTAGCAATAAAACCTTTCAACACTTGTTGCCTGAACGATATTTCAGACTCCGAGCCAACCGGTACCGTTAATATATCGTGTACTTCCTTTCCGGAGTTCAAATTATAAGTGAAATCAAACAAGGGTAGAATTTCATCCTCTATATGTAAGTCATTATTATTTATCATTTAGTGTGTCTCTGATTTATCCGCGTACCCCACAGGTTAGCATCCGTTAAATATACAAATCTACGCGGCGATTTTCAGCACCGGTTGATATACCTTTAGTTCCGGATCATTGGAAAAAAAATGGACCATTTATTCCAAACTGAGCCAGTTACGACGGATACAAAGCCAACTTATTGGCTCACCCGCTTCATTATTCTCCGTCTGCTTGGAGCTATCTATGCAGTAGCATTTCTCGTAGCCATAAATCAGATTATTCCTTTAATCGGATCAAATGGCTTGCTTCCCGTGGGAATTTTTCTGAGACGTGTAGCCGAAATGCTTGGATCAACAGGCGCCGGCTTCATGCGCCTGCCCTCTTTTTTTTGGTTCAATCATTCAGATGCCTTTCTCCTGACTGCGGCCTGGATCGGATTTGTGCTCTCCTGTGTTGTGATCTCAGGCTTCGCCAATGCCGTGCTACTTGCAGTGCTCTGGCTACTTTATATGTCTTTCGTTCATGTGGGACAGGACTGGTATGGTTACGGGTGGGAAATCCAACTTCTCGAAACCGGGTTTCTTGCAATCTTTCTTTGCCCCCTGCTTGATATGCGGCCATTTCCAAAGCACGCACCACCTATGCCGGTCATTCAATTATTCCGCTGGCTGATTTTCCGAATTATGCTGGGGGCCGGACTGATCAAGATCCGCGGCGACGAAGTGTGGCGCAATGGGACCGCGCTCTATTATCATTTTGAGACACAACCCTTGCCCGGTCCGCTGAGCCGTTGGTTTCATTTTCTGCCGCGCCTGGTATTAAAAATTGGCGTCTGGTATAATTTCCTGGCGGAACTCGTTGCACCCTGGTTCATCTTCCGGCCGCGACTCGCACGGCACATCGCGGGATGCGTGATCCTGTTCTTACAGATCATCCTGGTACTAAGTGGCAACCTTTCTTTTCTCAACTGGCTGACCGTCGTACCCGCACTCGCATGTTTCGACGATGGCTTCTGGTCCAAAATTCTTCCCCGTTCATTTGTTCGCCGCGCGGAAACAGCTATCAGGGAGTCCGAGCCTTCGAAACCAATGAGGATCACTTCATGGATCGTCACCGGTATCATTGCCCTACTCAGCATCCAGCCTGTATTTAATATGCTGTCTCCCCGACAGATCATGAACACTTCATTCGATCCTTTTGATCTTGTAAATACATATGGTGCATTCGGGTCTGTGGGACAGGAAAGACTGAACCTTGTTTTTGAAGGCACCATGGATGAAGTGCCCGATGAAAAGGCGAAATGGATACCATATCCCTACAAGGGTCTTCCCGTCGCCCTTGATAAACAACCGCCGCAGATCGCCCCGTACCAACTGCGTTTAGACTGGCAAATCTGGTTCGCCTCTATGTCTTCACCAGAAGAATATCCATGGACATTAAACCTTATTTCGAAACTTCTTCACAATGATATTGGCGCGATTAATCTTTTCGCCGGCAATCCCTTCCCTACCAAACCACCGCGCTTTATCCGGGCTGAACTCTATCGCTATAGTTTTGCACAGCCCGGGAATCCCGAAGGTCTTATTTGGAAACGGGAACGCATGGGCGACTGGTTGCCCGCTTTATCTGCCGAAGATCCACGCCTGACTGAATTTCTTAGAAGCGGCGGATGGAATCCTTAAATTTGAAAAATATGTACTGCAACTGTGATAGAAAGTTTCGCCCATAAAGCCATACGATTTAACGAGGAGCTTCAATATAGCGGCGAACCGCTTCCGAACGGCATCCGGATGATGAACCCGTTTAAGGAATCTGATCAACCACTTCGTATAGCTAAAACTTTTTATCAGAAATATTATAATGATCTCGCACCGAGGCATCTTATTCTGGGAATAAATCCCGGACGATTTGGCGCAGGTTTAACTGGTATTCCTTTTACCGATCCGAAACGTCTGATGAATGAATGTCAAATCGATTACTCCGGGAAATCCGCCCATGAACCTTCTTCGGTTTTCATTTATGAAATGATTCACGCTTATGGTGGAACGGAGGCATTCTACAGGGATTTCTATATCAATTCCGTTTGTCCGTTGGGTTTTACTTCATCAACCGTTCAGGGAAAGGAAAAAAATTATAATTATTACGACAGCAGCGAACTCCTGCAGGCGGTTCATGCATTCATTGTTGGAAATATCCATACCCTGATCAGCATGGGCGTGAAGACAGACATTTGCTTTTGTTTTGGAACGGGTAAAAATGAAAAGTTTTTAAAACAACTTAACCGGGAATATTCTTTTTTTGAAAAAATCATCGCGTTAGAACATCCCCGGTTTATTATGCAGTATAAAAATAAACACAGCCAGGTCTATATCGAGAAATACCTGAACGCTTTCCGGGAGATAAGGCAATCATCATAAATATCAATACACGCGGTAAAAAAAACCGGGGAGATTTCTAAAGCAGATGTTCTTTTGCGTAACTATCCATTGAAAATTTTCCGCCGCCAGCCAGGGCAAATATTATCGATAGAAATAAAACAAAAATTGATAACAACAAATCCTGGAATGTGTGCGGCAAACTACTACTCAGATTAATAAACAGGATGGCTCCCAGTACAATGGGAATTTGAGCCCAGGCTGATATCCTTGTCAGAAGACCCAGAATGATAAACGTTCCTCCCAGCGTATGGACCCAACAAATAACCAGGGCCAGCGTCATATTCATGTTAAGCTCACCGAGCTTGCTTTCCTTGATTACAGAAAATAAAGGTTGGATAGAAGTGAGAAAATAAATACCGCGGATCGCGAGAATCATTCCAAGTGCTACCCTGAGTCCCAGGAACGCCACCGGATGGCTATCTTCCCAATCAGATATTTTATTGGTTATGCTCATAAAAAATTAGTTTATGAATTCATAACAATACACAAAACTAATAATTCATTCCACAATAGTAAAATCTTAATGGCCCTCAACAGAATCCCATAGCGCCAGTTTTCCGAAAGTTAAAACTCTGATATACTTTACGTTGTGCAGGACAGTTGCCCCGCCGGAGATGTATTGGTTACGCCAAACTTGTTCCCGAATCAATAGACAAATATTTCATCCACCAGAAGCTGGGCCTTAGCTCCCGCGATGTATTCCCCCTGAGGAATTATGCCCTTATTTACTGCGATAACCTTTATGTACCTGGCGTTAGTATTTTTTATTTCTGCCCTGATCGAATTTATACCGTTAACAGGAAAATCTTTTTGGTTGTACACCTGTTTGTATTCCCTGCCATCTGTGGATACCCAAAAACTCAGATCTACCGGTTCCCACATCCTTTGCCAGTGATACTTAAGAATATTCATGCCTACCAAATGGATGGCCTGAGAACTACCCAGATCAATCACCACTTCCATATTAACGCCACTGAAACCAAACCACTGGCCATCATTATACCGGTTGCTCCCTTCAATTCCATTTACCAATGCAGACGGATCTCCGGGGTTAAAATTTTCTGCTGGTTGAAAACTGAGCTGAACCGTTTTACCTACCGCTTTATGGAACAAAAATCTTTTATGGAAAATCCGCCCGTACTGCACACCATTTTGAAATACGGCAGCTTTTATCACCTGATCATTGTTAACTACAAGGATATCCTGATAAATCGCCGAAGTCTTACCTGGATCGCTCCCGTCTTTTGTATATCGGATAATAGACTTTGGCAATGTGGTATACAGGCCAACTCCCGTTTTGCCTTCTTCACGTTTTTCGATCCGGTAGGTGATCTCATCAAAAGTATTGGCTGAATGTATTTTCAGTTTCTGTAAAAGAATTGCCTGGTGTCGTAATCTGTCTAAAAAATTGGAATAATCCCTGTTTTCCTTTACCGACCAGGCTATCTCGGCCAGTGCCATCATTCTCGGAAACATCATGTATTCAGCTTTTTGTTCACTATCCATATACTCTGTCCAGACATTCGCCTGCACGCCGATAATAAATTTAGCCTGGGCGTCATTGAGCACCGGGGGTATCGGGTTATAATCGTATATCTTTTTCAAAGGCAGGTATCCGCCACCGGCAAGGGGTTCATCGTCATATAAGGACTGGTAATAATCCAGGTAAACATATTTTTCGGGCGTCATCACGACGAAATGGTTCTGCATGGCAGCCGTTATTCCACCCTGCTCACCCGTCCAGCTCATGACGGTAGCGCCGGGACTTAAACCGCCTTCCAGTATTTCGTCCCAGCCAATGATTTGCCTGCCGCGACTGTTCAGATATTTTTCAATTCGTTTGATGAAATAACTCTGCAATTCATTTTCATCCTTTAGATTTTCTTCAGACATGCGTTTACGGCATTTGAGACAATCATGCCATCGCTGCTTCGGGCATTCATCCCCGCCGATATGAATGTATCGGGAAGGGAAAAGACTTAAAACTTCGTTGAGCACTTGTTCCAAAAAGACAAAAGTTTCCTCGTTACCTGCACAGTAAACATCAGAAAAAATCCCCCAATAAGTGGCTGTCTGGTAAGGGCCGCCGGTGCAACCGAGGGCAGGATATGCAGCCAGGGCCGCCATTGCATGTCCGGGCATCTCGATTTCGGGTATAATCGTAATATGTCTTGCCGCGGCATATTGGACAATTTCCCTTACATCATCCTGCGTATAGTATCCACCGTATCGCTTCCCGTCAAATACATGAGGAAGTTCTTTTTTATGACCAATCAGTGTTTCATTACGGTAAGCCGAAATAGTTTGCAATTCAGGAAAAGCTTTTATTTCTATACGCCAGCCCTGATCGTCTGTTAAATGCCAGTGAAATGTGTTGATCTTATATAAAGCAAGTATGTCTATCCATTTTTTGATTGATGACGCCGGGAAAAAATGACGGCATACATCCAGATGCATACCCCGGTAAGCAAAGCGTGGATGATCTTCAATCACACAACCGGGAATGGAATTGGTTCCGGTTTGCGTTGCCAACTGGATCAGGGACTGCAAACCATAGAATAGCCCCGCTTCATCACGGCCAGTGACAGATATGTGATTTTGATTCACCTGCAGTATATAGCCTTCTTTAAAAGACACTCTTGCTGAGTCCAAATCCAGGCTGATATAATTTGACTTTGCTTTTTGCCTAGTCGGAATGTTAATTGGTGTGACCAGGTTAAGACAGCGCCGGAAAATCTCAATTTCCTCATTGCCTGTACCATTTCCTAAAAGCAAAACGGTCTCTTTAGAGATATGAAACGAACCTCCGGTCTGTTTTACCATGAATGGACGCGGGATGATATTCAAACTACCCTGTCTTGTGCTGTCAGGTGGATTTTGAAACTTTCTATCCATACTCCTGACGCCGGTAGCGATTAAAAAGCAATACAGAAAACAGGAAAGAAGAATGCCGGTTCTTTTCATATTCAATGAATAATAGAATTCAATCCATTGAAATTACGGAGATCACACTCTTATCTTATAGCGGGAACACTAAATATCCAAATTATTTTTAAAAGCATGCCCTTTCTAAATGACGAGAGATTGTGAAAGTATCGGGTTACAATTCCCTCGTCTCATCTGAATCTTTTCGCTTATTCAGTACGCAATGCGGTAACCGGGTTTGCCCTTGCAGATTTCCAGATTTCATAACTCACTGTCAACAAGGTAATGATCAGTAATCCCAACAGGCTAAATATAAAAATCAGGGGGCTGATCGAAACGCGGTATACAAAACCCTGGAGCCATTTATAAGCGAAAAACCAGGAAACAGGAATAGCGATCAGGCTGGCCACTATAAATATCCGGATAAATACAGATGCAAATAGAGTTACTACCTGCCTGTCGCCGGCGCCGAGCACTTTCCTGATTCCAATTTCCTTAGTGCGTTGTTCTGCGGTATAAGATGCCAGGCTTAATACTCCCAGTATGGTGATCATGATGGCGAGTACTGCAAATATTTTTGCCAGGGATGAAATCGTGCTTTCTACCTGGTACATGCGGTTAAATTCATCACTTACAAACCAATGATCGAAACCTGCTCCCGGAAACGCGAGCTTCCATTTTTTTTCTATACCGGCAATTTTCTCCTGGAATTTTCCCGCAGGTATTTTGATATAGGTGATTTTGTCAATTAGGTCAAGATGCGGATTAAGAACCAGGGGTTCAATAGGCTGGTGCATGGACCTGAAAGGGAAATTCTTCACTACACCGATCACCCGGTACAGCCGGTTCGTATCACGGTTATCTTTAACCATCGTGCCCATTACATCACTTATGGGCTTATTTAAAGCCTGAATAGCGGCCTCGTTCAGGATGAGGGAATTACTGTCATTGATATTGCCCTGCTGAAAATCGCGGCCGGAAATAAATTCCAGGTTAAATGTTTTTGGAAAGTCATATTCCACACTTAATTGGTTCCATTGTAAATTTTCATCCCCCAGCGCAGGAAATTTATAGTTGCGGCCTATAAATCCAAAATAGTCCAGCCGGGGTAAATGATTTGCCATGGTAACGTATTCAATTTGCGGATCTCCCAGTACCGAACGTTTAAAAGTTTCAAACCTTTCCTGCTGCGCAATCCCACCAAATCGTATGGCCAGTAACTGGTTGCCCTGTTCATTGAGTTTGGTGGTTTTTAGTTGATCCATCTGTTGTATAACAATAAGGGTATAAATGACCAGGCCAAGTGAAACGGTATATTGAATAGTGACCAGGCTCTTACGTAAAAATTCTGCACCCTTCCCTTTTATGATCTGTCCCTTTAATACTTTCACCGGTTGAAAAGCAGATAAATACAAGGCGGGATAAAACCCGGCAACAAAAGTCATAAAGAGTACAATCGACCCAATAAGCGTCAGCATATAAATATCCAATAAAGATCCCATGGTAAATGATTTATGCGCGACCTGGTTAAATGGCTGGAGAAATAAGAATACCAGGAGCACCGACATAGCCAGGGCACAAATTGTCATTAAAAAAGATTCCAGAAAGAACTGAATGGCTATTTCAAACCGCATACTTCCAAAGGATTTTCGCAGGCCTACTTCTTTCGCCCGTTTTACCGAGCGGGCTGTGGCCAGGTTTGTATAATTAATGCAGGCGATGACCATGGTCATGACAGCAATAACGCTGAAAATGGCCAGGTAAATTCTGTCGCCATGGGTATTGGAATTGTCTTCCCATAAATTTTTAGCATCGAAATGTATATCTGCCAGTTTAATCGTGAACGCTTCAAATTTTGATCCAGGGGGTGGACCGGAACTGGATTTCAACATCTGATCGGCCAGGTTATTTAGAATTGCATTGATGGGTTTAATATCTGCACCGGGCTTGAGAACGATATAGCTTTCAAAAAAACTGGTGTACTGTCCAAAACTCCTGCCCTCCAGGTATTCCGGAAAATGCTCATTATAAATTTCATGGAGGGAATTCATATTAATGATATAGTCCGGTTTAAAATGAGAGTTAGACGGATAGTCATGGTATACACCGGTAATCTGCACATTCAGTTCCTTTCCCTGAGTGGCGAATATGTGTTTCAGCGTGATAACTTTTCCCATCGGATCTTCCTTTCCGAATAAATTCCTTGCCCCCGTCTCGCTGACCAGCATCGTATTATAATTGCCAAACATATTTTTCTGGTTTCCCTTCAGCAGGTCAAAATAGAGGAGCTTATCAAAACCGGGTTCGGCCCAGACAATTTTTTCAGTAAGAACTATTTTATCGTTGGGCTTATAATTAAGCGAAGTGGGATAGCCAATATTGTCGAGGCGGCAAGTATAGAGTACTTCGCTTCGGTTATCTTTCAGATGCCGCATAAAAAAACCGGGAGCGACGGTATTGTCAAATCGCTGTCCATTCGGATTGATAAAAGTTGTTCCGATCCGGTAGGTATTCTTATAAAATGGCTGCATCGTATCATACCTCAATTCATCGCTCACATAAAGAAAGATCAGGATGGCGCTTGCGAGACCCAGGGCGAGTCCAAAAATATTCAGTAAAGAAAAAAGTTTCTGACGCTTAAAATTGCGAAGGGCGATAAGCAGGTAGTTGCGGAACATGGATCAATAATTTAAGGATTATTAAATCATCTATTCTCCATGTGACAGCCGGCGGGAGCTGATATTAAATTCCATAAATCTTCGTAATATTAAAAGCCAATAATGACGAGCGGTAATTTTATTCCAGCAGAATGAACGGGATTGAATAACCGATCCTTATAAATATCCCCCCAATTGGGTGAATAAGATTTAATATCAGAGCAAAAAAGCCGGATATCTGACGCTCACTTTTCCAGATCCTGCAAAAGCTCCATTTCACCTTCCTTGCTCACCTTTACAATCCTGAAACCTGATTTGTCTTCCAGGTAAATAATATATTCATACCCTTCGTTGGTGCGCACTTCTTCTACCATCACGATTTGAAAATCATAATAAGTGGATTTGACTTCTGCCCTGATATCCCTCGCCAGTTTATCCTCATTGTAAGTTATCAATGACATTTGCCAGCCTCCGCTTTTATCATAAATTACCCGGTCACCAAAACCGTCCTGAACAAAATAAACCTCGAAGCCTCCTTTAGGTGTCGCAAACCACAATGCATTCTCCACTTTTTCAAACCTTTCCAGAAAATCTCTCACCGCCCAGATATTAATTTCATTTCTGTTTAGCAGGCGGGCTCCTGATAAATCGGGATTCGCCAACATAGCCAGATTACGAACAGAGGGTATGAAGTTTTTCCGGAAATTTGGTTCAAAGGAATTTCCGGTGTTCTGTGCATCAACATGGATGCTGAACACTATAGCGCAACAGATGGCTAAGGTGAGTGAGAAATAAGCCTTTTTCATTTTAACAGGGTTTAAGGGTGAACGGGATATATAGGAAAACCGGGGGCACTTTCTGGTGCCGCCCAGAAAGGTGTTCAATCTATTAATCGTATTCCGTAAGGGTATGGAAACAAATAAGAAACAGGAATTCCCGAATTGCAATACAAATGGATCACTTTAATTAATTTACAGAACGATGTATAGCAGAAGACATTTCCTCCAACAAACGGCGCTGGCGGCGGCTGCCCTCCAATTACAGGCATTTAAATGGAGACCGGAGAGCGCAGATGGAATGGTAATGACGGTGGCTGGTCCGATAAACCCCGATGCCATGCATTTCACGCTAACGCATGAACACGTTCTTGCTGACTTTATCGGTGCAGACAATTACAGTAAGACCCGATACAATCCCGAAGAAGTATATTCGGTTGCATTGCCTTTTCTGACAGAAGTCAGGAAAACTGGCTGTTCCAGTTTTGTCGATTGCTCACCCGCTTATCTGGGGCGGGATGTCAAATTGCTGAAGCGATTATCAGAATCGAGCGGACTAAATATCATAACCAACACCGGATATTATGGAGCAGTGGGAGAAAAATTTCTTCCCAGGTTTGTTTATCATGAAACTCAGGAGCAGATTGCGTCCCGATGGATCAAAGAATGGACCGACGGTATTGAAGGCACCAATATAAAGCCCGGGTTTCTCAAAACCAGTGTGGACAAAAGCCCGCTGTCTCCTA
>Ga0163162_10007808_pt1 | contig 10428 bp, 7 predicted proteins | sample S55metaG_FD_115310 | JGI IMG/M metagenome (GOLD analysis project Ga0163162, IMG submission 115310) | Switchgrass rhizosphere microbial communities from Kellogg Biological Station, Michigan, USA - S5-5 metaG | ecosystem: Host-associated > Plants > Roots > Rhizosphere > Soil | place: USA: Michigan...
CTCAATAATTAGAGCCAAAGCCGGAGTTGATGAAAGAAGATACCTGCGCGAGCTGCAGAAGCACGACAAGCTCCGCCGTGCGCTGATCGGGCTTGGATCTTAAGTGCGTACCCGAAATAGTTAAAGCTATCAAGCGAGGGCGGGAGAAGCGGAATAGTTTAACGGAGGGGTAAGAATGAGGTCGATGTTCATTGGCTTACTCTGTGCAACCTTGGTGTCCTCTGTGCCTTTGTGGTGGGCCAAGTCCGCGAAGCGCCCTCACCACAGAGCTCACTGAGGTCGCACAGAGACATTGGCTTCGAGAAAATCACAGCCTGCGAGTTGATTTTCAAGAACTTTCGACGGCGAAAAGTTTTCAAGTTTGTGAAAGTACTCGGCCGATTCATCCAGCGCACCCTGTGGGACCAGGCCGACAATTTCAGCGCTTTCAATTTCTATTCCTAACTTCTCTGCTTCACGTCGTACCGCTTCGTACGCCTGTCGCATGCCGGTAACTTGATAGTTCAACAGATTCATCGATACCTGAACACGGCTCCGCGTTGCTAACTTGAACCCGAGCGCCTTTAGGAAAGGAAGTCCTCCTCCTCGCGCTCTGATGCTCTTTGCGATCAGTTTTGCTGCGTCGAGATCGTTACTGCCCAGAACGCAATTGAACGCAATCAAAAAAGGTCGCGCCCCGATGATTATTGCACCAGCACTTTCGTGAATACGCGCCGCACCTCGATCGGGTACTCTTGAAGAAACCGTTGTGATTTGATCTCGCAACAATTCAAAGGCACCGCGCCTGACGTCCTCGAGATTCACGCGATCTGCTCGCAAGGCCGCACGTTCGTAAAAATAAACTGGAATGTGTAGCTCGCTTGCAATGCGTTGGCCCACTTCATGCGCGAGCTGAACACATTCGTCCATCGTTGTATTCTTGAGGGGGATAAACGGCAGCACGTCAGTGGCTCCGAGCCTCGGATGTTCTCCGGTATGCTTCCGCAAATCAATTAGGGCAGCCGCCTGCTTCACAGCGTTGAAGGCAGCAGCGACCACATGGTCTGCGCGAGCGGCGAAAGTAATAACCGAGCGGTTGTGGTCCGCGTCAATGTGAGTATCAAGCACGCAAGCGGTGGGGACAGCCAGAATAGCGCGTCGGATAGTTTCCACGGCTCCTGCATCTCGACCTTCACTGAAGTTCGGAACACACTCAACCAAGCCACGCATACTCGTTATTTTTCCTCTTCCACTTTCATTCGTTTCACCGTATCTTTCTTTATGTGCCAGCCGACCGCTTCATTAACCAACGGAAAAATGCGTGGCAGCGATTAGAAGAGCTGATGAAGCTTCTCGATCATTCGTCTCTCAGAAAGCTACGCAAAGACGAAGTTCGTGAACTGGGCCGTATCTATCGACGGACGGCTTCTGACCTTGCGATCGCGCGCGCCGAATCAAGAGATCCACGGCTCGTTAATTATCTCAACAGTCTGGTTATTCGCGCTCACGGACGAATCTATCGAGCGGATGCTCAAGGTGGCAAGCAAATACGCAATTATTTCGCGCGAGAACTGCCACGAACGTTTCGTCGCACCTGGCGTTATACCGCCTTCTCGTTCGCCATCTTCTTTTCATTTGCTGTTTTTAGCTTTGTCGCGACACGTTACGATCCTGAATTTTCAGAGTTAGTCGGCGTAAGCCCTGCGTTACGAGAGGGCGTGATCGAGACTCGCACTCCGTGGTGGGAAGACCTCAACGATAAGAATCAGATTGGCGCGGCGTACATAATGCAGAACAACATTCGCGTTACGATCTATACGTTCGCGTTGGGGGCGATGTTAGGACTGGGAACGGTTTACTACCTTGCTTTTAATGGAGCCAATATCGCGTCGGTGCTCGCGCTCACCTATCGAGCTGGTTTTGGTAACGATCTCGTGACGTTCATGGTTGCGCACGGAGTAATTGAACTCTCATGCATTTTCATCGCGGGTGGTGCGGGACTTCTGATTGGCAGTGCAATGCTGATGCCGGGTGATCTATCGCGCGCTGATGCACTCAAATCTCGAGGCGCTGAAGCTGTAAGGTTGATGCTCGGCGTCGCGATGTTCCTGGTAGTCGCCGGAATCATCGAAGGCTTCATTTCGCCGGCGCCGATCGATCCTAAGATCAAATATGGCATCGCCATCTTGACCGGAATAGCGCTCTACTCATATCTGCTTCTGGCCGGCCGCGAATCTTCGCCGCTGGAAGGAGCTGCACCAGCCAAATAAGCAACTTCTCGTTTTCTTGACAACATTCTGGCGGCGTATAGTCTCTTCACTCCGCAGATGTGGAATATTTATAGTCGCACCCTGGAGTTTTTCGCTTGGTTAGGAGCGATATAGACGCAATCTGCCGTCATGTCACATTGCACTCCTAAAGGAGTGCTCCACATCCATTTCCAGCTTGAGCTATAAGCATTTCACTCCTCCGGAGTGAGGAACGAATCCAATTATCGTGAGTCGCCCTTCCGCTGTTTAGATCCTAAAGCAATCCTCTCTCTTTCACGCGCAAATATGTTTCGAGCAATGCCGGCGCCAACGCTGCGGCCGTTACGTCAAGCGCTAAACCGCCAAGCGACTCCACTAATCGCAACGCAGCCTCTCGGTGATGGATGATTTCCTCAGCGACAGACTGAGTAAATAACTCCTTCGCGTTGGTTGGCGCTTCACGTACTACTGCTTTTAAATCGCGATCGGCGATGGTGACGACTAACGGCAAGTGACGTGGTCTTAAGAGATGCAATGAATTCAATAACTCTTTACTACCCTCCTCGTCCACCAGATCGGTCAACAGGACCACCAGAGACCTACGCTTGCTGTTCGCCGCAATAAACTCAAACGTCTGGGAATAGGAAGGCTCAATCATTTCCGGCTCGACAGCGTAGAGTGCCTCGAGCGCCGACTCGAGATGATCGCGTCCCCGACCAGGCGGCAAATAACTCTTGATCCTTCTGCCAAAGACAACTAAACCGGCATTGTCGCCTGCTCGGGCGGCTGCTGAAATCAATGCAAGACTGGCATGTACCGCCGAATCGAGTTTCGTCTCTTGCTCGATTCGCGCAGTCATGAGCCGTCCCGCGTCCATCGCGATCAGGATTGTTTGGTCACGTTCGATCTGATACTGGCGAGTCGTAAGTTTGCCGCGGCGTGCTGTCGCAGTCCATGAGATATGTCGCAGCTCATCGCCGCGAACATAATCTCGCATCGACTCAAACTCGCGCCCTTCACCGCGCCACGATGTCTTGCGGTGCGACGACACAACTGATCGAGCTCCGAGAGCTTTCAACTCAGCTTCGCGCGCTCGACGCAAATTTGGATAAACCTTGATCGCCTCTGGGACAGAGCCTTTAGCCTCGCACCACACCAGACCAAGTCTCGACTTGAAGCGGACTGCGGTGTAACCAAATTCGAATCTGCCGCGCCGAAGCGGTGTAAGTTCGTAAATTAAAGTCGCATTCGTGCCTGGCGCGACATGGAGCTTCGCTTCCCTGAACCCGGTGAGCTCCATTTGCGGTGGAAACTCATCTTTGAGCTGCAGCTTTACAGTAGAGTCTGTCTTGTTTTCAACCTGGACGCGAACTTCTGTTTTCGCTCCCATTTCGAAGCGACCACCGAAGGTCCGCAGGATTGACACTCCCGGCGGGAAATGACTGAGACGACTGTCAACAAAGGCCAGGAGCAGGATGATCACGTCGTAAGCGAGGACAAACCAACGCAACCAGGGACGCTGCCACGCAAGCGAGAGCGGCAGAAATCCAAAAAGAATCAGCAGATAGAATAGTCGTGTGAAGACGAAGCGCAACGCGAACGATTCTAGACGAATGATTGACTAATTGTCAGCCATCACTTTGCATTCACGTCAAACTGTTTTGCATCGAGGTTTTTGTTGAAGACAAACTGGCTCAGATTGATCAACCAGTCCTGAAGCAATGGATTGCCTTCACTATCAATAGTCAAGTGCATCTTGTAGGAATGGGGTAGATTCAAACCGCTTTCTACTTTGAAGTTAGAAAACTCTTCGATGAATTTCAGGTGCGTCTCTTTTTGGCGCGCCGCCTTATCCGGGTTAGTGACGGTCGGGGCTGTAAATGATTGGTCATATTCACTACGAACGTGCTGGAAGGTTTCTGAATCGAAATAGAGACGAATATCCAGGTTGCCTCCGCTTCGTGGCTCGTACTCGAGCACATGTAAAGATCGCCCGCTGATCTTTTTGACGCCAACATATTTCAACTTCGGATTTTTGACCGACAAGTCGAGCAAGGGCCAGGCGGCGGAGAGTGTTCCGCCAATCAATCCTTCTTTAAACATGATGTCGTGTTCTTTAAAGAAGATACCCAGCCGCGTTCGATTACCTGGAGTTAATTCGCCGAGCGTCAGTTTCGTTCCATCAAAAGCTACTTTTTCGTTCGAATAGTCTTGTGGAGCAAAGATAATTCCTATCAGGCTCATCCTTCCTTGAGAGGCCATCACGGCACCACCGACCGCATGCCCACTGCCACCAATTCTCTTGGTGACGTCGGCCGAACCCTGAGCGACTCGACTTGAGATTCCAGCGCGAGCCTCGGTCGTGCCAATCGATTCGAGATGCCTGGCGACAACGTCTTCAGGTTTTAGTTTTTGAGCCGGGCAAATAATGGCGGCGATTTGAAATATGCCCAGCAAAAAGACCGAGCGGAAGCGGAGTTGGTTCACTTGGATCATAAGGTTAATTTTCCAAAAAAAGGGGCGTTGCTTCTTGAGGAAGCAACGCCCTGTACTTGAAGTACTCATCGCTGAACTAGAAATCAATACGTCCAGCAAATTGAACGATGCGAGGAGCTGCCGCCGTGGTTGATTGACCAAAGAGGCCGCTGTTGATGTCGTTTCCAGGAAGGCCAAAGTTCGTGTGATTGAAGATATTGAAGAAGTCAGCGCGGATTGTGAAACGTACGTTCTCCGTCACCGGAATCCTCTTAATCATCGAGAAGTCGACCTTGTTAAAGCTCGGGCCATAGAATTGATTTCGTCCTACGCTGCCCAATCGACCAACTGCTGGGCCAACAGCTGCACTACAAGTCGTTGCGCTGGTGTTGGTTCGGTTTCCCGGACATGGATTTCTGAACAGGCTTCTGGCTGGTCCAGTGTAAGTCGAGTCACTGGTGGTAGCCGCGGGCAGGTCAGGCCGGCCTTGTCCAGATGGTGCAAAATCAGCCCGTTGACCCAGGCCCGTGCCAGCGCTGTCGGTTCCCCCGAAAATGCTGTAGGGAGTTCCGGTCTGCGATTGCACGATGCCCGAGGCGGTCCAATCACCAAAGACTTTGTTCATTACATTGTTCTCAAACTTGAACGGCAGATCGTAAATGAAGTTCAACACGAAGCGATGACGTACGTCGAAGCCCGAGTTACCTCGTTCACCTGCAGCAAAGCCACCGGCAAAACCTGATGAATCGCGCGGTAGTCCACGTTCACTAGCACCACCAGGGCCGGAACCGGGAACGAGGCCGTCGGCGGAATCATCGATTGAATGGCTCCAACTATAAACAGCCTGAATCTGTCCCGTACCCAATTCCTTGTTCGTTAGGGTCTTGGTCACTCGGAGCTGCATCGAGTGGAAGCTCGACTGGCCCAAAGCAAGATTCAAGAAGATCGGGTTGAAGGCCGTATTGAGCGTGCCATTGAGGAAGTTCGTACGCGTACTGGTCGGGCTGATCTGCGCCGGGGCATTTACGGTTGCTCCCGCCGACGTATCGCAACCCGAGAGACCAGGATTAGCCGCGCAGATTGCATTACGACGCGGGACGCTTGGCAACGCACCACTAATGTTTCTGAGCTGGTTCAAGCCATGCGAACCTACGTAATCGGCTTCAAAAAGGAACTGATTACCGAGTTCGCGCTGAAAGCCAAAGTTCCAACTCTGAGTGTAAGGAGTCGCAAACTTCGACTGGAATTGGTTGTTACCAGGAAGCGCAAAGATAACTGGTACTAATTCGTCGCCGTTAAATGCGAAGGGACTAGTCACCTGGGTGGGAACACGGGGAATGTTGTCCGCACCAAGGAATTCCGTTGGTCCAAGGAAGTCAAACAGGAATTGAAAATCTCTCTGGAATGGCGGGTTAGCGCTGGAGTTACTAAAGAGGTTTGTGAATACGCGGTCGTAGAAAACGCCATAACCACCGCGGATAGACATCTTGCCTGGGCCACCGCTCAATTTGGATATCCAACCAGATGACGAATCTGGACTGTAATTAAATCCGAACCGGGGTGCAAAGTTGTTGAGATCGCTATCCCACAAATTGAATCTCGGATTCGGTGAGTTACGTCCCACGAGCTGAAATTCGAAACCGCCCGCAGGCTGTGGTCCAGATGGGTCCTGATTGACCAGAGTGGACATCTGACCGTTTACTTCGTACGGCACACCGTTGTAATCCCATCTCAAACCGTAGTTCAGGGTTAAGTTGGGACGTACTCTCCAGGTGTCCTGGAAGAAGATGCCCGACTCACGAACTCTGTATCCCCGGTAATCCTCATCCACTCGCACCTTGTCTTTGTTAAAAAACTGCGATTGGCTCTGAACTCCGAAGAATCCATAAAGCCAACTTGCGAAGTTTTGGAGTTGACCGCCTACGCCAGTCGTAGGGATTGGATTGCCAGCGCCGTCCTGAAGGAATGAGCCACCGAACTGAGCGGTGTTGAAGTTGATACTCTCGCTGCGAGCGAAATTGCTCGCACCATTCGAGTAGACCCAGCGATACTCAAACCCGCCACGTAAGGTGTGATTGTTTTTAACCCACGTGAGCGTATCGCCCAGTACCGTAGTTCCCGTATAGCGAAACTGAGTATCAAACGCTCCGAAGCCCGTAATCGTGCCTCCGCCCACATTTACGAGTTCACCGTTTGCACCACCAAAGGGCAGTGGATGATTGGGGATACCACCGATGGCAAAGTCTGCCAGGATGGTATCGTAGGCGGCCCGGCTGGAACCTCCATCTCCGGGACCGTTGAAGATCGCCTCAATACGGTTGCCGCCAAAGCGTAGTTCATTAATGATGCTTGGGGACAAGTTTGAGGTCAGATTCAAGCTCAACACGTAACTCTTCTGTGGAGTGCGACTGCCGTCGCCAGTCCCTGGAAATGTTTCCGGGATAAAATCAAATTTACCGTTGCTGGTATTCAAGCTGCCAGTAAGAGTGTGCTTGTCGGTTATGTGCCAGTCTACGCGTGAAGCAGTAGTGTCTACTTCAAAACGATTGGGAGCTGAAAACCTGAAAAGATCAAAGACTCCGGGAAGGGTACCTTGTCCTGGAACATTTCCAAGTGGATACAAACTTAGAATCCGTTGCATGCCAGGGTTGATTCCTAAATTTCCACCCGGCAGCACAAACGCCGCGCAATCGCCAGGATCAGTTAGACCGAAAGCGTCGCAAATTCCCTGCGCACTTCTATTATTTGCGCCGGCCTGGGTCACGTTTAGCGTTCCAAATGGAGTATTCGGAAAAATTCCCAGTCGTGCCTGGGCTGATGGAACGGTACGCGTTTCAGTGGTTGAACTTAAAGATCGATCACCTTCATAGTTAAAGAAGAAAAAAGCTTTATCCTTAACGATTGGACCACCAATTGAACCGCCAAACTGTTTTCTTTGAAGGGCTGCTTTTTCATCATCGAAAAAATTCCGAGCGGCAAATCTGCCCGAGCGGTAGTACATGTAACCGCCACCGTGAAACTCGTTGGTTCCATTCTTGGTCGCGACGTTAATCACTGCTCCGGTGTTGCGACCAAACTCAGCATTAAAATTGCTGGTGAGTACACGGAATTCCTGGGTGGCGTCAATGTTGGGAGTAGCAGCGCCACCGGCGATACCGGGAACGTCTGCGTCGTTATTGTCGATACCATCAACCAGGAAGTTATTGTTGCGTTCGCGTTGACCATTGACGCTGAATCCACCAAGCGCTGTTTGCGTTTGGGTAACGCCCGGCGCCAGCAAAATCAGACCGTTTGGATCGCGACTGAGCAACGGAAGATCCATGATCTTCTTGTTGTCGATCAAAGTCGACAATTGCTGGTCGGTGTTATTTAACTGGGTCTGAACATCACCCGATGTAATAGTCACGTTTGCTGTCGCCCCACCTACTGCGAGTGCCAGTGGGACTTCCGTAATAAACGAAACTGAAACCTTTACTTCCTTTGCAGTTGCAGGCGAGAAACCAGTAGCGCTAGCGGTGACTGTATAAGTGCCAACTGGAAGATTCGTCATGCTGTAACTGCCATTTTCAGCCGAGGTCGTCGTGCGTTTTTCGGCCGTATTGTCATTCACAACTTCTACGGCTGCTCCGGCTACGAGCGCACCGGCGGCGTCGCTGACGGTGCCTTTAATGCCTCCTGTCGCCTGCGCAAAACAGATACCTGTTGCGCCGATGATCAGCGAGAGGAAGAACAAGGCTTGCGCCATTCTCTTGACCATAAACTTCTCCTTCTGTTCCTTAGTGAGAAAAACTTGCTCCAGATCCAGCGATCTGGTTGGGGGAGACTGCGGATCCTGAGGAAGCAAGGCCTATACCCTGTAAGTCGACGAAGATTTTGAACTGAAATTTAGTTTTTTAACTTCTTGCGGACACTGAATCTATCCAAATTCCGGAACTGACTCCAATTTCGTAGATTTTTGTACTGCGAAAAAAGGGACAGAAATCCAATATTTTAGACAGATTTCTATTGATAGAGGCAGTAAAATTACCGTGGAACTTCGGCAAGCTTTAAGATATCGGCCACCACTGCGTCAGGAGTTACGCCATCAAGTTCGGCGTCAGCTCGGAGCGTTAGACGGTGTCGCAGTACAGGCAACGAGACGTCACGAACATCGTCTGGCGTTACGAACTCTCGGCCTCGAATTGCGGCCAGGGCTTTTGAGCACAAGAGTAACGCCACCGCAGCGCGTGGACTCGCCCCGTAATGTACAAAAGGATGACTGCGCGTTCGTCGCACTAGATCAACAGCGTAATGCTGGACGCCTGGCTCCATCTGTGCCGCTGCAACCTCAGCTCTGCATTTGATAATTGTCAGCGGATCAGAAAGTGGAACGAGGTTCACCTGGTCCAATCGTTTTGAATTGAAGCCCGCATTCCAACGACTCAGCACTTCTCGCTCGTCTGCCTCTGCAGGATATCCCAACAGAATCTTTAGCTGAAACCGATCAAGCTGTGCTTCCGGCAAAGGCTAAGTGCCTTCATATTCGATCGGATTTTCGGTAGCGAGGACTGTGAAGATAGGAGGCAATAGATGCGCTTCACCGTCAATCGTGACCTGTCGCTCTTCCATTGCTTCAAGCAACGCTGCTTGAGTTTTTGGCGGTGTGCGATTTATTTCGTCTGCCAGCAGGATGTCGGTAAAGATTGGGCCTCTTCTCAAATTGAAGTTTGACGTCGCAATGTTGAAGACGTTTGTGCCGGTGATGTCAGAAGGCATCAAGTCAGGAGTAAATTGAATGCGACTGAAAGTGGCATTAATAATCCGCGACAGTGTTTTAACGGTCAGCGTCTTGGCGGTTCCGGGAACGCCTTCAACCAGCGCATGACCTTCAGCGAGGACCGCTATCAAGATTTGCTCGATCGCTTCTTCCTGTCCGACTATGACCTTGCCAAGTTCGTTTCGTATGTGTGCGACAGTAGCGGAGACGTATTCAGCCATTTTTTATTTTGAGAGTGACTTGAAAATTGATCGAGCTTGTTTGCTGGTCGAAGCCGAAAGGATCAAAACCTACTTTACGGCAGCGGTCAAATAAAAGAGTCGCGGATGCTTATTCACCACAGCGACAGTTCTAAGAGGCGGTCACCTTATCTACTGCCTGACGCATGTCTCGAGATCTCATGCTTAAACCGAGCGTCTGCTCTATTTCCCGCAGACGCTTGATCAGATCAATTGCCTGCCGCCAAGTTGTTGGTTCACCATTAATCGCGTTCTCACACTGCTGCATCAAGGTTTCAAGTTCGACTTGTTTCACCGTGGACCGCGACGCAACCCTGGACGCGATCACCGTGCGAGAACTGTTGTAATCGACGCCGGCGTAACGTGCGAGCACGCGACGAGTGCGCGAGTAAATATTTTCAATTGCGAGGTCGTACGCCTTAGCGCGCTCCTGCAACTCAGACATCGATGCGACAAATTCGAGGGTTGAACGTCGATCGGTGCGCGGGAGTGGTAGAGCTCTGCCAAAGCGTCGTGCCCTGGTCCAAATGAGAAAGATGATTAACGCTGCGAGTTGTGCCGCAAACGCCAGCACCGGAGTTCCAGAAAAATAACCAGCGATGGCATTTTCAGTGATGCCTCGTCCCTGATGGTATTCATCAAAAGCGATCAGACCCTGATAAGGCGCCACCGTATTGATAGCTAGTTGTACATTGTCGGCTAGAACAATGCCGCTGTTCGAAACGATGTA
>Ga0163162_10007810_pt1 | contig 10428 bp, 6 predicted proteins | sample S55metaG_FD_115310 | JGI IMG/M metagenome (GOLD analysis project Ga0163162, IMG submission 115310) | Switchgrass rhizosphere microbial communities from Kellogg Biological Station, Michigan, USA - S5-5 metaG | ecosystem: Host-associated > Plants > Roots > Rhizosphere > Soil | place: USA: Michigan...
AGGTAGTATTAATAGGTACGCGGTCGGCCGGGCGGGTAAAGCTTGAAACAGCTGTACCTGTTGATATTGTTAACGTAGGCAAAGCAGCCTCCGTGACCGGCCGGATGGATATAACCGACATCCTTAATTACTCGGCCCCTTCATTTAATTACAATAAACAATCAGGCTCGGATGGTGCCGACCACGTTGAACTGGGTACATTGCGCGGTTTAGGCCCTGATCAAACCCTGGTTTTGGTAAATGGCAAACGCCGCCACTCCACAGCTTTCGTTTCTGTATTCGGTACGCGCGGCCGCGGCAACTCTGGGGTCGACCTGAGTTCTATCCCCACGGCATCTATTGATAGGGTTGAGATCCTTCGCGACGGCGCTTCGGCCCAGTACGGATCTGACGCTATTGCGGGCGTTATCAACCTTGTGTTAAAGAAAACTACCGGTGTGTTTAATGCAAACGTGGGTTACTCCGGTTATTACGACCCTGCCTTTAACAGTGGTAAAAGCGTTGTTGCTTCGCAATATCCGCATGGCGGCGCTATCGACGGTAATGGCATCACCATTGATGCCAACTATGGTTTAACACTTGGTAAAAACGGAGGTTTCATCAATTTTACCGGCGACTATGCCAAAAATGGCAAAACCTTCCGCCAAACGCATGATACTACAACCTCAAACCCAAAAGCGCTGCCTATAAATCCTTACAGACGTGCTAATGGCGATGGGTCTGCCGAGAGCGGCACCTTCTTTTTCAATCATGAATCGCCGCTTGCAGGTACCCGTACAACTTTGTACAGCTTTGGCGGCTATAGTTATAAAGCATCTGATGACTATGCTTTCACCCGTAATTTCTCCGGCCGTCCTGAGCGTTTCCCAACAGACAACAGCGGCAACATAATCCCGGTTAGCGGCATTATTTTTAACACCCCCGATGGTGAATCCTATTATAACCCCATCATCCGCACCCATAATACAGATATCGCTGTAGCTGTAGGTGCTAAAGGTACGTGGGGCGATGCCTGGGACTGGGACCTGAGCAATAACATCGGTAATAATAAATTCCACTTTTTTGGCTATAAAACATTCAATGCCTCTTTAGGAGCAGATAAAACCAATTTTGATGATGGCGGATCGGAGTTTTTACAGAACACCAGCAACCTTAACATCAACAAACATTTCGGCAATGTAATGCAGGGCCTTAACCTTGGTTTTGGCGGCGAATACCGCTACGAGCGCTACAAGATTTTTTCGGGCGAAGAAGCATCGTATAAAAACTATGACCCGACCGGTGTAAAAGCGGCCGGCTCACAGGGCTTCCCCGGTTATCAGCCAAGCGACGCTGTAAGCGCCCACCGCTCGGTTGAAGGTGTGTATGTTGATCTTGAAGGTGATATCACTAAAAAATGGCTGGTTGATTTTGCTAACCGCTACGAACATTATAGCGATTTTGGTTCAAACTTTAATACCAAACTGGCCACACGCTATAAAATCACTGATAACTTTAACATCCGCGGTTCGTTAGGTACCGGTTTCCGTGCGCCTTCATTACAACAGATCAATTACAGCTCGACCTTTACTAACGTACAGGGTACCGTTATTTCTGAAGTTAAAATAGCGCCAAACTACAGCCCTATCACCAAAGCGGCAGGGATCCCTAACCTTAAGCAGGAAAAATCGAAAAATGCCGGCCTGGGTTTTACCTTTAAACCGCTGCCTGAGTTAAGTTTTACTGTTGATGGGTACTATATTAAAGTTACCGACCGCGTAGTGCTTTCAGGCCAGTTCAGTGCCGATGACGATACCCTCGACCCTACATTTACCGACGCCCTTAAAAACCTGCATGTAAGTTCTGCTCAATTTTTTGCCAATGCTGTAAACACTACCAATAAAGGCTTGGATGTAGTTATCGACTATAATAAAACCTTTGGTGCCAACAGGTTCAGGGTGCTTTTTACCGGCAACTTCCAAACCATGAAAATTGACAAGGTAAACTATCCGCCTATATTGGGTACTACCCCCGCTTTGCGCGAAACCTTTTTGAGCGAACGCGAAAAGAAATTCATCCTGGCATCGGCCCCGCCTCAAAAACTTAGCTTAAACCCCGAGTTTAGCCACAAAAGCTTTACCGTTGGCACCCGCTTTACCTACTTTGGCAAAGTTGTGATTGATGGCTATGGCGATGGAACTACCCTTACCCCTACTGTACCAACCGATAATGGTTCGGCCCAACTACCCGATCAGTACATCTATAGTGGCAAAGTGGTGAGCGACCTGTATTTTGCTTACAAAGTGGCTAAATCGGTTCGTGTATCTATTGGTGCCGATAACATTTTTAACGTACACCCTGATCTTGCCTACGTAAAAGGCGCAAAAGGATATGCCTTCAACAACGAACCATCAGGCCCCTTTGATGCCGTGCAAATGGGTGAAAACGGCCGCCGCTTGTTTGCAAGGGTGGGCTTTACATTTTAAAACTATTAACTAACTGACCTCATAACTTCAGCTGCCCCGGCTTTCGGGGCGGCTTTTTTTATTTTAATGATCTATAAATTTTGATATCAATGTAACTTTATACCCCGATAAAACTCTAAACTTGCAAACTGTTAAAACATGTTAAACAAGCGCGAAAGTTATTTTTTGTACATTCTTTAACTTAGCATTGCAGATAAAGAATGCCTGCACCACATCAGCATATAACCCATACCGACGAACAGCTATTACAACTGATGGCCAGCGACAACCGTGAGGCCTTCACTGAGCTGTATAACCGGTACTGGGATAAAACCTTTGCGATAGCATATCATCGTTTAGATGATGAGCATGAGGCCGAAGAAGTGGTTCAGGAAGTATTTTTAAGCATCTGGCAGCGCCGGGCGAGCCTTAAGTTAACCCATACCATGGCTACCTATCTTTCGGTAGCGGTTAAATACAGGGTGATCAATCACCTCGATCGTCAGTACAGGAGGCAACAGCACCTGGATGAACTCACTGTCACTTCGCCCGAAACAGAGGACAGCACCATGCAATGGCTGGAGGAAAAAGAACTGCGCGAACGGCTTGACCACAGCATCAGTCAGCTGCCCGAAAAATGTCGAATCGTATTCCTCCTTAGCCGCGATGAAAATAAAACCTATGCTGAGATAGCAGCAGAACTGGGGATCTCGCAAAAAACGGTTGAGGCGCACATGTCAAAAGCGCTGAGTACCCTCCGTCAGTCGCTTGGCGTTTCTTTACCGGTTCTATTTTTACTGCTTAGTTAACATTAAGGCTGGTCACGATTTCAGGTAATGAAGCGCAACGCATCCTGATTCAAGGATCTTTGATTCAATTAGCTTTAAGCCCAGTTTTTCCTTTAAGCCTTTAGCTTCCAACAATCCTCGCCCTTCACCAACAATTATTGGATGGATCACAAAATGAAACTCATCAACCAGTCCGAGTTCTATCATTTGTAACGGCAGGTTTACGCCTCCGATTGAAATATTACCACCCGGTTGTTGTTTTAATTTAAGCATCTCGCCTTTAAGATCGCCGCGAATAACCTTTGTCTTGTTTCCTTCAATATCGGTTAATGTGCTTGAAAAAACAACTTTATCAATGGCGTCAAACGTCTTTGCAAATTCACTGCCTGGTTTGCTTGCGTTTGGATCTTTTGCAACATCAGGCCAGTAAGGAACCATTAATTCGTAGGTTGTACGCCCGTATACAATTAGGTCAACACCATGCATAAGCTGCGTAAAATATTCCAGTATATCATTACCACCACCGAATTTAGTATGATCGCAACAACCATCTAAACTCAGATTGATACCGTAGATTACTTTTCTCATTTGATTGGTTTTAGTTTGGCTCGGTTAAAATTAGCATTTTTTCGGTCGGTATAGCTTCCTCCGGTTTCAATCTCAAAAAAAGAAAAACACCGCAGTAAAAATATTTTTCATTTTCTACTAAGGGTATTCCCATCCGTCGCTGACTATATGTGTAAAAGGTTGAAAAATTAGTTTACGATGGAAAACAAAACCTACGATGTAAAAGAACTTGCCTATAAACTAAAGCAAGGCACCATTAGCCCGGAAGAGCAAACCTGGCTTGATACCTGGTATACCGGCTTTAATGATGAGGAAGTTTTGTTATCGGCCTCAAAATACCAAACTCCTGAACAGCTGCGGGAAAGTATTTTGAATAAGATAACCGCACAAATGAAAGCACCCGGAAAACCCGCGCGTAAGGTTATTACCTTATGGCGAAACATAGCTGCTGCAGCGGCTGTGGTATTGCTGATTACGTTTGCTGCGCTTTACAAAAATGAGGTATTGGAAGTTATCGACCCAGCCAAACAGGTTGAGCTGGTTACGGCCCCCGGCAAACATCGGCAAATCAGTTTACCTGATGGTACCCGGATCTGGCTTAGCCCCGGCAGCCACATCAGTTACCCCGACAAATTCAGGACTAAAGAACGCCTGGTAAAACTGGAAGGTGAAGCTTTTTTTGATGTAGTGCATGATGAGGACCATCCATTCGTGATCCAATCGGGCCAGCTTAAAACCATGGTATTGGGTACCAGCTTTAACATTAAGGCCTACCCCGATCAGATCATATCTGAGGTAACAGTAATCAGCGGGAAAGTGGCGGTGCAGGAGCATAACCTGCCCAAAAGTAAGCAAGCCATTATGGTACTTAACCAAAGGGCCGTGTACAACAAAACTGACAGGTCATTAGTGAAACAGGAGTATCCCAACGCCTCCAAATTCCTTTCACAACGCACCGGCTTGTTCAGTTACGACGGGGAATCGCTACAGACTGTTACTGACGATCTTTCGCTTCAGTACGGAGTTCGTATAACCCTTACACCTGATATCAGCAAAAAAGGTTTTTACGGTCATATCAACACCAATGAGCCACTGGATAAAACGTTCAATAAGCTTTGTGCTGTAATGGACATCCGCTGGAACAGAGTTGACAATGATTATTACCTGCAACCTTTACCATCCAACAATTAACCTTTTCATTTTTAAAACATCATCTCCTAAAGGGATAAACAAACACCAACAATTTAAAGCAACTATGAAAACCAACAGACCGGCATGGCCCTCCATGCTGATTTGCGAAATAACGCGAATACCCTTCCGAACGGCACTCTGCATGTTATTTTTCCTGATACTGGCACAAAGTAATGCATACGCACAAAGCCCTCTTGATAAAACAGTCTCGATCAACCTGAACAATGAGCCTCTTAAACAGGCTTTGGATAAAATAACAGCCGCGAGCGGTGTACGGTTCACTTACAATGAAACCGTTGCCAAAAGCACAGTACAGATCAGCGTGAATGCCCAAAATCAGCGTTTGGGCGATGTATTGCGCACTGCTCTTGCCTCCCATCCTTTCAGTTTTACAGTGCTTGAACAGGAAATATTAATTAAATATGATGCTGCTAAAATAAAAAAGCAGGTGACCGCCCCGGCAGACGGAAAATACACCGTAAGCGGCACCGTTAAAGCCAAACAAACCGGCGAAACCATCATCGGCGCAAGCATCCGGGTAGCCAATGCAAATGCAGGTACATCAAGTAATGAATATGGCTTTTACTCGCTCACTTTGCCTGCCGGCAATTATGAGCTTTCGGTAAGCGCCATGGGGCAAAAATCTGCTGTAGTTCCGGTATCATTAACCGGCAACCATCGTTTAAATATCGAGCTGGAAGACAATGCCCAGCAACTGCAGGAGGTAACCGTTAAAGCAGCTCCCGCCGGTGCCCGCGACCTGGCCAGTACGCAGATGGGTGTTGAACATCTCAGTATCCAGGAAACTAAAAATATTCCCGTTTTGCTTGGCGAACGGGATGTGATCAAAACCATCCAATTGCTGCCGGGCATTAAATCGGCCGGAGAAGGTAGCGGCGGCTTTTTTGTGCGCGGCGGAGCTACCGATCAAAACCTGATCCTGCTTGACGAAGCGCCTGTATACAATGCATCGCACTTGCTGGGCTTCTTCTCTACCTTTAACTCCGATGCTATCAAAAACATGAATATCTATAAAGGCGATATGCCCGCGCAATACGGCGGCAGGTTATCGTCGGTTTTAGATGTTAAAATGAATGATGGCAACAACCAAAAATTTGGCGTAAGCGGTGGCATTGGCCTCATAGCAGCACGAATCAATGTGGAAGGCCCCATTCAAAAAGGCAAATCATCTTTCCTGATCTCGGCACGAAGAACTTATGCCGATGCGTTTTTAAAGCTATCTAAAGATAGCGTAGCAAAAAACAGCCAGCTTTATTTTTATGATATTAATGCCAAAGCCAACTATGTTTTAGGCGATAAGGACCGTTTATTTATTTCGGGATATTTTGGTAAAGATGTCCTCAGTGCCGCCGATATAGCAGGTATAAATTGGGGCAATACCACAGCTACCCTGCGCTGGAACCACATTTTTAACAGTCAGCTGTTCTCCAATACCTCGCTTATTTATAGCAATTACGATTACAAGCTCAACATCAAACAGGATGTAAACGAGTTCAACATTTATTCGCAGATCCGCGACTTTAACTTTAAGGAGGATATGCAATGGTACGCTGGTCAAAACAATACCATAAGCTTTGGTGTGAACAGCATTTACCACACCATTAAACCGGGCGAAATTTCGGCCACGGGCAACTCGGGTATCATATCGCAAAGCCTGCAAAACAGGTACGCCCTTGAAAACGCGGCCTATGTTACCAACACATGGAAAGCAACTGATCGCTTTACCTTAACCTACGGTGTACGTCTGTCGGCCTTTACCATACTTGGATCGGGCGATTATTATGATATCGATGCTGGTGGAAATATCGTCGGCTCAAAACATTATACTGCCGGACAGCAGGTTAAAACCTATGTTAACCTGGAGCCTCGTGTTGCGGCAGCATTTCAGTTAAACGATGTAAGTTCTATCAAGGCGTCATACGCCCGGAACGCGCAAAACCTGCATTTGATCTCCAACTCCAATTCGGGTTCGCCAACGGATAAATGGGTGGCCAGCACTAACCTCATCAAACCCGAAATTGCCGACCAGTTTTCGGTAGGATACTACAAAGATTTCAACGAACACAACTATGAATTTACGGTTGAAAGCTATTACAAAAAGCTGCAAAACCAGATAGATTACCGCAACGGCGCCAACGTATTTACCAATCAGCCTATAGAAACGCAATTGCTTTTCGGCAAGGGCCGCGCCTATGGTGCCGAGTTTTTGCTGAAAAAGAAAACCGGCAGGCTTACCGGCTGGATTAGTTACACACTATCAAAATCCGAGCGGATGATTGATGGCATCAACAACAACCAATGGTACAATGCCCGGCAGGACCGCACGCATGATATAGCCATTGTGGCTATGTACAAAGCCAGCGAAAAATGGACCTTCTCGGCTAATTTTGTTTACTACACCGGCGATGCCGTGACTTTCCCGAGCGGCAAATACCAGGTTGACGGCGTAAATTATTACTACTACACCAATCGCAATGCCGACAGGATGCCGGCTTACCATCGTCTTGACTTAGGCGCTACTCATCAGCTGAAAAAGACGGCGAAGTTTCAGTCTGATTTAACCTTCAGTTTGTATAATGCTTACGGCAACCCTAACGCTTACCGTATATTTTTCCGCGATAACAAGACTGATGCAAGCCGTACCGAAGCCGTACGCACTACTTTATTCACCTTTGTACCTTCGGTTACCTATAACTTTAAATTTTAAGCCGATGAAAAACACTCTAAAATATATAACCATCATGCTTTTTGCAGCAGCCCTAAGCTCCTGCGAAAAGGCCATCGACCTGAAACTGAAAGACACCACGGCTCAATATGTTGTTGAAGGCGTATTGACTAATGAAGCCGGCGGTTGTAAAGTATTGCTTAGCAAAACCAAAAACTTTACTGACAATAATGACTTCAACGGTATAAGCGGAGCAACTGTTACTATTGCCGACGGAAGCACCACCTACCCGTTTACAGCTACAAGCACGGGTATTTACCAAAACAGCACACTAACCGGCACGCCTGGTCATACTTATCAACTTAGTGTAAGTATTGATGGTAAATCATTTACATCAAGCTGTACCATGCTCCCTGCGGTTCCTTTAGATAGTATTTACTTAGTTAAAGATGAGCTTCAAAATAATAAAGACGGTACCCCTCGTAAATATGTTACTGTGCGATATCAAGACCCTATAGCTACCAAAAACTATTACCGCTTTGTACAGTATGTAAACGGCCGCAAAGAGGAAACAATTATGCTGGAAGATGACGAATTTACCAACGGACAGGAAGTGAACAATAACCTCAGGTTCAGCAATGACAATGATAACCCGGCAAGGGACATCCGCCCCGGCAACCAGGTAACCATCGAAATGATGAGCATCGACCAAGCCGTTTATAAATATTTTTACAGCCTCAGCAACAGCGCCAATGGCGATGGCAATAACGCTGCCCCGGCAAATCCGCTAACCAACATTAAAGGTGGTGCGCTGGGATACTTTAGCGTGCATACTGTGGAGAGGAAGACGTTGATAGCGCCGTAAGCCCCCCGGCCCCCTAAAGGGGGAGTTATTTTAAAGAAATCATATAAAAAACACCCGCCTATGGCGGGTGTTTTTTATTAAAACCAATATTTCTCCGCAGAGAATTTGTTGCCTGTTATCATCATTCAAATAAATTCATAAATTTAGCATGTGCAAGATTACCTTTTATTCATAGATACCGAAACCTCCGGCCTGCCCAAAAAGTGGGACCTGCCCTATTGTGATAACGATAACTGGCCATATGCGTTGCAGGTGTCATGGATTATTTATACCAAGGATATGCAAGAGCTGAAGCGCGAAGATCATTATATCAAGGATAATGACTTTACCATAAGTGAAAAAGCACGTGCGGTTCATGGCCTCACGCAAGAATACCTTGCCGAACACGGTGAATGGCGCAAAGATGTTATGAACTTACTGGCCAATGACCTGGTAGAATATGAACCGCTGGTAATAGGTCACTTTATTGAGCTTGACCTGAATGTTGCCGGTGTTGAGTTTTACCGCACAGGCATTGCAAATCCGCTTCAAAACTTAAAAACGTTTTGTACCATGCTGGCAACCACCAAGTGGGTACAAAATCCGCAGGTTAAATATTTAAGGTTAAATCAGTTGTACGAGGTACTGTTTAACAAACCGTTGGACAGACAGCACAACGCACTCGAGGATGCGGAAGCTACCGCCGAATGCTTTTTCGAAATGCTGAAACGCGGCGACATTACCGAAGACAGCATTGAGCACCAGGAAGTTTACCTGCAAAAGATCCGTTCCGAAAAGAAATACCTTTTGCCCGCAGCCATCGTTTTAATAGTGATCATCATCATAGCTTTTTGGTTATATGGTTCAACGTCTTGATTTTTTAAGTAAAGTATCCCCCTTTAACCTGCTTCCAACAGAGGTACTGGAAGAAATTGCCGATCAGTTACAGGAGATCCGCTATAGTAAGGATACGGTCATTTACCAGCAGGAAGTAACCAAAATGCGCGGCGTGGATATCATTGCCGAGGGCGAGTACGAATCTTTCTTTTACGATAGCCAGCAAAACAAGCGGCTATTGGAGCATCATCATTCAGGTTATTGTTATGGCGGAATTTCAGTACTGCTTAACCGCAAGCAGTCTATCCGCACGGTAATTGCTAAAAAAGGGACTACCGTTTTCTTCTTGCACCGTAAAGATTTTCGCTCACTTTGCAAAACCTACGAAGAGTTTTTTCAATACTTTACCTCCGATTTTGGCAAGCGCATGCTCAATGATGAGTTTGCTCATTTTTATAAACGTCCGGCCACTTTTGAGGAGAGCTATATTGCGTCCGAACAATTGTATTCGCGCAAAATAGAGACCATCGAATACCGCGAAATAGTCTCCTGTCCGCAAAGCACCCCGGTTTATGAAACTGCCCGGTTAATGGCGAAACACAAGGTGAGCTGCATTTTTATCCGCGATGAGCAGGCCAAAATAGTAGGCTATGTAACCGATATTACCCTTCGCGACAACGTGGTTGCCAAACAGGCCGATACATCTCAACCAGTTGGCAATATAATGGGGAACCCTATTGTTTGCATAAGTACCAATGCCTATGTATATGAGGCTATTTTGATGATGTTCCGCACCAAAACTCGGTACCTGCTTATTAAAAACGGCGATGAATTTGTAGGCAGCATCAGCAGGAATAAACTCCTGGCCGAGCAGGCGCAATCGCCATTGGTATTTATTCAGTCGGTTAAACAGGCTATCTCCGTACAGGAGCTTAAACGCAAATGGGAATCGGTACCGCAAATGGTTACGCAATTACTTGGTCGCGGTGTAAACGCCGAAATCGTGAACCAGGTGATCACTACTATTGCCGATACCATTGCCATAAAAGTAATTGAAAGCGTTATAGAAAC
>Ga0163162_10007812_pt1 | contig 10427 bp, 6 predicted proteins | sample S55metaG_FD_115310 | JGI IMG/M metagenome (GOLD analysis project Ga0163162, IMG submission 115310) | Switchgrass rhizosphere microbial communities from Kellogg Biological Station, Michigan, USA - S5-5 metaG | ecosystem: Host-associated > Plants > Roots > Rhizosphere > Soil | place: USA: Michigan...
CAAAGAATTGTGACTTTCCATCGACTAGTCAACAGCTGCCGCATGCAGAAAGCGCAGTGCCATATCTTGTGATGCCTGCCAGGCTTCTGCTTCGGAAGCGAAGAATTGCGTCGCAGCGCGAGGCGGCCCGGTGGGCTCTCTCAGTCCGGCCCGTGGATAGATCCAGACAAAGCCGACATACAATTTGTTCTTGTCACGTTCTACTATGGTTAGTGCGGACCGCTGCCCATAAAATGCAAATCGCCATGACATGATGGCCCCCTGGCTCTATTCTTGTTTCGCTCACAGATTTTTGTATTGTCTCAACCCTTACTTGCCAGATAGTACAGCTCGACAATTAGGTAAAAATTAGGTGTAAAAAGAACTAATGAATTGAGCGAAAGCTAGTGCAAGATCGATCTATACGCTTGCACACGTATGCTTTAAGTCGAAACGAAAAAGACCTGGGTTGATAATTGTCACGGCACAGGATATATCGCCCGTGCTTCGAACCCGTGCGCCGTTGTAATAAAGTGGACCTCACCACCGTTGCGGCGAACAATCTCCGTAATAATAGAAAGGCCAAGGCCACTGCCGGGTGCGGCATTGCCAGGAATTCTGAAAAACGGTTCGGTTACTAGTTGCGAAAGATGCGACGGGATTCCAAATCCCGAATCGCGAACGGAACAAACGATCGCGCCGCTTTCGAAAGTGAGTGATACATCGACTTTCCCTCCCTCGGGTACGTATTTGACGGCGTTGTCGACGAGATTTCGGAGGACGATGGTAAGGCGCGCGACGTCAACTTCAACGGCGGTAGAATCCGAATGTTCTACACCCAGATCGACGTTTCGGCTGTCTGCAAGTGGGAGCGCATCTTGTATGACCTCTGTCGCGATATCATCGAGAATTACCCGGGTGATGTTGGGAACAACATTCATCCCGGATCGTGCAAGTGTGAGCAATTGCTCCAGTAAGCGATTGATTCGATGTGTCGCCTGTATTACTTTGGCGACTCTGGAAATCGTGTCTTCTGGATTGACTGCGGCACTTAAATTTTGCGCCTGAAGCGACAGCGCAGCGATAGGCGTACGAAGTTCATGGGCGGCGTCGGCAATAAAGCGTCGTTGGTGCGAGAGCGCATCACTCAGTCTTGCTATGAGGCGATTAGTTGACGAAACAAAGGGAGTGAGTTCCTTTGGGATTTTGCTGGTTGAAAGCGGACTAAGGGTATGTTCATCGAGTCGATCCATGGTATTTGCTAGCTCTCTTATGGGCTGCATGGCGCGACGTGCGATCAATGAAACCACGGCAAGTACGAAAGGTAACAGTCCAATCATTGGTAGCAACGTGCGCATGGCGCCGTCCCAGGCGATTTCATCGCGCAAAGACGTGCGCTCGCCAACCGCTAAGCGAGCACCACTGCTCAAGGTCTTGACGCTGACACGCCATCGCTGACTGCGAAGGTCGATGTCATGAAGCCCATCACCCAAGCTATTTGGGAAAATCGCTCTACTCTGAAATGTAGGCGGTGAACCCTCCGAGCTTAAGTAAGTTATTGCGATCTGGTTAGGTGAATGAGATGCCGAGGGCCATTCTGCTGGCGCGCCGACTAAAGATAGTTTTCCAGTCTGGATCAAGCCGCTTACATCAAGCAAATGATTATCTTGAAGTCTCCGAGCTTCATGGTATGCCGCGGCGAACGAAAGAGCGGCCGCGATCGGACTTAAGCCGAGAATAATCAAAACAATCCACATACCGAACCGCCAGGTTAACGAACTTGGCTTCGTTCGCTGCTTACCATCCATCCTACACCTCTCACATTGCGAATTGCCCCGGCACCCAGTTTCTTCCGGATCGTAAAGATTAAATATTCGATAGCGTTGCTATCGACCGAATCATCATCTCCGTAGACACTCTGTTCAAGTTTGGCGCGAGACAGTATCGTCCCTGGTCGAGTTAGAAGCGCTCGCAAGACACCGAATTCTCTTGCCGAGAGCGTTGCCTGCGTTCCCCTATATGCTGCGATGTGAGTGCGCTGATCGAGTGTCAGCTCGTCAGTCGAGAGGATGGCATCCGCGTGCCCTCCAAGCCGACGTGCGGCAGCTCGAAGGCGAGCAAGGAGTTCAGCGGTGTCAAAGGGCTTGACGAGATAGTCGTTCGCACCCAGATCGAGACCACGAATCCGGTCCTCAATTGCATCCCTCGCGGTCACAATCAGCACCGGAATGTCGGGGTCACTTTTACGTATAAGTTTTAATATGTCGATTCCGTCGCCGCCTGGCAGCGAGAGGTCTAGGAGCACGGCTTCATGTTCGTGACTCAGAACACCGGCGATTGCTTCAGGTGCATCGCGAACCCAGTCCACGACGTAAGCTGCGTCCCGTAATGCTCTGGCAACCGCTTCCCCGATCAAAGAATCATCTTCAACTAATAAGATGCGCATGATACCGATCCTGCGTTGTAGGCCTAATGAATCCCTAAGTCCATGGGGGTAGAGTCGAGTCGGCGTTGCTGGAAGGAGGGCGCTCTGCGGAGAATAACGAATACGGCGCTCGAAATCTAATAAAAAATGGTTTGCAAAGTAACGAAACGATCGACCAAATCCTGCCTCCATGATGACGCGAATCTTGGGGTGGAGGACAGCAAGGCGATTCAAACGAAGAGTCGGTTCCATCGCAAAGTGTTCTATGTTGGGGCCGTTTTACCTGAAGATATGCTTGCTGGACTCGAATCACGTGGTTGGGAAGTCGACCATGTTGCTCACCCGGGCCCAGAACGAATCTGCGCAGAAATCGCAAGCACAGCTGCGGGTATCGTCGACTTCACTCAGATTGTTCATGGCGAGTGGATGGCCCTGCTGAAGCAATCGGTGAATTTGATCCCGATAAGCTGGATTGCTCTAGTTAGCAGCGAGATCAAGCAGATTCCGGAAATTCAAGCCTTCATTGCAATGCATTGCGTTGATTTTATTACGCTGCCTTCGAGCAGTGAACGGGTATTCGACGGTCTTGAACATGCGTTAAAGATGGCGCTACTAAGCGCGACCTCGCATAGCTCGTCCACGACCTCCACGATAATCGGTACGTCCAAACCTATGCGCATACTAGATCGGCGGCTAAACAAAGCCGCGATGAGCGACGCGTCGGTGTTTCTCTCTGGTGAGTCGGGCACGGGAAAGGAACTTAGCGCTCGCATGTTGCATGAACGCTCGTCACGCCGCGACGGACCTTTTATAGCTATCAATTGCGCATCGATGTCGGTTGATCTATTGCATTCTGAACTTTTTGGGTATGAGCGAGGCGCGTTTACAGGAGCACTGACGCAAAAGCTGGGACGAATTGAGGCGGCAAATGGCGGAACGCTGTTTCTGGATGAGATCGGCGACCTACCGCATGACTGTCAGTCAGCGTTGTTGAGGTTTCTACAGGAAAGGCGAATTGACCGACTCGGTGCAACGAAGTCAGTCGAGGTCGACGTTCGGGTGGTCGTGGCTACTCACGTAGATATGAGCGCAGCTATAAACGACGGAAGCTTTCGAGCCGATCTGTTTTTTAGGTTAGCGGTGCTGCAAATTCATCAACCACCGCTGCGCTTGCGAGGAAATGATATCAACGAGTTGGCGTCGCATGCCCTAGAGCAATTTAGGAGCGAAGGGCGTCGACGCATCAAGGGCTTTTCAGCCGACGCAATTATAGCTATCCACACCTACGGCTGGCCGGGCAATGTCCGCGAGTTGCTAAATAGAGTTCGTCGAGCGATCATTTTATCAGACGACGCGCATATTACCGCTGACAATCTCGAGCTCCACGATTATCTTGAAGTGAAGTCTATGACCCTGCGCCAAGCGCGGGCCGCTGCTGAGTTGCGCGCCATCGAACTTGCTTTCCTGACGCTAGACGGTAACGTCACTGATGCGGCCGCTTCACTTGGCATTTCACGAGTACATCTGCACCGACTTGTTAAAGAATTGAAGATAAATGTTGGCAGTGCATTGGCCGAGAGCCCGAAATCGGAGTAATCGTTGTGACGAGGTGAGACATTGTGAAACGATCGCGAACCGGCGAACCTCCGATGGGAGATGAGTGAGAATGTGGGGCTGAGCCTCGGGTGGAAAATGATAGCGGTTATCGAAGCATATTTCCTACGGCTGCAGCGCTCAACCAGACACGGGGATGAGTTCCAATACTGCTTGAGTTTTCAACACGTTCCACCAATGTACGTGCGATTCTCATTCCGCGCCCCTACGGTGCTACAGCAAGGGACTTCAACAACATGCCCGCCCCGAGCTGTTCAAGTCCGCCGATTCCGATAATGGATCCTTGCTGCGTCCCCTTGCGGCGATCAGGCTGGGATTTTCGCAGCACGACGTAACATTGCCTCGACTTCGGCAGAAGATACTGCTTTTCCGAAGAGATATCCCTGCCCATAAATGCAACCGCGTTCTCTAAGCGCATCTTGAAGCTCCTCAGTTTCAATACCCTCGGCCAAGGTCGACAAACCTAATCCGCTGACTAGTTTAAGAATTGCATCGACAATCTTTTCGCTTTCTACATTCACCAGCATTGATTGAACGAATGACTTATCAATTTTAATTTTATCGAACTGGAGTTCGCGAAGATGGTGCAGGCTTGAGTATCCCGTTCCAAAGTCATCGAGGCAAACACGGATGCCCCAACGTCGAAAATTCTCGATAGTTGACTTCGCGGCCTCGATGTCTCCGACGAGAGCGGACTCCGTTAACTCGATTTCAAGCCGCTCAGCCGGGAAATTTTCTTCGACCAGAACTGAGAGAATTTGCGACGGTAAGAGTGCGTCGGCAAGTTGCTGAGGCGAGACATTGATCGCCAAGGATGGCGTTCCAGGCCAGCTCGAAGCGTCCCGGCAGCCTTGCCTCAGCATCGCCAGGGTAAAAGTTGTGGACAGTCCAAGACGCTCAATGATCGGGATAAAGATATCGGGGGTAACGTTGCCGCGTCCCGGATGCGTCCAACGGGCTAACACTTCAAATCCGTAGATTTGCTCGGAAGCGAGGTGAACCAAAGGCTGGTAGTGCGGACGAATTGCATGGGATGTGACCGCCCCTCGAACATCAATTTCGAGTGCGGCTTCCTGTCGGAGCTCCTCTCGCATCGTCTCTTCGAAAAACTGGTACTGCGTTCCAGGGCGTCCTTTGGCTCGATACATAGCAGCGTCTGCCGAGCGCACGAGGAAGTCCGCATCGATACCATCGCGACCAAACATTGCTACGCCAATGCTGCCGCCGACTTCCACTTGACAATGCCCGATGTCGAAGGGTAAGCGAATTGCTTCGCTTACGCGAATAGCAAGCGCCTCCGCTTCTTGTTGTGCGGCATGCTTGTCAAAGCTCACTAGCATTGCGAACTCGTCGCCTCCTGGGCGTGCCACAAGATCCGGCTCGTCTACGAACGCGCGCAATCGGTCGGCTATCGTGCAGAGCACAGTATCTCCGGCCGCATGGCCATAAAGATCATTGACTGGCTTGAATCGGTCTAGATCGATGACATACAAAAAGTGCCTTCGATGAGACATGTCCGCCTTTAAGTCGTTAATTCTTGCAGAAAGGTGCCTTCGATTGAACAGGCCAGTCAGAGGGTCATGACGTGCTAGGCGTGATGCTGTTTCTTCAGCGAGCTTTGTCGCGACATACGCTTCTCGAAGGGCTGCGGCGTTCATCCGAAAGCGTTGGAAAGCGTAGATTAGACCGCCGATCTCGTCCTTTCGGTCAGCGACGGGAAGTTGTGTCTCACTATTGCCAGCCGCCAAGCGTCCCAGAGCTTCGGTGATTTTTTCCAAGGGACAAAATACGAGTGCTTCCAATCGATGCATTGTCCAAGCCTTTACAGCACATACCAAGATTCCAATTCCGATCACAAAAAGGAACAGTGTCTTCGAAGTCCGTCCAATACGAGCAGTTTCGGCATGAGCCGCGTTCCCGTTGGCTTCGATTAGGCCGTCGACAGCGTGGTCAGCCGTGTCGTACAGCAGCTTGGTCGCTCCTGCGAATCCGGCGCGTGCCAGAGGACCGTTTTCCCAGTCACGCTCGGCTATCAAATATGCATCAATAGTCTTGAACGCATTACTGGTATTGCCCAGCGAGTGCACGGCGGTGCTTGCGGCCAAGGTAAGCTCCAATTCATGGAGTACCCGCCGGTGTTCCGCTGCGCGCGACTTTGCTGCGCGCAAATCTTCACCTTCGGTTGACAGAAGCAAAAGCGCCTGCGCCAATCTGAGTTCAGTGACGCGGTCGCTCATCTCACCCAAGAGCCTGGTGTTCTCAATTAATGAGTCATCTAGGCGATCTGCTTCACCGGCTATGTTGTTTAATTGCACGCAAACGGCTGCGAAAGAGCAACTAAAAAGTAAAGCGATCAAGAAGCCAAACGCCCTAAACCGCATTTTCGTTGATGTCGCAAGCTGATCTTGAATCCGCAACTGCATTATTCTCTCTGTATTGTTGCTTTTACGAGGCCGGTTTAGGATGAATCCAAGGCTGACATGGGCTGGCTCGTAGGATTTTGGGCAGGACTAGCCATTCCCGATGCAGCTCTTCACTGTATTTCGGAAACGGTGGGTGATTCTTTAGCGCTAAATGGGAAAGCTGAGAGTTTTACCTAGTGCACTACCAAGCGTATTGCTTATGACCGCCCAAGCTGGCAGAACGTCGATTGGCTCGTTTGAGACTACCGAAGGCAACGGGCATGCGGGTCTTAGAAGGAAGCCCACATACAAACGCATAAACCGCGGGCCTGTAAAATCGGATAGGTGGGTGCCACCCCGTTTGCGCCGAGATCGAAAGGTTGTGAAGCAGTCGAAGAGCGGTTGCCGTCGGTGAGCGGCCGCCGTAGTCAAGAAGAGTGTCACCGTAGTATTGGGTGCCAACTGGTGTTCAGAGGCTGGCGAGTGTTCATTTTTTGTCTACCATCAGCGATTTTGATTTATACTGGTGCTCTCTCAGGCTCAGCTTGCCGCCCTCGGCTTAGCTGACACTTAGGCCGACGCGTAAACCGTCGGCTTTTTTTCTGAGTTTGGGGGCGGAACGCTATCGCACTGCGTAAGCTTTGATGCGGCGTAATGCCCGCACCAGCTTGATTATGGCTTGCATCGGATTCCGATCCAGCATGATCGGTGCAGGCGACAGATGAGAGGCGAGCCGTGTGTTTATTTAACTGCGCATGAATGTGAGTCGGTGAGTCAACATCCAATTCGGCTCTTAGATCCCGAAACTCTGCCGGCCGTTCGAATTTACAAATTGAGCGAGCGCATCAATATCAAACGGCTTAGCAAAAACGTTGAGACGCATTGCTTGCGCGCGGGCCATTTCGTCCGTGTAGCCTGTCATTAAACCAAATTGCTGTGCAGGCCACTTCGCCCGAACACGGGTTGCTAGATCAATGCCATTCAATTCTCCTGGCATCTGAACGTCAGAAAGAATCACATCGAACTTTTCGCCACTTTCGAGCGTTGCGTACGCGGCGTCTGCCGTAAGACGGTGTTTTACAAGACATCCGAATGTCTCAAGTACCGCCTGTATGCCAGCAGCGACACCTTCGTTGTCTTCTACCAGCAACACCGACTTCGTTGAGACGATTTCAGCACTCTTATCTGCAATCACATTTGACATCCCTGCCCTTGGCTGCTGGAGGCTTTTCGGTAGATAGAGGCGAACGGTCGTTCCTTTGCCAACCGTGCTATCAATTCGAACAGAACCGCCCGCCTGCTCGCAGGCTGACAAGACTTGCGAGAGTCCTAAGCCGGTCCCCGCGTCTTGTGACTTGGTCGTGAACAGTGGCTCGAACGCGCGCTGACGCACCGCCTCCGGCATACCGGTGCCATTGTCGGTGAACGACAGTAGGACATAATCGCCAGCGGGCAAAAGTCCGTCGGTCGCCGTCATCATGATGTTTTGCCCACGGATCACAAGCAGGCCACCGTTTGGAATAGCATCTCGCGCATTGGTGGCGAGATTCAGGGCTGCGAATTCGAGTTCGGTGGCGTCGCACATCACTCGCCACAGGTCTGACGGCAGGTTCACTTGTACATCGATGCGCGCACCGACAGCCGCATTCACAAGTGCGCGTGCAGTAGTGATCCAGTCATGCAGGTCAATTGTTTCCCGCTTGAGGGGCCGTTTCCTCGCAACGCTTAGCAACCGTCGGCCGAGCGCTTCCCCACCCTGGACGGAGCTTTCTATGGCGTTAATTTCGCGGGTGATTTCGGAAAGATGCCGACGCTTGATTAGCGTCATATTGGCCTTAACCACCATGAGAAGATTGTTGAAATCATGTGCCACATTTGCAATTAGGTTACCAAGCGCGCTCATGCGTTGCAGCTGTCGACTCGACGCTTCCGCCGAAATCCGCATCGCAACTTCGGCTTGCCATCTTTCCCATGCAGCCTGTTCGGTGGCTAATTGGCGTAGCGAAAAAAACACGAGTAACCAAACCGCGACCGTGGGAACGAGGATGATCGCTGTAGTAAAAATCACATTCCGTAACCAGCCGGAGTTAACGGCGGCAATAGAAATGCCTGCTGACACGTAGAGCGGATAGCCTGCGACTTTGCGGAAGGAGACATATTTTGCTAAGCCGTCAATGCCCGAAATCATTTTTAGCTGACCGAGGACCCGCCCTTCGCGAAGCGCCCGAGCGAAACTTGAGTCGGAGTTTTGAATTGCGTCGTTGCCTGGCGCTGGATAGCGAGCAAGAACGTTTGCGTCAGAGCGAAATATTCCTAGTGCTAGCGCCTCGTTATTATTTTGCAGTTCACGATAGAAATTTGCAAAGTACTGACCACGTAAAGCGATCGTTACCGTCCCTAGGAATTGACCGTTCGGACCGAAGCGCGCGACGGTTGTGCAGAAAACGGCTTCACCACCCGGCGTGTAGAGAGAACGTGAGAAATAAGTAGCGCCCTCGAGTTCGCGTGCGTGAACGAAGTCTTCACGGCCAGCTACCGAGAATGCCGGAGTAGGAAATCCCCTGCTTGTCACTAAAAGAGCGCCATTCGCGTCGAAGACGGAGATTGCACTCACTTGCGGATAACCACCACCAAGTTTATCGAGGCGTTCGTGCAAGTCTCGCTGCTTTTCAAGGATAGTGGCCTTATCGTCGTCCCGGAGGAGCTCCACTACTTGAGCTTGTATTATGCTGTTGAGATCGAAGACTTTGACAGCTTGTTCCTCGGCGACCCGGGCGAGACGGTCGGTCGTATCGTTGGCATCATCGAAACGTCGCTCGTGATCGGAATACGCGAACAGAGCAAGAAACACTAAAGGGATAGCGATGGTGGCAGCTAGAATGACCTGTAGTACGCGGCGAGTTGTTTTGAAATTGCGGCTGGGAAGTTGAAAGTCGGCATCGGTTGCTGTCGCGATAGGCACGTTGAGCTCTGAGTGAATTTAGCGTTCTACCGACGCTATCTCTATAGGCTAATTGGCGGTGTCCACGCCGCACAAAGTCGAGGAAACGGATCGATGCATTGACGGAATGAACATAGCACAGCTGCTTGTGCGACACCAACTAAGAAGTGCTCCGTTGCCTGTTCTTGGAGCCTTCTGTTGTTTTGGGTGCCAACTAATTATCGTCGCGTGATCAAGCTGCAGGTTAAGGTCACGAGCAAGTGATGCTGTCCCTTTTCAGCCCTTAGTTGCTAAAAGCGGATAATGTAAGCGATAAACCAACTCAGCTAGTTTCAAACGATGCTCTAGTCCGATTTGTCAGAGCTTGAGTGTTTACAGAAAAGATAATTTTTCAGCCGTCAATATAATTTCCATAAGATATAGAAATAGCAGTCGTTTAATCTGAAAGGCGTTATATATGCGTTATTTTAATTCGCTTTTTATTAAAACTGATATCAACACAGAATTTAATCTAGTTAATTGCGACTGATTAAGCCTCCTAACTCGTATTATCGGGATTGCATTTGAAGGGTAAAATAGGGCGTTTTCCCGCCGCGCCTCTTCGCAATCCCTGAGTTTCCATGACCCATCCACCACCCGCAGCCCCGCCGGATAAGGACGCATCCATCGATCCGGCAACCGCCCGCATCGTCCTGCGGCTGGACGAGGCAATTTCGGCGTTTCGGGCGGGGGAGGGGACAGGCTTGCGGGCGTTAGATTCCGCCCGCGGGCTCATGACCCCTCTTACCGACGAGGAGGTCATGAGCGAAGCAGAGCGCCGGGCAGGACTTGAACCCACCGTGCGGCGGCCGGATCGGGTTGAGCTAGCGATCCTCACGGCGCTCGCCGACACGTACGGCAACGAGATTCTGACCAACGCGTCGCTCGGCTACGCGCTGCGCCTGGTCGCGCGGTATGGTGGCGTGGCGTTAGTTCAGCGTGTCTTGTGGGGCGAGTCAGCGTCCGCTGTGCAACTGGCCACAATGCGAGGCGCATCACGCGACGCGTACACCCAGATCACGCTCGC
>Ga0163162_10007813_pt1 | contig 10427 bp, 11 predicted proteins | sample S55metaG_FD_115310 | JGI IMG/M metagenome (GOLD analysis project Ga0163162, IMG submission 115310) | Switchgrass rhizosphere microbial communities from Kellogg Biological Station, Michigan, USA - S5-5 metaG | ecosystem: Host-associated > Plants > Roots > Rhizosphere > Soil | place: USA...
AACCCGCTGAGAAGACCAATGCAGTTGACGAATGCGATGCTTCCCGCCGCGGAGGGTGAGCCGTGGAGATAGTCGGTGGCAATTGACCAAAACAGCACGTTCGTTGCGAAGATGCCAGTCGCAGCCACGGTCAGTAAAGCGACCGTTATCATCGGCGAGTTCGTCGGATGCGACACGAGAAGCAATGCTATCGCACCAACGACACCGGCGCAGGTCGCGTGCCATCGGCGCTCGAGGGTGCGGTCTGAATTCCGGCTGATAGCAACCATACCTATGGCGCCGATGCCGTAAGGAATGGCTGACAACCATCCGAGTTGCGCGAGGTTCGATATGCCCGAACTCTTCATAACGGTCGGTAGCCAGAATGTGACCGAATATGTTCCGCATACAAAAGCAAAGTCGACGAAGGCAAGCATATAGACCTTGGGGTCCGAGAGGGCTTGCGCGAGGGTTCCATGCCCGTGCTCGTTGTTCTTGCGCTTGCGCTCCGTTTCGACACGAAATCCCTCCCGCAGCGTGTTCTTTTCTGCGTCGGTCAGCCATTTTGCTTTGTCGATGTTGTCGTCCAACAGAAAGAGCGTAACGATGCCAAGGGCGACTGCCGGTAATGCCTCGACGATAAAGAGCCACTGCCACCCGGCGAGGTTGGCAACGTGCGCGAGCCCTGTCATCGCCCATCCGGAAATAGGGCCGCCGACCAAACCAGCAACAGGGAACCCGACCATGAAGCAGGCAATGATGACGCCGCGTCTGGCCTCAGGAAACCAGGAACTGAGATAGAAAATCACTCCCGGAAAAAAGCCTGCCTCGAACACGCCGAGCAGCAATCGGAGGATGTAGAACTCGGTCACGTTTGTGACAAACGCTGTGCAGGTTCCTACGATTCCCCAGCAAATCATGATGCGTGCGATGGTCTTTTTCGCACCCATGCGCTTAAGCAGCAAAGCGCTTGGCACCTCGAGCAGACAGTACGAGAGAAAGAAAATGCCGGCGCCGAGACCATACACGGTGTCGCTGAAGCCGAGAGCGTCCTGCATTTGAAGCTTCGCGAAGCCGACGTTGATGCGGTCGAGAAACGCGACCACGTAGCAGACGAAGAGTAGGGGCACGATGCGAAGGGTGACGCGCAGGTAGAGCGCCCGCTCTTCTGCGCTCCCGGGCGCAACGGAAGATGAATCGTCTGATGCCGCCGGGGCTGGGTCAAGAAGGGTTTGGCTCAATTGTCGTCTCCTGATTGTCCGACTCGTCAGCCGGATGAGGCCAACGTCCGAGAATCTCTATGGAACTGTGTGTGAAGCGTGATTCGACTTGCCGGATGTAACTCAAGCCTTAATCTCTCTTCTGCCGCAAAAGGTCGACGGAGCGTTCACCTCGTGTCTGTTGGTTAGTTTCGGACGAGAAGCCGTCGGGTTTTGCCAATAGATGGTTATGCTCGCCGAGCCTGGGCGTATTACCGGGTAATGGCGGGCGCTCTCGGTCAAAGGACACAGGCAATGCGACGGTCGTAGTTCGTCCATCTGGCGTTTCGCGAAGAATGTCGAGCGATACCGTCTGTTCGTCTCCGACAACGGAGCCGACTGTCTGCAAGGGTCCACAAGGGATAGATTCAGTCTCGAGACAATCAAGCCAATCGCTTGCGGTCTTGTGCTTGAACCTTGCTTCAAGAATTGCAATCAATGCCTTCCGGTTCAGGACGCGGTCACCATTGCTCGCAAAGCGTGAGTCATTGGCCAGCGACGGAAGGTCCATCACGTTGCAAAGGCGGCGATACAGCGTGTCGTTGCCTGCGGCAACGAGAATTGCGCCATCCGCGCAGTCGAAAACCTGATAGGGCACGATGTTTGGACTACCGGAACCTATGCGAGTGGGTTCCGGGCCGCCGGCAAGACAATCGGAAAGGGGCACCGTCATCCAGGCCAGCGCGGTCTCGTAGAGCGACACGTCGATGACTTGGCCACGCTCAGGGTCGCCACGGTCTTTGCCGCGCAGTGCAGCGAGGACGCCAATGACGGCCCACATGCCTGTACCCATGTCGTTGATTGAAACTGGAACCCGGCTAGGCGCGTCGTCTTCGTGTCCGACGATACTCATCATCCCGCTGTATGCCTGTACCAAGGGGTCGTAGCCGGGCTTGTTTCGCAGCGGTCCCGTAGCTCCAAATGCTCCGAGGTTGCAATAGATGAGCGACGGACACAGTTCAGTCAGCTCCTTTGCACCGAGTCCATAGCGGTCGAGATTGCCTGGCTTCAGGTTTTGTATGACCACATCGGCATTCGCGACAATGAACTCCCGAATGAGGGTGGTACAAGTCGGGTCGCTGAAGTCGGCGCTGATGCTTTCCTTGCCGTGATTCATAGCATGGAAGAGTGCGGAGGCGCCATCAATGAAGGGTGGCCCCCATCCGCGAGCGTAATCTCCACTGGCTGCGTTCTCAATCTTCACGACGCGGGCGCCGAGGTGCGCGAAGATTATGCCCGCGTACGGTGCCGCGAGGCTGTGTCCAATCTCCACGACACAAATCCCTTCCAAAGGGAGCGGCCGTGTTTTTTGTCCCTCAGCCATGGCGAGTCCCCTTGCCAGAATCGGCTGTTCTTCGCAATTCACCCCCATGCAAGGTGTGCGGACATCTTCCTTCAGTAGCGGTCCTGAGACAGGTCACAGTATCTCGCAAGGTAGTCGTTGAAACGTTTCCAAATTTAAACAGAAGGGGTGAAGCTCTTCTGCCCTGGTGGCGTTGCTTTCGATGAAACGTTTCCAATAATAAGCCAGTGAGTGCTTTTGTCAAGGCGGCGTTTCCCTCGGTGATGTATCGTCTAATTTTCTTTGACCGTCCACCATCGACCGTCTGACGGTGATGGGCGACCGTGAGGGGACCCCAATGTCGCTTCGCTTGACAAAGCAGGCTCAGCCGGGAAAATTGGGAACGTTTCAACAAGTGCAAAAAAGGAAGGCGACACGAGCCCGTTGTTCGTGTCGTCGAAGAGGTGGCACCGCCTCGATTCGATAGCATGCCGAGCGAGGGGGCGGCGGCTCTCTTGGTTTTTCCCGCTTTCGGGCCCCTGACCTCGTGGTGAGGTCGACAAAAAGGCGGTCTGCAGCAATTTTCCCTACGGTCTGACGAAGGCTTTTGCCAACAGAATGAGCATCGAATCCAAAGGCAATACCACACGCCGAACCTCGGCCGCGGCGGACGTGCCGTCACTTGACGACGAACGCAAGCCCTCAATCCGTGACGTTGCGCAGCTAGCTGACGTCAGCTTGGGAACGGTCTCGCGTGTAATCAACGCGCATCCCAACGTACGCGAGGAAACACGCAAGCGCGTGAAGGCTGCAATCGTCGAGCTTGGCTACGTACCAAATATGGTGGCCCAGAGCATGCGCAGCCACAGGTCGATGACGTTTGCCTGCGTCATGCGTGACTTCACGGTTCCTGTGCTCAGCATGTTCGTCGACTCGATGCAAAAAGAGATTGATGCGTTCGGCTTCTCATTGATGGTTGCCTCGAGTTATCACGACCCGAGGCGGGAAGCTGAGCTGCTGCTTGGATTCCAGCAAAGGCGAATTGATGGCCTGGTAATCGCTACGTCCTCGGAGCAGGACCCCGCGCTTCTCACGACTTTACGGGAAGCAGAATTTCCAATCGTCCTGCTGGACCGAGAAATACCTGCCGAGCTTGATTCCGTTTCAGTAAATCATGCCGCGGGTGTTCGGCAGGCGGTCCATCACCTGGCCGACCTTGGCCACTGCCGCATTGCAATCATTTCGGGCGAACCAGGTGTGCATCCGACGCAGAGTCGATTGAAAGGTTTTGGGGACGCATTCAAGGAGCGTGGTCTGACGTTGGAGCCAGAACTGATTCGGCACGCTACCTTTGCTCGTGATGCCGGCTACACCGAAACCCGCCATCTGCTAGAGCTCGTGAATCCGCCTACGGCCATCATCGCAGGCGGAACATCGTTGCTTCCTGGCGTACTGCAGGCAACGCGGGAATGCGGGCTCGTGATTCCAAATGACTTGTCGATTATTGCGGGAGCAGACAGTGACGTTGCGCTTCTCGCGACACCTGCATTCACTGTGGTTCGCTGGAGCCATGACCAGCTCGGTAAGGCTGCAGGAAGATTCTTGATGGAGCGTTTGGACAACCCGAAGCTTCCTCGTCGGAGATTGACGGTGGACGCAGAACTCGTGATGCGAGGTTCTTGCGCGGCACCGCGGCGAACGGTAGCCCTGAAAGCGTAAAGTTATTGCCGGTCGACGGTACGCCGCCAGAGCTTCGAAGCCGCAACTGCTTTGAGCCTCCGGCCGAAGCTCGTCGACTATCACTGCGGACTCACTGATTTCTCGAGCTGAGTAGTTCGTGCAGGCTGCATGCCGGAAAGCGCCTTCCGAATGAAAACGCCGGTTCGCTAGCGGCGGCGCCGACGATGGTAGTGCCGAACCATGGATGGACGTTGCGCCTCGACGTGTCACCGCATGGCGAGATTTGGTCGCGTCGCCGCTGCCGTCCGCGCTAATGGGCCTGCCCGACTGACCTTCACGGAGAAACGCATGAGAATTGCAGTAGCAGGAGCCTCTGGCCGTATGGGGAGGATGCTAATTGAGGCGGTGTTGAACACCGATGACGCAACGCTCGTCGGTGCATTGAGCAAGGCCGGTGGTTCCGCCTTAGGCCAGGACGCGGGTGCGTTCATCGGCAAGAAGACAGGGGTTGTCACCACTGACGACATCGACGCCGCACTCGCCTCGTCCGATGTCCTCCTCGATTTCACTCGACCGCAAGGTACGCTGACTTACTTGGACGCAGCGCAGCGCCATGGCGTAAAGATGGTTATCGGTACAACGGGCTTCGACGCTTCTCAGATGGATTTGATAACAGACGCGTCGAAGAGCATCGCCGTGATGTTTGCCTCTAGCACGAGCGCTAGCCTTAACGTAACGCTTCGGCTTATCGAGTTTGCGGCGAGAAATTTTTCCAGCGGCTACGACATTGAAGTTGTCGAGGCGCATCATCGATACAAGGTGGACGCGCCATCGGGAACTGCGCTGACCATTGGTGAGACCATTGCCGACGCCCTTGGTCGCAAGTTGGCCGACTGCGCGGCGTATGCACGCGACGGTATAACGGGGGAAAGGGACCCGTCTGCAATTGGGTTCTCCTCCATACGAGGAGGCGACATTGTTGGGGAGCACACAGTGTTGTTCATCGGTGACGGAGAACGAATCGAAATCAACCATAAGACGCTCAGCAGAGTACCGTATGTAAACGGAGCGATGCGTGCGGCGCGCTTTCTGATGGGGCGTAACGCCGGCCTGTTCGATATGCATGACGTGTTGCGGTCGCATTGAACTTCGACGTTTTCAGTTGAATTCGCTTGTTCCACTACTGCTCACGCATAAAGCGAGTCCGGCGTTATGCAGCCGCGCCGCGCCATCTTAAGCGTTAGAGGTATATGCCCGTCGGCCCCATCTGCAAAGGGCGGGCACTGACCACGGGCTGTCGCAAATCCACATAGTGCAAATGGCACCTACCCTTTTGGTGGAGGGCAGGTGCGCACTGCCCATTTAGCGAACGGCCCGAAAGTTCTGACCGCGCCGGCGTCTGACCTATCTAAGGAACGTCATCTGCACGACCTTCACGATAACCAGCGCGACAGCCGCCAGCAGATATCCGCGTTATTTCACTCGATTGATGGTCGACAGAGCCGAGTTGTGAACAGTGGTCCATCTTCCATATCGCTGTCGTGTCGACCGTGTCGACACGCGGTGCGGCTGGCGCCAGCGACACAGGTCAGCAGCGCTGCAAATCGACGCGGACAGAATAGGGTACGTCCTACTGCCGACGCGGAAAGTCACGTTGTAGCCTCTCAGGTGGTAATGAAGGCCAGTTTCGAGCCGAGCAAGAACTGACGTCGGAAGAAAGGAGCCGTGACGTGCGAAATCAACCGACAGAATGGTCAAGTAGCGACGTCCCGCTGGGTGACCGCACGGACGCCTGGCAATCTGTGCTCAGTACCAGCTATCGAGAGTGGCAGGTCCCGCATCGACTTCCAGCTACCTTTTACGCTCACGTCAAGCGACACGATTTCGCCGAGACGGGGATTGTTGAGACGGTCTGCGACCCCTGTATGGGGCAGCGCACGCGCGGACAGGTCCGCCACGACGATGAGCTCTATGTTGGCGTTCAACTCACAACCGGCGGCCGCGAGCGGTTCAAGATTGGCGATTCAGGGGTGGAGGTAGCATCTGGCGATGTCGTCGTCTGGACAACCGACCAGGTGGTCGAGTTCGAGGTGCTCGAACGCCTCCACAAGGTGACGCTGATGATTCCGTGGTCGGTTATGCGTGAACGGCTGCCCGAACGCAAACAGCCGCCAACCGGAGGAAAAATCGAGAGTCGCACGGGCGTCGGGTCGTTATTGGCCGTGCACCTGCTGGCCCTTTCAAACGAAATCGCGACGCTCGATGAGAGCGTTCAAGGACCCGTCAGCAGGTCGACACTCGAACTGCTGGGTATCGCACTATCCGGCCAGCAACCGTCTGAGACGTTCGATGCCAGCGCGGCCATGCTCCGACGTGTGCAGGATTTCATCCTGCAACACCTGCACGAAGACGACCTGAATCCGACCCGCATTGCTGAGGCAAATCACATTTCGCTACGCTACCTGCATATGTTGTTTCAGCGTAGCGAAATGACCGTTTCGGGGTGGGTACTGGACAGACGCCTGCATGCCTGCAAACAGGCGCTGACGGACCCAGCCTACAACCGGAAACGTATCTCAGAGATAGCGTTTCGATGGGGCTTCAATTCCACCAGCCATTTCTGCCGAGCGTTTAAGGAGAAGTACGGTGCCTCTCCTGGCGACGTACGTAGGGCTGAAGGCGCCAGCCCCTCAGAGGAACGAGTGTGATAGAGCGGTCCGGATAGAGAACTGCCCCTTCAATCGCCACACAACTTTGTCTTCTCCTTGGCGTGCTGTTCGCGCTCATACGTAATGTCCCGAGCGCTCCAGGACCTCGATTTTGTAGCCATCAGGGTCCTGAATGAAGAAGAATCGCGCGAGCATTTCGTCGCCTCGCTTGAATTCCTTGACAGGGGCCGGATTGATACCGAGTCGCGTCATGCGTGCGTGCTCGTTTTCAAGGTCTGGAACTGCTACCGCGATGTGTCCATAACCATCCCCATGCGTGTAAGCCGGCTCGCGACCTTTGTTCCACGTGAGCTCAATCTCGAAGTCGTTCTCTTCGTTGCGAATATAGACGAGCGAGAAGTCCGGGAAATCCAGTCGGTGTTTTGTCGAGAGCCCGAGCGCGTCATTGTAGAACCGAAGCGAGCGCTCAAGGTCGTGGACCCGGACCATCGAATGAATAATTTTCGCCAATTTACAAATCCTTGTCGCGGCGTATTGTGTGACGCGGCAGCCGAGCCGCGTCGCGAATAGCCCGTTAAACCGAGAAGCGGCAGAGCGTCTCGCCGCCGTCGATGCGGATGAGGTCGCCGTGTATGTAGCTCGACTCGTCAGACCCGAGGAAAATTGCGAGGTTTGCGATATCCGCCACTTCGCCCCAGCGCTTCAATGGGATTGCGTCAGTGAATACTTTGTCGAAGTCCTTGTCGTCAAAAAGCGCGCGGGTCAAAGACGTTTTTGCGTACGTCGGGCAGATGCCATTGACCCTGATTTTGTCGCGACCATACTCGATAGCGAGGCAGCGCGTGAGATTGGCAGCCGCTCCCTTCGATATGTTATAGACGGACTGTTTCGGATGGCCTTGCAGGCCCGCAGTCGAAACGATGTTGACGATGTTTCCGCCTCGGCCCTGCTCCAGAAACACCTTGATGGCTTCCTGGCAGCCGAACCACGTTCCTTTGACGTTAACGTCGAAACACGCATCGAGGTCCTCAACCGCGAACTCGTGCGCGAGCTTGCCTGCGCGATAGATGCCGGCGTTGTTCACCATTACGTCGAGGCCCCCGAATAGCCTGACCGTCTCTTTGACAAGGTGCGCGACCTGGTCCTGCTTTGTCACATTGCACGGAACGTAGTGGGCCTTGCCTCCCGTCTTGTTGATGGCGGCGGTAGTGGTCAACTGCGGGTTTCCCTCAAAGCCACCTTGATTTGGTGCCTCGTGGATATCGCTGACCACCACGCTTGCTCCTTCAGCGGCGTATGCCAACGCGATGCCACGGCCGAAACCCGAACTGGCGCCAGTCACGATTGCAACTTTTCCTTTTAGCCTGCTCATAAATCCTCCGGTCTGAATTTGATGTCCGCCCCTGCAAGCTGGCCAACTTTCGATTAGCGAGCGGTGAACGCCCCGTCAACGGTCAGCATCGAACCCGTCATCCACTCGGCGTCATCGGACGCGAGGAACAGCGCAGCTCTTGCGACGTCCTCGGGCCTGCCGACACGTGGCCACGGCGTAAGGTCATGGAGCAGTTTGTTGGTGTCGTCGTTCTCCAGAAATGACCGCACCATCGCGGTGGCAAGAAACCCGGGACATATAGCGTTGACATTGATTCGCTCGGGAGCGAAATCGATTGCTAGCTCCCTTGTGAGGTTGACCACCGCGCCTTTGGAGGCACAATAGGCCGGTTCAAGCGCCAAACCGACGAGTCCCCCGATAGACGCGATGTTGACGATGCGGCCTCGAACCTGCGCACCAGAGGAGGTAGTCAATGGCTCCTGCTTCATGAACTGTGTGATGGCGTATTTACAGCCAAGCCACACACCTTTCGCGTTTACACTCATCGTAAAATCGTACTGCTCCTCCGTTTCGTCGATGATGTTGTGCAGGCCGGTAAACACGCCGGCATTGTTCACGATGACGTCGATGCGCCCGAACGTCGAGACTCCGTGGTCGATGACCTTCTGTACGTCACTGGATTTGCTCGCATCCGCGGCGATAAACGTCGCCTTACCACCTTCCTGCAAAATGGCGGCGTCCGTATCGGTTTCGATGTCCTTCTCGTAACCATCCTGCAGAGCGGACTTCTGCAGGTCAGAGCAGACGACGTGTGCGCCCTCGGTCGCGAACGCCAATGCAATAGCGCGTCCATTGCCGGAACTTGAGCCGGTTACGACCGCTATTCGATTTTCGAGTTTTCTCACCACGACTTGTCTCCTTATATGGTTGCATTTTCGATGCGGCATGAAGCGCCGCTCGTCACCGTGCGTATGTCGACGCTCGAACAGGCTGGTCAGGCGGAAAAGGAGGTGAACGTCTGAACTACAATCTTCCCGTCTTTAACGAACAAGGTGTCGGTTGCTAGGGTGACCCACGGCTTCGCCTCCCACGCCAGGTAAGCGATGTTGCCGACAGTCCTAAGGCTTGTAATCTTGAACGCCGGCCAGAACGCCGGGTCGGCACCTTCGACGAATGCTTTGAAGAAGCCGGCTATCTCTTCCCGGCCACGAAAGGTCTTGTCGGGCGTGATGAGCGCGGAACTGTCGTCGTAATCCTTGAGAATCTCATCAAGGCCATGAGCAAACGCGCCCAGGTGATGGTCGAGGACCTGCTTCGTTGCTGCTGCTACCTGTTCAGAGAAGTTTGACATGGTGATTATCAATCCAGAGTCAGGCGGGAAGCCGGCATGGTGGGCACTGCCGGCGCGTCACGAGGCGATTCGCCTAGTCAAGCGTATGCGCGCTGCGCTTCATCCCACGTCACGACCATGATGGGACTACCGTCTTCTTTGATGAATGCAAGGGGTCCGAGGAAGGTCATGTAGAACTCGCTGTCGACCGGGAAGGAGGTCTTATCGTGGCGGGCATTTGCAGACTCGTAGCCGTACGCCGGTGCAACAACCGTGTCGCCACCGTGCTCGCTACCACCACGGACGTCCATCCGGCCTTTCGTCAGGAGGTACTCGCCCGGCCCCACGTGAAAGTGCGCGTTAAAGGACGAACCTGCGGGGCAATCGAAAATCGCGGTCCATGCGCCCATTTCCGGCGAAGCATGGAGCATCTTCCAACGAATGCCACCTTGCGAGAGAGCGTCCGGGAAGGGCTTCCATGGAATATCGTTGATTTGAACTGCTTCTTCGCGAACCTTCGGTTTGATTTCCATCGTTGTCTCCTGATATCCGCCGAATTGTTGTCGGACTTCGGCGAGGTTTGTGAGTGACACCACGATATCGGAAGGAACGGGACGAGGATTGCACGGTAGTGCAGGGCGAGTTGTCTGCTAGCGCAATGGCGCAACACGTGGATTTTTTCAGTATGTATTTAGCAGCCAGGGCGTCGGACGCCCCGACATTGGACAGTGCGGTTGTCGGAAAGCATCCGGCCTAGCAGACGCCTTGCGATACACGTCTTACGGTCGGATAGTACCGTCCGTACAGACATAACGCGACCCGACTCAGTTGTGGCGCACGATTGGGACGCGCTTCCATTAAAGTGATACTGCGCGCGCGATTACGCGTCCATATC
>Ga0163162_10007819_pt1 | contig 10424 bp, 9 predicted proteins | sample S55metaG_FD_115310 | JGI IMG/M metagenome (GOLD analysis project Ga0163162, IMG submission 115310) | Switchgrass rhizosphere microbial communities from Kellogg Biological Station, Michigan, USA - S5-5 metaG | ecosystem: Host-associated > Plants > Roots > Rhizosphere > Soil | place: USA: Michigan...
CCACGCGCGGCGTTCGGCGACTATGTCGAGGCAACCCTGGCGCAACTGATGGCGAGCGGCGAAGTGCGCCTGGAATTGGTGGCTAGCGAAGCGGTCTCGATCGAGCGCGTGGACGCCGGCTACCGCATCGGTACCGATGAAGGCGCACGCATTGCCGTCGATGGCGTCGTGCTCGCGATCGGTGCCCTGCCGCCGGTGCCGATCGCCGAGGTCGACAGCGAGGCGATCGCCAGCGGCAGCTTTCTGCCGGATCCATGGAAGGCGCCATTCCTCGAATGCGCGCCGCAGGAAATCGCGGTGCTCGGCAGCGGCTTGACTGCCGTCGACGTGATCCTGTCCGTGGCAACGAAATGGCCCGCCAGCCGCATCATCGCGCTCTCGCGCCACGGACGCCTGCCGGCGGCCCACGGCGCCGCGCCGGCCAAGCCTTACGCGCATCAGGCGCAATTGATCGAGGACATGAAGGCGGCACCGTCGATCCGGCATTGGGTGAACATGGTGCGCGAAAGCCTGTGCGACGAGCCGCAGGACTGGCGCAGCATCGTTGATGGACTACGCCCGGCGAGCGCCGATCTCTGGCGTTCGCTCGACATTGCACAACGTCGCCGCTTCCTGCGCCATGTGCGTTGGGTCTGGGAAGTTGCGCGGCACCGGATGGCGCCGCAGACGGCCGGGGTCATCGAACAGTTGCAGGACGAAGGACGCCTGAGAGTCGTTGCCGGCCGGGTACGCCGGATCGAGGGCAGCGCGCCACTCACGATGACGTACCGCCGCCGTGACGATGGCACGACGCGTCAGCTTACCGTCGACCTGGCGATACAGGCGACTGGGTTGCAGACCGCAGTGCAGAGAACTTCACATCGGCTGCTGCGGCAGATGTTCGAATCGCGACTGATCCGGGCCGACCGGCAGGGGCTCGGCATCGACGCGGATACCGCCGGCCGGGTCATGCGCGCCGACGGCACTGCCGAAACCGGCATGCGCGTCATCGGCACGCTGTTGCGCGGCACGTTATGGGAATGCACGGCGCTTCCCGAGATCCGGACGATGGCGGCGAAGTTCGCGCGCGAGTTGCCCATCGAGCTCGGCCGCTGGCGCAAGCCAGGCAGCGGCGCAAGCCCTCGCCAGGGCGATCGCACTCATATCGACATGGCGATTCGCCAGTTCGGGGTGTAGGCACGCGAACGTAGACTTCCTTTTTTCTCGAGTTGGGGTCAACCATGCAACACACGTCGGCAACGCTGATCTTCGGGCTGGGCTTCGGCCTGCTCGCACACGCGGGCGACGTGGCCTTGCTCAATGTCTCCTATGACCCGACGCGCGAGCTGTATCAGCAGGTCAACGCGGCTTTCGCGGCCGACTACAAGGTGAAATCCGGTGATTCGGTAACGATCAAGCAGTCGCACGGTGGCTCGTCGAAGCAGGCGAGGGCGATCATCGATGGACTCGAGGCCGACGTGGCGACGCTCGGCATTGCCTCGGACATCGATGCGCTGCACGACAACGGCGACCTGCTTCCCGCCGATTGGCAGTCGCGCCTGCCGGGCGACAGCACGCCATACAACTCGACAATCGTATTGCTGGTGCGCAAGGGCAACCCGAAGGGGATCAAGGATTGGGCCGACCTGGTCAAGCCAGGTGTCGTCGTGATAACGCCGAACCCGAAGACGTCCGCGGGAGCCCGCTGGAACTTCCTCGCGGCCTATGCGTACGCTTTGAAAACCAACGCGAACGACGAGGCCAAGGCGCGTGAATGGATTGGCCGCTTGTACAAGAACGTGCCGGTACTCGATTCCGGCGCTCGCGGCGCGACCCTGACGTTTGCCCAGCGCGCCCTCGGCGATGTGCTGATCGCGTGGGAGAACGAGGCACATCTCGCGCTGAAGGAGTTCGGCGCCGACAAGTTCGAAGTGGTCGCGCCGTCGCTGTCGGTCCTCGCGCAGCCGCCGATTGCCGTGGTCGACAAGAATGTGAAGAAACATGGCACGCAGGCAGCCGCCGAAGCCTATTTGCGCTTCTTGTACACGCCACAGGCGCAGGAAATCATCGCGCAGAACCACTATCGCCCGCTTGATGCGGCGGTCGCGGCGCGGCATGCCGCGGATTTTCCGAAAATCGAGATGGCCACGATCCAGCAGTTCGGCGGCTGGAAGGCCGCGCAGCCCAAGTTCTTCGGCGAGGGCGGTGTGTTCGACCAGATCTACCAGGGAGCCGGGCGATGAGGCTGGTGCCGCGACTGTGCCTGGGCGAGCGCATCTGCGCGGTCGCTGCATGTCTCGCCGCGCACCGGTGGCTGGGTTAGCATGAACTCTGTCGTACTCCCGCGAACGCGTGCCGGAATGGGCCAGACCGCACCGGTTTCCGTTGCCGGCCGCGCCAGGGCGCGTCGCTCGCCGTTGCCCGGCTTCGGCCTGAGTCTGGGCTTTTCGCTGACCTACCTCTCGCTGCTGGTGCTGATTCCGCTGGCCGCATTGTTCCTGCATGCGGCCGGTCTCGGACCCGGCGCGATCTGGCACGAACTGACCAGTTACCGGGTGCTCCACGCACTCGGGCTGAGCTTCGGCGGCGCGCTGGCTGCGGCAACGATCAACATTGTGTTCGGCTCCTTGATCGCCTGGACATTCGTCCGCTATGACTTCGCCGGCAAGCGCCTGTTCCACGCGCTGATCGATCTGCCGTTTGCCTTGCCGACTGCCGTCGCCGGCATCGCGCTGACGGCTCTGTATTCCGAAAACGGCTGGCTCGGGGCGCCGCTGGCGCAACTCGGCATCAAGGTCGCGTACACGCCTCCGGGTATCGTCATCGCGATGGTGTTCATCGGCCTGCCATTCGTCGTGCGCACTCTGGAACCTGTGCTCGAAGAAGCCGAAAAGCAACTCGAGGAGGTCGCTGCGACGCTCGGCGCGACACGGCGCCAGACCATCGTGCACATCATCCTGCCGACTGTGTTGCCGGCCCTGCTGACCGGAGGGGCGCTGGCGTTCGCGCGCGCAGTCGGCGAATACGGTTCGGTGATCTTCATTGCCGGCAACCTGCAAAGCGTTTCCGAGATCGCGCCGCTGCTGATCATGATCCGGCTCGATGAATTCAACTACGCAGGCGCGACCGCACTGGCGAGCGCCATGCTCGTGCTGTCGTTCGCCATCCTGTTCGCCATCAATCTCGTGCAGGCCTGGAGGCGCCGCCATGGCTAACCGCTACCGCAACTCGCTGGTCGAGCCGGCGCCGGTTCGCTGGCTGCTGATTGGCGTCACACTGCTGTTCCTGGGTGTGTTCCTCTTGCTTCCGCTGGTCATCGTGTTCGTGCAGGCGCTGAGCCACGGTGTCGAGGCGTTCTTCGCGGCGTTCACCGACAGCGACACCAAGGCGGCGATCCGGCTCACGTTGCTGACCGCGGCGATCGCGGTGCCGCTCAATACGGTTTTTGGCGTCGCCGCTGCATGGGCGATAGCCAAGTTCGAGTTCCGCGGCAAGAGCCTGTTGTCGGCACTGATCGATCTGCCGTTCTCGGTGTCGCCGGTCATCGCCGGCATGCTGTTCGTGCTGCTGTTCGGCGCGCACGGCTGGTTCGGCGCCTGGCTTTCCGCGCACGACATCAAGATCGTGTTCGCGCTGCCGGGTATCGTGCTGGCGACGCTGTTCGTGACGTTTCCGTTCGTTGCGCGCGAGCTGATTCCGCTCATGCAGGCCCAGGGCACTGAGGAGGAGCAGGCCGCCCTGACACTCGGCGCCAGCGGCTGGCGCATGTTCTGGCACGTGACTATTCCCAATATCCGTTGGGGACTTCTTTACGGAGTGCTGCTGTGCAACGCCAGGGCGATGGGCGAGTTCGGCGCGGTGTCGGTGCTGAGCGGGCACATCCGCGGCCTGACGAATACAATGCCGCTGCAGATCGAACTGCTCTACAACGACCCCGGAGCCTATAGCGCGGCCTTCGCCGTCGCGGCGCTGCTTGCGCTGCTCGGATTCGTGACGCTCGCACTGAAGAATTTCCTCGAGTGGCGGCACGGCGATGAACTCGCCGCGTTGCGCGGAAAGTAAGGCGTTACCTGTGCGATCGTCCTGATCGCGAAAGTCAAGAAGCGCTCATCCGTGAACGCACTTTCAGCTAGAGAAGAGCATGGACATCTCGATTCGAAACCTCGGCAAGAACTACGGCAACGTCACTGCGCTGCGCGACATTCGCCTCGACATAGCCTCGGGGGAATTGATTGCGCTGCTCGGCGCCTCGGGCTCCGGCAAGACAACGCTGCTGCGCGCCATCGCCGGCCTCGAGTCGATCGACGACGGCAGCATCCACTTCGGCGACATCGATGCGACCCGGTTGAGCGTGCAGGAGCGGCGCGTGGGCTTCGTGTTCCAGCACTACGCGCTATTCAAGCACATGAACGTGCTCGACAACGTCACGTTCGGCTTGCGCGTGCGCAAGCGCGCCACTCGGCCGCGCCCGGCGGAGATTCGCCGGCGCGGGCAGGAATTGCTCGACCTCGTGCAACTGAAGGGCCTCGAAGAACGTTTCCCCACGCAACTGTCCGGCGGCCAGCGCCAGCGCGTGGCGCTCGCGCGGGCGCTGGCGATCGAACCGCGCGTGTTGCTGCTCGACGAACCGTTTGGCGCGCTCGATGCCAAAGTGCGCAAGGAACTGCGCGCGTGGCTGCGCCAGCTCCACGACGAGATCGGCTACACGACGATTTTCGTCACGCACGATGAAAGCGAGGCGCACGAGCTTGCCGATCGCGTCGTGACGATGGCCGATGGACGCATAGCCGAAGCCGGCGCGGTCAATTGATGGCAGTTGCGAGGGGCTTGCGAGCCGCGATGTTCAGTGATGCAACAACAGCGGCAGCAAGCCCTGTTCGAGTACGTAGTTCGTGATGCCGCCCGGTTCGTCCGCCGGCAGACGCGTGATGCCGAATGCACCCATGACCAGCAGGTCGGCAGCGACGTTGGCAGAGGCGACGAGGATCGCTTCTTCGGGCGTGCGCTGGCTCAAGTCGAGCGGGACGTGCTGTGCCTGCAATCCGTGTCGCGCCAGATACGCGTCGACCGAAAACTCCGGTTCGCAGATCACCGGCGCCTCGCGCGTCGACGCCGGCGAGGCGAACACGAATATCTGTTGCGCCAACTGCAGCAGCGGCAGCGCCGCGCGCACGGCGCGAGTTGCCTCGGGTGAGCCGTTCCATGCAATTGCAATGCGGCTCCAGCGAGTTGCTCCGGGGTCGCCCGTCTCGCGCACGACGATGCATGGCACGCCCTTGAGCAGGCTGCCCACTATCGCGTCCGCGCATTCACGTGGCACGCGCTCGCGATGTTCGACCACGATCAGGTCGTTCCAGTTGGCAGCCGCAGCAAGAACTTCAGGCAGGCGCCCCAGTGCGACTTGCCAGTGGACGGCGTGTGCGCCGAACATGGCCGCATGTTGCGCGAAATCCGGTCCTGCCCTTTCGGCGCGATCGATTTCCTCATGCACGAACGCGAGATACTCGTTCGCCAGGCAGAGCGAAGTTCCTGCCGGCGGCGTGCGTGGCAGTCGCGGCGCCACGTACATGCCGGTCAGCGATGCACCGAGCGCTTTTGCCATCGCGGCCGCGTAGCGCGGGCCCGAGGAAAAGGCCTCGAACTCGTGGCAATGGACGACAATGTCCAGCACGCGCGGACGTCACAGGGTCAGAGTGTGCACCACCATGCCCGAATCAGCCGGGTCGGAGTTGCGTTTGAAACCCAGGAATGTGGCCAGCTCACGCATCTGCCCGTTGTCGATCGCATCGTAGGAAACCATCGTGCGGATTCCGCGGCTGCGGGCAACGTCGATAAGGTGGTGCATCAGCAGCGTCGCCAGACCCTTGTTGTGCCATTCGTCGCTGACCGTGATCGCGCACTCGCAGAACTTGCGGTCTCCGCTCGTGCTGTAACGCGCTACGCCGATTTCCAGCGTCTGGCCGTCGCGATGCACCAGCGCGACGAAAGCCATCTCGTTCTTGTAGTCGATGTCGGTGAGCCGGCGCAGCATTTCGTCGCTGGGCTCGCTCATCTGCCCGAGGAAGCGCATGCGTCGCGATTCCGGCGACAGGCGCTTGATGAACGACCGTTCCAGTTCCGCATCTTCCCTGCGGATCGACCGGATGATGACGTGCGTTCCATCGCGCAGGGTGTCGACCCAGCGCAACTCGCCGCCCGCGTGTTTCCGACCAGCCACAGAACGCGGAACCTTGCGCGTCGGAGCTGCGGCCTTGCGCACCTTGCCGGCAGTTCGGGCGACCGTTTTCACCTGGACTCTGGCGCCTGCCGAAGCTGGCTTGCGTAACTTGCCGGTATTCGGCTTTGCTGTTGCTTTCGCGCCGGTCTTCCTGCGCGAGGCTGCCGTAGATTTTCTGCCAGTCGCTGTTGCCATGACGTGCTCCTCGAAGGAATTGTCTGCAGTTTCGCCATACTGGGCGGCGCCGTGTTGATCTGAGTCAACCGCCGACGCAGGCCCGGCAGCCGGGTCCGACAAAAACGTCGAAGCTGGACGATTCAGGCACGTGAGTGCGTCATTGCGCGCAAATTGACACACGTCAACTCCCGGGCCGCGCCTGGGTCTAAGGTCCCTGCACGGAACTGGTGAATTGCCGCAGCGGCCCGACCAAGGAGCAGACGATGCACGACATTCTGGTCCACGCAAACAACTTCACCACGTGGAGTCGCGCGGTCGAATACGCTGCAAGACTTGCGACGGCACAATCGGCCGCGCTGACCGCCGTGTATGTCTATCCGTCGCCGCTGCACATGATGCCGGCGTACGGCGCGGAGGCGTTGCTCGCCACGATCGTCGAACAGTCGCGCCGGATCGAGAAGGAATCGCTTGCGGCGGAACTGGATTTCACGAGTTGGGCCAAAGCGCTTGGCGTGAAGCAGGCTGCGTGGGTCGTCGCCGAAGGATTCGTCCCCGAGGCAATCGCGCACATCGGCAACTGGCACGACTTGCTGGTGCTGGAGCGCAGCGACGAGTCGCCGTGGGAATCCGTCGCCGACCTGGGCGGGCTGGTTGTGCACGCAGGCTTGCCGTGTCTCGTCGTTCCGCCTGGGGCGCCTGATCCGGCGAAGCTCGACTGCATCGCACTGGCGTGGAATGGCTCACAGGAAGCATTGCGCGCGATCCACTCTGCGCGCCCGCTGCTGGCGCGCGCCCAGCGCGTCGTCTTGCTGGCGGGCCACCGGCGCGATCCACTATCCGAAACAGGCTGGCGGCCGCCGTTCGACATCCTGTCGTATCTGCATCGCCACGGAATCCATCCAGAGCAACAGGAAATTTCCGCGGACGAAACCGATGCCGGGGCAGCGTTGCTGGCTGCGGCTGGGGCGCTGCACGCCGACCTGCTCGTCATGGGTGCCTACGGCCGGAACCGCTTCAGTGAATGGATCTTCGGCGGGGCGACGCGGCACGTCCTCGGCCATGCGAAGCTTCCGGTCTTCATGCGCCATTGATCGCGGCAGCGCGAACGTCGAATCAGGACTGGTCGAATCAGGACTGAATCAGGGGGTTATGCAGTCGAGCGACAGCCAGTGCATCGCATGGATGCCGCTGTGCGCGACCAGCCAGGGTCCGCCGAGCGTCAGGACGGCCATCACCAGCAAAGCCATGCCCATCGTCGAACGCGCTCCGGCGCGACCGAATACACGCAGCGCGCCGGCCGTGCCATAGGCGCTGGCCAACAGCGCCGGCATCGTGCCGAGACCGAACAGAAGCATCGTCAGCGCGCCGCGCAACGGATCCATGCTCAGCCACGCGAGCAGCAGAACGGAATAAACGAATCCGCACGGCATCCAGCCCCAGATTGCGCCGAGCGCGAACGCCTGCGGGAAGCGCCTCACCGGAAGCAGCTTGCGTGCAAGCGGCGCGAGACGCGGCCACATCGCACGGCCGAGGCCGAGATCGATGCCGCGCGCGCGGCCGAGCAAGGTGACGCCGATCGCTGTGAACGTCGCGGCACTGACGATGCGCAGTGCAAGGCGGACATTGTCCTGGTCGACAAAACTGACAATCGATGCGCCGGCGCCGGCGAGCATTGCCGCCGCGAGCATGTAGCTCGACACGCGGCCCAACTGCATCGCGAGCAGCAGACCGGCCGGCGGATGGCGGCGGCCGCTGCCATCGGCCGCCAGCATCAGCGCGCCGGAGATTCCGCCGCACATCAGGATGCAGTGGCCGCTGGCGAACAGGCCAAGCAGGAACGCAGCCGTCAAGGTCAGGTTGCCGGTCATGGCGTTTTTGACTCGTCTTGGGCCGCGCCGCTCGATGTCTCGTCGCTCAGTGGGATCAGGGCCGGCGTGTCGAGGTCGTCGAACTGGTCGTGGTTGACGCTCCAGAAGAACGCCCAGACCGCCAGCGCAACGAGCACCAGACTCAGCGGAATCAGCACGAAAATGATGTTCATGCGGGTAGCGGCGTCAAATCGGGCGCTGCCGCAGCCGCTGGCGCGGTGGCGCGTGAAGCAGCGGCGGAAATGCGCAGGGAATTGGCAATCACGGCGAGCGAACTCAACGACATGCCGATCGCCGCCAGCCACGGCGGCACCCAGCCGATCGCGGCCAGCGGGACTGCCGCCGCATTGTATACAAGCGACCAGAGCAGGTTCTGGCGCATGATTCGCAAGGTCGCGATCGCGATCGTGCGCGCTTCGATCAGTCCGCCGAGGCGGTCGCCGGCCAGCACGATGTCGGCGCTCGACTTCGCCAGTTCGGCGCCACCGCCGACAGCGACCGCGAGATCGGCGCCGGCGAGCGCAGGCGCGTCATTGACGCCGTCGCCGATCACGGCAACGTTCACCCCGGCCTCGCGCACTTGCGCGAGGCGGGCCAGCTTCTGATCCGGATGAACGCGCGAGCCAAACCGGTCAATGCCGAGTCTGCTGGCGATCGCAGCGACTCGCGAATGACTATCCCCGCTGAGAATCTCGGTCCCGTATCCCGCCTTGCGCAGCGCGGCGACAGTTGCCGCCGCGTCTTCGCGCAGCGCTTCGCGCAGTTCGAAGCGGGCGAGGATTCCGCGGCTGTCCGCAAGCACGATGCGGTCGTCGTCGTCAGTTTCGGCGGCCGAGGCGAATTGGGCCCGGCCAAGGCGATAGTGCTCGCCGTCGATGTCGCCCTCCACGCCGCCGGCGGCGATGCTGCACAGGTTCTGTGCGCGCGCAGGTTCGGCGCAACCGGCGGCCGCGCGCAGCGCATCGGCAACCGGGTGCGCGCTGCCGCTCTCGAGCTGGGCCGCGATTCGCAGGCATGCGTCCTCCGGCAGCCTGCCAGCGGACTCGGTCGAAACCAGTTCGAGACCGCGCTCGCTGAGGGTTCCGGTCTTGTCGAACACGAAATAGTTGGCGCGAATCAGGCTTTCGATCGCGTTGGGCGTCAGCACGAGGATTCCGCGTTGCGCCAGCACGGTGAGCGAGCGCGCGAGCGCTGCCGGAACCGCCAGCGCGAAAGCGCAAGGGCAGGCGACGACGAGCACGGCGAGCGACGCGGCAAACGCGCGCGCTGGATCGACGAGGAGCCACGCGGCAGCCGTGATCACGGTGACCACGAGCAGGGCGCTGACAAAGTAGCCGGCGGCGCGATCGCCGTAACGCGACCAGCGCGGCCGCTGCTGTTGCGCGCGTCCGATCAGGCGCACGATCGCCGAGAGCGTGGTTTCCGCACCGACGCGCGCCACGCGCATCTGCGCGGGACCGGCGACGACGATGCTGCCGGCGATCAGGCGCTCGCCGCGCTGTCGCAGCAGCGGCCTGGATTCGCCACTGAGCAATGACTCATCGACGCGGCACTCGGCGCTGACCAATTCGCCGTCTGCCGGCACCGTCGCGCCCTCGGCGACGACGACGCAGTCGCCGATCTGCAGTTCGTGCACGCCGACACTCTGCGGCACGCCGTGCGGATCGAGCCGTTCGGCGACGGCCGGCTGCAGGCGGGCCAACGCATCGACGACGTCGGCGGCGCGATGGCGCGCGCGCATTTCCAGATAACGTCCGCCCAGGAGCAGGAATACGAACATGCTCGCCGAGTCGAAATACACATGGGCTCCGCCGCGCAGCGTCTCGACGAAGCTGGCGACGAAAACCAGCGTGACAGCGAAGGCGACCGGCGTATCCATACCCGGACGGCGCGCGCGCAGCTCACGCAACGCGCCGGCGAAGAAAGGCCGCGCCGCGTAGAACACCACGGGAATCGTCACCAGCAGGCCGATCCAGCGAAAGAAGTCGCGCGTGGACGCATCTATGCCCTCGAGCGCGCCCGCGTACAGCACGATCGCGAACATCATCGCCTGCATCATTCCCAGACCGGCCACAACCAGGCGCTTCAAGGCCGTGCGCTGCTCGCGTTCGACGACATCGTTCAGTGATTTGCGATCCAGAGGATGCGGAACGTAGCCCAGGTGCGCGAGCGCGCCAAGCAGC
>Ga0163162_10007821_pt1 | contig 10422 bp, 6 predicted proteins | sample S55metaG_FD_115310 | JGI IMG/M metagenome (GOLD analysis project Ga0163162, IMG submission 115310) | Switchgrass rhizosphere microbial communities from Kellogg Biological Station, Michigan, USA - S5-5 metaG | ecosystem: Host-associated > Plants > Roots > Rhizosphere > Soil | place: USA: Michigan...
CTGTTCGCGGGTGGCTTCGCGGAGGCTTTTGGTGCCGCAGAAATCGACGGCGTAGGACTTGACGAGGTTGGCATCGAGCTGGTGCTGGCGGATCAGCTGGCAGAGGCGGTCGCGAACCTTGGGGCCGCCGTAGTTTCCTTTATTTCCATTCTTTCCATTGACGGTCTGAGGTGGAAGCTTCTTCGCCTCCCGGAAGGACGGAACCGGTTCGGCAAACGAGCCGATTTCTTCGACCGAGCAGATGCCGATGCCGTAGGCTTTGCGCAGGGCCCGGTTAACCGCCCGAGTTTCGGCCACCCGCATCTCGGCGCCGTGAACCAGGGGAGACACATTGGAGGGATCGGCGTCGCCGTAACCGACGAATCCTTTGCACGTTCGTGATTTATAAACGATAGCTTTGAACGTCCACCGGCAAGAAGTTTGTTCACAAAACTCTTGAACCAGTTCGGTGTGGACGCCGCAGCAATGCCTCCTGGCAGCTAAGGCGATCAGCCCCACGTGCGTGGCGTACCATCGCCCGTTAAGGACTTGCAGATCGCCTCGTTTCACGGAGAATCGGTACGTCCTTAGCAAACCTTCGAGTTGACTAGATTGAATACCCCGCAGTGCTTGTGGCCAGATCTTTCTGGCCGCGGCGAGTTCACGTCGGATCCTTTGGGAACGCCTCATCTCAATTCCTCAAGACTGGAATTTTGCGATAATGCATAACGCATTACAGTAATGCATAGTGCATTACATTTGTCAAATCTTAATGATGAACCACCGCTGCTTGACCGTGCCGGAACAGTTATGTAGCATCCTTCTCAGTTCCGTCATATCTATATGAAAAAAAAGGAAACGCTCAACTTTCGGGTGCCGGCGGAATTCAAGAAAAAACTTGCTGATGAGGCGAACAAAGAGCGAAGATCTCTAACCAATTATCTCGAAGCCACCCTCACGCGGGTTTGGGACGAGCAAGAAGGAGCTTCGACCTCTAGGGCGCACCAGCCAACGAAGCAAAGGCGTTCATCCAGGTGATTTCGCAGTGCGCCGCTATTCGGACTCGTTTTAACCTTTGAAAGGCCACATCTCCAACCGTGCGCACTCCCCCCTCGACGTGGACTCCCTGGGCAGATTCTAAGGTCGGTGGGAAATCAAGCTGATCCAGAATCCAAGGCAACACAAGTCTTCTACTGAGCCCTCAGACATGCTGCGCCTGTCTAACTTCTAACCTTGGAGGAAATTGAGAAAGTGGTGTGACGCCCCTTGAGGCACTGGCCCAGTCCACCGTCGTCCGTCACGGTCGGAGATCTGCTCCATTCATCTTTACTCCCGTGAAATCAGCATGGAGGTTTATCGAATCGATGGCGTTCATCTCACGGTATGGATGTACGTGCGATGGGGAATGGGCTCTTCTCTCGAACTTACAATAGACGCATCACTCGCTCTACAAAACAGACGTACCAACCCAGTTACCCATCGTTCTATCCAAGTACGCGCTACCAAGCGCTCTAATTCCTCATTGCTAGAGAACACGAAAATCGGCGACAGGTGCGGGAACTTGTCTTGTTTGGCAATCAGCAGGGACCCGTAACTTCGGCGGACTCTTCCACTCTTAATGAAAGCATGTACTTCTGGTACCTGTGTGCCATCGATGGGGGAGTGTTAAACCAGAATCCCAGCTATCAGATTTAGCAACACTCTGATCTTCAGGAGGTAGCAAACAAAAACCGGCACAGCGCAGTGGAACAACCCTCTTCCTGAAAATTCAACTTCCGCCTCAGCACGCCGGAGTAGCAGGCAAACGAAGTCGGGAGTGAATCGGGTACCGTTGCGACACACAGATATGACCTTGGCCAGTCAGAAGCAGATGAACGAGCAGAACCGGAATCTACGCAGTCGAGCGACACGGAAATCGCCGCCATGACGAATTATCTTTATCTCGCCGGAGAAAGGGGAACTCGACAAGTTGTTGCGATACGAAGCCATGATCAATCGGTAACTGAACCATGATATCCCCGAGCTGGAGAGAGTACAGGCCCGTAGAAAGAAGAAATTACGAAACAAAGCCAAGAAGCCCTTTGATTTCAGTAGCCGAGGGTCGCTGATCTGCGTGGAACAGAGCGAACTGTGGCAAAATCTGTACTCATAATACATCGTGGCTTCTATGAAGATGCCTCGACCATACGACGCTGGGCAAGGCGCAGCTCGACTCTTTTTTGTTTGCGACTTTCCATGCGGCTCAATTCCGAGCCTTAACAGAAGGCTTTTCGAGCGCGAACTAATATATGAAATTTGGTAGTTTCCGATTTATAACTCGGTAGAATGACCGAAGTACCAGTGCATCAGCAGGTTCCAGTCATCAGACAAGTACCTTAGAATAAACAACTTCACATAGACATTTGGACTGGCCTATCAATTGCCATCACGATTTGCACATAGCCTGTTGTAACGTACCGTTCTGCGGCGTTTTCAAGTGATTTCTGAGGGTTTTTACCGGCCTGAGAAGGGCGCGCGTCCCAAGATCAAAGGGCAGATCGCAAAATGGAGAGCAGTACGGAGGAGAGAAAATGCAGAGGTTGAGATTCCTTTTTGGAAGTCTGACGCTGGTCCTGATGGCCAGCTTCGCGTTGGCGCAGACCGGTTCGATCCAGGGCACAGTGACGGACTCTGTGGGTGCAGTCATCCAGGGTGCGGAAGTCACGGTGAAAAACCTTGGATCCAACGCCGAGCGCACAGTAACCAGCGGCGGCACCGGCGCTTACAGCATCCCGTCCCTTCCTCCCGGCCAATACGATGTCACGGTAAAGATGGCCAGCTTCAAGGCCTTCCACGTGACCGATGTTGCTGTCACCGTCGGGCAGATTGTTGGTCTGAATGTACAAATGGAGCCGGGCGCCGTATCCGAAGAAGTCCAGGTGCGCGCTGACCAGATTCCCGACGTCGATCTCGAAACCTCGCAGGTCAGCAATCTGGTGGACGAGCGCGCGATCAAAGACCTGCCCCTGATCACGCGGAATCCCTATGAACTGGTGTTGCTGTCCCCCGGAACCGCGGTGACCAATAGCGGGCTGGGCGGCGTATCGGTGAATGGTTCCCGCGAGCGCAACAATAACTTCCTGCTGGATGGCGTGGACAATAATGACACCTCGGTTCCCGGCGGTTTGGGTGGCGTGCTCAGCGCAACTCCGGACTCAACTCAGGAGTTCCGCGTCATTACCAACAACTTCGCCGCCGAGTATGGCCGCAACACCGGCGCCATCATCGACGTGGTTACGAAGAGCGGTACCAATACTTTCCACGGCAACGCCTACGAGTTTGGACGCTGGAATGCCTTCGGCGGAGCCCGAGACTGGTTCAACAGGACCGATGCCGGGAAGCAGGATCCGTATACCCGCAACCAGTTTGGCTACTCCATTGGTGGCCCGATCATTAAGGACAAGACGTTCTTCTTCTTCAACCACGAATTGGATAGGTTCCGCACCACTCTGACGAACAGTGCGACCGTGCCGACAGCGGCGTTCAAGACAGGTGTATTCAACTATTTCGGGGATCCGGTCGATTTGACCCAGGCCGGTGCCAACAACGGTACGGGGACCTCATTTTTCGGCGATCCCGCGGGAAATGCCCCGCCCGATCCCACCATGCAGAAGATTTTCGCTCTCTATCCCAACCCTACGATAAACAATGGCGATGGATTGACGGGCACACTGTTCTTTCCTAGCACGTCCGCACAGAACAGTTACACCACGGTGGCCAAGATCGACCACCACTTCACCGACCGCGAGACGTTCAGCGTGCGTTACGGGTACGACGACTTCTTCGACCCCAACCCCGGTCATGCCGACGTCCTTCCTGGGAATATCGGTGGCTACCAGGAAAAAGCCATCGCTCAGGGGCTTTCGGCCAACCTGACTTCCACTTTGAGTTCCAACCTGATCAACTCCTTTACTTTTGGCTGGAACAAGATTTACGCCAATTTCAGCTGTACGGGCACTAGCGTGCTCGACGGCGCCATCCCTGCGGTGGATCGCTTCGGCAACGGCTGGGACGTCAACATGTTTCCCTTCACCAGTTTCGGGTGTCTTGCGCTGGTCTCCGATGGCCAGTACCGGAAGACTGGGACCACCAGTTACACCGACGGTCTTAGTTGGTCCCATGGAAACCACACCTTCAAGTTTGGCGGCGACTTCCGTAATGTGGCCGAGTCCGGACCCAACGGATTCTTTTCCCGTCGGCAAGTCAGCGTCAGCACACTGCTGACTAATTTTAATATTCCCATCGTTCAAGGGGTTCCGAGCGATGACTTCAGTCTGGAGACAGCAGCCCAGGCCTACTACGGTCTCGTTGATAATGATTTTCAGGCAGAATTCTTCAACAAGGCTGGGGCCCGCCAGGGGACCGACAACAAGAAATTCCGCCAGCATGAATACGATTGGTACGGACAGGACACTTGGAAGATACGACGTAATTTGACCTTGACTCTTGGGTTGCGCTACCAACTCGACGGCGTTCCGTATGAAGAAGGTGCGAATTTTTCGAATCTATTTGGTGATCCCACCGCCGGCCCCGTCACTTTGACAATTGTTGGGCCTGGAACGGGCAAGCAAGTTTATGCCAGCGACTACTCTAACTTCGAGCCCCGCGTCGGGTTTTCCTGGGACCCCAAGGGTGACGGGAAAATGGCGGTCCGTGGCGCATTTGGCATCTTCCACGACCGCGTGTTCGGCAATCTTTTCGGCAATGCCCGCGGCAACCCGCCGTTTGAGCAGGACTACAATCGTTTCCCTGTAGATACGATCAACGGTTTCTACGGGGGTGCGCTGAATGGACCCTTCGTTTTGCCTGCGCCTCCTGACACTACGCCGTCGCCGATAATCCCGAATTATGATCCCAACACAGGAGTGGGAGCACTGGCGCCGGTGCTCTTTGATCCCCATTTCCGCAACGCTGTAAGCAACAACTGGAACTTTGGCATTCAGCGGGAACTGCCTGGTAATAACGTCCTGGACCTTGCCTATGTTGGATCCCAGGGCCACCACATTTACCGCGAAACGGATCCCAACTCGCCGGATCCTGCGCGCGTGCAGCAGTTAGTGGCTTTTTGCAGTGATCCTAGCAATGCCTTTGGTTGCACTCCAGCCACGGTCACCTTCACTAACTTGTACTTGGGGGCCGAATTTGGTGCTCTGCCATTCGACGCAGTCGCCAACAACGCTCTCTTCCAACCCTTCTTTCAAACTTCAAATGCCAACTCGATGTACAACTCCTTGCAGGCGAAGTTCACACATCGCTTGAATCATGGGGTTCAGTTGCAGGCCGCTTACACCTGGGCACATGCGATAGACAACTCGAACGATCCCCTGGCCCCCGCGGCTGGGAATCGCGGCTTCCCCCGCAACTCGCGAAAACTGAACGAGGAACGCGGCAACTCCGACAACGACATCCGCCACGTTGCCGTTATCAATTATCAGTGGGAACTTCCTTTCGGTAAGGGTAAGGGCTTTCTGAACAGTGGATTTGTCGGCAAAGTGTTTGAAGGTTGGCAACTTTCCGGCATCACCACAGTGCAGACCGGGCACCCGTTTGATGTGTTCACCTCGACCGACATGGAGCGCACGGGATTGAGCGGTCGTGCTGACCTAGTGGGCAATCCTTATGCGCCAGGCGCCAACAATGACGTTACGGCGGCGGGCAATAAAGTCTGGTTTACCAACCCAGCAGCCTTCTCCGGCCGGACGGACGCGAACGGCGGGCCACTCTATAGCGGTCCCGGAACCTCCGGACGCAACAGCTTCTATGGACCTGGGTTTGTGAACTTTGACGCGGTTTGGGCGAAGACCACAAAAATCACAGAGCGATTTAACGTCGAGCTCCGGGTCGAAGGCTATAACCTCTTAAACCATCCACACTTCAACAACCCGGGAACGGATGGCGCTTCGAACCGCATAACCGCGTCCAACTTCGGTCTGATTAACTCCACTGCGACCCGGCCCGATGCCACCACCTCGGCCCGGCAGATGCAGGTGGCGCTCAAGCTGAATTTTTAGAGGCAAAAGACTAAACTAGCCGCCTGCGGGTTTGCGCCCGCAGGTTTTTTTCTGCGGCGCACCTCGCTGCGCTGCCCGGAAAGGTGAGAGCATGAATCTTCGCGAAGAAAAGCTCGGTTGGTTAAATCGAGTCGTGACCGTTGCGGTGGTCGCTGCCGCCAGCACCGTCGGGCTGGGCGCCGCAGACATGAAGCCCGAAGACCTGGTAGCCAAGCATCTTGATTCCATCGGCACGGCGGAAGCCAGGGCGGCCAAATCGCGAATCGTGCAGGGTACGTCACTCTTCAAAATTCGTATAGGAGGGGGTGGCGAACTCACGGGCACGAGTGGGCTGGTTTCGGAAGGACGGAAGTCCGTCTTCATGATTAAACTCGGCAACAACGACTATCGCGGAGAGCAGTTCGTCACCGATGGCGAAAAGGTTTCTGCGGCGGCCACTACGTCCGATCATAAATGGTCTGACCTTGGCTATTTCGTGCGCGCCCAGGACCAAATCGTCCGCGAAGGCCTGCTGGGCGGCGAGTTGACCACGGCCTGGGCACTGCTCAATCTCGCTGAAAACAAGGCCAAGCTCAACTTCGATGGCGAGAAGAAAGTCGATGGCCGTTCTGCCTATCAGTTGACCTATCACTCGAAGAAGAAGGACGAGCTCACGGTCCATCTCTATTTTGATCCGCAGACTTATCAGCACATCGCGACCACCTACTCGATCACGCTCGCTTCCGGATTGGGAGGTTTTTCGCCATCGATTTCCGACCAGGCTGGACTGACCTCATCCACAAATGCCGGCGGCGGCGACATCACCCAGAGCGCCAAGCAGAGGGAGACTCGTTACACCATCGAAGAACGCTTCAGCGACTTCAAGACTGCCGAAGGTCTGACCCTGCCCTCGAAGTATTCCATTCACTTCACCGAGGAACTTCAGAACGGTATGACGAAGGTCTACGAGTGGGACCTTACTGCTGACGAGATTTCGAATAACCGGCCACTCGATCCCAAAAATTTTCAGGTCAAGTAGAGACTGATGTCCTCGGAAATGCAGCGCTAAAGCGCTGCTCCACCCACCACTGAGAACACAGAGGACACGGGGAAATCGTGAACCTCGGTGTCCTCGGTGTCCTCCGTGGTTAAGAGATTTTGTCTATTTTCCCAGGATTGTGTAATGCGAACTGGCGGCCATGAAAAAGATCATGGGCACGGAGAGAAACAGGTTCATGCGTGAGGCCAGAAACGCCTGCCGGGCCAGGGTGGCTGCATTCGCGGGCGGCGTACCGACGAGTGTGCCGCGGATGATCTTCTTGTTATTACGCCAGATAATCCCCCAGACGTTGAACAGCATGATGAAGCCCAGTCCTCCGCCGATGCCGATTGAGAGTACGTGGTTATCATCCTGTCCCACTGGCGTGTAGTTCACAAAGAGCCAACCCGCGGCACAAACCAGAACCGCCGTGATCGCGCCCAGGACGTATCCGCTTGGCGTCTTTGAGATCGCGAAGTAAAGGATCATTGAAGCCGCTATCCAAATCAGCAGAAAGAGACCGATTGTGCTTCCCGGGCTCACGCCCATGCGATGAGCGTCGGCTGCGACGTAGACCTGCGCCCAATACCAGAAGCCTACGAAGACGGTCAGCAATGAGCTCCAGCGGAATAGTTGCAGCGCGGGCGTGGTCAAATACTGGAAGATTTTCGGCTTGCTGGCAGCGTCAATCTGTTTCATGAAGGGCACGTTGACCAGATTGAAAAAGTACAGCAACCCCACCCATGTGATTCCGGCCAGAAGGTGAACCCAGCGCAGCAGGAAGGCCAATGCCTCCGTTCCGGTATGGGTGGGCATAACGAACACAGCGATCTGAGAATGCATGGGGCGACTCCTCGAAGCCGAGAATGGTGTCATTTTGCAGAAGTGATGTCAATTGCGACTTCAATGCAGGCGCGATCGTCCCGCGCGTGCGGCCCGTGATCATGATGTGGAAGTTATTGTTGACCCGGAGGCATTCATGAACGCCGCCGCTCGGGCGGGAACGCTCGCGCTTCCACGTTTGAATGGTCAACTTGAAAAGCAGGAGGTTCCGCCGTATCTTACAAATACCGTTGGCGGTCAGCAATGTACGATATCGTACAGAGTATTGTATTTCGCCCGACTGCCGTTCATTTCCACTGTCACTGCCAGGGCAAGTGGTAGCTTCTGTGGCAGTGAAGGTACAGACTGATTATTCAAAATGTCGTGTCAGTACCAAGGAGGTCGGCAATGGAGAATAAGCCGGCGCAGAACATCCAGGATACTTTCCTTAATACAGCACGCAAGGAGCGAACCAATATCACCATTTACCTGTTGAGCGGAGTCAAGCTCACGGGACGGATTCGCTCCTTCGATAAGTATTCGGTCGTGCTCGAGACCAACAATCAGGAACAGTTGATTTTCAAACATGCCATTTCGACCGTCGCCATGGGAAAGACTGTGCACGCGCATGGAGACAAGCCAACCATGATGACGGCTTCAGCAGCCGCGGGTGCAACGGGTTTGGAGCCGGCTGCAATGCCGCGTCCTTCGGGGACCGAGGGATAGAGAGCTTCCGAAGCAACTAAGGTCAGCAACAGGCGGTCGGCACCTGGCTTGATCTATTTTTCCGTTCGCCTGTGTTGTGTGCAGCGTAAGCCAGAGATGAATCACTAGTTGCGAGCCCCAGTGGCATTGTGAATCCATCAAATTGAGCCGTCCAAAGTCCAGATCTTCCGGAAAAGATTCTGCCGGCAAGGGCCCTGCCAGCGGTGTGCGCGGCCCCGTAGATTCGAGCCGTCCGCCCAAAGAGCGTGCGTTTCTGGTTGGCCTCGAGCTGCGTACCCGATCTCGCGGAGCCGCGTCTGCGCGACCAAGAAGTGGTCCGCTGACCGCTGCCGCACAAGCCGCCCGCGATGCTTCGAAGGGGCCGGTTGGGAGCAAAGCTCCGGACATTCCTGAGTTCACTGCTAAAGAGTCGCTGGACGAACTGCGAACTCTTGCGGTCAGTGCCGGCGCGGAAATTGTCGGAGAATTTCTGCAGCATCGTGACCGCCCTGACCCGGCCACGCTGATCGGGAGCGGCAAGCTGGAAGAAATTGCGGGAGCCACCGCTTCGGTCTCCGCCGATCTTCTGCTGTTCGATCACGATCTCACCGCCTCGCAACAGCGCAACATTGAAAAGCTGGTCAACACCCGGGTGATTGACCGCACCCAGCTCATCCTCGATATTTTCGCGAAACACGCGAAGACCCGTGAAGGCCAGCTGCAAGTAGAACTCGCTCAACTCGAATACATGTTGCCTCGCTTGGGCGGACGCGGAATTGAGATGTCACAACTGGGCGGCGGCATCGGCACCCGAGGCCCTGGTGAAACTCAACTCGAAACCGATCGCAGAAAAATTCACCGGCGCATCCGCCATGTGAAAGAGCAAATTGAAAATGTGCGGCGCGTACGGGCCCAGCAGCGGGCGCGCCGGGAAGCGATGCCGGTCGCGACGGTTGCGCTGGTGGGCTACACCAATGCGGGAAAGTCCACGCTATTCAACGCGCTGACTCGCGCCGCCGTGCTTGAATCTCCCCGCATGTTCGCGACGCTCGATCCCACAATTCGGTCGGTGACTCTGCCGTCGCGAAGAAAAGTGTTGTTGTCAGACACGGTCGGATTCATTCGCAACCTGCCGCACACCCTCGTGACGGCGTTTCGAGCCACGCTTGAGGAAGTGCAACGCGCGTCTCTGGTGCTGCAAGTTTCCGCTGCCAGCAGCCCGCTGACCGCCGAACAGGACGCGCAAGTCGATAAAGTCCTAAAGGAACTCGAAGTCGACGGCAAACCACGCCTGCGCGTGATGAATAAGATCGATCTGCTCCCGCCAAAGCAACGCGAATCGCTGTTGGACGATGCGACCAGAGTGCACGTCTCCGCGGCAAAGGGAACTGGCATGACCACACTGCTCGACCGCATCGACGAGTTGCTGTCCGAGGACCCGATCAGCCGCGTGCATTTAAGCGTTCCGCAAAAAGAAGGAAAGCTGCTGGCCCTGCTCGAAGCGCGGTCGCGTATTTATTCGCGGAAATACCGCGAGGGATCAGTGGAGTTGGATGTTGAAGCGCCAGAGTCGGTCGTGCGGAAGGTGAGGGAGTGGGTGGTGAGCAGTTCTTAGCTTTTAGCTCTTAGCCGAATCATTCGCGAGCGGATATGAGACTTTTGTTGTCGGTGGATGTCTGGACGAGTCACGGGAGCTTAAAGCCAAGAGCTAATGGCTAAGAGCTGAATTAAATGGGCCGGCAACCAAGAAGCGGTGACATTCCTTGGCTATCGGCCCATTCGATCCGGATTGGATCGGAGGTGATACATCTATGCTAGACCCGTTATGCCGGATGTCAAGCGACTTTC
>Ga0163162_10007822_pt1 | contig 10420 bp, 8 predicted proteins | sample S55metaG_FD_115310 | JGI IMG/M metagenome (GOLD analysis project Ga0163162, IMG submission 115310) | Switchgrass rhizosphere microbial communities from Kellogg Biological Station, Michigan, USA - S5-5 metaG | ecosystem: Host-associated > Plants > Roots > Rhizosphere > Soil | place: USA: Michigan...
TCACTCGCGCCGATGCAGGCGCACCTGACTCCCTCACCAGGAGTCTGGAAACAGTTAAACTCCGCCCTGGCGTCCATACTCCTAGAGAGCGACGCTGACGTAATCGGCTGTTTTATAGACAGTCAACTTCAACCCGCTGCCGGTCTGTGTGAATGTCACGTCTTGGCCTGCTGCTTCGAGAAACTTTTCGAATAACTCGATCTGCTCCTTCACTCCGTGCACGACTGGCATTCCGATTTTTTGAAGGTCGTCCATTTTTTCGAACCTCATATCTGACTCCTCTTTTCTGTCCGCGCCCGACTGGCGCTCCCAAAAGGATGGGAAATCAGAAGCTGCATTTCAAAGTGCGTGGTGTGGCAGGTTGAGGCGCGTCGTTCCCCGGCGCCACGAGGTGAGGCAAGAACGGAGCGAAAATTTTTTTGCAAGCCCTGATAGGATGGCCGACCGGCGAAACTAGGTGTCAGCGCCTGCCGACTGACCATCTGAATTTCCAGCCGATGCCGATCACGCTCAACGTCGCCACGTGAATTCGATCCCAACCACGCTATGGCGACATTTAGAGCACGTCCATGAAGAACCGCAGCGGGTTTCGAAGTCGATTGCCTTGCCGAGTCCGCTTCTGGCACTTAGCAGACGTGACAGGCTTAAAGCGGATCTCACGCAAAGTTAGTGCCCGTCCGCTTCGACCCGAAGCGAAGATTAATAGAGGGCCGGATTTGTGGGTTGACCCCTAATCGCGGTCGCGTAGGCCATCATTACCGCATTGCGCGCATTTACCCATCACGGCCTCCTTCACTTGCTGCTGAAGGAGAAAACCAGTAGGGAATTAGCCTCGTTCCCGCAATTCGCTTTCGTCCGAGCTGACATAGCGGCAAGAACGCCCATCGCGATCATGAAAATCGCTTCCACGGTCCAACGAGACGGTGATGGCCAATCCGTCAGGGATGGGACTGGTTCTAGCGCCGGGACCCTTGAGCCGGTTGTCGGAGTGGGGCCTGATCAGGTCATGATGTCTTTTGATGACGACAGCGTCCAAGCTGCTTTTACCCTAAACGGTTGGAGACTATAGATGGATGACAAGAATAGTTCGAACGTTCAGCACCCACTCTACGCGGCATTGATGATCTTCCATGCGACGGTGCGAACTTCATTCGAGACTGCCGCCGTCTTTTGGCGCCCATGGTTCCATGAACCCAAAAAAAAGGATGTTGCTGCAAGAGAGCAGTCAAAAGCAGCGTCTGAGGAAGCCCCTCAGCCGACAAAGCGCGAGCAGGAAACAACGGAGAAAAAACCCAAGGCGCCGGTAAAACGCGCGCAACGGCCAAAGCCATTAACCCAAGAAGCGACGATGGAGAAAAAGCCCAAGGCGCCAATAAAGCGTTCATTGAAAGATGAGGAAGAACTGGAGCGAGAAGAGCGCGCCCAAAAAACGGAACGCTTACGCCAGCTTCGACTAGCGAAAGAAGCAGCCGACCGGGAGAAAAATCCATCCAGTAATGGTCGTGAAGAAGCCCAGCATGCCATCAAGGAATGACTTTTTTGATTAGTGGACCTGGGCTGATCCTCGATGCAGCCTCAAGCTGCCAAATGTCGAGAGGTAATAAGGTCTGCTTGTGGCACAAAGCGGACGTCAGAGGGCTCAGCGCAAGCGGTCCGCTTTAAGACTCAAAGCGACCTCCAACCCAGGAGTGGAGAACAAACCGAAATTCTTGCGAGGCACCCGATGGCTTTGGGTAACACCGGGGTGACGAAGATGCGTGTGGTTGGGCGTGGCGCCTTGCGGCGAGGTGAGGCGCGCGAGGATCAAAAAAGATCGTCGCAGTAAGGTCTTTGAGATGCAGGTGGCGAATAGCTCGGCGAAATGAGTCTACAGACTGAGAGGCGTATCGATGTCTAGATCTGTAAGAATTGCGACCGCAGATCCTCCTCAGTGCCGTTGAAGTAGTTGCTATCGTAAGTTCCGCTGACGCCATTACCGTGCAGGTTTTGCGCGTACTGCCAAAAACTGAACTTTGACCATGGCTGTGGAAGGATCGGCTCGCCGGTCGAGCGACAATCAACGACCCACAACGGGCAATCTGAGAATTGTGCCGGATCTCCGAGTTCCCTCCACACTCGTGCCTTCGTGTAGATGATCGGCTTGTGACCTCCGATTGTAGTCGAGACGAGCTGTATCATTTTTTCGATCTGATCGATCCTCTTTTGGACCGGTAGCTCGCACCTGTTGTCGTAATCCTCTTCGATATCGAGAGTCGGTAGAATGTCGCCAGGCTGTGGCGTGTATACTGACCAGAATCGCTTTATCGAAACTTCGGCCTTTGCGTTTGGATGACAACGAAGATATGCGCCGTGTAATAACCCCAGCCGCTGCAACGCTTGCCGATAATTCGCAAACCTAGGATTTGCGTAGGAGGACGCTCCATGTTTACCCATGTGATAAGCCTGTAAAAATACGAAACGAGGATTGAGTGTAGAGATCACATCATGCCAATCGATCTCTCCGCCCCACTTCGACACATCGATACCGAAGGTTCGAGTGGCGGGGTTTTGCGCGAATGCTCGATAGAGAAAACCTTGTGAAGCCGACAGCAAGCTTCCACTAAGGCCTAATTGCTTGATCAAAATACGACGGTTGATCAAGCGTCTTGTTGCCATTGCCGCCATCGACTCAGCTGCTTTGCGAATCGCGGCATCATGATTGCCTAAGTGACAAGTCTCCAAAAGTTCAATTTTGTCCTGCGCCCAGGCCGGACGAGTACGAATGTATTACCGCCTCATGATGTGCTAATTTCAACCCGAGGTGGGGCCTTCCTAGACCCATCCCTGGAACAAGACCGACAACGACAAGCGTCTCAAGCTCTCTTTTTTGTGTGATGCGTAGGAGGGTTACATGGGACAGTCAGCACTGAGCGAGTCTGACTCCGTCATCCGGCCAAAAAGCCTAATCGAGCGCCTGGCGGTTGAAACACCGGCAGAGCCAGAGGCGATAGCGGAGCGCTTCGCACCAGCCGCGCCGAGAAGCCTCAATGGCCTCTCTGGCCGTGCCATCATCGAGCCGCAGAGGCTCCAGGATCTCGTTCCAAAGCCACAACGCAGCAGCAATCGCGCGCTTCTCGTGGCCTCCATGATCGTCTCGCTCGTTCCGACTGCAATCATTCTCGGCCTGCTTTGGCAGGGCGCGATTAGGCTCCCGGTAACGGAGAGCACCATCTCAAAATCGGAGACGGCGCCGTTGACAGAAACACAGCAAGCCTCACTACCGGCCGCTCCCCAAGTCGAAATAGAGGCAAGGCCTGAGATTGCGCTGACCACTGACTCGAGGACTGAGGCGAAGGCAGGCGAGACGGTCCTAGCCAGCGCCACCATGAGGCTCGACATTGCCCAGGATCCGCGCGCGGCGCTGGTCCTCCGCTCCGACGAAAGCGACCGCATCGACGATCTCATCAAGCACGGCCAGAAGATGGTCGAGGTCGGCTATCTCGCCGGCGCGCGGGCCTATTTCAAACGCGCCGTCGAGGCCGGCAGCGGAGAGGCTGCGGTGCTACTCGGCGCCACCTACGATGCGGCCTTCCTTGAGAAGATGGGTGCTCAAGGGATCAAGCCTGACCTCAAGGAGGCGCGTAGCTGGTACGAACGGGCGAAGCAACTCGGCGTCGCAGATGCCGACGCAAAGCTTGCCGAGCTTGCCCAAGAATGGCCCGACAACCGAACCCCGGCGCATGAGGCCCAAGAGCGCGCGTCTGATTCCGTAGCGCAAAGCGAACTGCCAGTCGCGGTCGTGCCTACTGATTCGGCTTCCTCAGGCAAGGACGAGTGGATCGGGTTCTCTACCGACGTCAATATCCGGAAAGCCCCATCGCCTAACGCCGACCCACTTAGGATTGCGCAAAAAGGCGAAAAGCTTCGTGTTATCGGCCGTGAAAACAAGTGGGTGCAGGTAACCGACCCCACTACCTCCGAAACGGGCTGGGTCTATTTGCGGTTTACCGAGCCCGCGCAGTCTCCGCCGCAGTAGCACAGGATCGCGTCGTGCTTCAGCGTAGGAGTGGTTTAGCTACGCGAACTCGGGTCTGCAAAATTGACCAGAAACAGACATTCGGAAGCGTTAGAACTCTCAATCGCAAGATAAGAACAAACCGAAATTCCTTCGCGGTGCCATGATTGCATGGGTAACACCGGGGTGACGAAGATGCGTGTGGTTGGGCGTGGCGCCTTGCGGCGAGGTGAGGCGCGCGAGGATCAAAAAAGATCGTCGCAGTAAGGTCTTTGAGATGCAGGATGGGGCAGGGCGTGGCGAGTAATCAGGCAACGAAGCCTCAATCATAATCCGCGTGTCGGGGGTTCGAGTCCCTCCTCCGCTACCACCGTTATCATCCAATTTTCTCCTTAGCAGCTTCGTCGTTGCCTCGCCGGACCGACGTGCGCTGCTGCGTCAATAGACTGGTTCCCACCATTGCGGGCTGGCTCGGCGCAGCGCGGGGATCAATGCCCAGCAGCTCACGGCTGCGGCGACACTCGCCGCGACAACCAGGCTGAAGGCCGTCTCGTGTCCATAAGAAACCGCTGTGGTCTCGAACAGCCCGCTCCCAAAGGCTTCCGATCCGGTGCCTGCAAAATTGGTGAGTGCCATGACGGTAGCGAAAATCGTCGCCGCAGCCCGCACCGGTATGATGCGCGCGGTCAGATCCAATTGAATGAGCGTGCCGGTCATGTAGGCGGCTCCGGCGAACACGGAGATGACGTAGGCGGAGGCCAAGCTGCTCACTTGCCAGTAGACGGCGTTGGAGACAATGGCGGCCAGGATGGAAAGGTGCAGCAGCACTGAAAGTCGCACCGATCGACAGTAGATGCCATAACCGACGCTGCCGAGCAGCGAGCCTGCGAAGAAGGCAGAGGTGACATTGCCGTAGGCCTGCTCGGAAAAGCCGAGCCCTTCGGTCATATGCAGATAGAGCACCGAGCCCCAAACCGGATTGAAGCTCCATAGCGTCAGCAGTGCGCACACCGTGAGGAAGAGCGGTTCGCGGAAGGCTCCGATCAGCGCGGCGGCGGTGTCGCGCAAGCTTGCAGTGTCTAAATGTTCGGCTCGGTCGTCGCCTGCGTAACGCCACGTTATGGCGAGGGCCACCATCCATAAACCTGAGCAGAGCGCGAAGGCAAAGGACTGGAGCCTTTGCTCAGCGATATAGCCACCAAGACCTCCCGTTAACAGTAGAGCCATATTCGCGGCCGTCCACTGGATGGACTGAAAGCGCCCCGTGAGGCCGAGTGGCTGGCCCTTCTCGACCATAAGCGCATCGACGATGACGTCCCCCAAGGCAATACCCACCGTTGTCGGCAGCAGGAGCGCGAATAGCAGCCAGCTTGCTCTGGGCGACAAAGGGATGGATGCGAGCACGAGCAGGCTAAATGCCGCCAGACCGTTGGCGAGGAGGAGATAGTTGCGACGGCGAGACCCAAACAACGGCACAAAATCCGAGAGCAGACCGAAGAGGGGCTTGATCGTCCAGGGGAGGGCGAGGAGCGCCATCAGCGCGCCGAGAGTGGCAGGCGATTCGCCCCAGCTCCTGAGCAGCGACCTGACGGGCTGAGCGATAAGTCCAGAGGTCGGATCGCCGATGCTCTGGACGAAATAAAGCGCCGCGAAGAAAGTGTAGGCGCCCGTTACCCCAGTCGCTCGCGGTCGTTTCCTTTCGTCAATCGACACTGGGCTTGGCTCGGATAGTCATTCGTTTCGCGGGCAGGCCATATACTGAATTCAATTGCGCTCTCTTGTTTCCCTGGCGACTGCTGAACGACTATCGCGTTTCCGAGGTCTGGTTGATGCGCAATAGCCCGGTTAGATTGCCGTTCGGCGCTGTGCTCTCGCGTCGCAATGCCGTGCGGACGTGGATGCGTTCGCCGGCATCTCGTCAAAGCCGGTATGCATTGGACTGCCTAAACTTTTTAATAGGCAGCGTGCAAACCGGGCTGGGCACTTTTGTCGCTTTTTATCTGGCAAGCCTGGGATGGTCCAAGGAGAGCGTCGGTTTGGCGCTCGCGACAGGCCAAGTAGCGGGTGTGCTTGGACAAATTCCCGGCGGCGCTATCACCGACGCCATTGCTTGGAAAGTGATGCTGGGTACCAGTCGTTCGCTGCGGAGCTAGTTTGGCCGCCAGGGTGGATCCATACCATGACGGGAAGCTTGTTATTCGCATACCTAAACGGAACGAATACATTCAAATAAAAGCAATCCTCGTCGAGACTGGCGTATTGACCCGTCTGCGGGCACGGGGTCCTTGCCTGAAAAGCATCTAGAACGCCCGACCACGGTGCCGGCGGCTGTGGGGCTGCCCAACGCAACGATCCCACTGGGGGCGCTTACCTTGATGTCTGTTGCAGCCACGCCCGTCTTGGCCAACTATGGCAAAGAGCCCATCACGCCTCGGCACTATACCAGCGAACCGAAGTCCGAGCGGCATGCGGAGAGGATGCGGGGCGTACCAGACTTGCGACAGGCTAACGATCCCTACTGGTCGCCATGCGACTACAATTCGGATTATGATCCGAATGGGTGCCTGTAGCCGTGTCGAGTTCAGGGCATGACGAGGAGGGCGCTCGCTGCTCCTCGTTGCCTTGAACCTCCTCATCAAGTGGATGGGTGGATGACACGCCGGGCAGCGGTCTTATACTTTGCGGAGACCAGGACCCTTTGCAGCTAAGCACTTTCACATCAGTCTGCCTATAGAGGTACTGCGTGGCACGTCCCGAGGAAAAGATCGTTCTTGTCCTCCAGGGCGGCGGCGCGCTTGGCGCCTATCAGGCCGGAGCCTACGAGACTCTGTGCGAAGCCGGCGAGATTCCGACCTGGGTTGCCGGCACTTCCATTGGCGCCGTCAATGGCGCGATCGTCGCTGGGAACCCGCCGGAACGCCGCGTGCAGCGCTTGCGCGAGTTCTGGGAGCGCGTGTCAAGCCGCTTGCTCGCCTGGCCGCTCTCGAACGACGACAATTCGCGGCGAATTTTCAATGAAACCAGCGCGGTTCTCGTGGCCGCCGGAGGCGCCCTCGGGTTTTTCGAACCGCGGATTCCTCCTGCGGTACTCATGCCTCAGGGCACGCCGGAAGCGATCAGCCTCTACGACACGGAGCCGCTGAGAGCCACGCTCGAGGAACTTGTCGACTTCGACCTCCTGAATTCGGGCGCGGTGCGCTTAAGCGTCGGCGCCGTGCAGGTGCTTTCCGGCAACATGAAATATTTCGACACTGAGAAGATGCGGATCGGGCCGGAGCACATCATGGCAAGCGGCGCTCTGCCGCCTGGATTCCCGCCGATTGAGATCGACGGCCAGCCGTATTGGGACGGCGGTCTCGTCTCAAACACGCCGCTCGAATTCGTGCTCGAGAGAACCGGACCGCGCGATGACATGGTGATCTTCCAGATCGATCTGTTCAGCGCCAAAGGCTGCATGCCCGAGAATTTGTTCGACATCGGACAAAGGGAGAAGGAGATCCGCTATTCGAGCCGCACCAGGCTCAACACCGATATCTTCCGCGAGATGCAGACTATCCGCAGGGCCATTCGTCACTTGCGGGGGAAAGTGCCACCGGAATTGTGCGACAACCCCGATTGGGAGTTCCTCGACAGCGTAAGCTGTGACGCCGCCGTGACCATCGTGCTGCTGATTCACCGGCGCGCTGCCTATTGGACTCAATCCAATGACTATGAATTCTCCCGATACTCGATGGAGGAGCATTGGCTCTCAGGCCGCGCCGACGTGGAGCGCAGCTTGAATGATCCTGCCTGGAAGAACCGCACCAGGCCCGAGGAAGGCGTGCAGGTCCTCGACTTGACCCGGGAGCTCGACACCCATCCCAAGGAACGCGCCCTATGAAGATTGACGACGTTCGGAAACGTGCTTTCGCCATGCCGCTGACGAGCCCGGCATTTCCGCGCGGGCCCTATCGCTTTGTGAATCGCGAATATCTCATCATCACCTACCGCACCGATCCAGCGGCGCTCGAGGCGGTCGTGCCCGAGCCGCTTACCTTCGACCAGCCTTTGGTCAAATACGAGTTCATCCGCATGCCGGACTCGACCGGGTTCGGCAACTACACGGAGTCAGGCCAAGTCATTCCGGTGAAGTTCAACGGCAAGGAAGGCAACTACACCCTTGCCATGTATCTCAACGACGGCCCGCCGATCTATGGGGGCCGGGAGCTGTGGGGTTTCCCCAAGAAATATGCCCAGCCCTGCCTCAGCATCGACAAGGACACGCTGACCGGCACGCTCGACTACGGCTCTGTGCGTGTAGCCACCGGCACCATGGGCTTCAAGCACACGGCACTCGATCTCGACGCCGTTCACGCAAGTCTCATCAAACCGAACTATCTTCTGAAAATCATTCCGCATGTCGACGGAAGCGCACGCATCTTGGAAATCGTCGACTACCGCCTTGAAGACATCGTCATGAAGGGCGCCTGGTCAGGCCCGGCGGCGCTCGACCTGAGCCCGCATGCTCTCGCGCCGGTCGCCGCGCTCCCGGTGCGCGAGGTCGTCTCGGCCACCCATATTCTCGCCGATCTCACCCTCGGTCTTGGCAAGATCGTTTACGACTACCTCAAAACGTAAGGAGGTTCCCATGAAGCTCGACGGCAAGGTTGCTCTCATCACCGGTGCCGCGAGCGGCATCGGTCATGCCATTGCCAAGCGCTTTTTGGAAGCCGATGGCAGGGTGGTCATCGCCGACCTGAAGGCCGATGGCGCAAAAGCATCGGCCAAGGAGCTGGCCGGCGAGAAGTCGGCAATCGGCGTCGGGATGGATGTGTCGAAGGAAGATCAGGTCAATGCCGGCGTCGAGGAGACGGTCAAGACTTTCGGCCGGGTCGATATCCTAGTCTCGAATGCCGGCATTCAGATCGTATATCCGATCGAGGAGTTTCCCTTCGCCGACTGGAAAAAGCTGCTCGCCATCCATCTCGATGGCGCGTTCCTCACCACCAAGGCCTGCGTGAAGCACATGTACAAGCAGAAGGGCGGCGCGCTGATCTATATGGGATCCGTGCACAGCCACGAGGCATCTCCGCTCAAAGCGGCTTATGTGGCGGCAAAGCACGGGCTTCTTGGTCTTGCCCGCGTGATGGCCAAGGAAGGCGCGCACCACAATGTCCGCTCCAACGTCATCTGTCCCGGCTTCGTCCTGACCCCGCTCGTCGAGAAGCAGATTCCCGAGCAGGCCAAAGAGTTGGGAATCTCCGAGGAGCGCGTCGTCAAAGAAGTCCTGCTCGGCGAGACGGTGGACAAGGAGTTCACCACGCTGGACGACGTTGCCGAAGTGGCACTCTTTCTCGCTGCGTTCAAAACCAACGCACTCACCGGCCAGTCGATTTGCGTGAGCCATGGCTGGCATATGAGCTAGACGCTGGTAGGATCGGCGAGAACCAAGAGAGGAATCGCCATGGACACGATCAAGCCGCTCTATACTGCAACAGCGACGGCCGTCGGCGGCCGCAACGGCCACACCGAATCGAGCGACCATATTGTCGCGTTCGATCTATCGGTGCCGAAGGAGATGGGCGGTCCTGGAAAACCGGGCACCGCGACGCCTGAGCACCTTTTCGCCGCCGGCTACGCCGCCTGTTTCGGCGGGGCCATCGATTTCGTTGCCAAGCAGCACAAGCAGGACGCCACCAAGGCCAAGGTCACCTGCGCCGTCTCAATCGGGCCGCGCGACGGTGGCGGCTTCGGGCTCGCCGTGAAGATGCGCGTCGAGGACAAAAGCTTGCCGCAAGGCGAGCTCACCAAGCTGGTCAAGGAGGCGCACGAGAAGATCTGCCCCTACTCGCACGCGACGCGCAACAACGTGGACGTCAAATTCGACGTGGTCGGCGCCTAGCACGAAGTCAGCGCGTGGCGCTTGATCGCCTCGCCTCGGTCGCCAATTCGGCGTCAATCGCGGTGACGAGATCCTCGTACTCGTTACCGGCATCGTGGCGTCTGCCGTTGATGAAGAAGGTCGGCGTGCCATTGACGCCGCTCTTCAGCCCGCCCATGAAGTCGCTGCGGATCTTGGGCCTGAAAGTACGATGCTCCAGCGCCTCCTCCAATGCCTCTGCCGATAAACCCAACGTCTTCGCGAGCGAGACATAAAGCGCCGGCCCAAGCGCTTCTTGATTCTCGAACAGGGCGTCGTGCATCTCCCAGAACCGCCCGTGCGCACCGGCGAACTCTGCGATCTCGGCGGCATTCTCCGCCTCGGGATGAATTTGCGTCAAAGGAAAGTTGCGGAAGACGAAGCGCAGCCGCTTCCCGAAATGCTTCTGCACGCGCTTGATGACGGAATAACCGGCCCCGCAATATCGGCACTCATAGTCGGCATATTCGACCAGCGTGACCGGCGCATCCGGGTCGCCCTCTATGTAATCGGCGTCGGTGACCGGA
>Ga0163162_10007823_pt1 | contig 10420 bp, 7 predicted proteins | sample S55metaG_FD_115310 | JGI IMG/M metagenome (GOLD analysis project Ga0163162, IMG submission 115310) | Switchgrass rhizosphere microbial communities from Kellogg Biological Station, Michigan, USA - S5-5 metaG | ecosystem: Host-associated > Plants > Roots > Rhizosphere > Soil | place: USA: Michigan...
CTGAGGTTTCCGGCCACGTGAACGTCTTGACAGAAAGGGGACCCGGTCCATAATCCGTTGCAAGGGCAAAAGTCGTTTTTACCGATAAAAGTCAGACAAAAGCCGGTTTGCCTCTAGGGTTTGTAGCCAGATCAACAACAGCGCACGGCGCTTTGGGACCGGTGCGTAGCAGGGGGATTCATGCAGCTTGTCAGTCCGGCGTTGTTCGCACGCCTGAAGTCCGGCGGCTCGGCCGCAGCGCTTTGCGCGGTTGCCAGCATGGCTTTCTCTCAAGCGGCCTTGGCGCAAGGCGCGGATGCCGGTGTCGAAAGCGTCACCGTGTCGGGCTTCAAGGCGAGCTTGGAGCGTTCGCTGGAGCAGAAACGCAACGCGACCAACGCCGTCGATACCATCCTGGCGGAAGACATTGCCAAATTTCCCGATACCAACCTGTCGGAATCCATTCAGCGTATTCCCGGCGTCGCGCTGAGCCGCGCCAATGGCGAGGGCAAGCAGATCGCCGTCCGCGGCCTGTCACCCTTGTTCACGACCACAGAAATCAACGGCATGGAGACGATCACGACTTCCGGCAACAATGTCGGCCGTTCGTTCGACTTTAACGTGTTCGATTCCGACTTGTTCTCCGGCATCACGGTCAACAAGACCGCCGCCGCCAATCTTCACGAGGGTGCGCTTGGCGCCACCATCCAGCTCGCCACGCCGCACCCCTTCGATCATCAGGGCTTCACCCTGGTGGGATCGGGCCAGGGCAGCTTCACCGACCTGCGCGGCGCTTTCAACAAGCGTTTCTCCGGGGTCATCTCCGACACTTTCATGGATGGCAAGCTGGGCGTGCTATTCGCAGGCGCCTATCAGCAGCGTAAGACTCAATTGTTCGATACCGACTCGGTTGGATTCCAGAACGACAATACCGGCCAGAATGCACAGCATTCCGCACCACTGATCGCCGGGTGCCAGAACAATGTGCCCGGGGTTGCCACTCAGTGCGGATTGAGCAATCCTACCGCGCCAAACCCCATCCTGCCGTCACAACGCTTCGGTAGTGTGCGGGTCGTTGGCACGGGCTTGCCCGGCACTGTCCCCCAGGTGGCGGGAACTATCCAAACCAACGGCAATGGTGCGACATGCCCGGTCACATTGACTGCGCAGCAGTGCTTTAACGGCAATGGCGCCAACTATGTCGCCTCCCAGCTGCCCAACGATTATGACGTGGTGAACGAGGCCTTTCACGATCGCTTTCCGCGCTATATCCCCACTTACCAGACTCAGGAGCGCACCGGCTTTATCGGTTCTGTGCAATACCAGCCGGATGACGCCACCCTGATCACCATTGACGCCATGTTCGCCGACCTGTGGCAGATTCAGGACAATTCCGACATCGTTTCGCCGGCCTGGGGCATTTCGGGCACCGGTTCCAATCTGGCGGCCAATGCGGCGGGCGCGCCCCTGCTCAAGGCCAACACCCTGGGCAACGGCAATATCAATATCCTCAACTATGCCGTTGACCAGAAGCGCAACAACCTGACCTATCTGGAAGCCACCAATGTCGGACTGACCTCCGAACGGGCGGGCAGCCAGCAGGACACGCGCTTTTCACAGCTGACCATCAATGCCAGTCATGAATTCTCGCCGGACTTCAAGGTGGATGCCCGCCTCGGCTGGTCCGAAAATCACTTCCGCTCGAAATATTCCTATCTGTTCAAGATGGACTATGACTGCACCGCCGCCACCTCGGCCACGGGCGCCATCTCGGGCTGCCCTGGCGGCGTCGGCGGCGGCGTCGGCACCGCGGCCGCTCCCTATGTGGTGGACTTGCGGTACCCGCTGGGCACTTTCTCCAATTCGGTTGGCCAGATTGACCCGACATCCACCAACGGTTGGTTTTTCTCGCAATACCGCAACACACCGGTGTTCAACTACACCAGCTACCGCTCGGTCAATTTACACGGCTCCTACAAGATCAGCGATGAGCTGACTGTGGATGCCGGGTTCGATTACAAGAATTTCGGCTATCGCACCCAGAAACTGGGCCGGACCAACGGCACCACCGCCACCATGGACAGCTGGATTCCCTCCAGCATCGAAAATGCGCCGCTGTCCTCCATCACCGATATCTATCATCTGACGGGCATGAGCGCGCCGGGCGCCACTGCCACCAGCTGGGTTACGCCCAGTGTCGACAAGTTGATCAGCCAGTTCGATATTTATAACCCCACAAAGGAAATCTTTGTCTGGCCCTCCTCCAGCGGCGCCTCGACCGAGTGCAAAACGACGGGTTGCTCGGCTTTCGCACTGGGACCGGGGCAATTTCTCACCCAGAACGGCAGCATTCGCGAGAATGATTATTCGGGCTGGGGAATGCTGAGCTGGGACACCACCATCGGCCGCGTTCCCTTCCGCGGCAATATCGGTATTCGTTACGCATCCACCGACACGCTGGGGCAAGGCTACAATTTCGACACGACTGCGAAACAGTTCGTGCCGGTGATTATTCCCTACAGCTATCACGACTGGCTGCCGTCAATGAACCTGGTTCTGGAGCCCGCCGACAATTTCCAGCTGCGCTTCAGCGCCGCCGAAGTCATGTCACGGCCCAATCTGCCGGACCTGGTGCCGGGCATCGCCGCCAACAAAGGTGGAACCAGTCCGATCGCGGTTTCCGGCGGCAACGCGCTGCTGCGGCCCTACCGCTCCAAGGACGCCGACATGTCCTTTGAATGGTATTATTCCAAGGGGGCGCTGTTCTCGGTCGCCTTCTTCTACAAGCATATCGATGATTTGATCGCCAGCCAGAACACCAACACGCCCTTCACCGGCAATCCGTTCGGCATTCCAAACAGTATCGCGCTGGCGGCTTGCGGCGGCGCTTTCACTTCGTTCTGCGACGCGTCTCAGCCAGCAAATTTCAGCTTCAAGGTCAACCAGAAGGGCGCACCGCTTTACGGCACGGAGATCAACTGGCAGCAGCCGTTCGACTTCCTGCCGGATTTCTGGGAGAATTTTGGCGTGTTGGGCAACGTCACCTTTGTACAGGCGCGGCAGAATTACCTGGCCCAAAACGGCACCATACAGGCAACGGCGGACCTGGAGAACATGTCGCGCACCAGTTACAACGCAGTCTTCTATTATGACGACTCGGTGTTCCAAGCCCGCATCTCGGCCAACTTCCGCAGCAAGTATTTGGACACCGCCGGCGTCAATCCGGGCTTCAACAACGATGCGCGCTTCTTCAAGGGCAGCCTGAACTATGACGCCTCCGCGAGTTACAAGATCGACGACAATTTCACGGTGAACTTCCAGGCCATCAATCTGAGCAACGAACCGGTGATCTCGTATCTCGACACGGTGGGCCAGCGCCTCAACCACGGGAGCTGGTACGGCCGCGAATTCTATCTCGGCTTGCACTACTCCTATTAAGTGCGGTCTGGAGAGAGACGCCGGGCGCCCCCTGCGTCCGGCGTTTTTCTTTGGCGCCTTCCGCAGATCAGTCCAGAAAGCGGCGGAACAGCCGGACGCCATCCGCATCGGGCTCCGCCAGTTCGGCGCGGCGCACCCTGCCCTGGTCCAGCGCGAAATGCTCGCGGCCATTGCCGAACATCACCCGGTACCCCTGGCCGGCGATCACCTGCAGCAGACGGAACACGGCCGTCTCCTTCCAGGCATGAGGACTTGCCGGATCGCAATAGCCCAACACATCCTTGCGATCGGGAGTGAAGGTCAAAACCATTTTGCAGCGGTCCGGACGCAACTCCGCCGGCAATGGCTTTTTCTCATTCTGGGATTCAAGCCACAGGCAGGCGAAGGCACGGCAGGGTGCGGGTCTGGATTCATAGACGGTGCAGCCCTTGCCGACCGCGCAATGACTGCACCACTGGCCTTCCGGCTTGTTGAGAACCGGAATGTCCGGCAGCTTGCAGCACATGCTGCAGCCGCCGCAGCGGTTCTCACTCATGTGCCGACACCGGGCGTCCAAGCCGGCCGCGCCATCGCTTCGGCAAATTGCGCGAACATCAGATTGAACGACATGCTGATCCGGACATTTTTGCTGCGGTTGACATCCACCGCATGCTGCAGCCAGGCCGGAAACAGGATCAGGCTGCCGGTGCTGACCCGCACCATGGCCACTTCGGTATTGTATTCCGTGGGCTGGCTTGTCGCGGGGCGCATCACGCCTGCCTGCGGTTTGGGGTCATAGAAATTGATACGGTCGGCGCCTTCCTGCACCTGCACATAATAAGCCCCGCTGAGATAATTGTTGCGGTGGCTGTGCAGCCGGTGCCCCGTTCCCGGCGCGTTCACATTGGCCCAACAGCCGGTGATGATCAGCGGCTGCGATATAGTAAGCGTGTTCAGAAGCTGGGTTGAAGCGGCCAAAACCCACTCGCTCAAGGGCTGGAACGCAGGACTGTCCTGCAGCCCGTGATCGGACTGCCAATTTTCCCCCGGCCGCAAGCCCGTCAGCGGTGCGCCCAGACCCGTCAGCGCTTGCAGAATGCCGGCATTCAGCGGCTGGAACTCCTCAGGGTTCAAATCCGCTTTCCACACGAAGGTTGGAAACAGAGGCAGCATCTCCGGCGCCGCAAAATTTTTGCCGCCGCTCATCGCGCCGCCGCCGGAAAACGGAATTCGGTGACTTCGTGGAACGGCTTGTCCGGCGTCAGTTCGGTGGAAGGAAAATTGGGATGATTGGGCGAGTCCGGATAATGCTGGGTCTGGAACGAGATGGCGCCATGCGGAACATAGCCTTTGTCCAGCGCCACTTTGGGCCTGACCGAATTGCCGGAATAGACCTGCACGCCCGGCTGGGTGGTCCAAATCTCCAGCACCCGGCCCGAGGCGGGATCGCTCATCCGCGCGGCGATGCGCAAACGGCCCGGCGCGCCGTCGATCACAAAGTTATGGTCCAAACCTTTCTTACTGGCGATCTGGGGCTCGGCCGAATTCAGCCTTGGCCCCAGCTTGACCGGCTTGGTGAAGTCAAAATCGCTGCCCGCCACATCGCGGATTTCGCCGGTGGGGATGCTGCCGGAATCGATCGGCGTGAATTTGTGGGCAAAGAGCTGCAAGGTCTCATCATCCACCGTGCCTTTGCCCGACAGATTGAAATAGGAGTGATTGATCAGGTTGATGACGGTTTTCTTGTCGGTGGTGGCGCGAAAATCGATGCGCAGAACATTGTCGCGCGTTAGGGTATAGGTGACCGTGACTTCGACCTTGCCGGGAAAGCCCATGAAACCGTCGGGATCGGTGTGGCGTAGCACCAGGCTGGGTTCGGTCCCGTCCTGTGGCGTGGCGGAAAAGACTTGGCGGAAATAGGCCATGACGCCACCTTGATCCAGATCGCCATTCTTGTCGGGATCGAGCGCATGGCTTTTGCCGTCCAAGGTGATTTTGGCGCCCCGGATGCGATTGGCGAACCGGCCAATGATGGAACCATAATGGCCATTGGCTTTGAGATAATCGGCGCTGGTATAGTCCGTCAGACTGTCAAAACCCAACACCACGTCGCCCAACGCGCCATTGCGGTCCGGAACTTTCAAGGAAACCAGCACCCCGCCATAATTTGTGATGCGCGCCTCCATCCCATGCGCATTGGTCAGGGTATAGAGCTGGGCGGGCCGGCCATCGTCGGCGGTGACGCCCCAGGGTTGGGCGGAAATTCCCGCTTGAGCTCCTGTTGCGGCAGCGAACAGAAAAATGGCGGACAGCAAGTGACGTCGCATCCCCAACCCCTTGTAGTTTCTTTGATCTTATCAGCCAGGCGAGGTTTCAGCGAGCGTTCGATAACGGCGGTGGGACGCTTTGCGGGAACCGGCGCCGGTACTAAGCTGCCGCCCGCAAACACCAGGACTGACCTAACTCGAACAACCACCTTCCTAGCGATGGGGCGCGACCGTCATGACAGTTGGCAAGCACGCGATTGGCGCAGGTCTTCTTCTTTCCGCGGCCGTTTTTGTTCTTGCCGCGCCCTGGCGGGAAAGCCCGGCAGTCGCGCAGACCGTCGCCATCGACTCCAAAAGCATCGGCGGCGTGGTGACGGGTCCCAAGGGACCTGAAGCGGGTGTGTGGGTGATCGCGGAAACCACCGGCCTTCCCACCAAATTCGCCAAGATCGTGGTGACCGACGATGCGGGCCGCTATGTCCTGCCCGATCTGCCGGCAGCCACCTATTCCATCTGGGTGCGCGGCTATGGGCTGGTGGACTCCGCGAAAGTGCAGGGCAAGCCCGGACAGAATTTGAACCTGAAGGCGGTGGCGGCGCCCGATGCCAAATCCGCGGCGCAATATTATCCCGCGATCTATTGGTATTCGATGCTGAAGATTCCGGCCAAAAGCGAATTTCCCGGCACCGGGCCGAAGCCCGGCGGCAATGGCATGGACGCCAAGATGAAAAGCCAGCAGCAATGGCTGGACGTGGTGAAAACCGATGGCTGTTTCACCTGCCATCAATTGGGTGATCCCGCCACCCGCAATATCGAAAAATCACTGGGCACGTTTGAATCCTCCGCCGCCGCCTGGGAACACCGCATTCAAGTCGGCCAGGCCGCCGGCGGCATGATCGGCTCCATCGGCCGGTTGGATACCCAGAAGGCCTTCGCTTTGTTCGGGGACTGGAGCGATCGCATCGCCAAAGGCGAATTGCCCTTCGCCAAACCGCAGCGTCCCCAAGGCAAGGAGCGCAATATCGTCCTCACCCTATGGGACTGGAATACGCCAAAAGCCTATCTGCATGACGAGAATTCCACCGACAAGCGCAATCCCACCGTGAATGCCTATGGCAAGATTTATGGTTCACCGGAAGAGAGCACCGACATGATCCCGGTGCTGGACCCGGTGACCAATACCGCCAGCCAGGTGAAGGCTCTGGTGCGCGATGACGATACGCCCACCAGCAAGGACAATGAAATTCCCAATGCTTCGGTCTATTGGGGACGCGAAGCGATCTGGGACAGCAAAACCACTATTCACAATCCCATGTTCGACCAGAAGGGGCGCGTCTGGTTCACCACCCGGGTGCGCGCGCCCGAGAATGAAGCCGCTTTCTGCAAGCAGGGATCAAAACATCCCTCGGCGATAGCGTTCCCCATGGACAGGTCCGGGCGTCAGTTGGCGGTCTATGATCCCAAGACCAAAATCTTCACCCCGATCGACACCTGCTATGGCACGCACCATCTGCAGTTCGACAATCAGGACAGACTCTGGACCAGCGGCGGCGGTCCTGTGCTGGGCTGGTTCGACATGCGAATCTGGGACGCCACCCATGATGAACAAAAAGCGCAAGGCTGGACCGCACTGGTGGTTGACACCAATGGCGATGGCAAGCGCGACGCCTATACCGATCCCGGTCAACCGCAGGATGCCAAAAAAGACATGCGCTTGGCCGGCGGCTTTTATGGCGTGTCACCCAATCCTACAGACGGCTCGATCTGGGGTTCGTCGGTGGGTTTCCCCGGTGCGATCCTGCGGGTTGCACCCGGCTCCAATTCTTCCATGGCGCTGACCGAAATCTATCAACCGCCCTTGGATGATCCCAAGGCCAAGATACATGGCTATTCCCCGCGCGGCATGGACATCGACAGCAATGGCGTGGTGTGGGCAAGCTTGGCCAGCGGACATTTTGCCAGCTTCGATCGCCGCAAATGCAAGGGACCGCTCAATGGTCCCAAGGCGACCGGCAATCAATGTCCGGAAGGCTGGACATTGTATCCTTTCCCCGGACCGCAATTTCGCGATGTGAAGGAGCCGGGCAGCGCCGAGGCCAGCTATTATTCCTGGGTGGACCAGCACAACACTTTCGGCCTGGGCAACAACATTCCCATCGCCACCGGCAATGCTTCGGATGCGCTGTTTGCGGTGGTGGATGGCAAGTTCATGACCTTGCGCGTGCCCTACCCCATGGGCTTTTACGCCAAGGGTTTGGACGGACGCATTGATGACGCCAAGGCGGGATGGAAAGGCCGCGGCTTGTGGAGCACCTATGCCACGCGCACACCTTTCCATATGGAAGGCGGCAAAGGAACCACCAGCAAAGTGGTGCACATTCAATTGAGGCCTGATCCATTGGCGCATTAGGCCGCTGGCGCATTAAAAGACGCACAGGATGGCGCCTCATTGGCGCCGCATTCGGGAACGCGGAACGGCGCTTTCCGCCATTCGTTTTCTGTCTGTAAGGGGTGCCGCAACCCGGCACCACTGCTTTTCAGCACAGGAGATAGACATGACACGTCTTGCCCTATCCGTCGGCGCTGCAATTTTCGCGCTCACCGCCGCTACAGTTCCGGCCTCGGCCGCTTGTAACGGCGATGCCTCCACCGAAACCGTGTTGGGCGCAGGCTCCGGCGCGGCGGTTGGCGGTTTGGCTTCTCATAGCATCGCCGGTGCGGCGATCGGCGGTGTCGCCGGCGGTCTGATCGGTAATGCCATCGGCCAGAGCAACAACCGCGAGGACTGCCGCCGCGAGGCTTACTATGAAGATCGCCAGGCCTATTACGATCGCCAGGTCGCGCGGAATGAAGCCGCGCGCGACTATTACCGGGAGCGCTATGCCGACGCCCGGGATTACGATCGCGGCTACTATGTGGATCGCTATGGCGACCGCCACTACTACTATGACGATTATCCGTAACTCCGGATAAGCGTCAAAACCCGCCAAGCCCAGCTTGGCGGGTTTTTCATTGGCTGTTGCGAAATGGCACAGGCGGTGACGCCAAAGTTCCCAATCTTTACCTGTGGATAGCTGCGTTTTAACCAGTTTTACAGGCATTGGTTAAGGGTTGAGTAACCATCCTCAGCCACCATTCGCGCGGGCTGTAGAATGGTTATGCGCAGTGCATGGCCGGACGAAATAGGGGGCGATTTTCGGTAGGTTTATCCGGAGGCGCTTATGCCGACTGTCATTCGTTTCAACAAGAAGCGCTATCTCGCTTCCGGCGTGAACCTGAACGAACTGTTCGACCAGATACCCGAACCGATCGCCTATTTCGACGCCGACAACCGGTTGGGCGCCTGCAATCTGAGCTTCCGCGACAATTTCCCCATCGTGGTGGAATCCGATTTTCTCAAGCGCGCCAGCAGCGGCCCGGTCTCCGGCCAATCCAACATCAGCTATGACAGCCTGACGCGGCTGGCGCGCCATGAATTGGCGGACGCCCGCGCGAACCTGTCGACAGCTTCGTCGCCTCCATCCGCCCCGCCGGCGGCTACGCGCCCCAGCGATTTTGAGCCGGAACTGCGCAAGACGGCGGATGGCGGGACTTTGCTGACCTTCCGCGATCTCGCACCATTGCGGCAAATGGAAGAGAAGCACCAGCAGCAGATCGATGTGCTGAAAGCCGAGTTGGCGGCGGCGCATCGCGCCACGCAGCAAGCGGTGGACATCGCCCGGGCGCGCAAAGACTTCCTCACTTCCACCAGCCACGAACTCCGCACGCCGCTGAACGCGATTCTGGGTTTTTCGGAAATGCTGGCCAAGGAGATGTTCGGACCGCTGAACAATCCGCGCTACCTGGAATATGCCCAGATCATCCACAAAAGCGGGGTTCACGTCCTGTCGCTGATCAACGATCTGCTTGATCTTTCCAAGCTCGATGCCGGCAAACTGGAGCTGCGCGTCGAACCGGTCGAGATCCTTAAAGTCATCATCGATTGCGTGCGCTGCGTGGAAGCGCAGGCCACCCGCGACCATATCGGCATCGTGGTGCATGTCGCCGACGGCGTCGACCGGTTGTGCGGCGACAATAAGCGGCTGCACCAGATGCTGCTCAACCTGCTGTCCAATGCGCTGAAATTCACGCCTGTCGGCGGCGAGATTTCCATCGATGTGTTCCGCCGCGGGCTGGACGTCTGCATCTCGGTGTCCGATTCCGGCATCGGCATCAAGGCGGAAGACATCCCAAAGGTGCTCGAACCTTTCGGCCAGGTGGAAAGCGAACTCAGCCAGCGCCATCAGGGCACCGGCCTGGGCCTGCCCCTGACCAAGGAATTGGCCGAATTGCATGGCGGCTCGCTCACCATGGAAAGCAATGTCGATGTCGGCACCACGGTTACCATCACCCTGCCTCCCGATCCGGTAGCGGCGATGGCGGCCCACGCCCTTTGAGACTTCGCATCTTTTCGCACCTGCAGCGGACCTGATCCGAATCTGGTCTTTCGGAACGCCTTGCCCCACCGGGCCGGGTGGACGAAACTGGCCGCGTTGCCGTCGGGAGACCAAAGATGCGTCAGGTCCATCGCGCCCTGCTGGGTGGGCTATGCATGGTGGTAGCCATCGCGCCTGCGCGAGCCGAAATGCTGCAATTTTCCTCTGCCGGCGGCATGAAATCCTGGCCCAAGCTGGCCGACATTCCCGAATGGCACCAGGACATGGAATCCAGCCTGCGGCTTGGGGCCAATTCCCTGATCCCCGATGGCGTGGATCCAG
>Ga0163162_10007824_pt1 | contig 10420 bp, 9 predicted proteins | sample S55metaG_FD_115310 | JGI IMG/M metagenome (GOLD analysis project Ga0163162, IMG submission 115310) | Switchgrass rhizosphere microbial communities from Kellogg Biological Station, Michigan, USA - S5-5 metaG | ecosystem: Host-associated > Plants > Roots > Rhizosphere > Soil | place: USA: Michigan...
CAGCTCGTTCGTGTCCAACCCGCGCGACGGCTTCCGGCAGCCGGGCCCGCCGTACCGCACACAGCCTGCCTTCTTGCGCGCGCCGCAACCGGCCCCCCGCCTCGGCGAACATACTGAGAAGTACCGCCGAAATGGAATTCCGGGTCGTCAAGGTGGCGGCTTAGCGACCGGGAATTCCATTTCGGCGCTCGAGGGCCTGCGCGTGGTCGACATGACGACTTTCTGGGCCGGTCCGTCCTGCACGCACATGCTGGCCATGTTGGGCGCCGAGGTCATCCACATTGAGTCGACGCGACGGCCTGACGGCACCCGGTTGATCGCGGGCATCCCGATCACCGAAGACCAGTGGTGGGAGAAGTCGCCGATTTTCTCGGGCCTCAACACGAACAAGAAGGGGCTGACGCTCAACCTGCAGAGCGACGCCGGACGAGAACTCCTGATGCGGCTGATCGCGACGTGCGACATCATCGTCGAGAACTTCACCCCGCGGGTACTGGATCAAATCGGCCTGGATTTCGCTGCCGTACAAGCAGTCCGGCCGGACGCGATCATGCTGCGGATGCCCGGCTTCGGGCTCGACGGGCCGTGGCGCGACAATCCGGCATTCGCGTACGTCATCGAGGCGGCGTCCGGGATCAGCTGGCTGACCGGCTATCCCGATCGCAATCCCTACGAGCCTTACTCGGTCGGCGACCCCAACGCCGGTGTGCACGCGCTGAACGCACTGCTGCTCGCGCTGGAGCATCGCCGCCAAACCGGCGAAGGCGTGCTCATCGAGGCGGCCATGGTCGATGCGGCGCTCAACATCGCCGCCGAACAGCTCATCGAGTACTCGGCCTACGGTGCGCTGTTGCAACGCGCCGGGAACCGCGGCCCTGCGGCGGCGCCACAAAATCTGTACCGCACCAACGAGATCGACGAGTTCGGCCGAAGCGACTGCTGGGTCGCTGTTGCCGTCGCCACCGACGAGCAGTGGTCGGGATTGTTGGAGGCGCTCGGCCGGCCGGACTGGGCGACCGACCCCGCGCTGGCGACGGGCGATGGCCGGCGCCAGCACCACGATCTCATCGACGAGCACCTCGCCGTGTGGTGTGCGGAGCGCGCAGGCGAAGAGATCGTCGGCGCGCTGTTGGAGCACGACGTCCCTGTGGCCAAGGTGATGCAGCCCCACCGCCAAACCGAGCTGCCGCAGCTCGCCGCCCGCGGCTTCTTCGAAGACGTCGACCATCCGGTGAACGCGCGAACACCGCACAGCACCCTGCCGTTCAGGTCGTCTCGCGGGCCTGACCGAGTCCATGTACAGCCCGCGCCTCTACTCGGACAACACAACCACGAGGTGCTGTCCGAACTGGGCTTGAGCGACAAGGACATCGATGAACTGGAGTCGCACGGCGTGATCGGCACCGCTCCGGCCATGCATGGCACGACGGTCGGATAGCCTCCAAGACGTGGCCATCGATCCGTCCAACATCCTGCTAAACGGTCGCGTCGCGGTCGTGACCGGCGGGGGAGAGGGCATCGGCCGGGGTTAGCGCATCTGCCGCCGAATCCGTTGGCGCACTGGGCATCGTGACCAATGTCCGGGGACAGCGAGCAGGTCGATTCGGCATTGCAACGCACGACAAGTGAACTCGGAATGCCGTCCATCCTGGTCAACAACGTGGGTGGCGTCTTCAAATCACCGTTGCTCGACACCAACGAGAACGGTTGGGATGCGCTGTACAAATCCAACCTGCGTCACGTGCTGCTGTGCACACAGCGGGTGGTGCGGCTCCTCGTGGACTCGGACCAACCGGGCAGCGTGATCAACGTGACATCGATCGAGGGTGTGCGTGCGGCGCCGCGCTACGCCGCGTACGCGGCCGCGAAGGCCGGAGTCATCAACTACACCAAGACCGCGGCTCTCGAGTTGGCAACACACAAGATTCGGGTCAATGCGCTCGCCCCGGACCTGACCATGACCGAAGGCATCATGCGGGTGCCGCCGGACGGTCTGCCACCCGATGCCGGCGACATGATCCCGATGCGCCGACCGGGACACGTCGACGAGATGGCAGGCGCGGCAGTGTTTCTGGCGTCCGACATGTCGAGCTACATCACCGGTCAGACCATCCATGTCGACGGAGGGACGCAGGCCGCGAGCGGTTGGTACAACAACCCGCAGACCGGCGAGTACCAGCTAGGGGGCGCGGACGAGAGGAGCACTGAATAGATGGAGCTGGTCAGTGCGTCCAGCCCGCGGCGTTCTGTTCGTCGAAGGTGCGGTCGATACGCCCGAAGCGGCGCTGAATCGACTCCCGCGCCGCCCGGTGTGGTAGCACGTAGAGACGGTTGGCAAGAATCGCCTCTGTGGTCAGGCGTGCGACGTCCTCGACGTTGAGCACGGAATCGTCTTCTGGTGCGGACGCCAGTTGCTGGACGGTCTGTGCTTCCGAGTGGGCCGGGCCGTAGTCCTCGCTCCTGACGCGCTCGGTGTTGGCCAACAGGTTCGTTTCCACGATCATCGGGCAGAGCACCGAAACCCCGATGCCGTTGGGCCTCACCTCGCGCGCCAGGGTCTCGGCGAGCGCGACGACGCCATACTTAGCGACGCAGTAGGGCCCGAGTCCGACGTTCGGGATCAGGCCGGCGAACGACGACGTGAAAACGATGTGGCTCTCGCCGCCCTGGGCGATCAGTCGCGGTAGGAACGCCTCGACACCGTGGATCGGCCCCCACAGATCGACATCGATCACAAACCGCCAATCGTCGTGGCTGGTCTGCGCGATCGGACCGGCGTAGGCGATGCCTGCATTGTTGAACACGACGTGTACCTCACCGAACACCCGAAACGCCTCATCGGCCAGGCGCTCGACGTCGTCGAGCTTGCGCACGTCGCACATCACCCCGTGCGCGTCGACCCCGTCCGCGCGCAGGGTCGCGACCGCGTCGTCGAGCGCGGACTGATCGATGTCGCCGAGCATCACCCTTGCGCCTCGGCTGGCGAATTCTCGTGCGGTCGCGAAACCTATGCCGTTGGCCCCGCCGGTGATGACTGTTGCGCGCCCTTCGAAATTCTCCACGGCGCGAACACTATGCGTTTACCAGCGGTCGTATGGCTGGTCTGGTACGGGCTCGCCCAACTTGGTGCGGATCGCACCCCATGGATCGGCGTATTGACCCGGCGCCTTCCAGTACGCCGACCGGCGTTTCATCGTTGCGCGAACGATCGGCGCGATCAGCCGGCCCCAGTATCGCGTCCACCAGAACTTCGACTTCAACTCGGCCACCATGTCGGGCCATGAATAACGCTGGAACTTCAGCGCCTCCTGTGCCCGGGTGGTGTCCATCCAGTCGGTGACGAACCAGTCGGTCTCGCTGTCGGGGTCGCCGGGGCGTCCGGGCGGCAACGCGCCAGGAAGGCCCAGCGCGGCGGTGAGGGCGGGGCCGATCTCGCCGAAGAGCATCCGGTGTGAGTCGTCGCCGGCGATCAGCAGGATCTCGCCCACGACATCGGCCGTCGTCGCGGCTGCGCACGCCAACCCGACATCGCGGACGTCCACGTTGTGCAGCCTGCCGTCGCTCGGCAGTGCACTCTCGAAAAACATTGCGTCCGCGCTGAACGGGAGCGCCGAGAAGTCGGTGCTGAGCACACCGCCGAACCGCAGCAACACCCAGTCCAGTTTCGACGACCGCACAATTTCTTCTGCCTCTGCCTTGGTGCCGCTGTAGATGTCGCAGGGCCGCATCGGGTCGTCGGCGGTCAGCGGCGGGGTGGTGCGGTGCGGATTGCGGGGGCCAAATACCGCATTGCTCGACGCATGGACGAATCGCGGCGGAGTCGGTTGCGTCTCGGCGGCGCGAACCAAGGTCTCCGTCGCATCCACGTTGACCCTTCGCGCCACTTTCGCCACGCGATAGATCGCCGGCGCGATGATCGCGGCCAGGTGGATGATCGCGACGGGTGCGACCTCGGAAATGAGGCGTTGGACTTGGTCTGGATCGGTGAGGTCGACCCATCGAACCTCGACTCCGCCGGGCAGCGCCTTTGCCTTCTTGGCGTTGGCAGGCGTTTCGAGGTCGGCTATGACGACGCGGCGGCCGACGGCCGCCAACTGCCGTACCGTCGCCGATCCCACCAGGCCGAACCCGCCCGTGACAAGCACCATGTCTGCCATGGATCTCCCGATATATGACATTCTCTTTTTTGGAGAGTAACATATCCGCTGGTTAGGCCCGGCAGTGGATCGGTCCGGGTATCGGGGGCGAGAAGTGGGAATAGGCATTAGATGAGCAATGGGGTGGACAAGCCAGAAACCGCCAAGTGGGATCCCGGGTTTACCCGGCAGATCGCGAAGTTGGTAGGACCGGCAATGAAGCGGTACTTCCGCGCCGAAGTGCGCGACCTGGATTCCATACCTGCCGCCGGCGGGGCCTTGGTGGTGTCGAATCACTCCGGTGGAATGTTCACCCCCGATGTACTGATCTTCGCCCCGGCGTTCTACGAGAAGTTCGGCTTCGACCGGCCGGTCTATACGCTCGCGCACTACGGCGTCTTCATCGCCAATATCGGTGATTGGCTGCGCCGTGCAGGCGTTATCGAGGCCAGTCGCGAGAACGCCGCAAAGGCACTGCGATCGGGCGCCGTGGTGCTGGTGTTCCCTGGCGGCGACTACGCCTCCTATCGACCGACTCTGACGGAGAACGTCATCGACTTCGCGGGACGCACCGGCTACGTCAGGACCGCCATGGAAACTGGCGTGCCGATCGTGCCGATGGTGTCGATCGGAGGCCAGGAAACCCAATTGTTCCTTGCCCGTGGCGATTCCATCGCTAGACGACTGGGCCTGAAGCGGGCGCGCGTTGAGATCCTGCTGATCAGCATCGGGTTCCCGTTCGGCCTGTCAGCGATCTTGCCGCCGAATCTGCCGCTGCCCGCCAAGATCGTCACGCGTGTGCTCGAGCCGATTGACGTCGCTGCAGAGTTCGGGGATGACCCAGACGTGGACGAGGTCGACCTTCACGTGCGCGCGGTCATGCAGAAGGCTCTCGATGAACTTGCGCGCGAACGTCGATTCCCGGTACTGGGTTAATCGTTCTCGGTTGCAGGCGCCATCGCGGTGCCGACGGTGGTCAGGTCGGCCAGGCCGCAGGCTCGCCGGATCTCGCCGAATGCGTGGACCGTCGCGTTTGTCGCCTCGTGCGGGTCTTTGAAGGTCTGATCGTCGGACAGCACCGCAATATCCAACTGGTCGACGTAACTCCAGACGGTCATGTTGAAGGCACTGCCCGCAGAAAGCACTCCAACGGAATAGATCTCGCTCACAGGGGCGCCGCCGACGTGGCCGCGCTCCCGGGGACCGGGCACGTTAGAGACCGCGACGTTCATCAACCTGTTGTGGTCGGCGCGCTTGGACTTCCGGCGGAACATCGCCGGTGCCAGCGCCGGCGGCAGGTACTCCATCATCCGGCCCTGTAGCTCGGGACCGAGTAGATCGTTTCCTTCTTTGGCGCGTTTGGTGGACAGCGCCGTCAGTTCCACTCGCTCGAGCGGGTCGTCGATATGCACCGGAAGCGAGATGGTGATGCCGCTGATCTCATTGCCGGTGATTCGCTCCGCCGACCTGTCGGTGCTGACGGGAACCGTCGCGAGTATCGGTCGATCAGCACGACCGTCGTAGTGCAACAACAACTCCCGCAGTCCGCCCGCAGCCATCGCCAGCACGATGTCGTTGAACGTGACGCCGAGATGCTTGGCGGTCTCCTTGACCTCGGCCAACGACAGAGTGGCCGTCGCGAATGTTCGCACCGGCGAGACCACATGATTGAGAAAGGTCGGCGGTGCCCGAAACATCTTGGCCATGTCGGGGTGGTCGGGCCGCTCCTTGTTGCGCTTCCGAACTCGGGTGACACCACGCGCAGCGTCCGCGATCAGCCGTGGCAACGCGGCCATGTTCTGAAAGTGGTCGAGTTGCGCTTCCCAGAGCAGCTGTCCTTTTGAAGGCGGGTCACACATGACGTAGTCGTCGCGTTCGTCCTGCGTTGAGCCGGCCAGATCCATCAGCCGCGCCAGCAGGTTCGCCGAGGCGACCCCGTCGGCCAGCGTGTGGTGCACCTTGCCGATAAGGGCAAAGCGGTTGTCGGCCATGCCTTCGGCGAAGTGAAACTCCCACAGCGGACGGCTGCGGTCCAGTGGAGTGCTGGCGATCTGTCCGATGACCTCATCAAGCTCCCTGCGGCCGCCGGGGCTCGGTACCCGCACGCGGCGCAGGTGATAGTCGAGGTCGACCGGGCAGTTCTCCATCCACATCGGATGGTGAAGCTTCCACGGGATGCCGACCAGCCGATAGCGCAGCGGGTCGAGTAGGTGCAGCCGGCGCTGGATGGTCCGGCGGAACACGTCGAACGTGAACTCGCCATCGTGAGAGGCGCAGTAGTCGGCGGCATGGATGATCGCCACCTTCAACGTGTGGGTGTGCAGGTTCGGGGTCTCGCTGTACAGCAGCATGGCGTCCATGCCGTTGAGTCGCTTCACGCCCCACCCCATTCGCGGCCGACAGCTCGATCGAAGCACTGAGCGCGAGGCGAGCGGGCGCTTTCGGCGAATGGGCTAGGCGTCGATGGCGTCCAGCGCGGCGCGAGTCTCCAGATCGATGAACGCCGCGGAGTATCGCTGTGCGAAGGCAAGGCAGATGTCCGCGCGCTGCCAGGCATCGCCTCCTGACAATGTCGCCATCCAGATCGCCAACCCGTGGGCGACCGATGCGCGATAGCGCAGCCAGATCTCGTCCGCGGTGGGCATCTCGTCGGCCGGCAACCTCAGCGCGCCGCGATACTCATCGAGCAGCTCGCGCTCGCTGCGGCGCCGGTCCGCGATGGTGAGCGCCCCTTGCAGGAAGTAACCGACGTCGAGCGACCAGTTGCCCCGGCGCGCCATCTGCCAGTCGAGGAATCCGACGTTGTCATCTGGCAGCACGTAGGTGTTGCCGATGTGAGGGTCGCCGTGCAACAGCGTCTGCGGCGACTTAGAGGATCCAGTCAGGGTGCCGATGTAGCGGACCCAGATGTCGACGAAGAGCTCGGTCCCACTCAACGCCGGGATCTCGGCGGGCACTGTGTCGCCCAATCGTTCGTGGGCGATGTGTAGCGGCGCGTACTCGAGCCCGGCGAAGGCGACGAAGGGCTCGACCCATCCGAGTGCTGGGCAATTCGTTAGACGGTCGCCCCAGTACTCGCTGTGCATCCGGGCCAGCCCGCGCACACCATTGGCCACTTGGTCGATCGTCATCGGCCGCGTCGAGTCGCGCGGGTCGGCACCACGGGCGACGACGTCTTCCATGATCATCAGGAAGTCACGCCGCTCTTCATCGATGACCGCGGTGTAGACCGCCGGATGGTCAAGCGGCAAAACGACTCCCGAACTGAACAACCTGGGTTCGTGAAACAGGCCACTGGTCAACGCGACGAGGTCGCGTGCGCGGGGTCGACCGCCTTGGCGAAGACCGTTGCCGGCCCGTCGCCTGCGGAGTACCTCAGCTGCAGCCGGGCACGGCGGTTGGTCCCGCCATCGCGCAGCCCGACCGCGACATCGTCGACCTCGACGCCAGGAAAGTGACCGGCAAGCGCCGCCGTCATCCATTCCGCGCTGATCGCGTCCCATCCCTGTGGGATGGACAACTCGGCAACGGTCATCTGCTATTTCAGGCAGCTGCCGCCGTCGATCGGCAGCGTCACGCCGGTGACGTACCGCGCCTCGTCCGACGCCAGGAAGAGCACGGCGTTGGCGATGTCCTCGGGTTCCACCCACCCGATCGGCAGCGTGTGCATCAACTGTCCGACAACCTTCATGTCTTCAGGGCCGGGGTTCTCCAGGTCAGGGCGGAACAGCCTCATCGTCCCGTCGTTCATGAACAGCGGGGTGTTCACGTTGGTCGGGTGCACGGAGTTGACGCGAATGTTCTGCGCTCCGAGTTCAACGGCGAACGTCCGCATCAGGCCCACCACACCGTGTTTGGCGGCGACATAGTGGCCCGTATGTGGGTAGGCCTTCAGGCCGCCGACCGAACTGGTGAGGATGATCGAGCCGCCGCGGCCGCCGCTGAGGATGTGCGGGACGCCTGCCTTGACGGTCTTCCACACGCCGCCGAGGTTGATGTCGATCATGGCGGTCCAGTCGACTTCGCTTGTCTTGTCCAGCGTTTGGCCACCGTTTCCGATGCCGGCGTTGGCGACGATGATGTCCAGCCTGCCCATCTGCTCGACACCGGTATCCACCGCGGCCTTCAGCGCGTCGTAGTCGCGGACATCGACCTCTGCGGTGTAGATCCGCCGGTTGTGGCCCTTGACCAGATCCGCGGTCTCGGCGAGATCCTCAGGGGTGGATGCGGCGATCAGATCGACTGTGTCGATCTTCTTACAGATGTCGACGGCAATGATGTCGGCACCCTCTTGTGCCAACCGCACCGCATGTGCACGGCCCTGTCCGCGGGCCGCGCCGGTGATGAAAGCGACCTTGCCTTCAACACGTCCAGTCATTGCTACCTCAATTCGTAGTTAGTGCAAGGGAAGTCACGGAAGGACGGCTGGCATCGAGTCCCAGCCACGGACGGTGGACGTCGGTGAGAGCGCCGCATTGGCCATGTCGACATCCCATTCGGGGAACCGCTTGAGGATCTCCTCCAGAGCGATGCGCCCCTCCAGTCGGGCCAATGCCGAGCCGAGGCAGTAGTGCGTGCCGACGCTGAACGCGAGATGCTGGCGTGCCTCTCGGTGGATGTCGAATACGTCGCCGTCCGGGGGGAACTGGCGATGGTCGCGCACGGCGGCGCCGATCAGCATCATCATCACGCTGCCCTCGGGCACGGTCTGGCCGTAATACTCCACATCGCGGGTGACATACCGGGCGACATGCGGCGCAGGCGGCTCGTAGCGCAGCAACTCCTCGACCGCTTGGGGAATCAGCGCCGGGTTGTCGACCAGCTCGCGGCGTTGGTCGGGGTGTTCGGCGAGCACCTTCGCCGCCCAGCCGATCAACCGCGTGGTTGTCTCGTTGCCAGCGCCTGCCACCACGTTGAGGTAGACCAGCAGTTCCTCACGACGCAAGCGCCGGACGGTGCCGGTCTCGTCGGTGAACACGACGTTGAGCAACTCGGTCATGATGTCGTCGGACGGGTGATCGGCGCGCCAGTCGATGTACGCCTCGAAGACCTCGCCGGTCACCATTCCATGCTCGGCCGCACTCATCGGTTTTCCCGCCTCGGTGCGCAACTGGGCGTTGCCGTAGTCGCGGATCATCTCCTGGTCGTCCTCGGGGATGCCTAGCAGCGAGCTGATCACCTTCATCGGCATCTGCGCGCCGAAGTCGGTGATGAAATCGAACCGCCCTGCACCCACGAGCGGGTCCAGGCTCTGCGCACAGAACTCCCGGATCTTGGGCTCCAGCCCATTGATCTTGCGCGGCGTGAACATCCGAGCGAGTAGCTTGCGGCGGACGTCGTGAATCGGAGGATCCTCGAAGATCACTGTGCCAGGCGGTATCTCAATGTTGGCCTTGATCAATTCAACAATGGCGCCGCGGGCCGAGCTGAAGGTCTCGTAGTCGACAAGCGCCTCGTTGACGTCGGCGAACCGGCTGAGCGCGTAGAAGTCGTACTGCTCGTTGTAGTACAGCGGTTGCTCATCGCGAAGCCGACGAAACATCGGGTAGGGATCAGCGTTGAGTTCGACGTCGTACGGGTCGAAGTAGACATCGTTTTCCGCGCTGATCGTCACGGTGTCACCTCTCGCTGTCCGGAGTGTCGTAAGACAAATGGGCTGCATTTGTCTCACAACTCTGGCACCGCTCGCGCACGGGTGTCAATATGAGATCCGTTTTCGGCAATTTATACTCTCCGGTTAGAAGAATCTGCCTCTCCGTGGAGCGCGATGACCGGAGCGCGGCGACTCCCTTCTCGCGACCGGCCTGATCGCCAGTAGGGCTGGGGGACAACGGATTTGCCTGCATCGAGAATCTCAGCTCGCGAACCGCAAGAGGGCTTCTTGTGCATACGACGCAACCAGCGACCCGTCCTCGCCAAGCACGTCGCCGCGGCCGAAGCTGCGACCGTGCGCCAACAGGGGACTGTGCTGGCGCAGCAGCAGCCAACCGTCGGTGCTGAAGGGGCGGTGGAACCAGATGGTGTGCGACGTGACAGCGGAGGTGAACGCCGTGCCGTTGCCGCGCTGGCCGACACCGTCCATGGGCCGCAGCGCGGTACTGATCAGCGTCAGGTCCGTGGCATAGGCGGCCAGCGCCGGGGCCAGCTCCTGGTCGGGGCCGAGGACAGCGGGTACCTCGTCGACCGACTGATGATCGGGGCCGTCTTCTGGTGCGTGCATGCATACAGATCGACGAGGTCGCCACCACCGCGCGGCTCTGCCGGGCGGTGATGGTGATGTTGGC
>Ga0163162_10007828_pt1 | contig 10416 bp, 17 predicted proteins | sample S55metaG_FD_115310 | JGI IMG/M metagenome (GOLD analysis project Ga0163162, IMG submission 115310) | Switchgrass rhizosphere microbial communities from Kellogg Biological Station, Michigan, USA - S5-5 metaG | ecosystem: Host-associated > Plants > Roots > Rhizosphere > Soil | place: USA...
ACTCGGTCGTCAATCAAATTCTCCGTGCAGCTCTGTGAGTTTCTGTGCAAGGATGTGCAAACTCCGGTGCTGGCAACAGCGCTCCCGCCCGATTACTTGTTCGCGTAGTTGTCGGCACCCAGAAAATGGAGCGAAACGTAAGGCACATCACCCACCACCCAGCTGTCGTGACCCGGAGGACCAGGGGGAATGTAGAACACCGTGCCCGCGCGGAGTTCGTGGATTGTGCCGTCCTCCATCGCCGCCGTGGCGCGGCCCGAAAGCACCATGCCGACGTGCTCCACGTTGCAACGCGACGCACCCACCCGGGGTCCCACATGTAGGGACCACTTCCATCCCGGCTCATACGTGGCCCGGCCGATGGTCATCCCACCGACTCTGAGGATTTCGAATTTCCCTTTTTCAAAAGTTCGTACTTCGTCGGGCTCTTCGAAGCGTTTCAGGACCGTCTCAAGCATGAAAGCAACTCCCTGGCAGTGGAAGTAGGGAAAATCTGCGAACGCAATCATTGCCAAAACGGAAAATGCCCAAGATCTTCAACGGAAGCAACGTGGTCCCGGAGCAGGGAGTTGGACTCAGCATCGATATTAGCCTTTATCTATAAGGCTTTTTGATTGAGCACTTCTATTGTTTACGGTGTTGTTCACAGTGTGCTATCCTCAGAAGCCATGAAACCAAGAGCTGTGCTGGTTTGCAGGGTAAACGATGGGACTCCCCGATTCCCATTTCTCCCGGTCGAAATCAAAAAGCAGGCCATTTCCTTCCCTGTATTCAAGCGCTCCCGAGGCCAGATCATAGCAACTTTCGAGCCAGACAAAGTAATTGGCTTCTATTGTCGCTATCCGGACGACGGCCGGCGCCGCGTGGAACCGTTGGGCAAAGACCCAATTGCTGCGTACTCACAATACCTTCAGATCGAGCAGGACTTCTCAAGGAAGCAACTGGGACTCTTGCCGGTCAATAAGCCGCGTGTTCCGAAGGTCTCTAAGTCTTCTCGGAATATCCGGAATTGTGCCGCCGAGTTCAAGGCTGAAATGGTTACGCGAAGGTTGAGGCCGCGAACGATCGAAAGCTATTCGGCCAGTATTGAGAACTTTTTAGCTAGCTATCTAAAAGGGTCGATAGACGAGGTTGACCGCAAGGATATCCTTCGTTTTCTAGACTGGATGCGCCAAAACCTGGATAAGCGGAAGTTCGGCCAACAGAGCAACACGTATCGGAATCGTCTCAAAGACGTGACCGTATTTTTCAATCGGTTCGGAGTGAAGATGCCATTAGCCAAGAAGGAGTGGCCGAAAGCGACGAAGCGGAATCCGGACAAGTACCGCCTTGAAACAATCAATCGGATGTTGGACGTTGCCGACGAGGACGAGAAGGACTTGATTCAATTCTTCTTGAGTACCGGGTTTAGGGACGAAGAAGCCGCATACTGCAAATATTCAGATTTTAATTTTCACGACGGCTCAATCAACGTTCACGATAAACCGGAGTTCGACTGGAGCGTAAAAGACCACGAGCAACGGTCCCAGGATATCGTTTTGAGGTCGAAGTTCCTGAAGCGTATGCGGGCCCGCAGAACCCGTCACAAAGCCGCGGACGGCCTGATATTCCCGAATGCCGCGGGCAAGCCGAACATGCACCTTATCCGCATCGTTCAGCGTGTCGCGAAACGGGCTGGAATTACCGAGAGGATCGGACTGCATAAGTTCCGCCGTAGCTTCGGAACGATGGTCGCGAAGCATTACGGACTTCAACAGGCGAGGATTTGGCTCGGGCACAGTGATATTTCAACTACCCAAAAATACCTTGCGGCGGAGGAACTGACGACTGAACAAAGCCGGAAGGCGGTCAATGCCATGTTTTCAGGCGTTGGAGATTGAGCTAGTACGTCGAGTTCACAAAGTCGGAAAAGGATAAGCCCCTAAAAAATGAAACCACCGACAGAATGGTTAGAGCAGGACCTGACGACGGGTTTCGGACCGCATGGCTCATGTAAATGAGCTTGGGAAGGCTCTGATAATCGCACATTACGCGCGTTCGCTCAGGTCTTTCCTGTATTGAACCCGATTTAAAACGGACTATTCTCTCGGCGTCCTATCCAAGTCCAAGTGGGCGTCGTTGAGCAACTCCTCGCTTGTCGGCCCCCGTCCATCAGTGAGGCGAGCGATTATGCACGGTTTGATATTCGCTGCACTCAATGGAATCAGCACCGTGCTTTTCGTGTACTTGTTCACCAAGCTTTTGCAGCGTCCTCGCTTTTGATTCGGCGTGATGTCTTTCCTAAGGTCCCGGAGGTGAGACATGGTAACCGCTCCTGTAGCGACCGCAACTATTCTCGGCATCGGTTTGATTTCATACCTTTGGTATCTCACCAAGGGTTCTGAGGACGGCCAATAACAGCCGTCATGGACTCAAAATGATCACTGTGAGCGACCACCCCCACCCCCACATTCGAGTGATCTATGAAGTTAAAGAGATTCCTGCCACGTGTGGTATGAAGGTTATCTACAACTGTGTTGAGATTGTTCGCCAGAAAGGACAGCTGATTAGATATACATCTGGCGATTACGATACATACCTTGCGGCAGCTCGAAGCGATGGTCGCATCCTGACCAATCTACAAGAGCATTCCAGCGTAGCGGCCTATCAGAAGTTGATCGCCGCCAAGCCGGAAGAACGCTACAAGCTGATAATGAAAGGCGATGTAGTCCCGCCCTCCTAGCTCAGCGAATCTTTCGGCAAGCAACCCTCAGTCCTCAGGGCGTTCAGCACCTGTCTGCTATTCTGTCGCCATGAGCATGGCAGTTGGCCATTTCGACATTGAAGAGCACCGCGCTCGGCTTCGCAAGATGACCGATGAGCAGCTTTTACGGCACGGCAAGGCCGCTCGGGATTTGGTCGAGAATGACCCGAATCCGCTGCCTGTTCATGTGACTCAACTCAATGAGGCTCGCGCAGAGTGGCGTAGAAGGCATCCGAAAGTCTGAGGGCTAGAGTCGCTTTAGAACGTTGTTGCGTGAAGAATCGTCAATCCACCCTCGACTGAAATTCGGTCGATTTTTACAGTCTTAGCGAAGATACCTTTCTGGAAGCGGTCTGGTAGAACCTTTAGAATGTCGCCGACCTCAGGACGTTTAGTTTTGTGTGGCCCTACAACATGCATAGGCTCGGCTGCATTCTGGTTAACACTCACGCGAACCGCTCGGCGTTTCTTCTTGGCTGGTTTAGCTCTGTTGTCCATACCGTAAGCATACAACGTATGGCTGAACTAGCGCCCTACTTCCCGCCCGCAAGCGAATAGAATAGCTCGTGGTCTTCAATTATCCCTTCTTCGCGGCTTTGACCTTCGCCCAGCGCTTTCTTTGTGCCGCCGCTATGCGAGCCCGACCTTCAGCGGACATTTTCTTTCTGGTGGTTGGCGACGGCCCTCTCCGCCTGGGATCGATCCTACTTCCCTGCCTTTTCTTTCGCCGACCGCGCTGCAACGGCTTTCTTAGCAGTCTCCGTACGGGGGGTGGAGGAAAGTTTTGCCGCGCGAGCTTTGCCGCCGTGAGGTCGCAAGGCGCGGTCATAAACTCCAGCTTTGGCGAGCACAAAATTCTCACTCATACCTACTGCATTCCGCAGATCATTTAGCTCAGCAATTACCTTGTCCAACCTCTTCACTGTATCGCGAATCAATCCCAAAAGCGCTGCGCCGGGGCCACTAATGTTCTTTTCCTGCTCGTTGCGTATTTCCTCGTAAAATTTTTCCGTTTGAACGTGTATCCTCGCGTGTTTCTTCCGGTCAATTACTCTGTCGGCCATAACTGTTCTCCTTTCGTGGAGTGGATAGTTTATAAGGCCGAACAAGAATCGTGTCGAAAGCAATGCAGAGCTGCAATGAAGGAATGGCTCGGGCCGATCCGACGAGCGCCGTTGGCGTCAGGGACAGAATCAGCTTCACCTCCTAGTAAGCCCTAATGGCGCCTCCGGACTCGATTGCCAGAAACTTGAAGACTGGTTCGTTGATTCGACAGGGGTTATGAGCCAAGTTCCTGGAGAGTCACATTACAACTTTAACCTGGCCGAATACCGACCGTGGCGAATAACAAGCGAATATGCTAGCCTCGTGTCGTTATGCCCGCTCGCTCCTGCCGCGTCACGATTACGGACTTGGAGGGCATCGCTCATACGGTCGAGGTGACGGCGACCACTCTCTATGAAGCTATTGCACTCGGTCTTGTCGCACTTCGTGGCAACAACTGGGTCATGGGGATTCCGGATGGATTCGCGCCCGTCAAGGTTCGCGTCACGGATGTGCCGGTTGAGCATGAAGTGAAGATGAAGGATTTTAAGCAGTGGATCGAACGAAGAGGAAACACACCGAAAGACGTAATGGACCGCAAAAAGGATTCGGGAAATATTGGGAATCGAAAGGTCTGTCTGACGTTGCATGATGCCGTCGAACGTTCCACCAAATTACAGTTGTGCCTAGCAAAGTCGGTTATAGTCAAAGTCCAAAGGAGGTTCTTGGACATGGCTAAATTGTCGGCCAAGAAAAAAGCAAAGAGATGGATTGACACAATTCGAGAGGCGGGAACTCTCTTGATTGCCTTTGCCCCGTTGGACATGGCAATACAATCAAAGCCGGGAGGATTCGACTTCTTCTATCTATTTAATCCAATTTTCTTCATGGTTGTTGGAATGGCTGCTGTGAAGTTCGCAATAGAGATGGAGGAAGATGACGAAGAACCATCAAGCTCTCAAGCACCAGCTTTGTTAGGATAGCCTCTCCTCTACCGCCACCACTCCTCAAGGGTCCGACCCGTCATTCTATTTCTCGCTCGAACCAATTAGACCCAGAACGCATATGCGTCCTGTACGAAGGTCCTTAGGGTATTGTCCTCGAAAGGCAAGAGGGCTAGCGTTCGCGGCGGGGCAAGGGGTGGCGTGGTACGCTTCCGGATAGAAGCGGTAGGGCTGGGACGCGTCACTCCTTCTCTCTTCTAATCTTCCTCAATCAATAAAAAATCACGCCCGGGGTTGTGGTGCCGCCCGTTATTGGATCGATTGTCGGCAGAGCAGAAGTCGTGAAGGGGAAGTAGTGTCTTCAGAAGTGGAACGTACTATTTATCGGCGCGTGACGTAGAGCCATGCCCAAGATTTCACCACCTGGCTCTGTAGGAGGACCTTGCGAAAATCCTTGCGGCCACGGAGCCTGTGCGTCCAAGCATCAAATAGCCTCTAGCTCTTGCACTCTCTGCTGTCACAATATTGGCTTTGACGCTGAATACGCTGGCGGACCAGATGGCAGGTATTGGCATATCGCCTGTCAGACTGCTGGCAATCTCGAAAATCCAACGGGTGAGTAACGTGCCGCTGCCGCCTTTATTGGACCGTCTGTCATCTGAACTCAGAGGGCAAGCCATGAGCAACAATGGAGAGGGTGCTGGCCAAAATCAACGTGATGAGCAGTACATCGATCCTGAAGGCTACTGGATAGACCCAGCGCGAAACGTCAGGCGGAAGAGCGGCGAGCAGGAAGTGATATTGAGTGCGGCGGAAAATTGTTCAGGCGTTGAGTGGAACTATTTGTTTGAGGCTATTCGGGATTGTCTGCCGAAGATGAAGGTTTGAGTCCCACTGTGGCCCAATCAAACACTGTAGCACGGCTTAGAGTTGCGCGGCTTGTGGAAATGCATCGCTGCCGCCGTTGTTGGATCGGCTATCATCTCAGACTGAATGAGAGCCAATGAAAGGTTTGGTACCCGCGTAAATTCGCGGGTGCCCATCGCGCTTCAATGGATCGAAAACGGGCAATCCGTGACCGTTGAGGCGCGAACGACGGACATTAGTTCCTCGGGTTGTTTCGCAGTTGCCCCGCAGCCGATCTTGGTCGGCCAGCGCATTCGACTGATAAACCTGATTAACGGCAAGGAATGCGACGCACATGTTGTTCGACACGGTCAGCAATCGGCGTCCAATTGGGAATTGGGAATTCAACTTGAAAGCCAATTAGATGACTTTTGGGGTCTAGATTTCTAAGCCTGATAGCTGTCAGTGTTCGCATTCGATCTTGTGGTGGAAAGAATGGGAGGTAGCGAGGAGCAACCATAGGTGCCTACGGTAGCCCTCGCTCAGTCGGGGCACTAATAATTACGCGCGAAGCGCATTCATTTGAGCCTTCAGCACGGCTAAAGCCGCAAGGGTTTTACCAATGGCCTCAAGTTCAGCTGAATCGGTAAGTGGCGGGGGACTATCGGACAATCGCAGCTCAATGGCTTGTTCAGCTCTAGCGATATAATCAGGTAATTTTCTAAAGTCGGTTTGACGTACTGCCTCTTCGTAATACTTCTGCCAAGCGTATGCCACGCTCATGTTCACCTCCTGAACCTGGAGGGCCTAACAGCGTCGTTAATCGTCTATGATAATCGCCCGTTTGTGTCAAGACGGAGTGCACAAAAAAGGGGCAACCCGTAGAACCGAGCTGCCACCTGACTAATTCAAGCGAAAGGATTAGCGATACGCTCGCGCTATATTTCGTTGGCGTTAACTCAAATTTTAGTTGTAGGACCCTTCGAGGGTGGTTTGTCCAACGTTGAGCAGCTAGAAAAAAAGTGAGGCCACCGCTCACAGTGCGCAGTGACCCCACCATTACTGTTGCTACCTTGAATTCTGAACGCTGCGTCTAGTGCGAGCAATACGGCAGATTCTGGAGCAATGCTTAGCTAAAAAAGAAATAGGGCCATCTGCCTCGGAGGCAAAAAAGATGACCTTACTCACTCTCTCTGAGGTACCGCTAAGAACCTCGGAGCCACCAGACTAGCCCTTGCGCTGGCACGCAGTCGATACCGTAAACGCTTTATGCCACCCACAGGGTCCTCGATAAATTTTCAGTAGTTCTCAAATCCAAAACAAAAAGGAAATACCAGTAATGAACTTCAACGAAAATAGCAAAACAGGTTCAGACCGCGAGAGCGATGCAGCCCGACACTTTCCAGAGCTGAAGTTTGCAGAGAGGATGCCTCAGCCTCGTCGGCTAGCGATGCCCGTAATGAGCGACATGGAGCTTTCTCTAAGGCTCAACGTTCCAGATGGATTGCAGTCCAACAGTAGCTGGCCGCTGAAGTGGCAGCCTGAGGAACCGCATAGCCCCGGTGGATTAGGCGAGACGCATAGTGACGCTCGCTAAATTATATCCTTGAAATCGTCTGGTGGGGCTTGAGCATACTCCAAGCGTCGAATATCGGTGCTCAAGTAGTCGTGGTTTAGGCCACACCCTGGACAGCGAAGCCTCAGCGGTGCGGGGATCGCGACTTCCGCCCCTATACGTAAATTCCCGCGCTCTCCCAAGTACTTCAAAATGTGGATTTTCGTGCAATCAGGTGTGCGGCAATCAACAGCGAGGTAGACGTACTGCTGCGTTGCCGATCGATTAAGCTTCACTTTGGCGGAACCAAGTATTGGAGTGAATCAAGACTTCGATCATCCTTAGTAGCCCATCGATACCATCCGACTTTCTCACCAGCAAATCTATGTGAGCCTCCGCTTTCACCGTTTCGTTGATTTCGCTGTCATACATCGTAAACAGAACAATACGAGCATTGGGAGCAGCTTGCTTGATTAGTGGCGACGCGGTTATTCCGTTCATGCCAGGCATACGGAGGTCCAAGAGCACCAAATCAGGCTGAAGGTCTTTAGCCTGTTGGATGGCGTCGGGTCCAGTCACCGCCTCGCCGCAAACATGCAATCCTCGCTTCGTTTCGATGAGGGTATGCATGACGGTTCGTACTACTGCATTGTCATCAGCAATCAGAATGCGCGTTCGCGGTACAGGGGACGAAGCTGCAGGCGAAGCGGATACCATGGCGAGGAATCTTCGCTGCTTTACGCTCTTCGAAACAATAGGCTGATCGCAGTAGGCAGACCTACGTACCGAAATCGGCGCGTGACGAGCCCACGATTGCGTAGTGGACGAAGACATCGGGAACATCTCCGCGCCCGATAAAGCCGAAGCCTTTTGAATTATTGAACCATCTTACTGTGTCGCGCAAATCACAACCCCCAAAGGAAATGTAGTCAGTAATCAGCAGAGGAGAACTCCTCCGCACAATCAGGTAGACAGCTCACGCTAAGCTTTCAGTCGAGGCAGTCTCCAAGCTCGGTTAGATCGCTTAGCTCCCCGCCGAAGGACGTAATGGATCGCAAGAAGATTCGGGACGGGAAGATATTGGGACTTTAATCCGGTCGGACCTTGGCGGCGCGAGGAATAAAAAAGAGCCGCCCTGAAGCTAGTAAAAAGAGCGGCTCCGCTCTCTGTGGTGAGAGAGGTTGTCCAATTCTTGCGGCAACACTAGACCTAACATTCGCAAAGCGCAATACAGCGAATTTCCGGCTTTCCACTGGAAATAAAGAAAGAGGCCGCACCAGGCCAGCACACGACCTCTTCTTGGGGTGATACGCTGTCGCGAAATTAGCCCTTCTTACTTTGAATTGCAATCTTGAAAACAACAGGCTGAACTAGTTTCCAGAGGCGGCTCTGGCTTTCGGACGGCGATGGTCTCTAAAGTTCCAATATCTGTGATTTACCTTCGTGTCTGCAATTTCGCGGGCTTCAAAGGGAATTTCAGTGTAGCCGCGCACAGCAATAATGCAGCCTTCGCTGACGACAACTTGCTCGAAAAAATGGCCGTCTCTTAACTCAACAGAAACCACATGGTATCCAGGTCCAGTTTGTTTCTGCCGTTTCAAACTGTTGAGATGTTCGGGAGAGATTGGAGCTAAGCACTTCATATTAGAGGCCCTCGACTCTTGCGGATTGGCTCTAGATCATAGCAAATAAAAAGGGCAGCCCCGTCACAGAGCTGCCCCTTTTGGATGAGCGAAGGAGTGCGCTACACTCGCGCTATTTTTCGTCGGCGTCAACTGAAATATTTTTAGGTTTTAAGCTTGCCGGAGCGGAACAAGTTGGAAAGATAGGCAGTTGTGAAGTACCCGTCACGCTCTCGATAGCGATGCACGCAGCCCCACTTCAGACAGAGATAATACTTCTGGTCCTCCGGTAATTTTCGCATGGTGAGCTTCATTTCGACCTGATGAACGGGACACTGCGGGGCCAGAGCCATAACGAGGCGATTATAAGCTTATTGTCGTATAGGCCAAAGAGATTGAGGGCAAGTTGCTATTCGTGTCGGAACGGCAGACCTGCCCTCGCAGGCCAACGCTTGCCGCTCATCATAGGGAGTAACGCATAAGGAAGTTGTTAAGAAAACTCAAAGGCCAAATAATGAGCAACAACCGCGCCAAAAAGAACTACAGCGAAGTCCCCATTGCTCGCTAGATTTTCGCTTTGATACTCTGGAATCACTTTTCGCGGTGCTCTCCAGCTTTCTGGCTGTCACCTCTCTAAGAGGTGACGGTATGGCCAGTTGGACGTTATCTTGCGCAAATTGCCGTTTTACCTTCGTGCACTCAATTATTGAGATCAGAGAGGTGGCGGACTATTTTCTCCCCGCGAAGCCTGATGTCGCTGATGGCGGTGGGCAGTTCAGATGCTCAAATTGCGGGCACGTTGCCCTGTATAGGCGCACCGACCTTATCTATCAGGCTTAAATCGATCCAAGGTCCAACTTTTCCGCCCTGATTGCCGCAATTACGTTCTGAGCCTGCTTGATTGTGCTACAAAGGCCTATTTCTTTTCCGTTCAATCGCCTGTCGAAAAATCTAGACTGACCTCACCAGCCAAGCCCGGCTAGACGGGTGATCGTCATGCCTAATTGGACTCTTCAGTGCCCCAAGTGCAGCACTATCTTTGATCATTCGCAGATTGATGATGTTGGAATGGCCAGTTTTTACTTGCCGCTGAAACCAGACCTCCCTCCAAAGGGAGTCAAATGTACATGCCCGAGTTGCGGTAGCAAGGCCACATACCAACGGAAAGACTTGTGTTATCAGGCTTGATTTCTAGTTTTCCAGAAAACCTAAAGATTCTGCTTGAGGTCCAGCTTTCCTCTTTGATTGAACAACGTCTTCGTGCGGGAGGGATCAGTCTATTCGAGATGACTTTTCTTCGGGTGCTTGCACCTTCATCGTCATTTTGATATCGAGTCTATGTCCTGTTGCGAGACTAAAGATAAAGTATTCGCCGGGAATAGATTCCGCTAATTCTCTAACCCGCAGCTTGGCAGCTTCAAGGTCTGTGACCACTCCAAGCCAACGCACACTGCCGCCGCCCTGTCTCTTAAAGATGTCAAATGGCGGCACCATAGCCTACCCGTTGGCCGTGCGCCAAATGTGAACCACGTATGCAATCAAACCCATGCCGAGGAAAGTTGCGGTTGCTACGAGAGCTGTTACCATGTCTCACCTCCGGGGCGACGTTTGGGAAAAGAAATCACGCCGAATCAAAAGCGAGGCCGCTGCAAAAGCTTGGTG
>Ga0163162_10007829_pt1 | contig 10415 bp, 14 predicted proteins | sample S55metaG_FD_115310 | JGI IMG/M metagenome (GOLD analysis project Ga0163162, IMG submission 115310) | Switchgrass rhizosphere microbial communities from Kellogg Biological Station, Michigan, USA - S5-5 metaG | ecosystem: Host-associated > Plants > Roots > Rhizosphere > Soil | place: USA...
AGCCGAATTTATATTTTGAAGGAACCTTCCAGGTGCGTAAATATTCGGGTACGCCAGTGGAAACCATCGCCAATTTGGGCGTGAGGTGGAATATATTCAGGAGAGAATACGAGTTCTAGCGCTCCATGAAGATTTCACGCAAAGGGGCTAATTCCCGCCGCCGCCTTCAAAGTGAAGGGAGAACAGGATCATTCTCGAATACATCTTATCAATAACGTTGGAAAATTTATTGGTCGGATCACGAATCAGCTGGTTGGTGATGCCATTGCTGATTTTTATTTCCGGTGCAAGAATAAAGTATTTAAAAAAGAATTGAAATCCGATGCCGGCTTCAACACCAAAATCTCCCTTCTTCACTTTCAACATATCGCCGGTATTTGTAGAGCCCGCATTGCTGGCCAGGTCATAATCGTATTTAACGCCGGCAAGTGTGTACACCCTGAAATTATTGATGCGGTCACTCTTCAGTCGCACCTGCAGTGGAAAGCTCATCACAATGGATTCTACTTTCTTGTCCTGCACCAGGGCAGATTCTCCCGGATTGGGAAACTTCAATGTATAAATGAATCGCTTCTCGCTAAAAATAAGATTCAGTGGATAGAATCTGATATCCCAGCGATTGTTCAATTGCAGGTTGGCCATGATACCCAAATGTATTCTTCCGCTGTTTTGGGAATTCACCGTCATCACCGTATCCTGCTCGAGATATTGGGGATTCAGACTAACATTATAGTGGGAGGTATTGTAACCGAGTACGATACCGAAATAATAGGGCTTGCTGTCGTGATCGGGTAGATTGACGCTCTCCCGGAGTTGTGCTTTCAGTCCGGAACTGAGCAACGTGCAAAACATTAATGCGACGGCTATTTTGTGCCGGCGTAAATGCTGCAAATACCAAAACTCAAGTTTTTGCATGTGGTGTTTGTAAATCCTACTGAATCTAAAATGTCAACAAATTCTTTGCCTTCCGGAAATCTTTGCACCGAATCGTTCAGGTATTGGTAGGCATCTTTGTCTTTGCAAAAAAGCCTGCCTATTTGCGGTGCAATAAATCCCATGTACAAATTGTAGAGTTGCCTTATGCCTTGTGTTTTGGGTTTTGAAAATTCCAGGATAACCAACTTGCCTCCTGGCCGGAGAACCCGAAAAATCTCTTGCAGACCCCTCTCAAGGTTCTCGAAATTACGGACGCCGAAGGCTACGGTTACTGCATCAAACGAAGCCTGTGGGTAGTTTATTGTCTCACTATCACCGTTTTGCAAGCTTATCAATTCGTTAAAAGGACTACCGGCCAGCTTCTCCCTTCCTTTATCCAGCATCCCCTCTGAAATATCTATGCCAATAATTTTCCTGGCTTTGAGCATTTTAGCCATCAGGATAGCCATATCGCCGGTGCCCGTGGCCACGTCCAGGATGGATTGGGGTTGCAAAGGGGCCAGTTCCCTGATGGCCTTTTTTCGCCAGCTCACATCAATGCCCGCAGAAAGAAAGCGGTTCAGGAAATCGTAACGGAAAGCGATGTGGTCAAACATCTCGGCCACCTGTTGTTTCTTGCCCAGTTCAGAACCCGAATAGGGAACAACGGTGTCGTGTGCGAATTTTTGCATGAAGGGCAAATTTACAACATATAGGGCTTCACGCAATGACGCTAAGGTCTCCCCGGGAAAAAGGGATTATCTTGCATCCCGTGAATATTACATCGGCTCACTACGTCATCAGCAGTCCCAGTTACTACAACTGCCCCGCGACCGATCGACCGGAATATGCATTTATCGGCAGAAGCAATGTTGGGAAATCATCCCTTATCAATATGCTGTGTGATAATGAGAAGCTGGCGAAAACCTCCAATACACCCGGAAAAACCCAGCTCATCAATCATTTTGCCATTGAAAGCGCGCTCAGCGATACGCAGAAAAAAAGCCAGCGCCAACAGTGGTACCTCGTTGATCTGCCCGGCTATGGTTTCGCAAAAGTGTCGCAAAGTCAGCGAAAATCCTGGGAAAAGATGATTGAAGACTACCTGCGTAAGCGCGAAAACCTGGGTTATGTTTTTGTATTGATTGATGCACGCCATTCTCCCCAGGCGCTTGATCTGAAATTTCTTGACCAATTGGGCAAGTGGGAAATTCCTTTCTGCCTGGTGTTCACAAAATCCGACAAGGAAACACAATCTGTGGTGCAAAAAAATATCAAAGCATTCCTGGATGCGATGCGCAAGACCTGGCAATTCCTGCCCAGGCATTTCGTGACCTCGGCTGTTAAAAAACTGGGACGCACAAAAATTCTGGATCTGATTGCGGAGATGAATGCTGCATACGCCGCCTGATTGGCGTGCATATTTTTGATCATGACAAAGCGGAAAATCTTTACCTCATTGAAATGGCTTTTCTGGTTGGGCTGTGTGGCCCTGATCGGTTATTTGAGTATGCGCTTCACGATTTACCTGATTTTCGCCGGCGCGCTGGAAAAAACCTATACGAAAGAAGACCTGCGCAATAACTATGATACCCACGGATCGCAAATTGTAACACTCAAGCATTATTTCAACGGCATTGTTCCCGTGGGAAAGCAGGTGCAGATTGAATTTGAGGGGGAAAGAAAATTGGCGATGTTTAAAATCTCAGCAACCGATTCTATTCAACATCCGGAAAAAAACTTTCTTCGATGGCAGATCAGGATCGAGTCGCGGGAGGTAGACTCGCTGCTGCCCACGCTAGGCTGGACTAGAGATACACTGGCATCAATCAAGAAAAAACTCGAAGCCGCTTCCTGTATTCGCGTAACCAATGGCGAGCCGGGCATTATCGGTTACAGGAGATTTGGTACCGGAATGTTCTATTATACCATTTTTGAAAATCCCATTCCAGATTCCCTGCAACCGAAATATAACAATGGCTGCAATGCCATCCTGTACAGCAACCGTGTGGTACTGGGATTTACCGGTGATCCGATTGGAAAACAATGCTTCCCCAAATACTAGCACTTTGGGGGCAATAATTAATCTACCTTTTCAGTTAATGAATTAACCTAGATTTGAGATAAACTCCTTTAATATGAAAAAGCTACTAACCTTATTTCTGATCCTTTTCGCCTTTGCCGGCGCCAGCGCCCAAACGGAAGTCTGGAAAAAAGACGCGCAGACATTGGCCGGAACCATTCGTTCGGTGGCGCTTAAAAATCAATACCGCAAACTGATTGGCTGGAATTATTCAAAACAAGGATCCTTCTATGCGGATTCGCTGCACGATTATGCCGTGGTATATGTGTACGACAACAAATCCTGCTCACTGCCGGACCTTTCTGTAACCAAAATGAGTGCCGATTCAAACGTACAACCATCCCATGCCACCAATAACCAGGCACTGGTATATCAAACTGCCAGTGGTGTATACCTGCTGATGGGCCCTGCCACAAAAAAAACGCCTTATAAAGTAGATGTTAGTTGCGCCGGCGCCGTGTATGTATTATGGCGCAAACACAAATAAGCTGCTACCAATATGATCCAATGAATTTGTGGGGAAGAAATGGGAGAGGATGGTAATGGGGCGACGAGTTCCTTTCCGGTCGGCAGACCGGATTAGCCATTGTTCCGGTGACCTTAGTTTACGATCTTATTCGCGCAACTACTGCTGGCGAATGCTTCCGGTTTGGCTTTAAAAGCGAATCCCATTCCAAGGATATAACCCATCGCTTCACGAAGGGCTTCATTGCTCTTGAAGTGAGGATTGGTGTTGATGTCGGCATGAACTTCCATGTCTACGTCATATTCCGTAAACAAATCACATAGTTCATAGGCGATCTCAATACTTTTCGCCACTTCCACCAGCATACGTTCCTTGATGGAAAAGCTTTTCCGCGTTTTTTCGTTGTGGATGAACATAAATCCACCGTGCCCTTCACGAAGGAATACAATAACCGTTGCGAACTCTGTTTCCTGGCCTTTTACCTGGGAATCAGTTCCGATACAGACTTTGAGATGGTAGCCTTTTGCGGTTTCGCGAACGATCGCTTGCTTTACTTCTTCTTTGATGGGTAAGTGAATGGTTTCACCGTTGAATCTTCTCCAAAGCATAAGAAGGATTTTCCCAATTTACAAAATTAATGGCGTAACGCCAAGCGGTGCGCTATTATTATTTGGTTAATACTGACCGGTAGTCAGCAATACTAACGTACAAGCCTCAACGGGCTCGATACCTGCATGCCTGGCAAGCGCTGATAATTCTTCATTTTCCGCACCGGGATTAAAAATGATGCGACGGGGATGTTGCGCTAAAATATAGTTGTAATAATTCTTTTGATTAGACGGGTTCATATAAATGGTCACAGTGTCGAGGCCGGGAATCGGTTCCGGGTCCGTCGCAATGTCAACGTCGGCTACCCTTGCGTGTGATCTTCCGATGCCCACCACGGAATGCCCTTTTGAACGAAGCCGCTGGATGGCCATATTGCTATAGCGTTCGGGATTTGCCGATGCGCCCAATACCAATGTTTTTTTGGATGCGGCCATTTGTAAATTTACGAAGATTTTAAAGAAGGGGGCCTCTGCGGCAGAAAGCTACTTGAACAGCTTGGTGAGCGAACCCAGTATACGGTTTTCGTCGGCCTTCACCATGGTATCCAGGGTTTGATTGGCCTTTTCGGCTACTCTTTTGATATTGTGAACCGTATCAGTAAAAGTTTTAACCTCCCGGTCGCGTTTGTCGCCGTCCACCTCACCCAACTGACCCAACAATTTCATCATTGGCTCCAGTTCGCGCTTCTTTCTTTCTTTAACAATTTGACGGAATACTTTCCAGATGTCTTTTTCTGCTACGAAGAATTCTCTTCGCTCACCCGAAATGATCTGGCGTTCTACCAGTCCCCAGTCGATCAGTTCCCGGATATTCATGTTGGCATTTCCCCGACTGATGTTCAGTTGTTCCATGACATCATCCTGGCAAAGCGGGTCGGGACTGACCAGCAATAAGGCGTGGATCTGCGCCATGGTGCGGTTGATGCCCCAATGCGTACCGTAGGCACCCCATGAAGTGATAAATTGTTGCTTCGCTTCTGGAAATTTCATTCATCAAAACTATAAAGGAATTTTGAATTTTCAATAGTTATTGAAAGCTTAAAATTTCGGCAAAGACGAAAAGTTTTAAAATGGCTCGCCGTGGGTTTGTCGAATAAGCGATCGCGTAAGTTTTGGAAAAGGTTTCATCGAGCGGATAAACACATTACTCGTCCAGGTTTTTCCAAACATCGACTGAATAAACCGGCCCGTTTGAAGTCGTCTCGCGAAATGTTTCTTCCATTCCATTTGATACCTGATTTCCATCTCGTCGCGATTCATGGCGCCCGCTAAAAATTCGCGGGTGAATTCAAAAGCCAGTTTGCTGGCGTGCAGGGCCATACTCATCCCATTGCCGCAGAGGGGCGTTATCATGCCGGCCGCGTCGCCAAGCATGAGCACATGGTCTTCCACCAGCGATTTTTTTGCAAAACTGATTTGGGCAATCGTTACCGGCGATTGAAATAAAAATTCGGCTTCGGAGAATATCTTGTTCAGGTGCGGATTCTGTTGCAGGATGGAGGACTCCATCGCATCGATGGAATTGTTGCTTTTTTTCAAATTATTCGCGGTGGTTAAATAACAAAGACAATACCGGTTGTCTTCCACCCGGGAGATGCCGCAATAACCCTGACTGAAATTATGCAGGGCAATCAGTTGATCGGGCATCGAATACCGCACATGGTATTTTACACCAATGTAATTGTTAAGCTTATTGGGCTTTTGCTGGACAAACTCGCGCTTCCATTTCACGTCCAGATTGCTACGCTTTCCGTAGCATCCGCAAACCATGCGGGCGATCAACACCTGCACCGGTGAAGCTGCCAGTGAAGCGGAGTGGTAACTCACACTGAACCTGCCCACGCCCCCGTTTTCGAACACCACTTCTTCTACCTTGCTTTCCTGCAGAACGGTTACGCCTACGCGAACAGCGATCTGGTATAAATAATGATCCAAGGTGTACCTGCTGATTCCAAATCCGCCCAAGGGTAGTGGTTGTTCAAGCGAATTGCCATTCGGCGCCGATACCATTACCTGTTTAATAAGTGGCAGGTCCCAATCGCTGAGGGGTACGCCGAGTTCCTCCAAAAAATTCCACGATTCAAAACTGATATATTCACCACATACGCGGTGAAACGGATATTTTTCCTTTTCCAGCAGCACCACAGAAAACCCTTCCTTCGCCAGTTGAATGGACAGTGCAAGTCCGGCCAGTCCACCGCCCACGATGGCCATGTCATATTTGCCAGGATTTGTGCTTTCGATCATTTGGTGCTGACTAATTAAATTATTTTAAAACGGTTAATAGCCATCTGAACGCCCATTTCCATTCAATTTCGTAATTGCCAATACCAGCGCTTCTCAGCATCTGTTGCCAGTCATCCCGGATGAAACCGCGCCTGACTGAAAGCGGGGCGTCGTTCTTAACGAGTCTGCTCCGCGAAAAAGCCTGCGTTAACAAACGGATGGAATGAAATGCCAGGAAGTGCCGGTGCAGGTCGTTGATAAAAAAACCCAGGTCAGATTCGTTCTTCATCCATTTCAACATCCAAATCAATTCATTTTCGCGAAAATGATGACAAAACAGGGATGAAAAAATAATGTCGGGCTTTCCGGATTCCCAATGGACGTCTTTATAGTCGCTCACGATCCACCTCACGGGGCTGCGTGGGAATTTCTCCCTTGCATAGTCAATGCATTCTTTCTTAATATCGATTCCGATAAATTGAACCGGGATTGAGTTTTTATTCAGGTAGCGTTCTATGGCCGCCAGGTTATCTCCGCCGCCGCAGCCGATTTCGGCGATGGTTAGGATCTTTTGCGGCGGTCGCTGTGACAAAATCTTGCGTACGCCCTTTATGGTTATGTCGTGGCCGCCCAAATGGGTATTGATGAAATCCAATTCTTCCATATTGAGTTTAATTTCCTCAAATGGGATATTGTCTTCATCTAATATTTCAGGCTGGTATGAACGAGATGAAAAATTCACAATACAGAATATGCTGCCATCACAATTAGCGTCACGTGGCTGAAGCAACAAATGTTTCCATGGTGAGCCCTGGCCCGAAGGCGGCGCCCAATATTTTTTGAGATGATGAAAAATCTATTTTTTGCATGATCTCTTTCAATACAAACAAGATAGTAGGAGACGACATGTTACCGTAGTCCTGCAACACGTGATAACTCTCTTTCAATGATTCTTTGGGTAGTCCCATGCTGGTGTGAATCGTGTCCAGTATTCGTCGCCCGCCAGGATGCACACACCAGTGAGAGATATCTTCAGTTGACCATTTGTTTTTATCCAACGCCCTTCCCACCAGCCTGCTGAAATCTTCTTCAATTAATTCAGGAACGTATCCACTCAGCGTCATCAGGAAACCGGAAGAGGAAAGTTCCCAGGACATGTCTTTTTTTCCTTTGGAAAATACTTCCGAATAAAAATCATCAATATGCAAACCGTGACCGCCAAATTCATCCGGCGTTACGAGCGCAGCCGCTGCACCATCTGCGAATAACAGGCCCGACGCCATGTTATCCGGCGTAGGGTCGCGTTGAAAATGGAGTGTGCACAGTTCGGTACAAACAATCAGCACCCTTGCGGATGATTCCAGCCGGCAAAATGCGTCAGCCAGTTTCAGCGCGTGGATGGCGGCGTAACAACCCATGAAATTCACCGACGTGCGAAAAATATGTTTGGGCAGCTCGAGCAATTCCATCACCTGCAAATCGAGCCCAGGGGCACTCATACCGGTACAACTAACAGTTATAAGGTGTGTAATTTCTTCTTCTTCCAATTTATCGTGCAAACATTTTCGAATGGCGTCAACGGATAGCGGAGGCGCATATTTGTCGAACCAGGCCATACGATGTTCCAAATTGGGAAAGGGCTCCAGGTTTTCGGTATGGGGATAGAATTTCCAGTCTGCAACTGCGCGGCAGTAATCGGGGATCACCGAGTAACGATGACCGATGCCACTTTGGTGGTAAAGGAATCTCAGTTTTCTCTTATCTGTCTCGTTAAGCGCATACACCTTTTGCATAAACTGGAGAATATTCTCCTGTTCGTGCTTATATGGTGGTACTGCCGTACCGATGGAAATGATTTTACTCAAAATGTCGTGCTATTGTTAAAATGATAAAACCGAGGTTGGTACAGAGAGAAGCGATCAAATTCATCCGCATGGTGTTCCGGAAGTTGGCGTTACCGGTATTTTTCCAAACTTTACCGGCCCAGATAAAGAAATATACGAGTATTGGCGACATAGTGGTTGCCAGGATCAGAAAATCTTTCATTTTTTCGTGCGAACCAAAGTAATATCCCAGCAATAGAAATGCCAGCCCGTATACCAATGCACAGAAAACAAAGGTGCCACGATAACCCAGGCGGTAGCTAATTGACTGTACGCCATCGCGTAAATCGGCCTGGTGCTGGTAAATCTGGGTTAGGGGATAGAAGCCGCCTATTAACAAACTGCTTACCGCCATCAGGATAACAGGAATGTGCAGGGTTTTGTTAACGTCAATTCCGTGGTACACCAGCGCAAAACAAACGGCGCCCTGAAAAAGAATGACCGTGAGGTACCCCGCCAGTGGATACTTTTTCAATCGAATGCCACGAAAGCTATATGCGCGGGAGGCGAGTATATAAGCGAGAATTCCTATTGCGAAATACCAACTGATGAATAAGCTGAGTGCAACGGCCAATAAATCCAGAAAATAGCACACCCACAATAATTGACTGGTGGGTTGAAGTGGTTTTTCAACACCGCCGATACTTTCTGTATCGCGATCCATGAAACTGTTGTAGCCATTACTTGCCGGATACACCAACACATGCAGAATGAAAAAAACCAGCAAAGCCCTCAGCCAATTGATTTGAGGAACCTGGCTAAGAGCAAATAAATAAACCGGCATTAGGAAAAGAGAAAAATGCAGGCGGAGTAATTGTATAGTTGACTTCTTAAGCAGGATCTACATAATTATGAAATATGGGTAGGTAAGGTAAGTTTTTTGCCGCAGATAGGTTTCATCAAAAGTGAGATGGTTGAGCAACCGCTTCGGACATTACTTTGACCTTTGTGTTTTCGTGGCAAAATTTAGCCACAAAGTCACTAAGGCTCAAAGAAAAGTTTAATCATGTTACGGCTTGTGTCGACTGTGCCCTTTGCATAGAAATTATCCCATCGAATGTAGTGCAATTCTGTTACCTTCTGTATCGGTAATCAACGCCCAATATCCCAATCCTTCTCCTACCAGTGTTTTGGGAAGAAGTGATTTGCCCCCCGATTTTTCAACCCTGTCCAATACTATCTGCAAATCGGGCTGGCAATTCAAATAAATCAGGGACCCCTGTTCGCTGGGAATATGAAAGCCCGGACGCTTAACTATGGCGCCGCCTACTTTTCCGCCCTGGAAATCATACAGGAAAAAACCCATCTTCGCTTCGCCCATTTGATTCTCCGGCATCTGGTAGTCGAAAATAGATTCGTAGAATTTCTTCGCGCGTTCGAAATCCGTGACGGGAACTTCGAACCAGTTTAGTGCGTTACCCAATTCCATACATATAGATTTAGCAGTTCGCGCCTTGGCATGAAGCCTTTACGGCATTTCTGTTATCTCCAGATTTTTCCACCTCACTTTAATTCCGCCGCCGTCATGAATTTGAAGCGCGATGAAGCCAACACCCTGTCCGATTTTTTCATCTTTGATGGTAACCATCTGGTGGTCATTCAGCCAGGTAGTTACTTCTCCGCCTTGTACCTGGATCTTCATGGTGTTCCAATCGCCTTCTTTCAAAAATTTTTCGTGTTCGGCATCGGGTTGAATCAACCAGCCGCGGCCATATGATTCATAAATGCCGCCGGTGTGGGCATTTATGGGCGCCACTTCCACCTGCCATCCGCTGATCTTCACACCTTCAATTGATGACCTGAAAAAAACGCCGCTGTTGCCATTGGCCTCCTGTTTGAATTGAAGGGTGAGAATGAAATTCTTATAATTTTTTTTGGTAGACAGGTAACCGTATTGTTTGTCGGGACCACTTTCGCAAACCAATTCGCCTTTGTCAACATACCACTTCTCCGTACCGTTAATCGTCCAACCGGTTAGGTCTTTGCCATTGAACAGACTTTCTTTTTTCTGGGCAAACAAGATGCCCATGAAAAAGAGGGCAACCACAAAAGAGAACAGATGCTTCATTTTAATGTTTTGATTAAGATAGGAAATAAAGTTGATTGGGTTGATTAAGTTGATTGGGTTGATTTTTTAGTTGATCAGTTGATCGGTTGATCAGTTGATCGGTTGATCGGTTGATCAGTTGATCGGTTGATCGGTTGATCAGTTGATCGGTTGATCGGTTGATCGG
>Ga0163162_10007831_pt1 | contig 10415 bp, 7 predicted proteins | sample S55metaG_FD_115310 | JGI IMG/M metagenome (GOLD analysis project Ga0163162, IMG submission 115310) | Switchgrass rhizosphere microbial communities from Kellogg Biological Station, Michigan, USA - S5-5 metaG | ecosystem: Host-associated > Plants > Roots > Rhizosphere > Soil | place: USA: Michigan...
CCCGAACCGTGTCTCAGTCGAATTTGCCGGTGATTGATTCCCTGATTTAGCGAGAAGGTTTTTGAGGCTGGGGTGTGCGCGGTGATTTTACAGCCACTCCGCCCAGAAGGAGTGACATGTCACCGCGCACATCGTCGACATCGACCATATACAACCAAGCTCCTCCCAAAGCTTGGTTAGCCCAGATCCGTACAAGCAACGCCGCCGCTCGGCGTCACGTCTGCGCTCCCGCGCCGTAAAGCTCGACGGAGTTGGGACAAAATGGCTGCTGCCGACATGAGGACCTTGAGATACCGTTTTCAAAACCGCATTGATTAAGTCAGCCGGGGCCGGAACTAACTCATTTTGAGCGCCGCCGTTCGGCCTAACTTATTCTAATATTGGCACCTTACACTAGATGCAGAGAACTTTGCAATAGGAAATACGGAAATTCGTTACCGGCTGGACCCGGGACTTTGGCAACAGCTGGCTTTTGAAAGAGCATCTGACGGCGGGGTAGTTTTTGGCAGCAACTACCGTCCCTTTTTGCCCAACCCTTCTATGATGGAAATGAGAGTTATGAAGAGACTTTTGCAGCTGGCGGTCTTGCCGCTATTTATCGTCGTCCTTTCGGTTGTTCCCGCCCATGCCCAGTCGGCTGACGGCGCAAATGCGGTGGAAATATCCAAGGTAATTCACGCTTTCACTGCCAAAGAAAACGAGTTCCGGCAGGCGCTCAACAATTACTCGTTTAAAAGGGACGCACTGCTGCAAAAGATCGGCATGGGAGGACAGGTCGAAGGTGAGTACCACAAGATTTCTCTGCTGACCTTTGACGATTCAGGAAATCGCTACGAAAAGATTAGCTTCTTTCCAATGCCCAGCCTGCCTGAGGTTACTAATGAGGACATAGAAGACCTCGGCGGAGTTGAACCTTTCGCGCTGGAACCTTCCAATATAGAGAGGTACGACATTCGTTATGTCGGCAAAGAAAAGATTGACGAACTTAATCTCTACGTTTTCGACGTGACGCCAAAAGTGATGCCCGACCCAAAAAAGACAAAAGTCCGATTGTTCCAGGGTCGTGTCTGGGTTGATGACCAGGATTTACAAATAGTTAAAACCAAAGGTAAAGGCGTTCCGGAGACAAAAGCCAATAAGTTTCCCATCGTGGAAACCTACCGAGAGCACATTGATGGGCGTTACTGGTTTCCAACCTATTCCTATGCTGATGAAGAGCTGATTTACGAAAACGGTGGCTCACTTCACATTCGCATGAAGGTTCGCTACTCCGACTTCACTCCAGCTCGCGCAACCCTGAAGGTAACTGAAGTAGGTGAAGATGAGAATCCTTCTTCGAACGCTATTACAAAACCCGTTGATGAAGGAGTCCTCAATCCGCAAGCAACAACACTGCCTACTCCGCGCTACCCTGAAGAAGCGAAACGATTGAAGATTGTTGGACGAGTTACGGTGAGAGTAGTAGTCGACGAGAACGGAAAGGTAGTCTCAGCAACTGCAACCGAAGGACCCGCAGCGTTGCGACAATCGGCCGAAGATGCTGCTCGTGCGGCTACGTTCAAACCTAAAGTGGCAGGCGGTATTACTGTTAAGATGACCGGAATACTGACTTTTGATTTTAAACTGCCGTAGGTCAGCGCGAGCTTAATTCGTGGGCAATTGTGTGGCGCACGTCGTGGATGAACCGAGTCATGGCTTCGTCACTCTGAACTTCGCTGGTTGAGACTGGTTTCAGAATAACCATCTCGAGCGTTCCTGATTTGGCTTCACCAGTTCCTTTGCCCATCAGGTCATCGGAAAACTTGAGAGCCACAGGAACCACAGGCACACCAGCCTCTCTAGCCATGTAAAATGCTCCCTTCTTAAAGGGCAGTAACTCTCCGGGTCGTGCCCGAGTCCCCTCAACAAATACTCCGAACGAAACACCTGACTGGATGCGCTTCGCGGCCGCCTCAGTCGTGAGAATTGCGCTCTCGCGGTTTGACCGGTCGATCGCCATCACGTTCACAAAACCCATGCCGACACCGAGCACTGGTATTTTCAATAACTCTTTCTTTGCGAGCAATCCGATTCGCCTGCCGGTATAAACAAATAGGGTCGCAGTGTCTAAATAAGAGCGGTGATTAGAGACGAAAACGTAAGTCTGATGAGGATCCAGTAGTGCCAGACCGTTGACGACAACTCTAACGCCACTCAACTTTAACCACGACCGCGCTCCAAACAAGGCCACCGGATAGACCAAATCGTGTTTGTTGACCAACCATGCCAGGATCAGAATCGGTGGTCCAAGAACGCCCAGTAACGCGCCGGCAACGAACAGCGACCACCAGTACTGCAGTCGTCGGGCGAAATTTCGCCGTTCGGTTGTGTTAGACTCGTGGCCAGTTGTTCCGGCTTTGGCGCTATCTTCCATAAACGCAAAAGGAATACTAATGACTAGGCATCGACTGACAATCGGAAGTCTGGCCGTTTTTTTGTACCTGGCCGCGCTTCCCATCTCACTGGCAGCGCAGCAAACGAAGTCACAGGCCGAATCTCTTGCTGCAGTTCCTTCGCCGCGAAGCATTTTGGGTTTCAATCCGGGCGACGACAGAACCATCGCCGATTGGGAACAGATAACTAACTATTTTTCCCTTCTCGACAAGCGCTCAGACCGACTACTCGTTCAAACCTTAGGCCAATCGACTCTCAATCGGCCACTGATCGTCGCTATTATCAGCGCGCGAGAGAATATACTGGCACTCGAAAAATACAAAGACATCCAGCAACGATTAGCCGATCCTCGAAAAGTCACCAGCATTCTCGAACGCGACAAACTCATTAAAGACGGAAAGGTTGTCGTGGCAATCTCATGCTCGATTCACTCGACCGAGATCGTCGCTTCGCAGATGTCGATGCAGCTGGCCTACGACTTGGCTGTTGCTGAAGACGCTCAGACAAAAGAGCTCCTGCAAAACACAATCTTGTTGTTGATCCCGTCTCCAAATCCCGATGGGATTGATATCGTCGCAAATTGGTATCGCAAAACTCTTGGGACACCGTTCGAAGGACGAGAACCTCCCGAACTCTACCATCATTACGCCGGACATGATGACAATCGCGACTGGTTCATGCTTAACCTGAAAGAGACCCGGCTACTCACGAGGTTGTTCTGGCAAGAATGGTATCCGGAAATTGTTTACGACGTGCACCAGCAAGGTTCAAACGGATCTAGGTTCTTCATACCTCCTTTCTACGATCCTGCCAATCCAAATATCTCGCCGATCCTACTGAGACAGGTTGGGCTGTTGGGCGACAAGATGGCAGCCGACCTGCAAAGTGAGGGCTACAAAGGAGTCCTTACAAACGCTCTCTATGATACCTGGTGGCATGGGGGCTTCAGGACCGCTCCGTATTTCCATAATTCAATCGGCATCCTGTCTGAGGCAGCGAGCGCCAGACTCATGACACCAGCCACCGTCACTGGGGAACAACTTGCCCGATCGAGTACGAGAGGAATGAGAAGCGCCTCGGAAGCCAGTACCAACTTTCCGGATCCCTGGGGCGGAGGAACCTGGCATCCCAAAGAGATCATGGCGATGGAATTGATAGCAGCCAGATCTCTGATGTCCCTGGCCGCAAAGTACAGGGAACAGTACTTATCGAATTTTTACTCGTTGGGAAAAGAGAGTATCGAACGCGTGGTTAAGCCGGGCGAACCGATTGCCTACCTGATTCCTGCAGGACAAGGCCGAGATGAGTCAGTGGCCAAGATGTTGGGGAGTTTGATCGACCAGGGAGTCGAGGTTTTCCGCCTCGATCAGGAATTGCACGTCACATATGGACCGCAAGTGTTAAAGAGAACTAATTCAGCCAATGAAAAACTCGGCACGTATCGCACAGTGGTCCAATCGGCAGCTGTGTTGCAGGAGGTGCCTGCAGGAAGCTACATAATATTTCTCTCTCAGCCGCAACGATCAAATGTAGAGACATTATTTGAACCGCAAATCTACCCTAATCGATTGACAGCTCAAGGCGAGGCTGAACGTCCTTACGATGTGGCGGGCTGGACTCTGCCACTGCAGATGGGCGTTGATGCTCCCGCAATTACCGCCATCAAGGAAAAAGCAGCAGAACAAAAGTTGACATTGATACATAGTGGGGACGTAGTTCGAGAAGATCTGGCCCTGCCGCAAAGTAAAGGTGGTGGCCGATCTCCCATCAAGAGTCCTGTTCCAGGTTCCTTTCGCATTGCAATCTACCAGGGCCATACCGGAAATATGGACGAAGGGTGGACCAGATACATATTTGACACTTTCAACGTTACCTATTCGACTCTTAAGGACGCACAAGTTCGCAAGGGCGATTTGATAGCAAATTATGATGTTGTGATTTTGCCTTCTCAACGAGCAACGGAGATTGTTCAAGGTAACGCCAGCGGTAGTCTGCCCGCCGAATACACCGGTGGAATAACTGAGAGCGGCGTAAATCACCTGAAGGAGTTTGTTTCGAACGGTGGCACCTTGATTTGTTTCGACGCTTCATGCGGTCTTCCGATCACTCAATTTAAGCTCCCTTTGCAAAATACACTTGAAGGATTACGCAGTTCTGATTTCTATAGTCCTGGCTCAATTCTTTCGCTCGACGTAGACGGTACCTTCCCTTCATTTCAGCGACTGCCCGCCAAATTACCGGCGTACTTCATTAACAGCTCTGCGTTTGCTACCACAGACGCGAGCGTCAAAGTCATTGCTCGTTATGCGAAGGATGATCTTCTATTGTCAGGCTGGCTGTTAGGTGAAGATAAATTGCGTGGCCAAATTGCTTTAGCTGAAACAGCTTTTGGAAAAGGCCGAGTCATCTTATTTGCGTTCCGGCCGCAGCATCGCGGGCAGACCTGGGCGACTCTTCCTCTAATCTGGAAGGCTATTACGTCGAGTCAAGAGCTGTCCGAATGAAACAAAAAACTAACGGTTTTCTTAGGAAATACTTCGGGAATGGAAACTTTCTACATCTGAGGGTGCCGGAACTCTTGCCACTAGCCGCAACGATGGTTATCTTTACGTCACGGTTTTTCTCTTCCCTGATTCCCCCGTTCAAAAACCGCAAGCATCCAATTTGTGTTGAGTGCATCAAAGTGAGGCTTCCAGGCCTCTGCTTGAACTCTACGATCGGAGCCTCCGTATGAAAATGCGCACACTGTTACTGCTGCTCCCATTATTGATATTCGGTGTTTTCATCGATGCTTTGGCCCAGGGTCGACCGCGCAGAGTTGGGGATCAATCGTCCACTCCGCAAACCACGTCTCCAGGGAAACCTCCGGTTCTGGGCGGAGCAACTAATCAGGGCAACCGTCCCCCAACCAGTCAGACCACCGCAGATAATTCGGCCAACGCACCCGAGGAAGTAGATGCGGGTGATGTCATAAAGGTCAACACTACTCTCGTCACAATTCCAGTGAGCGTGATGGACCGCGATGGCCGTTATGTCCCTAACTTGCGAAAAGAGGATTTTCGTGTCTGGGAAGACGGAGTTGAACAGCAGGTCGGTTTCTTTGCCTCAGTGGATAAGCCGTTCTCAGTCGTATTGATGCTTGATACAAGTCCTTCCACTCAGTTTCGCCTTGAAGACATTCAAGACGCCGCTATCAGTTTCGTAAACCAACTACGATCTGATGACAAGGTAATGGTTGTTTCATTTAACAACGACATTAAGGTGTTGAGTGATCTCACGACTGATCGGATGAGACTTCAGCGAGCGATCCGGCACGCGGAAACAGGTGACGGAACCCGTCTTTATGATGCGGTGGACATGGTGATTAACCAGAAACTAGACCGCATTCAAGGTCGCAAAGCTATCGTACTTTTTACAGATGGAGTTGACACTACAAGTAGGCGCGCCTCGTATGAAAGCAATGTCATGGATGCACAGGAACTGGATGCATTGATCTATCCAGTTCAGTACGACACCTCAGCTGATGCCTCGGTGATTGGACCAAGTTATCCTAACGGCGGACAGATCGATATCTTTGGCACCATCCTTGGTGGAATCTTCGGTGGCGGCGGCAGAGGCGGCCGCCGTGGCGGTGGTGGCGGGGGCGGTCGAGGAGGTTATCCCCAACCTGGTCGCGGCACTATGCGTTCCGATTACGAGTTTGCCAATGAGTATTTGCAGGAGCTGGCTGACGGTAGCGGCGGTAGACGTTTCCAGGCTGATAGTCTCCAAAACATGTCGTATGCTTTCGGTAACGTAGCGGAAGAACTTCGGCGTCAGTACACCATCGGCTATTACCCAAAGCGACCGCCCCAGGCGGGACAGCGACGACAAATCAAGGTTCGAGCGAATGAGCCAAACCTTGCTGTAAAAGCTCGCGATAGTTACATTTTCAACCCGTCAGGTACGGCTGTAGTTGACGACTCCGCGCGGTCAAACGCACCAGTACTGAAGAAGATTTTTTAAGCTTCCGGTTGTGAGTGAGCGGAGACAAATTGAGTCTCCGCAATCGGCTCGACCGCTGGTAAACGCACAGTCAGAACAGCACCACACGGTTTCCCGTTCGCAGCGCAGACCGTCCCGCCGTGCAACTCAATCAGGTGACGAACAATAGCCAATCCTAAGCCCAACCCACCGTGCTTTCTGGTGCTGGAACCGTCTGCCTGACTAAAGCGATCGAAAATTCGAGGAATGAAGTCCTCTGGTATTCCTGGTCCTGAATCCTCAATCCTGATCTCCGCGTCGAGTTCGTTTCGCATCATTGAAATGTCGATGGTGCCTTTCGCTGGGGTGAACTTCACTGCATTCGACAGCAAATTCCAAAAAACTTGTTGCAGTCGATCGGCGTCACCCTTAACAATCAGATCCGGTGAGTCAACCTGCGTGCGAATCTGGATTTCTTTGGCTTCGACCGCAGGCCGGATCGCGTCGATAGCAGCATGAAGCACCAGCATCAAATCGACCGAATGGGTGTCCACGCGCAACTTCCCGGTGATAATGCGCGAGACATCGAGTAGATCTTCAATGATCTGCTTTTGCGCCTCGGCATTACGTTCTATAACCTCAACCGCATGCAACGCCCGTTCGTGGTCCAACTCACCGGCCCTTAACAATCTTGACCACCCGACAACTGCGTTAAGTGGCGTGCGCAGTTCATGTGACACTGTCGCTAAAAACTCGTCCTTCAAACGACTGGCCTCTTCGGCACGCTCACGCGCTTCACTTTCCCGCTTGAGCAATTCACCTCGTTCAATCTCTGCGCGAACCGCTACCGTAATATCCATCGAGACGCCTCGCATACCGATTGGACCATTCTCGTCGCATACAACGATCGACTGTGCTTCGACCCAGATTTCGCGCCCGTTCTTGTGAAGCCAGCGAAAACGACTTCTACCACCTTTTCGAGAAGCAAAGATCGCCGCAGCTTCGCGTGCCGCCCGGTCGCGGTCGTCGGGATGAACAATCGTCAACCAGAAATTTGGCGTGGATACCCATTCCTCCTGGCTGTAACCAAGCATCTGTTCCACGTGACTACTGACGAAATCAATCCGCTGGGTGGCGTCATCAGGATTTCCCCACGCCTCCCAGACGACACCAGGTACGTGATCCACTATGTCCTGGATTCTCCGGCGATGTAATTCAAGCTGTGTACTCAGCTCATACTTTTCAGATTCGACACGACGACGTTCACTGATCACGGCTGAAAGCACGAGCGTCATTAGCGAACCAGTACCGAGAAAGGAAAGCAACAGCAACAAAGAAACATTTGGACTACCCTGCACAAAGGATCCATAGCCGTTTCGCGTTCCCCAGATCGCGATCCCGGTCATCAGCACAATCGCAGTCGTTACCGCCTTCTGATCGAACTTCAATGCCGACCACAAGAGTACTGGCAAACAAAGGTACGCCAGCGGATAGGTCTTGACTGGACCAGGAAACCAGCCGCCAAAGATGATCAAAGAAACTACGACCAGCAAAGCTAAGAGCAAAGCAATCTCACCCGCCTCACGAGCATCAATCTCACTCTTGCTCGCCCAGGAAAGAAGCAAGGGTCCAAAGATGAGCGCACCTAATCCATCGCCCATCCACCACGTTACCCATATTGCCGCGAAATCGACCGAGCTTCCTGAGTGCCCGAAAACTAGACTCAGAGTGCCAATTGTCGCACTGACCAAAGGCCCAGCGACCGAGGCACAAAAGGCAAACCAAAAAACGTTGAAGGCAGAATCGAGCCTGCCGTTCCATCGTTTGGACCGGGTCAATAGAAATAGAACTGACAAGGCCTCGAGCGTGTTCCCGATCCCGATTCCAAGCGCTGAAACGAAACTGATTTGGGTAAGGAGATTTACCGCGAATGCACCGATTAATATTCCCGGCCAAATACGCAAGCCCCAAATGAGTAAGGCGGCGATGGCAATTCCGGTCGGGGGCCAAACTGCGGTGACATTTGAGTGGACGACAGCCAGGGAAAGTCCGAGCTTAGCTGCCACGAAATAGGAAATCGCGACTACCGAAATCTGAAGGAATTGGCGGGCCGGGGATTTTTTCATAAGACCGCAGTCCAAATATCATCCAAACGGGACAGCAGAACGCGGCTTCGAAACAGGATTGTAGACTATTCGGAAAAGAATGGTGAGTTGCTTTGTATTAAAAGTGGTGTGGCAGGCACAAAAAGGCGCGGCGGTTTTTGCCGTCCGCCGCGCTAAACTATACCCACAGGAGGAAAGGGGTATTCAACGCTGGCATAGTAACACGGGAAACCCCAACTTTGATAATGTTCGCGTCATGTTTTCGCCCCTCACCTAATCCTTTAAGAGTTCCGTAAACAGCCGTTTTGGGACTTAATTTGACCGTCTCGAGCATTAAAGCGACTTGTAAGTGCTTCCTACCTAATCAATTACTTGAACATCTGCCGGCCAAGCCCGACGCAGAATGACTCCCAACACCCACAGGATCAACGCTATCAATGAAACCAGAATTAACCAAAACTGCCAGTAAGCGTCGAACCTTTGTTCCCAGCCTGCCTGGATATGGTGAGCAAGGTTGACGTTCAGGTTGGCAGGAGTAATCAATCGAGAGGCCAGCTGGATGAGCAGAAACCATACAAAGGCGTAAACCCAGGAGAACCGGTCCATTCCTACACGTCGCACCGCGTAGATTCCCACAATCAGTCCGCCCACGTGAGCCAGCGTTGAGCTGAAAAATACTCCCCAGGCAAGTACGACATAGATTATCCAAATAAACAGACCCGGGATCATCCAAATCGATGCCACCCTGATGAGGGGCTTACTCTGCGAGAATAAACCAATCGCCAGGAGCAGATTTCCAACATTGCACATCCACAGCATGTGACCGAGTTGGTGAATTTGCAGATAATGAATCGCCTGAGCGCTAAAAAATACCAATGGCAGCAACCCGAGCAGACGCAGCTTAGTTTCTGGGAGGATTTTCTCTGACAAAGGTTGTGATCGACTTTGCTCTGTTTGAAATCGAAGCGTTAGCATAACATCCGAGCTCATCAGGCAAAAAAACAATCGCCTTCTTGACAAGACTCACAACGCAACGGAGACTAGCCTGCATCTCGTCTGATCGGACAATCACTAGATCATTATGCCTTCGCTTGAGGATTTACTAACCAGGTCGATACCCGAGTTAAACGACCTCTTCATCAACCGGAATCGCGCGGTACCTAAGGGACTACTTGAGGCTCTCGAAAGTGATTCACGACAGGGAGCACACCAACTCGCTCGTAGAATCAGGAACCGCTATCGCAGCAATCGTGCTGAAGGTCAACGTCTGCACTTTTTGCTGCGCTTCGAAATAGAACTTTGGGCGGAAGGATTCAACTTCGTCGCGGGCGTTGATGAGGCGGGTATGGCGCCGTTGGCAGGACCAGTGGTGGCAGGGGCAGTAATCCTTCCGCGTAATTACAAACTGCGTGGACTAAACGATTCGAAGAAAATATTGGACGCCGAGAGACGAGATGAACTGGCACTACAAATTAAGCAAGACGCGCTTTGTTGGTCAGTAGGCTTTGCGGAAGTCGAAGAAATCGACAAGATCAACATCTATCACGCCGGCCTACTGGCAATGCAACGTGCAGTTCAAGGACTATCTTCACAACCAGACTACGTTCTGGTCGACGCTCGCCGCATTCCCAATTGCTCCTATCCCCAACGAGGAATCATTAAAGGTGATGCCCTTTCGGCGAGCATCGCAGCAGCTTCGATTTTGGCCAAGACAACTAGAGACGCGCACATGCTTGAACAGGACAAGCTCTATTCCGGATATGGCTTCTCATCTCACAAAGGATACCCAACGCCAGAACACTGCCGTGCCTTGGAAACGCTCGGAGCCCTACCAATTCATCGCAGGAGTTTCGCTCGCGTTCGACAGGCGCTCGGTTTGGATCCTGTCCAGACCGAACTCTTCGTTGATGAAGA
>Ga0163162_10007833_pt1 | contig 10413 bp, 6 predicted proteins | sample S55metaG_FD_115310 | JGI IMG/M metagenome (GOLD analysis project Ga0163162, IMG submission 115310) | Switchgrass rhizosphere microbial communities from Kellogg Biological Station, Michigan, USA - S5-5 metaG | ecosystem: Host-associated > Plants > Roots > Rhizosphere > Soil | place: USA: Michigan...
CGCCTCGGCGCGTGCCCCCGGCAGCGGCGGGTACATCGATTCGTCGAGCATCGGCTCGCCGATGACGAGGATGCTGCCGTCGGCGTTGGCATCCGAGGGCTGGGCGCGGAAGTCGCTCGTGCGCAGCTTCCTGAGCAGCTTGCTGCGAATCGCCCACGGCCGCGGGTCGCTGCCCGAGATCTCGGCCGACGAGGTGTCGAGCACTTCCCACGGCAGCCCGGCGGTGCCGCTGTCGAGCTCGATCACCATCTCGGTGGTGCCGCCGAGGAAGGGCTCCATCTCGACCGGCACGAGCAGGTCGAACAGGGTGTGGCCGATCTGCGCGTCGCGGTTGGCGTCGTTCGACGCCTTGGCGACGAGCTCCTTGACCAGGCTCGCCTGCGTCTTCTGGGCACGCACCTCGGTGCGCGCCCGCTTGGTGTCGAGCGTGTAGGTGATCGTCGGCGCGCCGCCCGAGGGCACGCCGGTCGACGCGCTGATGAAGTCATACGCGGCGCCGCGATAGCTCGAGTCGAGCGAGCGGCGCAGCGCGCCCGCGCCCGACTTGACGAAGCCGACGACCTTGAGCTGGTTCGGCGCGGCCGTCGCCTGCACCTGGAGCGCGCGCCACGCATCGCTCGCGCGGTCGAGGTAGAACTCGACCAGGATCAGGCGGCCGACCTGTGGCCAGCCGCCGTCGTGCAGCTTCTGGTTTGCCTCCCACGCGCCCTGCGCGACCATCTGCGCCGAGCTGCCGGCGGTGATGCCGGTGCCGCCGCTGCCGATCAGCGTCGCCGCGAGCTCGAACTCGGCCGGCGGGCTCTCGCCCTCGGCAAGCCGCTGCGCGTAGGCGATGACCGCCTGGCGGACCGTGTAGACGAGGTCGACCGCGCGCAGCTTTCCTTCCTCGCCGAGGCCGGTGACGACGACGGCGAGCGGGCGCGCCATCGCCAGCACGTTCTCGGGGTCCTTCCTGACATTGCCGAAGACCTGGTGCGAGCCGACGCGGTCGGGATAGACGCCGGCGGCGAGCGAGCGGCTCATCGCCCGGCCGACGAGCCGGTCGACGACGCCTTCGGTGCCGGTCAGCGCGAGCGAGCGGTAGTGGCCGACGACGAGCGGCTGGTGCACGAACTTGAGGTCGGCGTTGAGGACCGAGACGTGCAGCGCGCGGCTCGCCGTGCCGGCGCGCGCGCCGTCGCCGGTCGCGCGCGCGTCGCCGCCGAGCACCTCGGCCGGCGTCGACGGCGGCGCCGACGGCGTGCGGCCGCGCGACGGCCGGCTGCGCGCGACGCTCGCCGCGGCGTCGACAGGCGGGTGCGTTGCCGCGCCGGCGCCGGCACCGCGCACGCCGATCGTCGACGCGTCGAAGACATCGAGCAGCGCCGTCTCGCCACGCGTCAGCAGCTCGAGGTAAGCCGGGAACGCCTTCGCGACCTTGGGCAGATCGCCGTGGACGGCGTCGAGCTTCCAGGTGCGAATGCCGGGCAGGAGCGCGCTCGTCAGCGGCACGCGGCCGTCGCCGCCGCCGACCGCGTCGGTGTATTCGAGGCCGGCATCGCCCAAGACGATGCCGCCCGGCGTGAACGGCGCATGGCCGATGACGAGGAGTGTCTTCGCCGCGTCGGGCAACGCCGTGGCCTGCGCGTCGAGGCGGCGCCTGAGCGCGACCGACTGGTCGAGCACGCTCTGCGGCGGCGCGCTCCATCCATAGATCGCGCGCTGCACGACCTCGACGTGCCAGAGGCTCTTCTCGAGCAGGCGCGCCATGTCGTCGCCGGCGAGCTTCTGCCAGGTCTCGCTGCGGTCGAGGCGCAAGGCCGGATCGAGCAGGCCGGCCTGCAACTGCAGGAATCCCGGCATGCCGGCCATCACGTTGCGTGCACCGCCGCAGTCGAACAGCGAGCCGAACGCCGCCAGGGCGTTGCCGAAGGTGTCGTCGCCGGAGAGCGTCTGCATCGGCGACCACGAGCCGCCGTTCGGCGTGCCGAGCATCAGGAAGCGGGCGCCGTCGCGCGCCATCATGCGCTGCCACGTCTCGGGCTTCTCGAGCGCCATCGTCCGCGCGACCAGGCCGCCCATCGAGTGGGCGACGATGCGAACCGGCTGCTGGCTGCTCGCGCGCGCGGTCAGCGCCGCCTCGACCTCCTCGCCGAGTCGGCGCGCCTCGTCCTCGACCGGACGGCGCCAGTCGTAGGCGAAGGGGATCACCTCGTGGCTGTCGGCGAGGCGCTCGATCAGATCTCCGTACAGGCTGCCGACGGGCCCGTCGGGCTCGACGCTCGCCGCCGTCGCCGGGTCCCAGGCGAGCAGCTTCAGGCCGTTGACGATGCGAAAGCCGAGCCAGATGCGCTTGCCGTCGCGCTTGAGGTTCGAGCCGACGATGCCCGGGATGACGAACACCGCCGGCCGGTCGGCGCTCCCGGGCGCCTCGCCCGCCGTGGCGCCGCGCGAACGCGCGACGGCGACGGCCGCGCGCGTCCCGCTCGCGTCCTCGCCGGCCCACGACAGCGGCCCGATCGCGGCGAAGTCGACCGGCGCGTCATCGAGGAGTGCGCTGGCGATCGCCTGGACCGTGCGATCGTTGCTGAAGTAGTTGAAGTGCGAGACCTTGCCGCCCTTGTCGAGCAGGAAGCGCGCGCCGCTGCCGCTCGCCGTCTTCGCACGCGGCGCGCCGCCGTACATCGAGCGCGTCTGCACGACCAGGTCGTTGTCGGTCCAGTAGAAGGCATCGGAGAGGAGCGTCTTGACCCACGAACCGATCGAGTCGCCCTCGAGGTCGCCGGCAATGACGCGCAGCTCGCCCGGGATCGTCTCGGTGGCGCCGTTGAGCCAGGCGACGACCGGGCTGTCCGGCGTCATCGCCTCGAGGCCGGGCAGCTCGCTCGGCTCGGCGCGCCGGCGCGCGACCTCGTGCAGGAAGTCGACGACCTCGGGGACGACCGGGATGCTGGCCAGCTCGAGGCACCAGTTGAGGATCGACAGGTAGGCGTCGAGCCGCTTCGACGCCAGCAGCGTGCCGCGCGCCGGGCAGCCGACGCGAACGGAGCGCTCGCAGCGGATCCCTTTCGCCTGCGCTTCCTTGACGAGCGCGCGCAGGTCGCTGCGGTGCTCGGCGTAGTCGGCGCCAGCGAACAGGTCGAGCACGTCCTCGCCGAGCGGCGCGCCGCCGCAGGCGCGCGCCAGCGCCTCGGCGACGAGGCCGCCGCGCGAGTGACTGACGAGATGGACGCGCGCGCCCGCGGGCAGTGCGCGAACCAGCGTCAAGGCGTTGGCGATCGGGCTGACGCCGAGCGTCGGATGGTCGAGCCCGTAGACGCGATCGCCGTAGCTCGCGAACAGCTGGCGCACGGTCGCGGCGTGCAGCGTCCAGAGCTTGGAGAAGGTGCCGACGGTGTCGGAAAAAGTGCCATGGACGAAGACCAGCAGCGGTCCGCCATCGGCCGCTGCCGGCACGGCGTCGAGCTTGCGGCCGCTGCCCTTGAGCGGCTCGAGCGCATCCGCGCCGAGGCGGTAGACGCCGGCGTCGACCTTGCCGTCGATCTTCTTGGTCACGGCCGCCGCAACGAGCTTGGCCGCCGGATCCTTGGCCAGGCCGGTCAGCACCTGGAAGCCGCTCAGCACCGCCTGGCCCATCCAGCCGCGCGTGCTGCCGCGCGTCGCCTCGGCCTCGAGGCCGGGCCAGCCGAGCTGCCCCGGCACGACGACCTCGCTCGCGCCCGCTCCCCGCGTCGCCGCGGCGAGCGCGCTGCGCGTCGCGGCCGCGCTCTGGGCCAGCATCAGGTCGCGCGCATCGGCGGGATGGAGGACCAGCGTCGGCCCATTGGCGACGTTGAGGACGACGACGTCTTCGCCCGGGCGCGCGCTGACGCGCACCGGCTCGCCGCTGCCGCGTTGCGTGCCGACGCGAACCGACGCCCGCACGCGCGCGCCGGTCGCCGAGCGCGCCGCCGGCTGCTCCTGCCCCGGGACGATGAAGGTGATCTCGCTCGTGCCGCTTGCCATGGACGCTCCCTGGCTCACGCGCACGAGGGCGCGCGCAACCGCATCAGACGCTGAACGGCTTCTGCGCCAGGAACTCGCCCGCCGCCCCGAGCGTGAACAGGTTGGGCGACTGAGTCGCCGGCAAGCGCGCCTTGACGCGCGCATGGAAGTTGCCGTAATTGCCCTGGAAGCCGCCCTGGTTCCAGACCTTGAGGACCTGCTCGGTGAAGGCGCCGTTGTGCTCACCGTCCATCGAGGTCTGGTTGTCCTGGCAACCCGAGATGAGGATCACCGCCGGATTGAACTTGGCGACGATGCCCGAGAGGCGCCCGCTCGCCGCGACCTGGGCGAGCGCCGTGTCGGGGTCGACCACCTTGTTGCCGGCGGCGGCGGCGACGTCTTTCTGAAGCTTGTCGTAGAACGCCTTGTGTTCGCGGTAGGTGCGCATCGCCACCGCCTCGGGCATCAGCTTGGGCCGCTGGCTCGGAATCGTCGCCAGCGGCATCGCCGCTTCGCGCGTGACCGTGCCGCTGTGGCAGCTGTCGGACAGGACGAGGATGCGAACGCCTGCGCCGAAGCGGCTGAGCTCGAAGTAGAGCTCGTCGTCGATCAGCTGGCCGTCGTAGAGGCACCAGGTCTCGTCCTTCTTGTCGTCCTCCTCGCCGGTGACGTCGGGCACCTGGCCGCCGTGGCCGGAGTAGCTGAGGAAGAACAGGTCGCCGTCGGCGAGCACCTGGGCGGCCTTGCGCATCTCCGCGAGCACGGCGGCGCGCGTCGCCTTCTTGGTCAGGAGCGTCGTCGGCCGCATGCCCTGTTGCTTGGCGATGGCGGTCATGTCCTTGGCGTCGGCTTCGCAGGCGGCGAGCGGACCGGTCCAGCCGCCGTAAGCCGCGCCGCTGACGCTGTTCAGGCCGAGGTGCAGCGACATGCCCATCGCCTTGCCTCTCGCGTTGCCCTTTGCCTTGCCCTTGGTCTTCGCCGCTGTCTTGGCCATGTCGTCTCTGCTCCTGAGTGAGTGATCGCCGCCTGCGCGGCGCTCGGCCGCATCATCGTTGCGCGGGTCGAGCGAGGCAAGCGCTGCACGCGCCGGCGATTGGAGCATCGCGCGAGCGCGCGCTGCAACCCTCGGAGTGTGGACGGCGTCGAGCGGTCAGAGCGAGCTCGAGTCGATACGTACGACGCGGCCGCCCGCGCCACGGACGGCATCGACGAGATGACGCGTACCGCCCGGCCCGTCGCCGCCGCCGCCGTCCCACAGGCAGATGCAGATCAGCTTGTCGGCGCCGTACGCGAGCGCGCACGCGAGCAGCCAGAGGTTGGCGCGAACGAAGGCGTCCTCGCCCGGCGCGAGCGGGCCGAGCTCGGCCGACGCTTCGCGCGGCGGCTCGTCGAGCCGATCGACGACGGCGCGAAAGCGCGCATGCCACGCGGCGCCATCGACCACCGGCAGCAGCGACGCGGCGACGAACTCGCGCTCCGGCAGCGGCAGCAGCAGGCGCAGTGGCACGGCGCGGGCCAGACACGCCTCGGCGAACAGCAGGTCGCCACCGGCTGCTCCCTGCGTCAGCGCGAGGTCTTCGGATCCGGCGTCGATCTCGTCGAGGACAGCCGCGATGCGACGCGCCGCGGCGTCGATTCGCGTCGCCGGGAAGCGCGGCGTCGCGCGATCGGGCGCGTCGACCATGTGGCCGGTGAAGAGGATCGTCCGGCGCGGCGCGTCCGGCGCGCGCGGGCCGACATTCATCGCCGCTCGATGACGATCGGCACGACGCCGAGCGCGCTGCGCGCACGTTGGGCGACGGCGTCGGCCTCGTCGCGGCTCGGATAGGGCCCCGCCTGCACGCGGTAGGGCGCCCCGTCGCCGAAGATCGCCAGCAGCGGCTCGAGCCACGACGATTCGCCGTCGGCGCCGACCCGGCGCCGGAAGCTCTCGGCGCCGTCGCGCTCACGGAACGCACCGACCTGGACCCAGAAGCCGCGCGTCGCTTCGGCGGCCGTGCGCCCGGACCGCGACGGCGCGTCGAGCGCGGCGACGTTCGGCGCCGTCGCGGGCCTCGGCGCTGCGGCGACGTCCTGCGCCGGCCAGACCGCCGGCGCGGCCGCGAAGGCCACGTCCTGCGCCGGCACGTCGACCGCGGGCGGCCCCGCTGGCGCCGGCGGCGACGCACTCGGCACGTCGGCCGCAGTGGCAGCGGCCACCGGGGCCGGTGCCACCCCTGCGCCCGCACCAGCGAGCCGCGCCGCGCCGCCGCGCCAGGCACCGGTGCGAATGTCGTCGAAGGTGATCCGCTCGAGCTCGACCGGCGCGACGCCGCGCAGCAGATCGAGCTTGAACGCCGCCGCATAGCTGAGGTCGACGATGCGGCCGGCGACGAACGGGCCGCGGTCGTTGACGCGGACCAGCACCTCGCGGCCGTTGGCGGGATTGCGGATGCGCGCATAGCTCGGGATCGGCAAGGTCGGGTGCGCGGCCGTCATCGCGTACATGTCGTAGACCTCGCCGCTCGCCGTCCGGCGGCCGTGGAACTTGCGGCCGTACCACGAGGCCAGGCCGCGCTCACGGATGGGGACGTCGCGGGTCGCGGGCACATATTCGCGCCCGAGTGCCTGGTACGGCTTGTTCGGCCCGCCAGCGCGGATCGGCTCGATGCGCGGCTCGGCGTCGGCGAGGCTCGCCAGGTCCGCCGGGGGATTGGCGCCGGGACCGTCGGCGTCTGCGGGCAGGCCGCGTGGCTCGGCCGGCGATGTTCGCGTGGCCTGGCGCGACGGCCCCGAAGCGCAACCGCAGAGCACCGCCGCAAAGGCGAGTGCCCAGCCGAGTCGCGCCGTGCCGCGCGCCGTCATGACGAAGCGCATGGGGCCGCACCTTACCCGAATGCGGCGCACGCCTTGCCACCGCGTCTGCGGCTTTTGCCCTCGTTGGCGAGCCCCGGCGCTTCGGCTGCGCGCGCCGACGGCAGCGCCGTCAAGGCGGCGGCAGCGGCGCCGCGCGGGTCGGAGCGGCGCGCGCCGCGGCGTGTCGCGCCGCCAGCGGCTCAAGCCCCCGCGCGGCAGTCGACGGTTTGGAACTCGACGCGGCGATCGAGCGCGTCGCGCAGGTCGTCGGTGCCCAGGCCGACGATCACCTCGCGCGAGCCGACGCCGTCGGCGGCGATGCGGGCCGCGAGCTTGCGGTTCTGCCGCTCCAAGTTCGACTTGATGAAGGCGGCCCGCTTCTGCGACAGGACCTCGTTGGCGGCGGCGTCGCCGGTCCGGCTCGTGTGGCCGACGACGCGCAGGCAGGTCTCGCGGGTGCCGAACTGGGTCGCGACCTCGCGCAGCCAGACCGCGTATTGCGCCTGCAGGTCGGCCGATTGCAGCAAGGTCGTGGTGCCCGGATTGAAGAACAGCTTGATCGGCAGCTTCTTCGAATCCAGGCCGATGCCGACGATCTTGCCGAAGGTCTCGGCCGCTTCCTTCTTGCGGCCGGTCTTCCAGCTCGTCGTGTAGAGGCCGTTGAGGACGCGCAGGTCGTCGGGATCGGCGACGGCGACCGCTTCGTGATAGAGGCGGTACGCGTCGGCCGGCTTGTTGTCGGCGTAGGCGAGCATCGCCTCGTTGATCACCGCCTGAGCCGGCAGACGCTGCAGGTACCCCGGCGCGATCGGGTCGCCCGGCGAGCTTCCCTGACACGACTTGATGTAGGCAAGCGCCGTCGCATCGAGCGCCCAGGTCGGGCTCTCGCGGTATTGCGGAAGCGGCTCGGCGTCGACGCTCGCGAGCGTCGCCCGATCGACTCGCTTGGCGACGAGCTTGTTGGTCCTCAGGTCGATGAGCACCAGGCAGACCCGGAACGCGTCGGCGTTTTCGTCCTTGACGTTCTTGGTGTTGATCGCCGTGAGGGTGCCGATCAGCAGCAGCGGCCGGCCGGCGAGCGCGCCGCGCGTCAGCGGCTGCACGTTCCAGGTCGGCACGCGGCGCGTGATCAGGCCGGCCAGCTGGGCGCCCATCTGCACCGTGCTGTTGGTCTGCTGGCCGGTGCTGGCATCGATCAGCGGATCGATCACCAGCTCGCGCGGGCCGCTGCCGAGCGTGGCCTGCGCGTCCTGCAGCAGGCGCTCGCCGGCGCGGGCGACGGCGTCCGCGAAGGGCGCCGCGACCAGGGGCGGCGGCGCGGTCGGCGGGGCGGGCTGCGCCGGCGGCGGGGCGGGCGCTGGCGCGGGCTTGGGCGCGTCGCTCGCCGGCGGCGCAGCGCAGCCTGCGACGAGCAAGGCGAAAACCGCGACGGCGCGGCCGAGGAAGGGCATCGCGAGGTTCTTCGTCGGCATGTCGATCCGCGGCGAGCGTCGAAGTGAGAAGGGGGAGCGAACTTTAGCCCCGGCGGATGCGCTTCGACAATCGGCAAGACGACGGATGACCGGGATCGCTGCCTGCTGGAGAAGCGCCATGGATTGGCTCGATCTCGTTCAATGGCCGGCGATGGTCGTCACCGTCCTCGCCGCCTGGCTCGTCGCCTCGACGCACAAGCACCGGCGCGAGATCGGCTTCTGGGTCTTTCTCGCCAGCAACGCGCTCTGGATCGCCTGGGGTTGGCACAGCCAAGCGTGGGCGCTGATCGTGCTGCAGCTGTGCCTCGCCGCGCTCAACATCCGCGGCGCCAAGAAGGCCGCGCCGGCGGGCTGACGGCCGCGCCGGCCGTGTCCTACGCACGTCGCCTGCACACGCCGACAGAACGCGGCCGCCGACGCTGCGACAGTGGAACTTCGACAGCGCGGCTTGGACCGCGGCTTCGATTCCAGCAACCGTCAGCAAGAGGACACCGCATGAACAAGGACCAGGTCAAGGGCCGCGTCGAGCAGGCCAAGGGCAGCGTCAAGGAAACCACCGGCAAGGCGCTCGGCGACCGCGAGTTGCAAAGTGAAGGCAAGGTCGACAAGACGGCCGGCAAGGCGCAGGCGACCTACGGAGACGCCAAGGAGAAGGTCAAGGGCGCCATCGACAAGGCGTGAAGACGCGGAGCCGGTGCGTGCGCTGACGCGGCCCACGCCGGCTCCCCCAGGTCGGGCCGACGCCGAAACGACGGCGGCCCGTCACCAGCGGCAGTGTCGGGGCAGCCCGGCACTGCCGCTTTCTCTTCAGGACCAGCGCGAGCGCACGCGCGCGGCGATGTCGACGCTCGCGCCCGTCGCCGCGCCGGCGTCGCCCTCGCCGCCAGCGGCGACCGGCCCGACGTGCTCGAACAGCCCGTGCAGCGCCGCGGGCAGGAAGCGGCTGATCGCGCCGTAGACGTGGCGATCGCCGCGCGCCGCCTGCTGCGTCACATAGAAGCGCTGCGGCACGAGAAGATGCAGATGGTGGCGTGCCCGCGTCATCGCGACGTAGAGAAGTCGTCGCTCCTCCTCGATCTCGGCGGCGTTGCCGGTCGCCATGTCCGACGGCATGCAGCCGTCGACGACGCGCAGCACCGAAACCGCGCTCCACTCCTGTCCCTTGGCGGAATGGATTGTCGACAGCACCAGGTAGTCCTCGTCGTCGCCGCCGGGGCCGGATTCGTCGCTCGTCGCCGCCGGCGGATCGAGCGCGAGCTCGGTGAGGAAGCGCTCGCGCGACGGATAGCCCGCGGCCAGCCGCAGCAGATGAGAGATGTCGGCGGCGCGCGGCGCGGCGTCGTCGTGGAGGCGCTCGAGCAGCGGCAGATACCAGCGCTCGACGGCGCCGAGCTCGCCCGGCCACGGCGACCCCGGCGTGCGCAAGGCGGCGAACAGCGACGCGAACGCCGACCATGCCGGCGCGACCGCCGGCGTCGGCACGAACGCGAGCAATCGCGCCGCCGGCTCGTCTGCCGCCGCGAGCGCGGCGACGAGCCGACCGGCGTTGGTGGCGCCGATTCCGGGGACGAGCTGGAGCGCGCGCAGGGCGGCGCGCTGGCCGCGTGGGTTGGCGGCGAAGCGAAGCACGGCGAGGATGTCCTTGACGTGCGCGGCATCGAGGAAGCGCAGGCCGCCGTACTTGACGAACGGAATGTCGCGCCGGGTCAGCTCGAGCTCGAGCGCATTGCTGTGCTGCGCGCTGCGAAAGAGCACGGCCTGGCTCTTCAGCGTCAGCCCCGACTCGCGCAGGGCGAGGACGCGCTCGGCGACCCACGACGCCTCGGCGGCCTCGTCGGCGACCCAGACCAGCGCCGGCCGCTCCGCGCCGCGCCGATCGCTCCACAGCTCCTTGGCGTGGCGCTCCGCGGCGAGCGCGATGACCGCGTTCGACGCCGCCAGGATCGGTGCCGTCGAACGATAGTTCTGCTCGAGCGTGAGCACGGTCGCCGCCGGCACGAACGAGGCGGCGAAGTCGAGAATGTTGCGCACCTCGGCGGCGCGGAACGAGTAGATCGCCTGCGCGTCGTCGCCGACGACGGTGAGGTTGCTGCCATCCGGGCGCAGGCGAAGAACGATCTCGGCCTGCAGGCGATTGGTGTCC
>Ga0163162_10007834_pt1 | contig 10411 bp, 9 predicted proteins | sample S55metaG_FD_115310 | JGI IMG/M metagenome (GOLD analysis project Ga0163162, IMG submission 115310) | Switchgrass rhizosphere microbial communities from Kellogg Biological Station, Michigan, USA - S5-5 metaG | ecosystem: Host-associated > Plants > Roots > Rhizosphere > Soil | place: USA: Michigan...
ACCATGGTTGAGCTGGAGGATATTTACCTTCCTTATAAACCCAAACGCAAAACCAAAGCACAGGCTGCCCGGGAAAAAGGGCTGGAACCTCTGGCTTTATTGATCCTGGAACAAAAAACACTCCGGCTGATTGAAACTGCTGAAACATTTATAAGGAATGAAATCAAATCCGCCGATGAAGCTTTGCAGGGAGCCCGGGACATCATTGCAGAAATGATAAATGAAGAAGAAAAAGTCCGGACAGCCATGCGCAGACTTTTTGCAGAGACAGCCAGGCTTGAAAGCAGGGTGCTCTCCGGCAAGGAAACGGAAGCCGAAAAATTCAAAGACTATTTTGAATTTTCTGAAAACATCTCGACTATTCCATCACACCGCATTCTGGCTGTTCTGCGTGGATTCACAGAAGGGTATCTACGTATGGAAATTTCACCGGCAGAGGAAGAAGCGCTGGGGTTGATCGAAAAGCAATACATTAAAAGCAACGGCGAAGCGGCGGCAGAAATAAAAAAAGCTATCAAAGACAGCTGGCGGCGTTTACTGCAACCGGGTATGGAGAGTGAATTCCGGATGACACTGAAAACAAAAGCGGATGAAGAAGCTATCAATGTGTTCTCAGAGAACCTGCGGCAGTTATTATTGAGTTCTCCACTGGGCAGTAAAAGAATACTGGCCATTGATCCCGGCTATCGCACAGGTTGTAAAGTGGTGTGTCTGGACGAACAGGGCGGCCTTCAAAAAACAGATCTGATTTTTGTTCATGAAACATCGAGGGTGGGAGAGGCAGAGCAAAAGATCCGCGGGCTGGTAGAACATTATCGAATTGAAGCATTCGCAATTGGTGATGGTACGGCAGGCCGGGAAACTGATCAGTTCATTAAAAAATTAAACCTGGGAATTCCGGTATTTCTTGTAAATGAAGACGGTGCCTCTGTATACTCTGCTTCTGAGGCAGCGAGGGAAGAATTTCCTGATCAGGATATTACAGTGAGGGGTTCAATCAGTATTGGCCGGCGATTGATGGATCCCCTGGCAGAACTGGTAAAAATAGATCCGAAGAGTATTGGTGTGGGCCAATATCAGCACGACGTGAATCAATTCCGGCTGAAAGAAAAACTGGATCAGACTGTGGTCAGTTGCGTTAATGCAGTCGGCGTGAACCTGAATACAGCAGGAAAACAATTGCTGAGTTATGTGAGCGGCATCGGAGACACACTGGCTGAAAATATTATTAAACACCGGAATGAAATCGGAAAATTCACTGACCGGAAACAGTTGTTGAAAGTACCCCGCCTGGGGGAGAAAGCATTTGAACAATGCGCCGGTTTTTTAAGAATCCGCCAGGGAAAAAATCCGCTGGATGCGAGTGCTGTGCACCCGGAAGCCTATGCGGTAGTAGAAAAAATTGCACTGGATCTGGGAGTGGATCTTCCTTCCCTGATTGGAAAGGAAGAGCTGATTAATAAAATCGACGCCCGGAAATACATTACAGCCATCAGCGGAGAATTAACGGTAAAAGATATTTTAAATGAATTGCGCAAACCCGGACTGGATCCGAGAACTGAACTGGAGCCGTTTGAGTTTGCAAATATTTATAAGATTGAAGATGTAAAAAGCGGGATGATCGTTCCGGGTATGGTGACGAATATCACAAGGTTTGGGGCTTTTATTGACATTGGTGTGAAACAGGACGGCCTGGTACATGTAAGTGAAATCGCCCATCGATTTATTTCAGATCCAAATGAGGTTTTAAAACTGAATGATAAAGTGCTGGTGAAAGTGACGGAGGTGGACGTACCCCGTAAGCGCATTGCATTATCCATTAAACAGGCAACAGCCAAGCCTGCAGCCCATTCGGGGCTTAAAGCTCAAAGCCAAAAGCCTAAAGCATTTTATGAATCCAAAACCGAAGGCGTAAGGCTTAAGGCTTTTGGCGAAAAGGATAAATCTCCCAAAGATTCGATGGAGGAGGCACTTAGTGCACTGAAAAAAAAATTTAGTAATTAAATCATTTTTAATTGCTTTTGGCTTTACGCCTTTAGCCTTAAGCCTTCTTTTGTTTTCCTGTATTAGAAGTTGTTTCCGGTTTTAGTCTTCCGTTCGCTTTGAGCTGTGTCTGCAACAGCCATTCTATCTGACCGTTGACGCTGCGGAATTCGTCCGCGGCCCATTTTTCCAGGCTCTTGTAGACGTTTTCGTCTATTCGTAATACAAATGCTTTCTTATCCGCCATCCGCCCGATTTTATTGATAGAGTGTTCCGGTATTCAGTACAGGTGTTGCCGCTTTTTCTCCGCAGAGAACCACCATCAGGTTGCTTACCATGGCCGCTTTTTTCTCTTCATCCAACTGTACTATTCCTTTTTTGGATAACATTTCCAAGGCCAGTTCAACCATGCCGACAGCGCCTTCCACGATCTTAAACCGGGCAGCTACAATAGCTGTAGCCTGTTGGCGCTGCAGCATGGCTCCTGCTATTTCAGGGGCATAGGCCAGGTGGCTGATACGGGCTTCCTTGATGATGATCCCGGCAGGTGCCAGGCGTTCATTCAATTCCTTTTCCAACAGTTCATTTACCTGTTCACCACCATCCCTTAACGTGATCTCTGCATGCGCATCTTCCATATGATCATATGGGCATGAAGTTGCCAGATGTCTCACAGCCGCTTCGCTCTGCACCTTTACATACTGGAAATAGTTGATTACCTCAAAAGATGCATTGTAAGTATCGCTTACCTGCCAGACGATCACCGCGGCGATCTCAATGGGGTTTCCCATTTTATCATTTACTTTCAGCGGGCTTCCTTCCAGATTTTCAGAACGCAGGGAAATGCGGACAGACCTGTAAAACGGATTCACCCATAATAGTCCGTTTGCCTTAACGGTACCTGAATATTTTCCGAAGAATGTAAGCACCCGCGCCTCATTGGGGTTCACGATCATCAGGCCCTTTGCAAGAAAAACAAATAGCAGTATACACAATCCGCCGAGCAGACTGTTCTGCGTTGCTTCCTCCTGGTGAGAGCCGCTTATAAAAAGGTATGCTGCCAATGCCAAAGTTCCCAAACATACTATCAGGATGGCAAATCCGGATATGGGCTTATTGATCTTTTCCATGATTTGTTATTGAAATGATATTAAAATGATATCAAAGGTAAAAAATTATCTGACAAAGTCAAATAATTTTAGGCTTAAGGCTTAAGGTTTAAAGCCTAAAGCCTAAAGCCTAATGCCTAAGGCAATTTGGAAATTTGAAAATTGATTCCTAATTAACGGCCAACCGTCAACCATCAACTATCAACCACCAACCCTAATTTTGTATTATGAACATTTCATTAAAAAATAAATGGGCAGTCATCTGCGGGAGTTCGGCAGGCATCGGACTGGCGGCGGCTAAAGAACTGGCGTTAAACGGAGCCAATTGCATCCTGATGGCCAGGAATCCGGAAACATTAAGACAGGCAGTTGGTCAGCTGGCGAAACAGGGAGATCAGTTCCATCAATGGATGGCGGTCGACTTTTCCGAACCGGCACAAGTGGAAGAAAATATCAAAGGGATAATCCGGGAACACAGAATAGAGATTCTCGTCAATAATAGTGGGGGGCCAAAAGCAGGACCGCTGCTGGAAGCCCTTCCGGAAGCATTTGAAGGGGCATTTCGGCAGCACCTGGTAAATAATCATATTCTGGCCAGAACCGTCGTTCCCGGTATGCGGGAAGCCGGGTATGGACGTATTATTAATATTATTTCGACATCCGTAAAAACACCGCTTCCGGGACTGGGTGTTTCCAATACGATCCGTCTGGCGGTAGCTTCCTGGGCAAAAACTCTTGCGAATGAAATCGGACAATACAATATCACTGTCAACAATATCCTTCCCGGATTAACGCAGACGCAAAGACTGGATGACCTTCTAAAGCATACTGCGACAGTAGCCAACCGGGATCAGGAGACAGTCGAAGCGCATATGAAAGACAGCATTCCGATGAAAAGGTTTGGAACTCCGGAGGAAATTGCCAATGTGATCGCTTTTCTGGCGTCTCCAGCCGCTTCTTATGTAAACGGGACGAATATTGCAGTAGATGGTGGAAGGACAACGGCTTTTTAATTCATGTCAGGTTGAGTTGATAAAGCCAGTATTTAAAACCATAATGTTCGTCCAGCATTCGGATTTTTTTGAAACCCAGTTTTTCATAAATGTGCCTTGCTGCATACATGATTTCAGCTGAATGCAGGCTGATGGTTTTTTCTCCTGATTCTTTTGCCTTGTCAATACATTTTTGCGTAAGGACCTGTGCGATTCCCTTTCCGCCGGCATCCGGATGAACACCTACCATGCGGATATAACTCGTTTCCGGCGAATAAATTTTCGTCGGATTGCCGTGGGGAACCAGGAAAGCCATTCCCAGCAGTTGGTCGCTTTCCTCACATACAAAACTGAAACAGGACCGGATCATTACCGGAAAGTTTTGGTCAGAAGTTAACACAGATTGCATTTTCTGCCAGTTTTCCGGAGTCATTTCATTTTTCAAACGGCCGTAAGAAGCCAGCGCCAGTTTCTTCAGTGCTTCAATATCTTCTTCGACAGCGATCCGGTAATGCATGGAAATTTTGCTGAAAGTATTATTATAATTTCCGGGTCAATATTCAAACCTGTTGACATCCGGGTCACGGAGAATTTCCGAAATGAATGCCAGGTGATTTTTTTTAGATCCTCTTACGAACCATTCGCCGGTAATCGTATCACCCGATTTTACTTCCCTTCCCTTTTTAAATTTCAGGTGATGGGCCTTAAAACAGTTTTCAAATCTTTGCATGGTTTCTTCTTTGTAATCACTCACAATCCGATAATTTCTCATCTGATTGATCCGGTCGATCCAGTTTTCCAGTAACCCGAAAATAAAAAGCATGAGCAGGATCATTACGCAGGCGAGAACGGATACCCACTCAAATCCTGCGCCTATACCCATACCCAGGGCGGCTGTCACCCAGATCATAGCAGCTGTCGTGATACCGTTTACTCCAAAGTCTCCCTTGAAAATAACCCCCGCTCCGACAAACCCGATCCCGGTTGCGATATTAGACGCAATCCGGTCGGGATTATTTCCCGCGCCGATGTATTCCGAAAAAATGGTAAAGAGGGAGGAGCCCAGGCAGATCAACGTGAGCGTGCGAAATCCGGCTGACTTACTCCTGTATTCTCTTTCCGCACCAATGGCCCCGCCCACCACGATGGAAAGCAGGAGTTTTTCTATGATGTCGGGCGTCAATTGCATGGAAATAATTTTCCTGAAATAATCTGTGAATGTATAGATTATTCAGAATACAGAATAATCAGGGAGCATGTACATTCGAACCAGTGAGTTCAAAACAATAATTTGACCGGTCTTTCCGGTCTATGTATAAAATAAGTTCCTGCTTCATGATATGTGTTTTAAGAGAAATAATATCCAAGGGGAAAACGGGGCTTTGGAAAGTTTCTGTCCCGAGCCTGGTTTTGGAATTATAAATTACCATGGTTTGCAGGATATTTTCTATATGTGTACCGTGTTCAGGGCCCTCGAAAGCATCATATTGTGTTTGCAGATCGGGCATTTCAATTTCATAATCATTCGATTTAAATTCACAATCATCCAGGCTGACAATTATTTTTTCGCCGGATTCTTTAAGATATTGATGGGACCCAAATGGGCTATTCCTGTTCCTGCCTGAATTTTTCCGATAGTTAAAAATGATCATCCCGAGTCCGGTGGGAATCAGAGCGATGCCTAAGACATGCATTAAAAGGGGGTAGGGTGCGAGGCTGCCATTACTTTGAGTAAAAAAAATAAGGACAATTATTCCAAATACGATAAAAACAACGCCAGTGAGTTTGAACATGCCGTTGATTTGATATACGTAAAATTAGATCCTAATTGGCAATTTTAAGACTTGATGATAAAGTTTGTGAAAGCCTGGACAATCAGGCACAGTTTTGGTAATATCATAGGGACACCAGATTTTAATGACCGCCAATCGGCAGGTATTTGTTTGTATACCCCTTTCGCGGAACCGCAATAAATTATTTATGGAGTAAGACCGGCATTTTCAGGACATATTATTTTCAGCAACCGAGATCCGAATCCTATCACATCAGCCCTTCAGCAAATGAAGGGCTGATTTTTTTGGGTGATTTTCGTGGGTTTTCCTGGCGTATTATTCAGGTAACCCGGGAAGATAATTGCGTCTTAACCGGGCATAGTCAGATTCCGCAGCTGTATTTTGTTTTTCCGCTGATTCCGCCGGATTGTGGGTCAGGGAGTTTAATTTTCTTATGAGTTTTTCCCAAACAGGAATTCCTGCCGGTATTTTTGTTTGATCGAGTTGCGTCAATCTATATTCAATTTCCTTTTCGCGCTCATCCAGCAGAGCGGCTATTCTTTTTTTTCCACTGGGTGAAAGTTCGTAGCAGTACAATCCTTCTCTCAGCGTATAAATTTGAAATACTCTTTCGTTTTTAAGTTCATAAAAGCGTTGCCTGTAGATCCTCCACTTATAGTCAAACATCTTATGAAACCGGTTAACCGGAATCTTACTATTTTGACTAATGGTTATCAGAATTTCAAGTTCCAGTATTTTGATATTTTCCATCTGCACGAATTTTAAAGGAACGATTGAAGGGAGGAGGGTAACAATAAAATACAAACTATTGTGTGGATTTAAAATAGATGTGGATAACGATTACAATTGAATCATATCAGATGGTAACTATAATATATAAGGATTGATACCCAATAAAATATGGATTGAATAAAATCGTAGAAACACTAAGGACATTTCACAATTCCTGGTTTGAATGTGTAAGAATCAAAAAATAAAAAATAAATGAATAATAAAATACCGTTTGTATAACATGCCCTGCGGGACCGCTCTCTCTAAATAATCTTATGGATAGTAATAAATATGACGAGAAGGATGAATCTCAAAAACTGAAAGCCGGACAAATTTACTTCAGCGCATAAAATCTTGAAATTAAAGACAGGATTAGGTTGAAAATGATAAAAAAATCATTGAATTAGTGGAAGATGGGTAAAGAATAATAGCTTCAAATCCTTACATTTGCCTCCCGTTAATCTGATTGTACAGCCCAGATGGCGGAATTGGTAGACGCGTCAGACTCAAAATCTGGTATTGGCAACAATGTGCAGGTTCGATTCCTGTTCTGGGCACCTGGTAAAATACAAAACCTCCTGTTTGGGAGGTTTTGTGTTTTGATAAAGGAGAACAACTCCCTAATGACTTTTTGGTTCGGGAGTGGGTATGCCTTTGGAATTAAGGGATACGCCTTTCAGTAAATTTAATATTCCTGAATATATTTTCCAGCCTGGAACAGTTAAATCCTGTTTGTTGTTTTGAAGCTGAATTAATCTGATTTGAATTTCTTCTGTACGTATGTTTAAAAGCTCCATCATTCTTGAGTTTCCCTTGTTTGTAAGTTCGTATACAGTTAATTCAGGATTTTGAACGGAAACCCTGAACAATCCTGCAGGTTTTAAGTCATCGAATCTTGATACATACAGACTCCACTTGTTTTCAAACAGCTGATTGAATTTTTCAGTAGGGACCTTTTTATTTTGACTTATGGTTATCAAAATATCCAGTTCCCGGGATTTGAAGGTATCCATTTGTAGTCTTTTTATAGGGTACACAAAAAAGGCGCTACTTAAAATACAAAAAATACCGGTAGTTTTCTAATGTCCAGTTAAGTGTTATAATATCCTTAGAATCTGATGGTTATAACCTGTTATTTTGCTGGTTCCAAGCGGAGGTTACTTTCTTTTAGAGGGGTTCAATTTATTCTTATCCATTTCTGACTTTTCCAAATCCCTTAGTCTGAATTTACCCAAAACAGTCGGGAAGAAAAAGGTCTGACTGTCTTTCATTCTTAATACCATATAGTGCTCCATCATATAACTGAAGAATTTTTCTCCTTCCTTATTTCTTCCAATTAATTCATGGAAAAGTTTTTTTATTTCATCTGCCGTCATCCCGCCACGGCCATGCCTATCGTTGGTTACCAATACTCTCAGAATGGCCAATTCATATTCCTCTTTCCTGGTCATTGCGGTGTATTATCTGGTTTTAAAGCATTCAGTACGCTGTAAGCAGGATAGTGAATTGCATTATTTTTTCTTGAAAAGAAGTTTCGTATTCGTAAAATCGGCTGCTGCATCGATAAATAATAACATTTTTGGCCAGTTGGCGGCCGGTTCGAAATTATTGGAATATTCTTTTTTTACATTAATAATAATCTGGTTTCCCTGTATAGCTGCCGCAGATATAAATTTGCCGCATTCATTTTCTATTTTTTTGTTCAGGGCTTCGACACCTTCCGGGCCATAACCATCAGGAATATTCAGGCTTATCTGAAATTCAGTGATCCTTGCGAAGGGCTCATAAATATCAAAAGTTCTTTTCCTGGCGTCCTCTTTGACCTGCATTTGGGTTCCGATTAATTTTCCCACTTCAAAAAGGTAATTGTTGCCTGCTTTTTTTATCCAGTCGCCCATCACGAATTTGGTTGTGTAAACAAAGTCCGGTTCGTGCAATTTCACACCAGTCTGGTTTATTTTATAGGATAACAATTCCTTTGGTTCCAGATCATAGTCTCCTTTTACGTCTTCCATAAAAACATCTTTATAGGTCTCCCGTGATTTGGCAAAAGATGTCCTCCACTGGTCAGCCAGGGTACGGTCCCGTTTGTGCTCGTCAAAATCCTGAATAAAGGTTTGTGATTCTCCCTGATCTTTCCAGGCATCCATATAGTAATCTTCAAACAACAACAACGATTTTTGGAAATCCTCCTTCATAAGGCCTTTACAGGTTATCTGCCGCTCGATGGTAGCTGTTGAACCAGAAGATGAAAGGGCCAGAGAAACCTGGAGTTTTTGTAGTATTTTATTTTTATCCGCTTTGGAGACGGGTATTGTGGCCTTTCCCTGATCAAGATGTTTTGCTTTATCGCGGAATATGTCTTTTGCGTTGTCATAGTCCAGTGTTACTCCTTTTTCACCTTCAGCATACCCGGGCACCAGATCTATCTGGCTGAAAATGCCATCGTCTGAAAGATAATAATCCCTGGATCCTTTTGCATGCACCATGAATACCGGCTGGTCGTAACTCATCAGGTCTTCCAATCTGGGCATATAACGGCTGCTGTAAAAAATTATCTGGTTTTCAACACCGTAATCCGTAAGGCAGAGGCTTAAAAATGCACTGAAGTAATTGATGGACAGATCGGATTCATTTCTCGATTTTCCCGGATAAACCTTTCTATTGGCGATCGTTTCATAATAACCAAAATAACGAAGGGAGTTATAGACCGTACTTATTACAGAATCGGCCGGTGGCTCTTTACCCAGGCGTTTTTTTAATTGTTTGATATTCTCTTTGACAAAATCCTTTTCGCCGGTACCGTAATCTTTCAGATAGGCATAAGCAAGTCCCCTTAAATTGTTTTTCTGTTTTTCATAGATATCATGTTCTGTAGTCCGGTAGGTTATTTCACCGGCCTGGCAGTTACCATAAATACCGCCGCACAAGGATATTTTAAATCTTACCACTTTTACCTGGCGGAGCAGGCTTACCCATTGTATCGATGGGTATTTCGGCAGGTCGCTTACTTTCAGGGTAAATTGATTGTCGCCATCCGCATCCTTGGTTATATGCAGATCGGGGGCACCATTAATGCATTTGTATTCTATTGCGTAAATTTTGTCGATATTTCCCTGGAGGGAAAATCTGAGTATCGGGTAATCTCCGCCGATCAGGAATTGCATGGGATCAATGGCAGACATTTCCCTTTTTTCCAATGAGACGATATAGTAATCCAGAATATCACCAACCTGGAGATCGGAGATAGCCAGTTTTTCATCTTTTTGATTTTTTTCATCCTTCAATAATACCGCTTCACTTAACATTACTTCTTTAACGCTGCCGTCTTTTTTTGTAACCCTGGCTCCTATATAGGTATTCAGCTCATCGGTTTGCTTTCCGAAAAGCATGCCGAACGTACTTTTGCTAATCTTATTATAACTGATTTCGCTGAAATCCTCCAGCGCGGATTTGTCCTGGATCAGCACCTTTTGCCTGAGCAGGTATCTGAAAATAATTTCTTTATTCCCGATCCGTGCACTGAATCTAAAGTGTTTTTTAACCTTTGCATCGAGACTATACCTTTTTGCGATGATAACAGCCGATTCATTTTTGTACTGATCGGGTATCGTTACGTTTTCAAAATCAGGATCTTTACTGCCCCAGATCTCATTTTTTATCTCGGCGGCTGATTTGTCGTATTCCGTGTTTTGGGCGCAGGCAAGGCAGGAAATGAATATTGTAATGAATACTAATGAAATGGATTTTTTCATCATCTCAG
>Ga0163162_10007835_pt1 | contig 10410 bp, 16 predicted proteins | sample S55metaG_FD_115310 | JGI IMG/M metagenome (GOLD analysis project Ga0163162, IMG submission 115310) | Switchgrass rhizosphere microbial communities from Kellogg Biological Station, Michigan, USA - S5-5 metaG | ecosystem: Host-associated > Plants > Roots > Rhizosphere > Soil | place: USA...
ATCCGTAGGTGAATGTCCGGGTCGCGCGGCGGCGTCCGAGCAGGAAGGCGATCCACAGCGGCACGGCGGTCAGGGCATCGGAAAAATTGTGGACCGTGTCAGCCAGCAGCGCCACGGAGCCGCTGATGAGGACGATGACCAGCTGGAACAGTGACGTGGCTCCGAGCCCGAGCAGCGACACTTTCACGGCGCGGATGCCCTGGGCGCTTGTCTCCATTGCTGAGTCGATCGAGTCGGCCGCGTCGTGGGAGTGGGGCACGAAGAGCCCTTGCAGCCACCCCTTGAACCCGGTCGCGTGAACGTGCCCGTGCGGTCCGTGCCCGTGCGAGCCGTGGTGATGGTCGTCGTCGTGAGCCTCAAGGCCGCCTTGTCTGCGCCATGTCCAGAGTGACTGTGCGGGTGCGGGTGGATATCGTGGTCCGGATGCGTGGGCCGGTTCATGCTCCGGCCTCCGTCTTGAGGCTGTGCGAAGACGTGGTGTGATGCGGAGCCGTGCCGAGGGTGTGTTCGGCCTGGTGAATGGCGTCCGCCACGAGCTGCCAGGCGTGCCCGTCCTGCAGGCGGTAGTAGACCTTGGTGCCTTCCTGGCGGGTGGAGACCATGCGTGCCAGCCGCATCTTGGCCAGATGCTGGGAAACCGCAGCCGCAGATTTCCCGGCCTTTTCGGCAAGCACGTTGACGGGAAGTTCGCCGTGGCGCAGGGCCAGGATCAGCCTGACCCTGGTGGCATCGGCCAGCATGGCAAAAACCTCCACCGCCAGCTCAACGTACTGGCTGTCCGCGGTGAGGGTGCAAGCATCGCTATCTGCATTCATACGCAGATACTTACATATAACTGCGCCGCTGACAAGAATGCTGTCAGTCGCCGTCCCGTTCACGCCGAAGACTCAGCTGCTTGGCGTGGAAGTCGAAATGGCGGGTGGGGTAGGCGTACACATCGTTGAGTGTCATCAGCGGTGTGAAGAAGGGGTCCCACCTGACAGGGAACGGCATCGACCTGGCGAGCGATCGGGTGCTCTCGCGGCCGAGCCGGCGGGAGAGTGCACCGGTGGTTTTGTCCAGCTTCCGGCTCATTCTGCGTCTGTTGTAGACAACGGCGGCGGCCCGGGAACCCCAGTAATTCACCGCATCGAAGGGACGGGTGCCTGCATTGAGGACGGCAGCAAGTGCTCTGCCAACCGGGCGGGGGAGCAGGCTGACAACGCGGACGAGCGGCAGCAGGGCGCGGACCACCATGTAGCCGAAGACCATGTGGAAGAGCAGTTCCTCGTTGGTCCAGCGCGTTCCGTTGCTTTTGCGGTGGAGTTCTGCGGGGGTTGTGCCCTGCAGCAAGCCGTCGAGGTCGCGGCGGGCGCGACTGTACCCGGCCAGGATCTCGTCTTTCGTCGGGTCCACGATGTGCGCTCCGGCGTCGCGGGTACGGTCAGTTTCCAGTGAGCTCCGCGTACAGTTTTTGGACTCGGGACTTAATGTCGTCCCGGACCAGGCTCATGCGTTCCATGCCTTCGATGCCGCGTTCGGAGGGCTCGTCCGTGTCCCACACCACGAGCCGCCTGCCCTCGCGGGGCTCGATCTTAGCTTCGGTGCCCAGGACGATGACGACGTCGGCCGCGTCCAGTAGTTCGTCGGTGACGGGTTTGGGGTGTTCGCCGGTGATGTCGATGCCGAGCTCGCCGAGGGACTCCACGGCCTGGGGGTTCAGCGATTCGGCGGGCTTGGTCCCGCAGGAGTGCACCGTGACGGTTCCGTTGGCGAGCTGGTTCATGAGTCCGGCGGCGAGCTGGGATTTTCCGCCGTTCTTGCTGCAGACGAACAGGACGCTGGGTGTTTTCGTGGTCTCGGTCATGCCTTCGATTCTTCCTTACCGGAGCCGGGGCTGCTGAGCACTGATGCAGCCGGTTGGCTTTCGCCGGAGCGGCCGTGGGACAGCCCCGTGGGGAAACCGATGAGCAGGGGCTCCGGAGCCGCGCAACATGAGGACTCGGACGCGACGGCGGCTGCGGCCGGAACGTCGCAGCTGGTCCCGGCGTCGGAGGAGCAGACCCCGGTTTCGGGGAGTTCGAGCTGGACGGTGTCGGCGGCTTCGCGGTCACCGGCCAGGGCCGCGGCGACGGAGCGGACCTGCTCGTAGCCGGTGGCCAGCAGGAAGGTCGGCGCCCTGCCGTAGGACTTCATGCCGACGATGTAGAAGTCCTTGTCCGGGTGGGCCAGCACTGCCGCGCCATGCGGGGGGACTGTGCCGCAGGAGTGGAATTCCGGGTCGATCAGCGGGCCGAGTTCGGTAGGGGCTTCGACGGCCGGGTCCAGGTTCAGCCGGAGTTCGCGCAGGATGTCCAGATCCGGGCGGAAGCCGGTGCAGGGAACGACGACGTCGGCCTCGAGGGTCCGGCCGTCCACGGCTTCTACGGTGACGTGCGAGGCGAGGAATTTCAGCGAGCCGATGCCGAAGCCGGTGTGCAGTTCGATGGTTCCGGCCTCGACGAGGCGGCGCAGGCGGGCGCCGAGCTGGCCGCGGGCGGGCAGCCCGTCGGCGTCGCCGCCGCCGTAGACCTTCTCGGCGGACACGCCGCGGATGGCCCAGAGGATCCGGGTGTCCGGTTCGTCCTTGGCCAGGTCGGCGAGGCTGAGGAGGGTGTTGGCGGCGGAGTGGCCGGCGCCGACGACGAGGACGCGGCGGCCGGCGAACGCGGCCCGATCACGGCCGGTGACATCCGGGAGTGGGGAGGAAATCCTGGCGGCGGCGGTGTCTTCGCCGATGGCGGGAAGCCCGGAGGTGCCCAGCGGGTTGCGGGTGGACCAAGTGCCGGAGGCGTCAATGACCCCGGCCACGGTGTGGTCGCGGGTTTCTCCACCGGCGTGTTCGACCCGGACAACGAACGGTGTGGTGTCCCGGTTGCGGGTGTGGGTCTTGTCCATGCCCTGGCGGGTGACCGCGAGGACGCGGGCGCCGGTCCGCAAGCGTGAGGCGATCTCCGGAAGGGCAGCCAGCGGTGTCAGGTACTGGTCGATGACCTCCCCGCCGTAGGGCAGGGCCGTGGGCCGGGGAGATTCCCAGCCGGAGGCTTCGAGCAAACGGAGGGCGGCGGCATCGATGTTGTACCGCCATGGGGAGAACAACCGGATGTGGCGCCACTGCTCGATGGCGGCACCCGCGGTGGGGCCGGCTTCGAAGATCAGCGGTTCCAGACCGTGTTCAAGCAGGTGGGCCGCAGCCGCCAGGCCCACGGGACCTGCACCGATCACTCCAACGGGAAGGTTGTTCGCCGAATCCATGGTGTCCTCTGTCTCATTAGTCAAGGCGTTCGCACGGGTCCGCCGGTCCCGAAGGGGGATCGGCGGATAGGGAATGTCAGCAGCAGTCCTGATCCCCATCGCAGCATCCGTCGCCGCAGCATCCGGTGTTCATATAACTCACCTCCTCTCAGCCCACTACTAGGCGTGCGCGCGTTACTCGGCGGCCGGGGTGAGGGACGCGATCAGGGCCACGATCCGGGCCTTAATCTCGTCGCGGATTGGGCGGACGGACTCGATTCCCTGGCCAGCCGGGTCTTCGAGTTCCCAGTCCTCGAAGCGCTTGCCCGGGAAGATCGGGCACGTGTCGCCGCAGCCCATGGTGATGACGACGTCGGATTCCTTCACGGCCTCCGTGGTGAGGACCTTGGGGATCTCGGCGGACATGTCGATGCCAAGCTCGGCCATGGCCTCGATGGCGGCCGGGTTGACCCTGTCTGCGGGCTGGGAACCGGCGGAGCGGACCTCTATCCGTCCCTCGCCGAAGGTGGTGAGAAAGGCGGCTGCCATCTGGGAGCGGCCGGCGTTGTGGACGCAGACGAACAATACGGACGGCTTCTTAGCGGGTTCGGCGCTCACGGGGCTTCTCCTCGAATCAATTAGGTGCGGATCGGTTTGATGAGGTCGACGTCGCCGCGCCACATTTTGCCTAGACATTGATGTCTGTCGATGCATGAAGTATTGAATAATAGATCGATGCTTGTCAATATTCGCGGGTTTCGGTTTTTAAGCCGCGAGTACGCGGGGTGCGAGGTCACTGATCCGGTGGGCGATGTCGTCGAAGGCTTTCTCGAAGGCGTCTTCGGTGTCTAGGCGCAGCGGATCCGGCACCGACCAGTGCACGCCGCCTAATCCGGGAAGCTCCTCATGGGCGTTGTCGCAGACGGTCACCACGAAGTCCCCCGTCGCCGCCACTTGATCAAGCCGGCGCGGAGGTAGGTCTGCGAGGTCCACGCCGTGACGGCGGGCGACCTCAATGGTGCCCGCGGCGATCCGGTCCGCGGGGTGCGTGCCAGCCGACGTCGAGGGGATTTCGCTGACCTGCTGCCAGAGTGCGGCGGCCAGCTGGGACCGTGCACTGTTCCGCGTGCAGACGAACAGGACCCGCCGGGCCCCGTGCTCGGCCCCCGGGACCAGACCCTCGAGGGCACCGGCGGCAAGCCGGATATAGCTGCGCCGACGGTCGGCCTCGGAGCGGCGACGGGTTGCCAGCCCGGCCAATTCCAGCGCCCGCAGATGGTGGGAGAGCAGATTCGAGGGCATTCCCAGCTTTGCCTGCAGCTCCGTCGGGGAGAAGTCGCCCAGGGTCAGCAAGTCGACGATGCGCAGCCGCGCAGGATCGGCGAGGGCTGCGTGCTTGGCTACCCGCGCCCGGAAATCGTCGGCTGCCTCAATATTCATTGGCTCAATTTTGACTGAGGTAATTCCTTTCGGTCAAGCTGTTCCCATGACTTCCAACCAGGCGCCGCTGTGGCGTCGTGCCGTCGCCGAACTGCTCGGCACCAGCCTGCTCGTGACAATCGTCGTCGGCTCCGGAATCGCCGCACAGCAGCTTTCCCCCAATGACGTCGGCCTGCAGCTGCTCCAGAACAGCACCGCCACGGTGCTGGGCTTGACGGTGCTGATCCTGGTGCTCGGGCCCGTGAGCGGCGCGCATTTCAACCCCGTCGTGTCCCTCGCCGACTGGGTCCTGGGCCGACGCGGCGGTACCGGCTTGACCCTGCCGGCGCTTTGCGCGTACATCGGCGCCCAGACCGTGGGGGCGGTCAGCGGCAGCGTGGTCGCGAACGCCATGTTTGAGGTGGGCACCGCCATTTCCGTCAAGGACCGCACAACGCCGGGACATCTGTTGGGTGAGATTGTCGCGACGGCGGGGCTCGTCCTGCTGATTTTCGCCCTAGCCGCCACCAACCGGGGTGTTCTTGCCGCACCGGCGGTGGGTGCGTACATCGGAGCTGCTTACTGGTTCACGTCCTCGACGTCGTTCGCGAACCCGGCCGTGACGGTGGGCCGCATCTTCAGTGACACCTTCGCCGGCATCGCACCGGCCTCCGTTCCGGGATTCGTCGTGGCGCAACTGGTCGGCGCGGCAGTAGGCCTTGGTCTCCTTCTCATCCTGTTCCCCTCCGCGGCCCGCACCGCCGACGACGTCGTCCTGGCATACGGAACCGAAACCGTCCGCCCCTAGCCCATACATTGATGATTATCAATATCAGGGCATAATGGGTACATGATCTCGCTGCCTATCCTCGAATCAGTCACGGATGAAGTCTGCTGCGTTCCGGCAGGGCCCCCCGCACTGAGCGCCGAGGACGCCCGGCAGAGGGCGCTGGTTTTCAAGGCGCTGGCCGATCCGAACCGGCTCCGGCTGCTCTCCATCGTCAAGGCAGGCGATTCCGGCGAGGCATGCGTCTGCGATCTCACCGAACCCCTGGACCTGGGCCAGCCGACGGTCTCCCACCACCTGAAGATCCTGGTCGAGGCCGGGCTCCTGCACCGCGAAAAGCGCGGCACCTGGGCCTATTACTCCCTGGTGCCCGGGGCACTTGAGCAGGCGGCCGGACTCCTGGCAACCCTGTGACCGCGCCAGAAGAGTCTGGGGTCAAGATCCGCTCCATGCGCGAGGACGACTGGCCGGCCGTCCAGATGATTTACCGCGAAGGAATCGCCACCGGCCACGCCACCTTTGAAGAAGACGTGCCGGACTGGGAACGCTTCACCAGTTCCCGGCTCCCCGGCCATCGCCTTGTTGCCGAGACGCACGGGGGCGCGATCCTGGGCTGGGCGGCTGTCTCCGCCGTGTCCGCGCGGCCCGCATATGCCGGCGTGGTGGAACACTCCGTCTACGTCGCCGCAGAAGCCCGTGGCAGAGGAGTGGGAGCCGCACTGCTTCAGGCCCTGGCGGCGTCGACCGAGCAATGCGGGATCTGGACAATCCAGGCCAGTGTCTTCCCCGAGAACGAAGCAAGCCTGAAGCTCCACCTCGCAAGCGGATTCGTCGTCGTCGGCCGGCGGACCCGCATCGCCCGCATGGGCTACGGCCCCGGTGCCGGGCAATGGCGGGACACGGTGCTGATCGAGCGGCGCTCCCCGGTCATTTAGGACTCCGTCCCGCCAAACCGCTGGAAGGATGCGCTTTGCTGGGCAAGCCGGCGCATGGCGAGAAGTACCGGTTCCATCAGGAGCGTTCCGAGGATCACGTGCTGCATCGCGGCCTCGGCCGAATCCGTGGGAACGCTTTCGACGTCGGCCTCCGCGATGTCCTGCATTGCCGCGGCATAGCGGTCCAAGAGCGCCGCCGGCGCGTCGAATCCCGCCTCCGAGAGTCCGCGCAGGGCCGTTGCCAGGGCCGCCTGGGTATCGCGGTCGCAAGTCTCCGCGCCCCAGCCCCAACGGTCCAGGAGCGTCTGCGCCGGGGAGAGGTCGACGTCGTCCGGTGCGGTCCGGGTGACCGCGTGGTGCGCGATTCCGAGCAGGTCGTGGCCGGACTCCGGCGGGTTCTCCAGGCCACGGAGTACGTCGCGGGTGGCGCTGACGCTGAGCCCCGCGGTGCCGATGAGTGCCCGGATCAGCTTCAGCCGCCGCACATGGGAGTCGTCGTAGCGAGCCTGGGTCGCGGAGGTCAGCACGCCGTCGTGAAGCAAATTCTCCCGGAGGTAGTACTTGATGGTGGCCACCGGAACCCCCGTGGCCGCGGCCAGCTGTGAGATGCGCAAAGTTTCTCCTTGACTTAGATAGTGGCACTCGCCAATATTGGAGAGTATTGGTATCTAGTTAGGGGAAAGTATGGCACGCATCAATGCTGGACGTTTCACTCACCGCCATTCCGGTGAGTTGGTGGTCTTCCTCATCGGCATGCGCATCAACAGTCCCTGGCGGCCGGATCTGTGGCTGCCGGCCTTCCTGGCGATGCCGCGGATGCTGACCGAACTCTTCCGGGAGCCGGGTTCCGGCCTTCTTGGTTGCCGGTTCGCCCTCGGCGCCGGCGGGCCGGTGATCGTGCAGTACTGGGAGTCGGTGGAGAAGCTGTATGCCTACGCGAGTGCGCCCGAATCCGAGCACAGGCCGGCCTGGACCGCCTTCAACCGCCAGGCCAGAAAGGCCCCCAAAGCCGTCGGCATCTGGCACGAGACATTCCAGGTGAGTCGGGCCGAGAGCATGTACGTTTCGATGCCTACCGAAGGGCTTGCGCAAGCCACGGAGCTAGTGCCTGTCGGGCCCGGAAGCCATCACGCGAAGGATCGGCTGTCCAAGCCCCGCTGATGCCGCGCCGGCCTTCCTAGCCTAGGAGCAAGTTTTTCTGCCGCGGCTTGACGATCGAGGTCTGTCCGCAGTTGGAGCAGGTGATGTTGAAGGCTTTGGATGTGGTGAAGACGGGAATGAAGAACAGAGTGAATTTGGTGGCGCGTTCTTGCAGTCCATGCTGCACGAATTGATGGCAGTACTGGCACGTTGCCATCCGTTCGGGAAGGCTGCGCAGCACCGTCTTGAGGCCGAGGAGGAGAAACATGGCGGATCCTTTCAAGGGAACCCCGGATCAGGGTTTGGCCGCGGCTCCCGGTGGCGGGAGGTGGGCTGCCAGGCCCGCAAGCAGGATGGTGATTCCTTCATCCAGCTCGGCCATCCCGTCGTAGTCGGCGAGGACGGGGGCGAGGGCGCGGAGGCGGGGGAAATCCTTCGGCGGCAAACGGTGCAGGCCCAGGCGGAGAAGGGCCTCGTTTTCGTCGGGGTCGACGACGAATTCCTGCAGTTCGTTGAGGATGTGCCCGTAGAGGTATCCGTAATAGGCGCGGTAGACGTGCAGGGCGTCAACAGGTGCGAACCCGGCGTCGATCAGCAGGGACAGGATCTGCTCCAGCGGCCGCAGTGTCCCCAGCGGCCGAAGGCCCAGCGGTGTTGACAGGGGCCGGGTCACGAGGAGGGGAACGACATTGGGGTGCCGGAGCGCCAGGAGCCGCAGGTCGTGTGCAATTCGCCGGAGCTGCGCCTGCCAGTCGGGGTCATCCGGAATGATGGCCAGTTCATTTAGGACGAGTTCTGAGACTCCGTCCAGCAGCGCCGCGCGGTTTTCGGCGTAGCGGTACAGGCTCATGGGATCCCGCCCAAGTTCCTGCCCGAGCCTGCGCATGGTGAGGGCGTCCAGTCCTTCGGCATCCACCAATGCCAGCGCCGCCGACAGAACAACCTCCCGGCTGAGCCGCGCCTTCTTGCCGGGAGCCGCTGGGGGTGCCGGATACTCTTCGGGCGACATGTGTTCCGTTCGGGTTGGTTCGGACTAGTCACGTTTCACGGCAATTAGCTGGTTGCTTAATGTGTAGTCTACGCCTACAGTCTACATTGTAGAGAAGTTGTTTTGACTGGATCTTCAGCACGTGGACTTCCAGCTCAACAGCGCTTTATCCCCGGATCTGCGGTGACGCAGCAGCCCGGGGTCACGCTTCAGCGCCCCGTGCACGGCCTGGAGGCTTAGCCGCTGTAGCCACATGGCGGCACAAAATGCACCGCGAGGAAACGAGCCACTCATGGCACCTTCTCAATATGACCAATTCCTGCAGGAAGCCACTACCCAAGACCCTGCATCCGACCACGCCCTGGGCAGGGACTGCCTCTACGGCCTCTACACCAGCTGGTGCTTCCTTAGCCAGGCCACACCCCGACCCGAAGATGCCTTCTGGGCGGCCATGAAAGAGAAGCAGATCCACCCCAAGCGCAACGGCCTCCGCATGAAAGGACCTGCCGCTGCGGACTACATCCTGGCCAGCTACCCGGGCCTGATCTGACCGGGATGACAATGACGTCAAGCACGTACCTGCCCCGGGACGCCCACCAGCCCCGAGGCCGCCGGCCATGGTGCGCGGCATGCGACACCGACCGGCACCTCCTCCTGGACTCCGTCACCACGATGAATCGGCAGCGGGAAACCCTCGCTGCCGCCATCAGCTGCACGAATTGCGGAAGCTCCCACGTGGTGGCTACCACTGCGGCATTTCTCGCAGCCATCCCGGGGCAGCAGGGGCCCAGCGGCGGCGGCGCCGTGCACCGGGGCGACGCCTACAGCCACTGCCAGGAGCCGATGTCCGCCGTGGACCCCGAGCGGCGCAGCGCGCACCGGCCGGTCTCCACTCACGCCGGAACCCCGGATTTGCTGGGCGACTATTTCCGGACGCGTGTTCTGCGGTGCCGGTGCGGGTTCCAAATGGAAATACCACGCCCGTGACCCGCAGCATCTTCCCGGGTCTGAATCCAACCAAATATTAGGGGCACACCGTGACCAACCACAGCACACCCATCACCGGACACTCCGCGGCCCACAATCAGCAACCCGGGCTTATCGACATGGACCTGTCCCCGCAGGGACTTGCGGACGCCCCGGCAAGCGAAATCGATGCCGACAGCCTCGTCTACACCGGCAACAGCTGAACGTTCAGCCGTTGCTCTAGGCGGCGGGGATTCGGACGGCCGTGCCGCTGACCACTATTCCGCCGGCAGCGGGAATGTCTACGGTGAGTAAGCCCGGCCGGCCGACATGCCGTCCCTGGTGGATCAAGACCCTCGCCGGGGGCTCGACCAGGCCCAGGAGGCGTAGGTAGGCGCCCACCGCCGCCGCGGCGGCCCCAGTTGCGGGGTCCTCCGTGATCGCTCCCACGGGGAACAGATTCCGGGCTTCGAATTCGCCATCTGCCACCCGGTGCAGGACGGCTACCGTTGCGGCCCAGCCCTGAGCATCCATGAGCTTGCGCACTGCCTCCGGATCAAAGCCAAAGGAGTCGAAAAGGGTGCGGTCGGAGAGGACCAGCACCGGATGCCAGTTCCCCGAATACGCGATCCGCGGTGGGTAGGCGGGATCCAGATCGGCCGGCCCGACGCCGAGCAGGCCGAGCAGGTCAGCCAGGACGCCGTCGTCGAATATGGCCACCTGTGGCTCCACGGCGGTAAACGATGCGGTGATGTTGACGCCGTCGCCTGCTGTTTCGATGACGACGGGTCCGACGGGGGTGTCGAAGGTGAAGGATCCCGCCCCGTCGCGTGCGCTCAGCGCAACGGCCAGCGCAATCGTTGCGTGGCCACAAAACGGGACCTCGGCGATCGGCGAGAAGTACCGAACCCGGCTCCGGCGCG
>Ga0163162_10007836_pt1 | contig 10408 bp, 8 predicted proteins | sample S55metaG_FD_115310 | JGI IMG/M metagenome (GOLD analysis project Ga0163162, IMG submission 115310) | Switchgrass rhizosphere microbial communities from Kellogg Biological Station, Michigan, USA - S5-5 metaG | ecosystem: Host-associated > Plants > Roots > Rhizosphere > Soil | place: USA: Michigan...
AGGGCGTCGACCTGCTCGATCCCGCAGGTACGCCGATCTTCGCCGCGGCGGCCGGTGTCGTCCGCACCTCTGCCGACAGCGTCGGCGGGTACGGCGTCTGCATCTACATCGACTCGATCATCAACGGCCAGCGCATCACGACGGTCTACGGCCACATGATCTACGGCAGCCGCCTGGTCCAGGTCGGCCAGACGGTCTCCGCGGGCCAGCAGATCGGCGCGGTCGGCAGCACCGGTCGCTCGACCGCCAACCACCTGCACTTCGAGGTCCACCTCAACGGCGTCACGATCGACCCGCTCGCGTGGATCGAGGCGAACGCGGGCCCCGTTCCGTAAGCCGGACGCGTCGGATCGACGGCTCCGTTCTTCGACACGCCACCTGATGTTTCCCCGGACCACGGGCCTCGTCAGGTGGCGTGTGCGTTAGCCTGATCCCGGAACGCTTGAGAGAGCGAGGGAGAGCCGATGGCCAGCACACCACGCATCCGCACCATGGATGCGCTCGGATTGCTCGTCCTCCGGCATTGCACGAGCGGAGGCCGCGGCATGTCCGCGGCGCCGAGGCGCTGTCTGTAGACAGCGCCTTTTTTCATGCCCTCACGCGCTCGACAGCGCTTCCACATCGAATACCGCGAAGCCGTCCCGGCCATTCGAGAGGAACAGAGGAATGCGCACACTGGTGCTCAATGCGGGCTACGAGCCGCTCGCGATCGTGTCCTTCAAGCGAGCCCTCGTGCTCGTCATGAACGACAAGGCGACGATCGTCGAGCGCATGGAGGAGGACCCCGTCTGGGGCACCCAACGCTCCTTTGACAGACCCGTCGTCATCCTGCTCACCCGCTATGTGCGGCTGCCCGGCGGTCGCCGCGTGCCGGTCACGCGACGCGGAGTCCTGCGCCGCGATGGCCACCGCTGCGCATACTGCGGCAAGGCCGCGGCGACGATCGACCACGTGCTGCCGCGCTCGCGCGGCGGCGCCGACTCATGGGAGAACCTCGTCGCCTGCTGCCTGCGCTGCAACAACGTGAAGGGCGACAAGACGCCTCAGGAGATGGGGTGGGAGCTGCGGCTCATGCCGCGGCCGCCGCAGGGGGCGCACTGGACCGTGCGCGGCACCGAGCGCACCGATCCGCGCTGGGAGCCGTACCTCGCCTTGGCGGCGTAGCCGATCCGAACAGCCGGCGTAGCTGAGCTCAGCAGCCGGCGGCCCGGGCGTGTCAGCTCAGCGCGTGAGCGACCAGGCGCTCGAGTGTGTCCATGCCGTCACGCGACAGGATCGACTCGAGGTGTCCCTGCACGGAGGCGAAGCCCTTGCCGCGCAACGCATACACATCCCCGGCCGCATCCGCCGAGACCTCCGCGTCGCCGACACGGGTCGTGCCCGGCGCGACTCGCGCCGTGAACGTGTTGTAGAACCCGATGGATGCGGGCGTGCCGAACACCTCGACGGTCTTCTGGAGGCCCTGGTGCGGCGCATCGAGGGGAGCGAGCTCGATACCGAGCCGATCTGCCAGGATCTGATGGCTGAGGCACACGGCGAGCAGCGGCGCGTTCGCTTCACGTCGGTGCGCGACGACCTCCTGCATGCGACGGATGCGAGCGCTCGTGATGTCGCGCGGATCGCCAGGGCCTGGACCGCATACGACGAGATCCGCCGCATCAAGCTGCTCGGTGGTGACCTCGGCCCACGGCGCGATCTCGACCTGCAGCCCGAGGTGGCGCAGCTGGTGGGCCAGCATCGTCGTGAACCGGTCCTCGGCATCCACGACGAGGGCGGTGCGACCTGCGAACGGTCCGGAGCCGTCCACGTCCTGAGGGTTCAGCCAGAATGCCGCGAGACGGGCGTTGCGGGACGCGAGCAGGCGGGCGATGTCAGGATCATCGCCGAGCGGCGCAGTTCGCGGAGCGGGCGCATCCTCGTCGATCGCGGCTGTGCGCGCCTCGCTCACGATGTCGCGCGGCACCGCGCCGATCGCTCCGAGCACCCCGGCGGCCTTGCCGTGGGTCTCGCCCACCTCGCCGTACGGGTCGGAGTGACGGACGAGCGTGGCGCCGACGGGCACGCGCAGACCCCCGTCGACGAGGTACGCCGTGCGGATGAGGATCGGCGCATCCAGATCGTGCATCGCCTCGTCCGCCGCGAGCGCTTCGCGCGGGGTGAACAGCGCAGCGACGCCCGAGTAGTAGCCGCGGGGCGTCGCCTCGTGACGGGCGATCACAGTGCACGCGTTCTGCATCGGGGAGCCGGTGACCGTCGGGGCGAACATCGTCTCGCGGAGGATGTCGCGCGGGTCGAGTCTGCTGCGCCCGCGCAGCATGTACTCGGTGTGGGTCAGGCGCGACATCTCCTTGAGGTGCGGACCGGTGATGCGGCCGCCGTCCGAGCAGACCGCGCTCTTCTTCTTGAGCGCCTCGTCGACCACCGTGAAGAGCTCCTCGGTCTCCTTGGTCGATTCGAGGAACTCGGTCAGCGTCTCGGCGGTCGCGCCGCCTGCAGGATGTCGGAACGTGCCCGAGATGGGGTTCATCGTGACGACGCCGTCGCGCGCGCTCACGTGCGCCTCGGGGCTGGCGCCCACGGCGACGTGACCCGGTGTGACGACGGCGAACGTCCAGTACGCGCCCCGCTCATGCGTGAGCAGCGCGCGGAACCAGGTCAGCGCGGCCAGCCGAGGATCCGCGTCGACCTCCGCGGTGAAGTCGCGGCGGATGACGAAGTTCGCGCCCTCGCCATGGCCGATCTCGTCCGCGATGACCCGACGGACGATCTCGGCGTACTCCTCGTCCGCGATGTCGAAGCCGGCATCCGCGAGCGGAATGCGCTCCGTCGGCAGCTGCGCGAGTGCCTCTTCGAGCGGGATCCGCACGCGCTCGGAGACCACGAGGCACCGCAGCGGTGCGCCGTCGTCGTGGCAGACGAACCCGCGCTCGCGCACCTGCCGGTACGGAACCAGGGCGAGCACCTCCCGCGCCGCGCCGGATGCATCGACGAGCGGGATGTCGGCCAGCAGCTCGACGTCCACGACCTCGCCGGTCAGCAGTTCGACGGAGTCCGGATCGCGGGCGAGCAGGGCGAAGGGCGCGTCGCTCTCGACGAGGTGCTGCAGATTCATCGGTTCTTCCGTCAGTGCTCGGATGCGGGGAGCGGCCGCCGAAACGACAAGACCGCCCGAGGGCGGTCTGTGTCAGGGAACGCGAACACACCGCCTAGAAGGCGGGCCACCAGGAACGGTTCGCGGTCATGCCGTCACGATATCAGACGGCGGATGCCGCCCCCGGGCGTATGTCGCCACGTCGACGGCTGCGGCATCCGGGGTCGCCCAGCATCCACATCCGTCAGGCCGTTGTCGGTGCCCGCGTCGTAGGCTGGACTCCGTGCCAGCAGTGAATCTCGGGATGCCCCGTGTGCCGGAAGTCCTCGCTCCGCGACGCAAGAGCCGTCAGATCAAGGTCGGGAAGGTGCTCGTAGGAGGGGATGCGCCCATCAGCGTCCAGTCGATGACGACGACGCCGACGACCAACATCAACGCGACGCTCCAGCAGATCGCCGAGCTCACCGCATCCGGATGCGAGATCGTGCGCGTGGCGGTCCCCTCCCAGGACGACGCGGACGTGCTGCACATCATCGCCGCGAAGAGCCAGATCCCCGTCATCGCCGATATCCACTTCCAGCCCAAGTACGTCTTCCAGGCGATCGATGCGGGCTGCGCGGCAGTGCGCGTCAACCCGGGCAATATCCGCCAGTTCGACGACAAGGTCGGAGAGATCGCGGCGGCGGCGAAGGCGGCCGGCGTGTCGTTGCGCATCGGTGTCAACGCGGGATCGCTCGACCGGCGTCTGCTCGAGAAGTACGGCAAGGCGACCCCTGAGGCGCTCTGCGAGAGCGCCGTCTGGGAGGCTTCGCTCTTCGAGGAGCACGACTTCCACGACTTCAAGATCTCCGTCAAGCACAACGACCCGATCGTCATGGTGAAGGCCTATCGCCTGCTCGCCGAGCGGGGGGACTGGCCGCTCCACCTCGGCGTCACCGAAGCCGGGCCGGCCTTCCAGGGCACGATCAAGAGCGCGACCGCGTTCGGCATCCTCCTCGCGGAGGGCATCGGCGACACGATCCGTGTCTCGCTCTCCGCGCCGCCCGCCGAGGAGGTCAAGGTCGGGCACCAGATCCTGCAGTCGCTGAACCTGCGGGAGCGCAAGCTCGAGATCGTCTCGTGCCCCTCATGCGGGCGCGCGCAGGTGGACGTCTACTCGCTCGCCGATGCGGTGACGGAGGGCCTGAAGGACATGACCGTCCCGCTGCGCGTGGCCGTGATGGGGTGCGTCGTGAACGGGCCGGGGGAGGCGCGCGAGGCCGACCTCGGCGTCGCCTCGGGCAACGGCAAAGGCCAGATCTTCGTCAAGGGGCACGTCATCAAGACCGTGCCGGAGGCCGATATCGTGGCGACCCTCATCGAGGAGGCGAACCGCATCGCCGACGAGATGGGACCGGATGCCGCGACCGGCACCGCGCAGGTCGTGACCGCCTGATGACCCCCACCGTCGTCACCTTCCCATCGGGAGCGCTCGCGGGGAAGGGTCGTGTCGCGCGCATGGACGGCGACATCGTCGTGCTGGATGCGACACCGTTCCACCCGGTGGACCACACCTGGCCGGATCAGCCGGGAGATGCCGGCCTCCTGCGTCGCGGTGACGAGTCGGTACGCGTCTCCGAGGCCGTGATGGCCGCGGTCTCCGATGAGGGAGAGTTCGCCGTCGGCGCCGACATCCCCGTCAAGCGCGGCGGCGAGGGCTGGACGTGGCTCGTCGGCCACCGGCTTTCGGATTCTGCTCCGGCATGGCTCGTCGACGGCGCCGAGGTCGAGGCACAGGTGGACGAGGCCGGCCGTGCCGGCCTCAGCCGCGGCCACACGGCGTGCCACCTGGCATCCCTGGCCCTGGATGCAGCACTGGCGGATCTGTGGCGGAAGGATCCCGGCACGGACCCCCTCGGCAATCCCGACTTCGAGGCGCGCGCGAACCAGTCGAGCCGCATCCACCCGGACGGCAGCGTGGACGACTACCGGCTGGGCAAGAGCCTGCGCCGGGCCGGCTTCGATCCGGACGGCCTCGCTGCGACCCTGAAGGAGCGCGAAGAGCGCATCAACGCACTGCTGGCGGAGTGGGTCGCGTCGGGGGGCGCGAGTCGCATCGATGTCGAGGGCCCGACGATCGTCGACCGCCGCACGTGGCGCTGCGACCTGCCGCAGGGCGAGGTGGCCTTCCTGTGCGGAGGCACGCACGTCGCCTCGCTCGCCGAATTCGCGTCGATCCGAGTGTCGCTCGACCTGTCGGATCCGCAGCTGCTCGTGATGACGACCACGGCGGTTCGCGCCGCCTGAGCGCCATAGGGCGTCAGCTGATGGTGCCGCCGGGGACCACGATGTCGTCCGTGACATTCAGGCTGGTGCGGATGGCGACCTCGAGCGCCTGCACGATTGTCTCCATCGGAAGGGCCGGCTCGCCCAGCGGCGCCTGACCGGCCGCCCACGGGACGTGGATGAAGCCCGCACGTCGGCCGTGCGCGTCGGCCCAGGCGCCCGCATGCACGAGCACGTGGTTGCACACGAAGGTGCCCGCGCTGAGCGAAGTCTCGATCGGGATGCCGCGGGCCGAGGCATCCCGCACGATCGCCTTGACCGGCAGCGACGCGAACACCGCGGGGGGACCGCCGGGCAGGGACGGCACATCGACCGGCTGGTCGCCGTCGTTGTCCGCGATACGCGCGTCGATCAGATTCACCCCGACACGTTCCACCGAGATGCGTGAGCGCCCGCCCGCGAGTCCCGCGCAGATCACGATGTCGGGGTCGTGCTCGTCCAGCAGCTCGCGCAGCCGCGCCGCGGCCCCGGCGAAGGTCACAGGAAGCACCGCGCCGACCAGTCCCTCGGGTCCGCCCCAGCGGGCGGCCACCTCGCGGACCGCATCGCCGGAGGGATTCACGTCATCCGCCCCGAAGGGCTCGAAGCCGGTCAACAGCACGGTGGTCATGAGCTGAAGGCCACCGTCCCGGTGGCGATGTCGGCGGCCGTGCACGTCACAGTGATCGCGGTGCCCGCTGCGACATCCGATGCGACGTGGCACGTCGCCGTCACGACCGGGTCGGTCAGCTGGATCCGCGCCTTCCCCTCGAACACCTCGAGGACGATCGCCGGAAACCGCTCCCCGACGCGATCGCGGAGCAGAGCCGCCTCGACCCGGTTGATCGACCCGGACGACAGCTGCGAGGCCTTCTTCGTCGAGTCCGCCATGAGTTCGGGGATGAGCGGCAGGCTCGTGCGCGCCCACTCGGGCACCGTCTCCCCGCTCGACGCCGCAGCGCACACGACCAGTCCCCAGCGGTCCACGAGCCGGCGCAGGGGAGCGGTGACGTGCGCATACGGCGCCGCGACCGCCGCCTGAATGCGGTCCGCGGGGGGCTCGCCGTCGAACGCCGCATACCCGGCACCACGGAAGAGGGATGCGGCGGCTTGCAGGACGGCGAGGGCTCGCGGGTCGTTCCGATCGAGACCGCGGAGGTACTCGCCGTACGCCTGCCCCGGTCGCCATGGCAGGCCCAGCGCGACGGTCCGCGTGCGGAATGCCTCGATCGACTTGTCATCCGGCGCCGGCATGGTGCGAAGGATCCCGACCTTGGCATCGAGCATGAGGGATGCTGCGGCCATCCCGGTCATCAGCGACAGCTGCGCGTTCCAGTCCTCCACCGGCAGCGTCAGCATGCGCTCGATGCGGTAGTTGCCGGAGGCATCCCGCACGATCTCCTCGTCCGGGAGGTTCAGGCTCGCTCCGCCGCGCAGACGCTCCTGCTCGAGGCGAGCCTTGCCGATCTCGGGAAGGAGAGCTGCCGGGGTGTCCTGGCCGGCGTCCAGAGCCGCCTGTGTCGCGGGATAATCCAGCTGCACGCGCGAGCGCACCCACGCCCGCTCGACGCGATGGGAGGTCTCGGCGCCGTCGCCGTCGAGCTCGATCGTCCAGACGAAGGCGGGCCGGTCCTCTCCCGGAAGGAGCGAGGCCTTGCCCTCACTGATCGAGACGGGATGCAGCGGCACGGTGCCGTCGGCGGCGTACAGGGTCTGCCCGCGGCGGCGGGCCTCCGCATCCATCGACCCATCGGGCTGCACGAAGCCGGGCACGTCCGCGATCGCGTAGCGCACGCGCCACCCGGAGGCGATGCGCTCGAGGTGGAACGCCTGGTCCAGATCACGCGAGCCGGGCGGGTCGAGCGTCGCGAACGGGATGTCCCGGAGATCCAGATGGGGGGCGGTCGCGGTCGCGGCCTGGGCCTCCGCGAGCACATCCGGCGGGAAGTCGTCGGGGATCCCGAGCGAGACGCGGAGAGCGGCCAGCGACGCGGCGAGCGATCCTTGCGCCGTGGATGCGGTCAGATGCGCGCGACGAGTGAGCACACAGCCACACTATGCGCCGGGCCCGACACCGGGATGGATAGCGTGGACCCATGAGCTCCACGCCTGAGAACACCGCCGAGAAGGCGCAGACCCTCGCCGGGCTGTACGCCGCACCGCAGATCCTCCGTGTCGTCAACGTCTGGGACGTCGTGTCCGCCCGGGCCGTCGCCGCCCTTCCCGAGACGACCGCCATCGCGACGGCCGGCCACTCCATCGCCTCGAGTTTCGGCTATGCCGACGGCGCCATCCCTCGCGACGTGATGCTCGACATGGTGGGCCGCATCGCGTCCGCCGTCGACCTCCCTGTCACGGCCGACCTCGACGACGGCTACGACGACGCGGGTGAGACCACGCGGCGCGCCATCGGCGTCGGCGTCGTGGGCGCCAACGTCGAGGACCGCCTGCGCCCACTCGCCGATTCCGTCGCGAGCGTCGAGGCGATCGTGCGCGCGGGCGAGGCGGAGGGGGTGCCGTTCGTCCTCAACGCCCGCACCGACGCCTTCGTGCGGGCGCGCGATCGGGCCATCGAGGAATCGATCGCCGATGCCATCGAGCGAGGTCGGGCATTCCTCGACGCCGGCGCGACGTGCGTGTTCGTCCCCGGCATCTTCAACGCCGAGCTCACCCAGCGGCTCGTCGAGGGCATCGGCCGCGGAAAGATGAGCGTCATCGGCCTCCCGGGCGCGCTGACCTCGACGGAATACGAAGAGCTCGGCGTCGCGCGCATCTCCTACGGTCCGCTGCCGCAGCGCGTCGCCCTGACCGCGCTCCAGGACGTCGCATCCGGCCTGTATGCCGGCGGCATCATCCCCGAAGGCACCCGCGCGCTGAACTGACCCTTCGTCCGGACGGGTGACCGCGCATCAATAGACTTGGTGCTCGTGGTCACCCGTCTCTCGAAGTTCTTCCTCCGCACGCTCCGTGAAGACCCCGCCGACGCCGAGGTCACGAGCCACAGGCTGCTCGTGCGCGCCGGCTACATCCGCCGCCAGGCGCCGGGCATCTTCGCGTGGCTGCCGCTGGGGCTGCGCGTCAAGTCGCGGCTCGAGAAGGTCATCCGCGAGGAGATGGATGCCGCGGGCGCCCAGGAGGTGCACTTCCCGGCCCTGATGCCCCGGGACCCGTATGAGGCGACCGGTCGCTGGGACGAGTACGGCGACGGCATCTTCCGCCTCAAGGACCGCAAGGACGCCGATTACCTGCTCGCACCGACCCACGAGGAGGCGTTCACGCTGCTCGTGAAGGACCTGTACTCGTCGTACAAGGACCTGCCGCTGACGATCTACCAGATCCAGGACAAGTACCGCGACGAGGCACGTCCCCGCGCGGGTCTCCTGCGCGGGCGCGAGTTCACGATGAAGGACGCGTACTCGTTCGACCACACCGATGGCGGACTGGATGCCTCGTACATGGCGCAGCGCGATGCGTACGAGCGCATCTTCCAGCGTCTCGGACTCGAGTACGTCATCGTGCAGGCGGATGCGGGTGCCATGGGCGGCTCCCGCAGCGAGGAGTTCCTCCACCCCACGGCGGTCGGCGAGGACACCTTCGTGCGCTCACCCGGCGGCTACGCCGCCAACGTGGAGGCCTTCGAGACGATCGCCCCCGAGCCGATCCCGTTCGACGGTCAGCCGGCTCCCGTCATCTTCGACTCGCCGGACACCCCGACGATCGAGACCCTCGTCGCTCACTCGAACGCCGTCCTCGACGGCGAGTACACCGCGGCGGACACGCTCAAGAACGTCGTGCTCGCCCTCACGCACCTCGACGGCACTCGTGAGATCGTCGTCGTCGGCGTGCCCGGCGACCGCGACGTCGACGACAAGCGCGTCGAGGTGGCCTTCGCACCCGCCGAGGTCGAGGCGGCGAACGACGCGGACTTCGAGAAGAACCCGCTGCTGGTCAAGGGCTACATCGGGCCGTGGTCGGAGACGGGGGCGATCCTCGGCGAGGACTCGGCGACCGGCATCCGCTACTTCCTCGACCCGCGCGTCGTCGACGGCACCCGCTGGATCACCGGCGCCAACATCGACCAGAAGCACGTGCACTCGCTTGTCGCCGGCCGCGACTTCACCGCCGATGGCTTCGTCGAGGTGGCGACCGTGCGCGAGGGCGATCCGGCTCCGGACGGGTCCGGTCCCGTGACGCTCGCCCGCGGCATGGAGATCGGTCACGTCTTCCAACTCGGCCGCAAGTACGCCGACGCGCTGGGCCTCAAGGTGCTCGACGAGAACGGCAAGCTCGTGACGGTCACGATGGGCTCGTACGGCATCGGCGTGACGCGCATCCTCGCGATCATCGCGGAGCTGAACAACGACGAGAAGGGCCTCGTCTGGCCCGACGCGGTCGCACCCTTCGATGTGCACGTCATTGCGACAGGCAAGGATGCCGTGGCCTTCGAGCTCGCCGAGTCGCTCTCGGCTCAGCTCGAGCAGAGCGGGCTCGACGTGCTGTACGACGACCGTGCCAAGGTCTCGCCCGGCGTCAAGTTCGCCGACGCCGAGCTGATCGGTGTGCCGCGCATCGTGATCGTCGGCCGGGGCGCGGCCGACGGCCAGGTCGAGCTGTGGGACCGCCGCAGCGGCGATCGCGACGTGGTCTCGGTCCACGATGCACTGCACGCCCTGCGCCGCTGACGTCCTGTCGCCTCGGGTCGCCACGCACCGCGGTTCAGGATATGCCGGTCGTGAAGGCGCATATGCGCCCGGCGACACGCATCTCCTGAACCGTGGCGAAGGTTCCCTTCACAGTGCGAGGGCGGTGCCACGAACGCCGCGGCCTGCGCGCCACTCGTGGCGTCCGGCGCGCACGATCTCGAGGATCAGCGCCTCAGCCCGCGCCCAATCGTGGACGACGTCTCGATAGGTGAGACGCACGACGATGTACCCGCGCCGAATGAGCTCCTGCGTGCGCTGATAGTCGTTCGCCGATCGATATCGGTCATGGAATTCCGCGCTGTCGCACTCC
>Ga0163162_10007845_pt1 | contig 10402 bp, 11 predicted proteins | sample S55metaG_FD_115310 | JGI IMG/M metagenome (GOLD analysis project Ga0163162, IMG submission 115310) | Switchgrass rhizosphere microbial communities from Kellogg Biological Station, Michigan, USA - S5-5 metaG | ecosystem: Host-associated > Plants > Roots > Rhizosphere > Soil | place: USA...
CGCGCACCGGCCGCGCGCGCAGCTCGACGCGTGGCACAGCGAATTCATGCAGCGCAAGGTGAGGCCGATGATCCTCGCCGGGGCGCCGGAGCTCATCGCCAGGCACGCCGATGCGCTCACCGCCATCGTGACCGCCACCAATCGCTTCATCACGCGCCCCATCGCCGACGAGCTGGGGGTGCGCGACCTCATCGCCACCGACATCGAGGAAGTCGACGGTGTCTTCACCGGCAAGCCGCGCGGCACGCCCAACTTCCGCGAGGGCAAGATCGACCGCGTGAACGAGTGGCTCGCCTCGAAGGGACACAAGCTCGCCGACTACGAGAGCTGGTTCTACAGCGACTCCCTGAACGACCTCCCGCTGCTCGAGCGCGTCACGCATCCCGTTGCCGTCGATCCGGACGCGACGCTGCGTGCCCACGCCGCCGGGCGAAAGTGGCCCATCATCTCGCTGCGCACATGATCAAGAAATACATCGACAGGCTGTTCGGCCGCCGCGACCGCGTCACGCACAAGGACGCGCGCCCGGTCGTGTACACCAAGGACAAGCACAGCATCCAGCGCGAGCACATCAGCAAGTGCGCGCGCCGCACGTGCGAGGAGCTGCAGCGCGCCGGCTACGCCGCGTTCGTGGTGGGTGGCGCGGTGCGCGACCTGCTGCTGGGCATGCGGCCCAAGGATTTCGACGTCGCCACCAGCGCGACCCCCGAGGAGGTGCGCTCCACCTTCCGCCGCTCCCGCATCATCGGCCGGCGCTTCCAGATCGTGCACGTCCTTTGCGGCGCCGAGACGGTGGAGACTTCCACGTTCCGCGCGCATTTCACGCGCGAGCTCGATTCGGGGAACACCGACGAGCACGGCCGCATGCTCTCCGACAACGTCTTCGGCACGCAGGCCGAGGACGCCATGCGCCGCGACTTCACCGTGAACGCGCTCTTCTACGACCCGGTGAAGGAAGAGGTCTGGGACTACGTCCACGGCATGAAGGACCTGAAGGCGCGCAAGCTCGTCATGATCGGCGACCCGGCCACGCGCTATCGCGAGGATCCGGTTCGCATGCTGCGCGCGGCGCGCCTCGCGGCGAAGCTGGGCCTTCAGATCGACGCGAAGACACGCGAGCCGATCCACGCGATGCGCCATCTGCTCGAGAACGTCCCGCAGGCGCGGCTTTTCGAGGAAATCCTGAAGCTCCTGCTGTCGGGCAATGCGGTCGAATGCGTGCGCCTGCTGCGCGAGCTCGAGCTGCACCACGGATTGCTGCCGCTGCTGGACACGGCGCTCGAGGATCCCGAAGCGGGCCCGTTCGCGATGGCGGCGCTGCGCGCCACCGACGAGCGGCTGGCCGCGGACAAGCCCGTGTCGCCCGCATTCCTGCTTGCCGCCCTCCTGTGGGGCCAGGTCGAGAAGAATCTGCGCAAGTTCGAAGCGAAGGGGCAGCCCACGATTCCGGCGCTGCACGCGGCGATGCACGAGGCGCTCGACATGCAGCGCGAGACGCTCGCGATCCCGCGGCGCTTCGACGCGACGATGAAGGAGCTGTGGCTCATGCAGCCGCGCTTCGTGCAGCGGGGCGGGCAGCGGCCCTATCGCATGCTCGAGCATCCGCGGTTTCGCGCCGCCTACGATTTCTTCGCGCTGCGCGCGGCATCGGCCAACGCCCCGCAGGAAGTGGCGCGTTGGTGGGAGCGCTTCCAGGACTCGAGCACCGATGAGCGCGAGCGCATGCTGGTCACGGATGAAACGGGGCCCAGGAAGAAGCGTCGGCGCCGGCGCGGCAAGCGCAGACCCGACGCGGGGGCGGCGCCCGGCGAGGAGGGTGCCGATGAGTGAGCGCGCGGCCATCGCGCTCGGCTCGAACATCGAGGACCCCGAGGCGCAGGTGGCGCGCGCCTTCGACGAGATCGCGGCGCTTCCCGGGACCAAACTCCTCAAGCGCTCGAGTCTGCATCGCACGAAGCCCGTCGGTTACGCCGACCAGCCGGACTTCGTCAACGCCATGGCGCTCGTGGAGACCTCGCTCGAGCCGCGCGCGCTCCTCGATGCGCTGCTTGCGATCGAGAAAAAGCACAAGCGCGTTCGCACGATTCCCAATGGCCCAAGGACGCTCGACCTGGACATCATCGTGTACGGGAGCCGGGTCATCGACGAGCCGGGCCTCAAGGTCCCGCACCCGCGCGCGAAGGAGCGCGACTTCGTGATGGTCCCCCTGAGGGAGGTCTGGCCCGAGGTGGTGATGCCGTCATGAAGCATCGCTACATCGTCGTCGAGGGCCCCATCGGCTGCGGCAAGACGAGCCTCGCGAACCTGCTCGCGCAGCGCATGAATGCCACGACGCTGCTCGAGGACGCTGCCGCGAACCCGTTCCTGCCGCAGTTCTACCGCGACATGCGCCGCTACGCATTGCCCACGCAGCTCTTCTTCCTCTTCCAGCGCGTGGCGCAGCTCGAAGGCCTCAAGCAGCTCGACCTGTTCGCAAAGCCGACCGTTGCGGACTTCACGCTGGCCAAGGATCCCCTCTTCGCGCGGATCACGCTCGACGACGACGAATTCAAGCTGTACCGCCAGATCTTCGACCACATGAAGCCGCAGGCGCCGACGCCCGATCTCGTGATCTACCTGCAGGCTTCCGTGAACACGCTGATCCATCGTGTGCAAAAGCGCGGCAATCCCATCGAAGGCCCCATCGACGAGGACTACCTGCGCCGCCTTTCGGATGCGTATACGCGATACTTCTACAATTACGACGAAAGCCCGCTGCTCATCGTGAACAGTGAACGGCTCAACTTCGTCGAAGTGCCCGAGCACCTCGACCTGTTGATCGAGCGCGTGAATGCGATGCGCGGCGGCCGAGAGTTCTTCAACCGCGCCTGACGGGACTCCCATGAGCGTGCAGAAGACCGAACAGAAGGTCCAGCGCGTCACCATCCCGAAGTTGCAGGAGCGCGCCCGCGCGGGCGAGAAGCTCGTGATGCTCACCTGCTACGACGCGAGCTTCGCCAAGCTCTCCGACGAGGCCGGCGTGGACATGCTCCTCATCGGCGATTCGCTCGGCATGGTGATCCAGGGACGCGACGACACGCTCTCGGTCACGGTCGAAGCGACCGAGTACCACGTGAATTGCGTGGCCAGGGGGGCGCAACGCGCGCTCGTGATCGCGGACATGCCGTTCGGAAGCTTCCAGGGGACGGCGGCGGCGGCCTTCAAGAACTGCGCGCGCATGATGGCGGCGGGCGCGCAGATGGTGAAGCTCGAGGGCGGCGCGGTGATGGCGAAGACGACCGAATTTCTCGTCGCGCGCGGCATTCCGGTGTGCGCGCACATCGGGCTCACCCCGCAGATGGTCAACGTGTTCGGGGGCTACAAGGTGCAGGGAAAGCAGGACGCCGCGGCGGACAAGCTCGTCGCCGACGCGAAGCTGCTGGAGCAGTCGGGCGCCGCGATCGTGCTCATGGAAGCGATGCCCGCGGCCGTCGCAAAGCGCGTCACCGAAGCGATCTCGGTTCCCACCATCGGCATCGGAGCGGGCCCGCACGTCTCGGGGCAGGTGCTCGTGAACTACGACATCCTCGATATCTATCCGGGGCGAAAGGCGCGCTTCGTGAAGAATTTCCTCGAAGGCCGCGGCTCGGTGAGGGATGCGATCGAGGCGTACGTGAAGGCGGTGAAGGACGGCACTTATCCCGCGCCGGAGCACGGCTTCTGATGGACACGCTCTACACGATCGCGGAGCTTCGCGAGCGGCTCGCGCGCGAACCCCGCATCGTGCTGGTGCCGACGATGGGCAACCTGCATGACGGCCACGCGGCGCTCGTGGAGACCGCCAGGAAGCGCGCCGGCTGCGTGGTCGCCACCATCTTCGTGAACCGCCTCCAGTTCGCGGTCGGCGGCGATTTCGACCGCTACCCGCGCACGCTCGCGCACGATCGCTGGGTGCTCGAGAACGCCGGCTGCGACGTGGCGTTCGCCCCGGACGAGCTCGAGATGTACCCGCAGCCGCAGACGATCCACGTGACCACGCCCGAGATCGCGAGGCCGCTCGAGGGCGAATTCCGTCCCGGCCATTTCCAGGGCGTGTGCACGGTAGTGGCGAAGCTGTTCAACATCGCGCGCCCGCAGGTGGCGGTGTTCGGCAAGAAGGATTACCAGCAGCTCGCGGTGATTCGCGCGATGGAGCGCCAGCTCGACTTCGGGATCGAGATCGTGGGCGTCGAGACCGTGCGCGAGCCCGACGGGCTCGCCATGTCGTCTCGCAACGGCTACCTCAGCAAGGCGGAGCGGGCCATGGCCGCGCAGTTGAGCACGGAGCTCGCGAAAGTAAGGCAGGCGGTGGAATCCGGCTCGCGCCGCTTCGATCGCCACGACGCGATGGCGCGCGGCGCGCTGGAAACCGCCGGCTGGAGTGTGGATTACGTCGCGGTGCGCAATCGCGCCACGCTCGCCCCGCCCGGTCCGCACGACAAGGAGCTCGTCGTCGTCGCCGCCGCCTGGCTCGGCAAGACGCGCCTCATCGACAACCTGGAGATCACGGCGCCGGCGTGAAAAAGCAATTGCCGCTCGAAGGGATCCGCGTGGTCGAGTTCTCCCACATGGTCATGGGCCCCACGGCGGGTCTCGTGCGCGCGGACCTCGGCGCCGAAGTGATCAAGGTCGAGCCTGAGGGCAAGGGTGATCCGACGCGATACCTGAAAAGCACGGGCGCGGGATTCTTCGCCTCGTTCAGCCTCAACAAGAAGAGCGTGACGCTGGACCTCGCATCGTCCGAGGGCATCGAAGCGGCGAAGAGGCTATGCGCGACGGCCGACGTTTTCCTCGAGAACTTCCGTCCCGGCGCGTTGGAGGCCAAGGGCCTGGGCTACGAGGCACTCTCGAAATTGAACCCGCGCCTCATCTATTGCTCGCTGAAGGGATTCCTTCCCGGCCCCTACGACAAGCGCACCGCGCTCGACGAAGTCGTGCAGATGATGAGCGGGCTCGCCTACATGACCGGCCCCGTGGGTCGACCCTTGCGTGCGGGGGCGCCGGTGAACGACATGATGGGCGGGATGTTCGGCGCCATCGCCGTGATGGCGGCGCTGCGCGAGCGCGATCGCACCGGCAAGGGCCAGCTCGTGCAGAGCGGGCTCTTCGAGAACGCCGCATGGCTGGTCTCGACGCACATGATGCAGCACGCGGTTTCGGGCAAGGAGCCGGAGCCGATGTCCGCGGGCAAGCGCGCCTGGGGCGTCTACGACATTTTCGAATCGAGCGACGGCGTGGCGGTGTTCGTGGGCGTCGTGACCGAACGCCAGTGGGAGATCTTCACGCGCGCGCTCGGCGAGCCGGAACTGATGGACCCGGTCTATGCGACGAACAACCAGCGCTCGCTTGCACGCGAGACGCTGATCCCGCTCGTGGCGCGGCTGCTGAAGCAGCATCCGATCGCCGAGCTGGAACGCATCTGCGAAGAGGGCGGCCTGCCGTTCGCGCGCATCCAGCGGCCTTCCGACCTCTTCGACGACCCGCACCTCAATGCCGGCGGCATGATCGACGTCACGCTGCCGGACGGAAGCGAGACCAAGGTTCCCGCGTTGCCGATCCAGTTCGGCGACACCCGCCTCGGGATCCGCCTGCCCCTGCCGAAGCCGGGCGAGCACAACGAAGAGATCCTCGACTGATCGCACGGCGTCGGGGTGCATTCACGGCCATCCCGTGAATGTCGAGGTGACGGTTCCACCGAGCCATTCCCGCATGGCGATTTCGAGCGCGATCTTCACGATGATGAGGACCACGAGCGTCCATGCGGGCGCACCGAACAAGGCCGCCGGCAGGAAGATCAGGAGGAGCGCCACCTGCAGGGCGGCGATTCTCAGCATCGATGCGAGAGGGCCGTCCGTGGAATCGAGCTCGCCGCGCTCGCGGTGGCCCAGGCTCACGCGGATCCAGTCCGCGATGTGCAGCACCGCGATGATCCCGAACGAATACCAGATTCCGTATGAATCGATGAACGCGAAGAGGTCGCGGAACGGATCGGGCGTCTTCGGCAACGCCTCCCATTCCTTGCGGGCAAGCAGAAGGATGATGAAGAGCAGCTGCCCGAAGCACATGGCGACCGCGATCGCAACGTAAATCACGGCCTCGAGGGCGCGATCCGCGCGTTTCCCCCAGCCCAGCCCGCGAACGAGCTGCATGCGCGCAACGTCGATGAAGATGACGAGGAGGGTCTCGAGCCAGAAGAGAAGATACAAGCCGGCCGCCTTCCAGCCGAGGAACAACACGCCGAACAAGGGAACCAGGTTCACCGCAACGACGCCGGGGGAGCGCCGCACGGCTCTCAATGCCGTGCGCTGGACATTTCCCCAGTCGATCTTGTCCCGATCCTCGAGCTCGAGCGGCATGCGGCCTCAGCGCGTCTTTTTCGGTGGAGAGGTCGGCCAAGTACCGGTGCCCCTCGGGTCCAACGTCGCCTGGTAGTCCCGTTTCTCCTTTTCCCACCTTTGCACCGCGATGTGCTTCTGGAATATCTCCGCGTCGATCGAAATATCGCCGGCGCACTTGATGACGATCAGCATGATCAGCGGCCATGCCTGGGCGCCGCCCATGAACGTCGCCGGCCCCAATGCGAAGATGAAGATCACGACCAGCATGATGAGCCGCATCAACGATGCGCCGGCACGGCTCTCCACCGGGCGGCCCGCGCGTTCGGCGGTCATCTCCCGGAGGAATTGCATGAATTGGATGATCGCGATCGCGCAGAGCGGGACCGCAAGCCCAAGGGCGCCCAGGTACCGGACCAGATCGAGCATCAGGTTGCCGGTCGCCTGGCGCGTGAACTCCTTCCCCGCAAGCACGATGATCGCGGCCGCAAGGTGGATGGACGCGAAGAAGCTTCCGACAAGGGCGAAGCCCACGCCTTCGCCGACATTGTCCAGCCGCTCGTGGATTTCCTTCGACGGCGCGCAGGCCATGCGGGCGCCGTCGAACAGGACCATGATCCAGGTCTCGAGCACGAACAGCACGAAGAGCGCCGTCACCGAGAGGTCGAGGACAACGACGGCGACCAACGCGATGAGGTTGCCGGCAAAGACGGGCGCTGCGCGCAGGACCTTGGACCGGGTGATCTTCATGCCTACCCCGTGGAGGAGACGGCGGCTCGCATAGAATGCCCCAAAACACCATGTGGAATCTCTCCTCCTCGCCGCCGCAGGTCATCCAGGCCCGGGTGCTCACGCGGCTTCCCGATTCCTTTCGCAAGATGCGGCGCAACGCGTGGGCGGACGCGAACAAGCCCGGCCACGAGATCGACAGTTTCCTGGAGGGGCCGTCGTTCGATCGCGCGGGCAACCTCTACGTCACAGACATTCCATACGGACGCATCTTCCGGATTTCACCCTCGCTGGAATGGACGCTCGTCGCCGAATACGACGGCTGGCCCAACGGCTCCTGCTTCCATCGCGATGGCTCGCTGTGGATCACCGACTACCGGCGCGGATTGCTGAAGCTTCGCGTGTCTTCGTCGAGCGGGACGAGTCACGGCCTGTCCGAGCCTGAAACGATCCTCGGCCACCGCAACAGCGAGTCGTTCAAGGGCATGAACGACCTCACGTTCGACGCCGAGGGCAACTGCTATTTCACCGACCAGGGCCAGACCGGGCTGCACGATCCGAGCGGGCGCGTCTATCGCCATCGGCCCAACGGGCAGCTCGACCTTCTCGTGGGTGGCATCCCGAGTCCGAACGGTGTCGCGTTGGATACGACGGGCAAGGTGATCTTCATCGCGGTGACGCGCGCCAATGCGGTGTGGCGTGGTCCGCTGCTCGCGGATGGATCCGTGACCAAGGTCGGCGCGTTGCGCACGTTCTTCGGCACGAGCGGCCCCGATGGAATGGCGGTGGACGTGGAGAACGGGCTCGTCGTCGCGCACGCGAGCCTGGGAGGCGCCTTCTACATGAACGCCCGCGGCGAGATCACCCACTTCGTGAGGAGTCCCGCGGGTTCGACCGTCACCAACGTAGCCTACCGGCCGGGCACGTCGAAGCTCGTGATGACCGAATCGGAGACGGGGTCGATTCTCGAGGCGGAGCTACCGGTGCAGGGAGCGGCGCTGTTTTCGCACGCGTAAAGGCAGCGAAATGGTGCCAGGTTCCAAAAGCAAAAGGTGAACCTGGCACCACTTCGTTACTGAGGTTGAATTCCCGCGTCCTTCACCACCTTCACCCAGCGCGCGTTCTCGGAGCGCATGAAGGCGCCCAGCTCGGAAGACGACATCGTCTGGACCTCGGCGCCATCGTCGACGAGGCGCTTGCGGATCGCGGGATCGGAAAGGACGGCGGCCACCGCGGCATTGATCTTCTCCACGACGTCCGCGGGCAGGCCCTTGGGCGCGATGAGCGCGCTCCAGGTGCCGACCTCGAAATCGGGGACACCCCACTCGGTCATTGTCGGGACGTCGGGCACGGCGGGGTTGCGCTCCTTCGAGGCCAGTGCGATCGCGCGCACCTTGCCGCCGCGGATCTGCGGAACCACTGCCGGAAGCGTGGCGAAGTTGAGCTGCGCTTCGCCCGTGACGATGGCAAGCGTCGAAGGTGATCCGCCTTTGTACGGAACGTGCGTGATGTTGAGGCCGGTGCGGCCGCGCAGGAGCTCCGCCGAGAGATGGCCGGGCGATCCCACGCCCGAGGACGAATAGAACGCGGGATTCGCGGACGTGAGGGCCTTCAGCTCCGCCAGCGACTTGAAGCTCGTCTGCGTCGAGGCGATCATGATCATCGGGTACGAGCACACGAACGCGACCGGGGTGAAGTCGTTGATCGGATCGAAGCGCTGCTTGAACAGCCCCGGGTTGATCGCGTGGACCGCGACCGTGGTCATCATCAGCGTGTAGCCGTCGGCCGGGGCCTGCAGCATCATCTCCGCCGCGAAATCTCCCGCGCTGCCCGGCTTGTTCTCGATGATGATGGGCTGCCCCAGCTTCTCGCCCAGCTTCGGCGCGAGCAGGCGCGCCACGACGTCGGTCGATCCGCCGGGCGCGTACCCGACGTAGACCTTGATGGGCCGTTCGGGATATGCGGCCAAGGCGCAGGTGCACGCCGCCAGCAGGAGTGAGGCGAACAGGTTTCGCATTCTCACTTCCCCTTGAACGACGGCTTGCGCTTTTCCATGAAGGCGCGCCGGCCTTCGGCATAGTCCTCGCTCTCGAAGCAGTCGAGGATCAGTTTCTTCGCGAGCTCCATGTCGGCGTCCTCGGTCTTGAGCACGTCGCGGATGATGCGCTTGCCCGCCTTGATGGTGAGCGGCGCGTTCTGGCAGATCGCGGTGGTGTATTCGGCGAGAAGCTCGTCCAGCTTTTCCGGCTCGGCGATGCGATTGACGAGGCCGATGCGCAGCGCTTCCGTGGCGTCCAGGCGCCTTGCGGTGAAGAAGATGTCCTTCGCGTGCCCGGGGCCCACGAGATCGGTGAGGTTCTTCATCGCCGAGTAGCGATATCCAAGGCCGAGCTTCGCGGCCGGGATCGCGAACGTGGACTTGGTCTCCGCGATGCGGATGTCGCAGCAGATCGCCACGTTCACGCCGCCGCCGATGCAATAGCCGCGAATGCAGGCGATCGTGGGCTTCTCGAATTCGTAGATGCCCTGCAGCGCGGCCTCGGCCATCGCTTCGTACTTCTTCACGGCTTCCTTCGCGGCGCGCATGTCCTCGAACTGGGAGATGTCCGCGCCCGAGACGAACGCCTTCCCGCCCTCGCCCGAAAGCACGACCATGCGCACGTTGTCGTCCTTCGCCGCCTTGTCCAGGAGCGGCGGCACGGCTTCCCACATGTCCACCGAGAGCGCGTTGTGCTTCTCGGGATTATTGAAGCGGATGTGCAGCACCTGCCCATCGAGCCATGTCTTCACGCGCTCGGTGCCGGCCTTGTACGCCATGTCGTTCATCAGAAAACTCCTCGGGACTTCAGTCGCGCGAGCTCGGAGGCATCGTAGCCAAGCTCGCCCAGGATCTCTTCGGTGTGCTCGCCGCGTTTCGGCGCCGCGCGCGCGATGGTGGAGGGCGTGCGCGAGAGCGTCACGGGTTGCCCCATCAACGTCTGCTCGCCCAGCCATTTCGACGTCACCTTCTTCAGCATGCCGAGGTGCTTCACCTGCGGCTCCTCGAAGACCTCCTTGATGTTGTTGATCCGCCCGCACGCAACGCCCGCCTTGTTGAGCGTGTCGATCCAGTAATCGCTCGTGTTCTCCTTCAGGCGCTCCTCGATCTCGGCGTTCAGCCAGGCGCGGTGCACCGATCGCGCGCTCTTGGTCTTCGAGCGCTCGTCCCCGATCCATTCGGGCGCGCCCATCGCCTCGGCGAAGCGCTCCCAGATCTTCCCGCCGAAAACCGCGATGTTGATGTGACCATCCTTCGTCTTGTAGACCCCCGTGGGAATCGA
>Ga0163162_10007846_pt1 | contig 10401 bp, 7 predicted proteins | sample S55metaG_FD_115310 | JGI IMG/M metagenome (GOLD analysis project Ga0163162, IMG submission 115310) | Switchgrass rhizosphere microbial communities from Kellogg Biological Station, Michigan, USA - S5-5 metaG | ecosystem: Host-associated > Plants > Roots > Rhizosphere > Soil | place: USA: Michigan...
CCCTTCTGGCACGAGGACCTGCCCCGAATCATCGACCGTTATGGGCTGGAGGACGTCTGGGTGTTCAGCACCGACTATCCGCACCTCGAAGGCAGTCGCGATCCCATCGGCAAATTCCGAAAGCATCTCGACAAACTCCCCGCCGGATACGACCAGCGCTTCTTCGTCGAAAACAACCGCCTGCTCTTCCCCGATACTTGAGGTAGCCGCGCGGTCTCGCAACAGCTTCCGCAGTGGCAGGATCGCGCCAACCCTTGTGTTAAAATCTGGGAGGCTTGGGCTGTCGTTCCAAGTTCAAGCTCTCAATAGACCGGCACCCTGAAATCTGGTGCTGAGGCGATGCCGGCGTGAATATCCTTAGTACGTGACTGCAATCGGCATCGACATATGCTGCTGATTCCAGCCCTTTCTCATTTGAAGAGGTGTCTCGGAGATGGATTTCAGGGCTCGATTGGCGGAAAAGATGGGGCAATTTCCGGACGACGCTCCGGCGATCATGTTCGACGATACCACCATCCGCTGGAGAGAAATCAGGGCCTTTGCCAAGAAGTTTGAATCCGCGTTGGACCAGCTTGGGATCGATCCCTCGCAGACTGTGGGCGTCCTCGCCCGAAACCGTCCCGGACTTGCCGCCGCTATTATGAGTGCGATCGCGTCGGGCCGTTCGATCTCGATCATCTACACCATGCAGTCCCCCGGGGGTATCGCGCGCGACATCGCAAAGCTCGAACTACCTCTCGTGATCGGATCGGCGGAGGATTGGTCGCCCGAGACGATCGAAGCGGCGCAGCAGACGGGAAGCGCTGGCTTGCAGTTCGTGAGCCGCGAGGGACTGGAGTTCGAGGTTGTTCCCGGGCTCGGCGCTGCCAATGCAGCCTTGCTGCGCACGTCGCCTCAACCCTTGAGCCTGACCCTGCTGTCCAGCGGAACAACCGGTCAACCCAAACGGATCGCATTTCCCGGCAACGTGCTTGATCGCATGCTTCAAACCATGACCGTCGGGGTGGAGCCGGTTCCTGAACCCGAGATTACGTTTTTCCCACTCAGTGGTTTCGGCGGGATGACGCCGTTTCTGGCTTCTATTTTCCGGTCGGGCTCGGTCTGCCTGCTTGAACGCTTCTCGCTCGACGTCTGGCTGAAGGCGATCGAGACGCTTCGCCCGACCAGGATCGTCATGCTGCCCGCGATCATGCGCGAAGTTCTGGACAAGCGAATCGCTAAGGATTGCTTCCGCAGCGTGCAGATCGTGTGGGGAGGATCGGCACCGCTTGCCCCCGAAACGCAGGACAGCTTCGAAGAGTTATACGGAATTCCCGTGATCTGGGCCTATGGTGCCACCGAGTTTGCCGGAACCGCCGCCTCGTGGACACCGGCGTTGCGCGAAGAATTCGGCAAGACCAAGCGCGGCAGCGTGGGGCGTCCCTATCTGGGGGTCACGGTGCGCATCGTCGATCCCAAGACCGGCGCGGCAAAGCCGAGGGGCGAGGAGGGATTGCTCGAAGCGAAGGTCCCAGCCTTCGGCGAAAAATGGATCCGCACGACCGATATCGCCGTGATGGATGAAGATGATTTTATCTTCCTGAAGGGCCGCGCTGATCAGGCGATCAATCGGGGCGGCTTCAAGGTACTGCCCGAGACGATCACCGACGCGCTGCTGGCGCACCCGGCGGTGAAAGACGCGATGGCGGGCGGCGTCGATGATCGGCGGCTCGGACAGGTGCCTGTCGCGGCTGTCGAACTTGCATCCGGAAACGAGCACGTGACCGAAGAGGAACTACTGGCCTTCCTTCGCGCACAGCTGGTGTCCTACGCCATTCCAACGGCGATCTACATTGTCCCGTCGTTACCCAGAACGGGCAATATGAAGGCGCACCTGGCAGCCTTGGCCGAGCTGACGTCAGGCTAAATCTTCCCCGTCCGTCCATTTCGCCGCGCCCTATGCCGCGCGGCCTGCCCTACCGCACGGTTCGGATAGCCACAGCGCGAGGGGATTGGCCGGAGCCGGTTAGATATCAGCAATTCTCGGTTTGGCCGATGGCTAACCACTAGCGATCGGGATGATCTCGTTCACGCCCGGGTCGGGGGTGTCCTCACGCCAACGCACGGACCCGTAGGGTCGTTCTAGGCTGCGCCGCACCGCGACCATGTCGGGGTCGTAGAACTGCGCGGCCCGGTTCTGGGTCTCAACATCGGCCACGGTCTGGCGGCTGCGGTGCCGGAGATAATCGAGCCAGGTGGGGCACTGAAAGCGCTCCTTCCACACAGCCGGATTCTGGATGTCGCGGGACAGCGACCAATTGTAGGCGCCGTTGCGATGCCGCACGAGCTGGACATCCTGCATCGCGGTGTAGAACGCGCGCGCCTGGTTGGGATCGACCTCATAGTCGACCTCAATTACGATGGGGCCTGATCGACCGGTGAGGGCCAAAGCGTTTTCGGGCATGCCCAGTGCGGCGGGTTCGCGCCCGGCTGAGTCGGATTCGGGCAAACGCATCCAGCACCCGATCAGTGCCGTGAGCAGCATCGCCCCGGCGCTCATGGCCAGCGCTGCGGCCACCCCAAAGTGCTGCGCCATGCTTCCCCATACCCAGCTTCCGATCGCGATCCCGCCGGCGATCGCCGCCTGAAACGCTGCGAGCGTTCGGCCTGCAACCCACCGGGGTGACGACATCTGGATGGACATGTTGAAAACCGTAACGGACAGCATCCATGCGGTTCCTGCCACCACCAGAATGGCCGCCGTCAGCTGTAGCGAATGGCTGAACCCTTCCGCCGCGATGCAAGCAGACAGGACCAGCACGGCCAGCACCGTCGCATCATTGTTGCTAAAGCGTCGGAGCGCGCGCGGGAGCAGCAGCGCTCCCACGATCGAACCGATGCCAAACGCTCCCAGGATGAGGCCATATGTCTCTGCCTGTCCGCCGATCAGGTCACGCGCGACGATGGGCATCAACGCCTGGAGCGAACCGCCGGCAAGCCCGGTCAGCAGGGTCCGCGCGAGCACAGTGCGCAGCGGCGGCGAATGGAACAGGTAGCGCACTCCGGAGGTGATCGCCCGGCCCAGCCGCTCGGGCGGAAGCCGCGGGGTCTCTCTGACCCGGCGCCAGAACAGCAGCACCAGCAACAAGGGGATATAGAGCAAGACATTGGCCGCGAACGCCGCCACGGCGCCGGCCGCGGCGACGATCAGCCCGCCGAGCGCCGGGCCGAAACTCCGCGCGATATTGTAGCTGACCGAATTGAGCGCGATTGCAGAAGGCAAGGCCCCGGATGGAACCTGCTCGCTGACAGACGCCTGCCAAGCCGGGCTGAACCAGGCCATGCCGCTTCCGACCAGAAAACACAGACCCAGCAACACCGTGGGCTGCAACAAGCCACTGACCGTTACCACCGTGAGGAGGATCGATCCGGCCAAGGATACCGACAGCGCCACCAGCGCGACCTTGCGGCGGTCGAACATGTCGGCGACGGCCCCGGCAGGTAAGGCGACCAGCATCACCGGCAGCATCAGCGCCGTCTGGATAAGCGCCACTTTATCGGCGCGCGCGGTCAGCTGCGTCATCGCCCAGGCCGCGCCGACGCTCAGGATCAGCAGGCCCAGGTTGGACAGGACGCTGGCGCACCAGATCCGGCGAAAAACCGGAATGCGCAGCGGGTAAGTCAGGCCGTGATGTTCCATGGCACTTATGATCGTTCCCCCCGCAAGTGACGCATGATCTGCCTATCGTCCGCCACGCCGATCACTGCTGCGCGGCTGAGCTGGCGAATGCACCATCGTTCCGACGAGCCTTCAACCCCTCAAATTCCTTCATCTCGCGCCCGATCGCTGCCCAGGTTTCATCGGGGGAAGTCATCAGCCGTTTGATCGAGCGGACCGATTCCCACGGCTGCGCCGCCAGTGCAGCCGCTTCGGCCAGCGTTGCGGCATCGACGTCGGCGGGATCGAGCACCGCTGTGGCCAGCCCGAAGCGTTGGGCTTCGCTACCCATCAAAACGGTGTTTCGCGCAAATATGTCAAAGGCATTGCAATAGCCTACGCGCGCCGGCAGCAGCCGGCTTGACGCGGCCTCAGGGGCAAACCCCAGCCGCGCGAAGGGAGCGCTCAGTCTGGCATCCTCGGCCACGAACAGCACGTCGCAATGCACCAAGAGGGTGAAGCCAAAGCCGATCGCCCGGCCGCGGACGCCCGCGACGAGCGGTTTGTCAAACCACACCAGTTCCCTCAGAAAGCGGCCGACGGGCCGCTCCTCGAAGGGGATCGAACCGCTTCCGGCGCGAAGTTCGGCCAGATCGGTGCCCGCGCAAAAATCAGACCCTGCGGCAAGGATCGCCACTGCACCGGTGCTTTCGCTGCGCTTTGCATGAGCGAGCAGGTTTGCCAGAGCATCGTACATGGCCGCATTCACGGCATTGCGTTTGTCGGGGCGATTGAGGACGATTTTCAGAACGCCATTCTCAGCTGAGGCCAAGATGTTTGAGTTGGCAAACTCGCCCAATTCCATTTCTTCCCTCTCCCGATCAGGTGTGCAAGAGGAAGGCTACGCCTCCCGGCAGCTCCGTGTTCGCACGACGGTGATACCGATCAAAGACAATTCATCTGACGGGACCGTCATAAAGGCTCGGCCAGCAGCGCCCGCGCATCTTCCCGGCCGTCAAGCAAAATGGTCGTCCGCTTGATCACCTGCCAGCCTTCCGGCCCGCCCCGCTTAAACTCCCACCGGGTGGCGGTGAGACGGCCGCAGATAAACTGCCCACCCTCATTCCAGAAGAGCGTCCCGTAATTCTTCGCCGCCGCCGTGTCTCCGCGAATAACCACGTGCGGGGACGACGAGATGTGCGCCGAGCCGTTTTTGACGATCCCACTATGAAACTCTCCGGCGAAAGCCTCGGCGATGCCTTCGGGCCCGTGGAAAACGCCAATTCCGCCAATTTCGTAAGTGGATTGAGGGTGCCAGATCCGATCCAGACCTGCGCGATCGCAGGTGTCCGCAACCGGCCCGTAGGACGTGATCAGCTGAGTGATGGCGTTGATATCCTCAAGCTTTTGGAGCCGCTCCACCAGGGTATTCCATGTTGCTGTTTCGTCTGGCATCATCTCCGCATCTCCTAAGTTTGTTTTTCTGCCTACGCAGGGCAAACGCCCCTGCAACCATGCTGCGTGCCACATCATGGTTGGGCAGAACTTGCTTACCAAGGCCTCAGTCTTGGAAAGGTCATTCATGCCCCGAAAGATCATATGCTGCAACGCGAGCAGCTTCACACGCCGCCGACTTAACGCCTTTGTCAAAAAAACGGATTGACTCCATCCCGCCATGCCCGAAAATCAGGCGCGAAGCTGATGGGATAAGGCGAGCGCGGGACCCGCGCGCTCGACCAAATTAGGAGTGGATACTGATAATGGAAGATCCCACGAGGGCCTTTTCGCTGGCCGGACGCCGGGCCGTGTTGATAGGTGCGGCAACGGGCATCGGGCGTCAGGCCGCGATCACCTTCGCACAGGCTGGCGCCTCCGTGTTCATCGCGGATGTCAACGTGACCGAGCTGGAGCGCACCGCGGATCTCGCACGGAATTACGGCGGACAGGTCGAAGCGAAGCGCCTGGATGTTCGAAGTCGTGAAGAGATCAATGCGTTCGCAGATTCTGTCGCGGAAGGCGGCCCCATCGACGTATGGGCCAACGCGGCGGGCGTGATTTCGCTCATGACAGTCGCCGAGACCGATCCAGCCGAGCTGGACCGCATTCTCGACATCAATTTGAAAGGCGTGTTCTGGTGCTGCTCAGCAGCGGCGCGCAAAATGCTGCCGCAACGGCGCGGCTCGATTATCAACATTTCCTCTTGTGGTGCGGACATGCCCACAAACGGGCTGTCCGCCTATACGATGTCAAAAGCAGCGGTTAACATGCTAACGCGCACCTTGGCGGTGGAAGCGGGTCCTGCGGGCGTTCGTGTGAATGCGGTTGCGCCGGGTTTCATCGACACGCCCATGGTCGAGTACCGTTTTCGCACCTCAACCGGCGAAGTCGATCCCGTTGCGAAAGAACGCAGATTTTCCGAAGTGTCGGCGATGATCCCGCTCGCCAGGGTTGGCCAGCCGATCGATATCGCCATGGCCATGCTTTATCTTGCCTCTGACGCGTCCAGTTTTGTGACGGGCCAGGTTATTCGGCCGAACGGCGGGATGATCATGCCCTGACCCCACGTTGGTGGTCCTGGCCAAATTTTGCGTGCGGCGACGTGGCGGAGACACGACATGATTGGCAAAACGATAAGCCTGCGGCGTCCTCTGCCGCCTCGGCGCGACGGCTATGATGCGGATGATGCGCTGCTGGCGCGCCGCTCGGCCGCTCCACCGAACCGCGAAACCGAATCGTGCGAGCAGGTCATTGCCGGCGTGGCGTGTCGCCTGATTGGCGATGCCACTCCAGGTGGGGCAACGATCGTCCATCTTCATGGTGGCGGATATCGCTTGGGATCGGCGAAAGATTGGGTCGGATTTGGCACCCGGCTCGCCGTAGCGGCAGACGCTCAGGTGATCTTGCCGGATTACTCGCTCGCGCCGGAACGTCCGTTTCCCCATGCAATCCATGACGTGATCGGGATCCTGTCAGAACTGTCGGGCCGACCGGAAGGCGGCCCCATCATTCTTTCTGGCGATTCCGCGGGCGGGGGATTGGCGCTCGCGGTCGCGGTAGCCCTCAGTCCTCCAACCGAACTGGCTCGACTGATCCTGATTTCTCCTTGGCTGGACTTGCGGATCGTGGCCGAGAGCTACGAACGCTGCGCGGAAACCGATCCGCTTTTCTCCCGCTCATCGGCCCATGCTTCGGCGGCAGACTATCTGCAGGGCTGGTCGGCCGATGATCCACTGGTTTCACCCCTGCTTGGCGAGCTCGACGGACTGCCGCCGGTATGCTTGTTCGCTTCAAGCGCGGAAGTTTTGGCGGATGATTCCCTGAGCCTTGCGCGACAGCTTGGCCGCATTGGCATCCCGATCACTTCAGTGATGTTTCCGGACTTGCTGCATGATTGGCCGGTCATGGAGCCGCAGCGTCAGGAAACCGCGATCTTTTTCGAAATCGTGAAAACATTCACCCGACAATCGCTGGGAGTGGTCGCGTAGTGTTGCGCTACCCGCGCTTGCTCCCTATTGCGCGGAATTGCGCAAGCATTGAGAATGCGCGACTGGCCTTTATCCAGTCGCGCAAGTCAAGCCCAGGTGTCAGCCTTACGCGAGACCGAGTTGGTGTTTGCCGGTCCCTGCACTCTCGGACCATCCCATTTTCCGGAAGTGATTGTAGAGCCGCCGGTCCGGCCCTTCCACAAAGAAAGCATTGAAAATGGCAAAGACCTACCCGGCTCAAAGCGATGCGACGCCGGTCTGGGCAGCGGTGCTCCTGTATCTGACCGCGGCGATCCTGGCCCTACTCGGACTGGCGATGCTGGCCGGAGGGATCGAGCTCGCCCGCCTCGGGGGATCACTCTACTACCTCATCGCCGGGGCCGGCATCGTCGTGTCGGCTGTGCTGATCGGGATGCGCCGCGATCCTGGCGTGTGGCTTTACTGGGCAGTGGTCGGTGGGAGCATCGTGTGGGCCGTCTGGGAAGTTGGCTTCGATTTGTGGCTCCTGATGCCGCGACTGCTGGTCCTGATATTGCTTGGCTTGTGGCTGTTGGTGCCTTGGACCCGGGCAGCATTCCGCGGAAGAATTGGTGGCGGCAGACGCGCCCTGGCAATCGTCGCGGGGGTGATCGTCACTGCCTTCGCGGGGCTCCTTCTCCATAACAGCTATGGCCCGGCGAGCCTTGTCGATCCCCGCTTCCAGACCGGAAAAGGCATATTCCCCGGCGCCACGCTCGCCAACGGGGCGCAAGCAGCCAACGCTGCCGATTGGCCCTTTTGGGGCCGCGATGCAGGCGGATCGCGCTATTCGCCGCTGAATCAGATCACGCCAGCCAACGTGAGCCGGCTTGCCGTTGCGTGGACCGCGCATGTCGGCACGCGGCCAGGGATGATCGGCACACCGATCAAGGTCGGCGATACGGTTTACACCTGCAATGACAGCAATGAACTGGCAGCGATCGACGCCAGCACCGGTCAAGCGCGATGGAGCTTCAATGCGTCGAGCGGCCGCTATGGCCGCGGCTGTCGCGGGGTTGCCTATTACCGAACGGCTTCAACCGGCACACCATGCGCCGAACGCATTTTCACGGCCAACGCCAATGCGCAGCTGATTGCGCTCGACGCGCGCACTGGCCAGCTCTGCATGGGCTTTGGCAAGGCCGGGGTGGTCGATCTTCGCGAAGGGCTCTCGCGCGCGCCGCTGGGATATTATCGCGTCACGTCGGCGCCAACGATCGCGCGCGGCAAGATCGTCGTGGGCGGCTGGATCAGCGATGGGCAGTATTGGGGCGAACCCTCGGGCGTCGTGCGCGCTTTTGACGCGGTCAGCGGGCGCTTGGCCTGGGCCTGGGACATGGGCCAGCCCGATCGCACCGGGGCGCCCCCGCCGGGCCACACCTATACCCCCGGCACCCCCAACTCCTGGGCACCGATGAGCGCGGACGATGCGCTCGGACTGGTTTACGTACCCACCGGAAACGCTACCCCAGACTATTTCGGGGCTCAGCGGCGATCGTTCGATGACAAGTTCTCGAGTTCCGTCGTCGCGCTCGATGCCGAGACCGGCCGGGTCCGGTGGTCGTTCCAGACGGTGCACCACGATCTCTGGGACAGGGACGTCCCGGCCCAACCCTCGCTCGTGGATCTGCGGGTGGGCGGATCACTCCGCCAAGCATTGGTGCAGCCGACGAAAGGCGGGGAAATTTTCGTGCTCGACCGCGTTACCGGCCGGCCGATCTTTCCCGTCACGGAAACGCCGATGCCCAGCCGCGGGGGCGTGCCGGAAGAGCGTCCCTCCCCCACCCAGCCGCTTTCCAACGCGCTGCCTTCCTTCCGGGGACCGCGCCTGAGAGAGGTCGACATGTGGGGCGTTACGCCCCTTGATCAACTCTATTGCCGGATAGAATACCGCAAGGCCCGGTATGACAGCAACTATACCCTTCCCGGCCGTACCCCTTCGATCTTGTATCCAAGCTCGTTCGGGGCGATCAATTGGGGCGGCGCCACAATCGATCCGGTCCACGGGGTCATGTTTGTCAACTCCAACCGCCTCGCGACCTATCTGCGCCTGATCTCGCGCGCCGAGTCCGACGCCAAAGGATTGAAACCACAAGGCGATTGGGGCTCGGCAATGGAGGTTGGCGGCGGCGTCCCGCAATCTGGCACAACTTATGGAGCCGCGGTGAAATTCTGGCTTTCGCCGCTCGCCGCGCCCTGCAACGCGCCGCCCTATGGACATTTGAGCGCAATAGACCTCACCACCGGCAAGTTGCTGTGGAGCCGGCCGTTCGGAACGGCAAAGGGCAGCGCACCGCTCGGATTACCGCAGCCATTGCCGCTTCCTCTGGGCGCGCTGAATCACGGCGGCTCGGTCGTCACCCAATCGGGAATTCTTTTCATCGGCGCGTCGAAGGATGGATATATGCGCGCGTTCGACGTCCGGACCGGGAACGAATTGTGGCGGAGCGCCCTGCCGGGCGGCGGGCAATCCACGCCCATCATCTACTCGGTCGGCGGCAGGGAATATGTCGTGATCTCTGCTGGGGGATCAGCGGCGCTTCAGGTCACGCTGGGAACGACGCTCGTGGCATTCGCCTTGCCGGCAGACCATCGATGACCATCCGCGCGGCTACCATCAGGCGAGCGAACATCACTCCGTCGCCTTTTTCCGCCTAGCAGGTTTGGCTGGTGTTGCGGGTATGGCCGGTGCCCCGACAACATCCTCGCCGAGGACCATATTGACGATCATATGCGCAAAATTCTCTCGAACAGACTTCTCCTTGAGAGGCGTCTTCGTTATGCGCCAGTGATACCAGAACCGATCGAGCATTGCTCTTATGGCCAGGCTGCGGATGATCAGGTCCGCATGGGAATGCTTCGCTCCCAGCAATTTGAATGATTCTGCGAGGATGTTGGTTGCACGCTTTGAACCACGCATTCCAAGGACACGGAACTCGGTATCCTGTAACGCCGCTTGCTGCCAGGTCAGCAGATAGCCACCGTGGTTTGATAAGAACGTGAAATAGCGACTGATCCACCCTTCGAACTCTTTCGGCAGATCGTCCGGATTGAAATGCCGCACTTGCTCCATCAAGTCCAAGCTTTCATGGCGCGCCTCGTGACCGGCAATGATCAATATCTCGCGGCGTGAAGAGAAATAGGTATAGAAAGATGCGCGCGAAACCCCGGCGGCAACTGCAATGTCGTCGATCGTGGTCGCCGCATAACCCTGCTTAAGAAATAACGACTTTGCCGTGTCGATGATATGCTCTTTCGTGC
>Ga0163162_10007848_pt1 | contig 10400 bp, 9 predicted proteins | sample S55metaG_FD_115310 | JGI IMG/M metagenome (GOLD analysis project Ga0163162, IMG submission 115310) | Switchgrass rhizosphere microbial communities from Kellogg Biological Station, Michigan, USA - S5-5 metaG | ecosystem: Host-associated > Plants > Roots > Rhizosphere > Soil | place: USA: Michigan...
AAACCCGGAATGCCGTTAAACAATCACCCGGAACAGTAAGTGCAGAGATCTTTGAATTGTAAAATAAAAAACAAACCATATGATATCTTGTTATGAATTACGCCTGGGAAACCGTGTACTGGTTGATAAAAACCTTCAACAGGTCTCCATGATCACGGGCACAGCTGTTTTTACCCGTGATGCAGAAGAAAGCCATGAGCAGGTAGCGTCTGAATATCGTCTTGAACAAATTGCGCCTGTGCCGCTGACAGATCATGTTCTTAAACAATGCGGCTTTGTCTATCATGATTATTTTAAATTCTGGCAACTGATCACCACAGGTACCATGTCAGAAATGGATATCGATAGTGATTACGATGTTATTGATTTTATGCGTAAGCCTATAGTTAAAAATCTGGCTTCTCTTCACCAATTGCAAAATGTTTACTTTATGCTAAAAGGAAGAGAGCTGAAATTACAAACCACGACAATGGTCAACGGATAATACAAAGCTGTTCTTGATTGTTAACTTGCCCAGGAATTATTCTTACGTACACGTTCCCTGGGATCCGGGTTATGACAGCCAGGCCCACACTATAAACAATTAGATAATCTAAAAAACAAATCATGATAGATCCAAGAGAAGTAAGGACAGGCAACTGGGTGTTGAAAGCTACCGGGAAAGATAGAAACGCTCAATCATTTTTCGAATACAGGGCAATTACCGCCGACGAATACTATTATACGTTTGCGAGTGTTTGCTTTCCTATCAAAATAACAACATCAATTTTAGGGAAGAGCGGCTTTAAACACGATTTTGGTGATTGGTATGTCAACAGGCCGGCTGAAGGGATACGTGATGGATTGCCTTTCCTGAGATATCGTCATTCAGATCGTGGCTGGTACCTTGAAAAAGTCAAGTTATGGTCGCCACCGATGTTTCTGCACCAATTGCAAAATCTTTTTTATGCTTTGTCGAATGAAGAGTTGAACATCCAGTTAGGACTTTTTAAAAACGTTGCTGTGGCGGAGCCAATTGATTTCTTTATTAAGCCCACTGAAAAAAATTACCAGATTACAGAACTTACGTAAAGCCAAATAAAAGCACCAGTAAATTATATAACCATTTCCCGAAATGATGTAATGAATGAGAAGCAGGAAATGTTGATCTTCGATGCTGGTTTTTCACAGGGACACAGCAATTTAGTCCCTGCTCTACTGAGAACTTAAAGCCCGCAGGTGTCAACAACCGGCAGGCTTTTTCATTTAGATACAACCTGCCAAGCAACACAATGAGACAATAACAAAATAGTGTGAACAAAATGGCTATTCCTGTTTATTCAGTATTGCGTATGATTGTTTCAGAAAGCGAAGCCTTTGCTTTTCTGCGTGCCCACAATAACCCTTTGTGTTTAGTGGGGACTTCATCTCCCAATAATTTTCCAAGCGGCTTCATGCCCTCAACACGGTCACAAATAATTTTAAGTATGGCTACAAAAGGAATTGATAAAAACATACCTGCTATACCCCATAAAGCACCGCCCAATAAAACAATTAGAATAGAAACAAGGGCATTGATCTGCACCTTGGACGACACAATTCTTGGTATCAGGAAATTGTTATCAATGAATTGAATGATCATGTAGGCAATAATGATACCGAGCTGTGTAGAATACCCATTCTTTGTAACCGTTGCCATCAGTATAGGCAATGCAATAGCAATAATGCCACCAATATAGGGCAGCATATTTAGAAGAGCACCGATAAGACCCAGGAGAATGGCATATTTTACACCCAGAATGAGCAGGGCAGTTGAGTTCATGGCTGCCACGATAAGGGCTTCAATGAGCAAGCCGATCATGTAACTCTGTATGGCCGATTTCGTTTGCTTGAGAACATCAGCAACCTGTTTAGAGTTTTTTTCTGCAAAAGATTCGTATAAAAAGTCAAGGAGAAGATTCTTGTAAAATAACAGAAGAAAAATATATACCGGTAAGATAAAAACAATCAGTAAGGTGGTAACAGCAGTGCCCAGTGTTTGGCCAACTAATGCCTTACTGCTGTTAAGTGCTTCGTTAATCAATTGAACTTGCCTGTCGATGGAAACACCAAAGTTGCTATACACCCAGGCCTGCAACTGCTTCAATAATTCGTAGAATTTGTCCTTAAGCATCGGAAAGTTTTCACTGAAGCCTACAACCTGGGACGAAATAAAATACATGATCCCGCCAAACACTAATAAAGCGATCAGCATGGATAAAATGATGGCAAAGATTTTTCCCACACCTTTTCTTTGAAATTGATTTACCAATGGATTGAGCAAAATAGAAATGATCAGTGCAAATGAAAAAGGTACAAGAATGCCTCTTAGCATAGACAGGGAATAGACGAATAATATGACGCCAAGAAGTATAGCTGTGGTTTTGATGTAGAACGGATATTGCCTGGTCTGCATAAGTAAAAGATAATCCATTCATGTGATTCTACCGAATGAAATTGATCTGTCAGATGCTTTGTGGTAGAATTATTGCGTAACTTTTCATGCTGGCATCGTTTTTAAAACAGGGTCAGTGATCAACCACTAACTCTTTTCAAAACATGAAACTTCTTATCAAAAATATGGTCAGCCTCCGGTGCAAGATGATCGTAAAGTCTGAACTGGAAAAAATGGGTTTGCCATTCACGGTTGTAGAATTGGGAGAAGTGGAAGTCACGGAAGAGCTTTCTTCACAACAACAGCAAGAGTTTAAAACTTCTTTATTGAAATTCGGGCTTGAGGTACTGGAGGATAAAAAAAGCATCCTGATAGAAAAGATAAAGAATATTGTTGTGGAGATGATCCATTACAGCGATGAACCTCCTGTTTTAAATTTTTCCGCCTACCTCAGCGGGAAATTAAAATACGACTACAACTACCTTTCTAATCTTTTTTCTGAGGTAAAGGGTACCACCATTGAACACTTCATCATTTCCCACAAAATTGAAAGGGCTAAGGAGCTGCTGATTTACAATGAACTGACACTTACTGAAATTGCAGAGAAACTTCATTACAGCAATGTCGCACACTTATCCAACCAGTTTAAAAAAGTCACCGGTTTAACTCCTACTTTTTTTAAGAAAATGAGACATAAAAGACTGATCGCGCTTGAGAACTTGTAATAATTTCTTTATTTGTCCTCCTGGCGACGAACAATAAACTCTGCAACAGTTTCGTATAATGATGTAATGTTTTCTGCCTGCCAAAGAATGATCTTTACACAAACGAATTCCTTTCACAAATGGTCAGCAGTAATCAATTTGACAATAAAGAACTGGAAAAATCAAAACCACACATAATTGTGGAGATACTGGAGTATGTACCCGGCTCCATTTTGATCAAGACCATTATTAAAAAAACAACAGGCGACATCACGGTTACTGCCGTTGATGCGGGTGAGGAGTTAGCGGAAAAAAAATCACCCTTCGATACGTTCGTTCAAATAATTGATGGCGCAGCGCAGGTTGCAATCGGCGATAAAAAATATAAGCTTAGATTGGGTGAGGCAATCATCATTCCTGCCCATTCTGCTCATTGCTTTAACGCCAATGAACAATTTAAAATGATCTCCACTATTATTAAAAGTGGATACGAAGATTGATGGATAAAAGGACATGCAATCATTTTCAATCACCCAGTTCTAATTCATAAACGGCACACCTTTCCAGGGTATTTATTTTTTACAAGACCGGCGAGCGCTTTATTTGATAGCGCCGCGAGGGGATCATCCCTGTGCCGCTTACAGGAAGAAGACCTACCCCTATTCAAAAGCGGCATCTTTAACCATAAAACCACGGGCGCGCCACTTACTATTTTATTTGAAAACAAAAACGTCCGTAGCGGTGATTATGAAAAACAGCGCGATGTACCAAGAAATGCACTTCTCAAAATCACTGGAATACCAAAGATGAGTCTTAATATTTTTCACCTGTATACGGGGGTGGAGTAAAATTGCTTATTCGCTGCATGTTTGCAGGCGGATAAAGCAATACGGGATAAGGACTTCTTTCGACCCCTATACTTCCTGAGATGGAAAAAGTTCTCGCATCGTTTACATACATCAGTCCCATATTCACTGATGAGTGCAAACCAAAATAATCGGATTTCAAACCGGTGGCGGTATTTGTCTTAATGCCGGGTGAAAGAAAAGAACGATTGAAGTTTACATAAGTGGGCGCCAGTGATACGCCAGTAAAAGCATAAAGGTTATTATTCAATTGGCGGTTTAATTGTAAGCCCACAGGTGCAGACACTACCGTGGCTGTGCCTCCATTAAAAAAATTAAAACCAATGCCGACATTACTGTATGAAGTAAAAAACCATTTCTTGCTTTGCGTATGTTGAAGATAGTAATTGCTATCCTTAAAACTTTGTTTTGGAGCTTGAGCTTCGAGGAATAAAGAAGATGCCAATGTGATAATCACTAATAAGATCCGCATATCATTTAATTGTTTATAAAATTACAATTTACATCGTTACTAAAAATGGAAATATTTGGTTGTTCAGAGAGTGCACCGCAGAACCAGGTTCATTTGATCGCCTCTATAATTTCCGACTTATCATTTCACCGATAATCCAAAATTGAATAACTCGTTTCACTGCAGTTGTTGGATGTTGAAAATTTATGGATGCTCCCAATAAAAGACCAACAACGGTCTAGATGAAGCCTCGCTAATTTCAAAAGAACGATTCTCCTTTGCCAGCGCCTTGAAGACTATTCTTTCATCAAGTGTTTATCGAATCCCTTTTCAACAAGTTGTTCATACGCGTTCCAGACATCAGGAGGAATTTCCTGGAAGATCTGAAAACCTTTCTCGGGATAAAATTTTATACGCTGCAGATCACCTACCATGATGTTAATAACTCTATCCATCGGTATCTCTTCTGTTGGATATCCATCAAAAGAAATTTGCGGGGAAGTAACGATCAGTTTTTTATGAGGCCAGTGCTTTTTAAATGTAGCATAACTCCTTCTTTCCATGTATGGCTTTTGCACAACGATAAACGTTTTCATGTCGAAATTTTTCCGTGCCAGCAACTGTTGTGTGAAGCGAATATTTTCGCCGGTGTTTGTCGATTTATTTTCGATAAGAATGTTCTCTTCCGGAACGCCCATCTTTTTCGCAATACCAGCAAAAAGATCTGCCTCCGTTTCTGTCCACATGTCTTTGGTAAAATTGCCGAGTCCCCCCGAGAAGATGATCATCGGTGCCCATCCCTCCAGGTATAATTCTGCCGCACGTTTGGCCACCCGTGTGTCATGGCTGCCCAGCACCAGGATGCAATCAGCTTTTTCAAGCGCATGATCCATGTGGTGATAATCCCAAAGTCTTTTTGCAAGCCCAAGTATTGTATCGTTTATCATCATGAGCGAATAGGTCCGGTTTTATTTAGCTGGTCACCTTTAATTCCAGTAATGCATGATCCAAATTCCGGTTTTGCCTGGGAAGTTCCGGTATATCAGGAGTTTTATAGTTTTCAATGAATTCGAACCCAAATGACTTATAGTAGTCAATTAATTTTTCATTGTCTGCCCAGGTGTCCATCCTGATAAATTTTATATCATTCTGGTGAGCATACTGAATGGCCCAGACCAAAACTTTTTCAAATTGTTTTTGACCTTTGAAATCCGGGTTCGCAACAATTCTGTGAAGATAGATAGCATCTCCATTTTCCCTGCCCCGCCAGATAAACGGATCACTTGAGAGCATACTGAAGAGACAAAGGATGTCATCTCCCTTTACGATTTTATACTGACGCCGTTCCTCAACATCCCGTTCAAGAGTTTCTTTATCGACACTGCTCCAAACCTTGTAACCATCTTTTGACTGTGCCCGTGTAACTTGTTTGAATAACAAAAAAACGGTGTCAAGGTCTTCCGTCGTGGTTTGAACAATCTCAATATCGTTCGCGCTATTTAAGTCTATGAAACTTCCCATAAGCACAATAGTTATAATTGCGTTTTGCCTTGTTAAGTTAGGAGTACCTAGCACATAAATATATGATATAAGACGGTGATCTCTTACTTCCACCCACCTCCCAACGAACGGTACAACTCAACCATGGCGGCTAATTCCTGGCGTTGAACGGAGGCGAGATAAAGTTCGGCTTGCAAGCGAGCCGTTTGTGCAGTAATGACTTCAAGATAATTTGCCAGGTCGGCTTTGTATAGAAGTTTAGCATTATCAACAGCGACCCGCAGCGTGTCGGTCTGCGCCGTTGATATGTTTCTTTGTTGTTTTAATTTATCTAATTGAACCAGGGCATTGCTTACTTCCTCCGTAGCCACTAAAACTGATTGTCTGAATTGAATAACCGCTTGCTCACGTTGCAGCTTTGCCACTTCAAAATCTGTTTTCAATCTTCTTCTCTGAAATATCGGTTGAGCAATTGCTCCTGCAGCAATACCAAATATAGAACTGGGGATATTAAACCAATTACTTGATTTGAATGATTCAAATCCACCACCGGCCGTGATGTTCAGCGCCGGATACATATTTGCCTGCGCGACGCCCACCTGCGCATTGGCGGCCATCAAAGCCATTTCATGGGAACGAACATCAGGGCGACGGCTTACCATAGATATGGGCAAGCCCGCAGAAAGATAATCTGGCACAACAAAATCTTGTAACGTGGCACTTCTTGAAACCCTGGAAGGCAATTGCCCGGCTAATACCTGTAAAGCATTTTCCTGGATGGCAACGTCCTGTTCAAGTTGCGGTATCAACAGTTCTGTTGTTTGTTTTTGTGATGAAGCTCTCTCTACGGCTAACGAGTTTGCAAGACCGGCGTTACGAAGCAATTGTGTAGCCAGGAAGAAAGTGTCATTTAAAGCCAGATTCGATCTCGCGACGTCTAGTTGTTTATCCAGCATCAGCAGGTTGAAGTAACCCTGGGCAATATCCGAGACCAATTGTGTTTGCACGGCTTTCGCTGCTTCATACGTTTGAAGATACTCAGCCAATGTTGCGTCTTTTTGGTTTCGCAGCTTACCCCATATATCCACTTCCCAGGAAAGACTGACAGCAGCCTGGTAGTTTTCGATATGATTTTTTCCCAAAAAACTATTTGTGCTTATCCCGTTCAGACTGTTGTTCGATGGATTAAAGGTTTGAGCTGTTATCTGTGCATTCAAGTCAGGCAATAATATAAGTTTGGCCTGTTTCATTCTCTGCTGCGCTATTTCCATGTTCTTCATCGCCACAAGCAGATCCTGGTTGTAAGTAAGTCCTTTTGAGATGAGGGTTTGCAGATCAGGGTCGGTAAAAAATTTTTTCCATTCAATGTCCGCGATGCTGCTTGTATCGGCAAAACTTACAGTGGTAAATTGCTGCGGTAATTCAAGATCCGGACGTTTATATTCTTTGCCGACTTTGCAGGAAGAGATGATCAATAGACTATAAGCAATAGGTAATAAGGAGAACCATCGACGCACAGCAAAGCCCACTCTGATTCCGCCCGAAGGGGAAGAACACTTCAAAAATGTTAAGTAACGTTGTGAAGCAGATGGGGTAGTTATGAAGTTGGGATCTGTGATGCGGTACCGTCGATCTCTATAGGGAGAAGGACGAGAGGGTGAGGTCCTCGCCGAATAGCGAACCGAACGTACAAGAGTGCCCCGAAGGGGCTCCTTCGGAGCAAGCAACAAAAGTTGATAGCGGCCACGCAGCCGGATCCATAAAAAAAATAACATCCTTTCTATTCGTTTCAATGTATATCGTTTATCTTTTTTCTTAGCAATCATCATATCGTTTGTTTGTTCTTAATAAAGTCTATTCAGCCAAGTGGCTAACTGTTTCGTCGGTTTGTTTTGGTGGGCCCGTCAATTTTTCCTGTATCCATTGGAAGATGACAAACAGAACGGGAATGATGAATACACCCAGCAACACTCCGGTGAGCATACCCCCTAATGCACTTGTGCCAATGGAGCGGTCACCTAATGCAGAGCCTCCCTTCGCCCATGTGAGTGGAAGCAAACCGACAATAAATGCAAATGAGGTCATCAATATTGGACGCAACCTCAGCTGCGAAGCTTCCAGTGCGGATTCCATTAAACCCTTGCCGGCTCTTCTTCGTTGGATAGCATATTCAACGATTAGGATCGCGTTTTTCGCAAGCAAACCAACAAGCATGATCAAACCAACCTGGACATAAATATTATTATCCAGGCCTTTTAGCTGGATAAACGTAAACACACCAAGAATACCTGTTGGCACCGAAAGGATAACAGCAAATGGAAGAATATAACTTTCATACTGCGCTGCAAGAAGGAAGAAAACAAACACAAGACTCAGAATAAATATCAATGTTTGCTGAGAGCCTGCTCCTATCTCTTCTCTTGTTTGTCCTGACCATTCATAGGAATAGCCTCTTGGCAAAACCTGTTGGGTCACTTCCTGTATGGCTTTGATAGCATCACCCGTACTGTAACCCGGCTTGGGAAGTCCATTTAATGTGACTGAATTAAACAGGTTATTTCTGAAAACAGTTTCGGGACCGTACACCCGCTGGAGGGTCACAACTGTGTTCGCGGGTACCATTTCTCCGAGGTTATTCTTTACATAAACATCATTTAACGTGGCGGGATTTGCACGATATGGAATATCCGCCTGTACAATAACACGATAAAATTTTCCAAAACGATTGAAGTCAGATACAAAACTACTTCCATAATAAACCTGCAAAGTTTGCAAAAGATCACTGACCGAAACTCCGAGTTGTTTTGCTCTCGCTTCGTCAATATTCAACAAATACTGGGGATTGCCCGTACTGAACGTGGTATAAGCAATGGCAATTTCTTTTCGTTGCATCAGTGCACCCATAAGACCATAAGCGGTATTGGCTAATTTTTCCAATGAACCACCGGTTCTATCCTGCACGATAAATTCAAAACCGCTTGTGTTGCCAAAACCCTGTACCGTTGGAAATTGATACAGGAAGACCTGTGCTTCTTTTATGGCGCTTAGTTTTTGATTGATCACTCCCATCACATCTTCCACTTTACTCACAGGACCTCTTTTGCCGGGAGCTTTCATATGTATAAAGCCAACACCATAGTTTGATGAGGAAGCATTCGCAATAAAGTTCAATCCGGTTACGGCGCCTCTTTTTTCGATGGCCTCGACCTGGGCCAGGAGACTATCTATTTGGTTCATTACCTTTTGTGTCCTGTCAAGAGAAGCACCTGGCGGAAGGTTGGCTGAATAAACAATAAAGCCCTGGTCTTCTGTTGGAATAAAACCGGTGGGTGCCGTCCTCATCATCCAAAAAGTGGTGAGTATTATAACAATGAGGGCAACAACCGCGATCCATTTGTTGCGCATCAGGTATTGTACACTTTGCCCGTACCTTTTTGTCGTAGCACGAAAGCCCGCATTAAATCCACGAAAGAATCTTTTTGTAAATCCTCTTTTTCGTGCTTCTTCTGTATGAGGATTCTTTAAAAACAGCGCACACAAGGCGGGACTTAAGGTCAAAGCGTTCAATGCAGAAATTAAAATGGCTGTAGCCAATGTAAAGGCAAACTGTTTATAAAACACGCCCGCGGGACCCTGCATAAAACCAACCGGGACAAACACGGCCGCCATGACCAATGTGATCGAAATGATAGCACTCGTGATCTCATTCATGGCCTGGACGGTTGCTTCTTTGGCCGGCAAACCGGTGCGTTCCATTTTAGAATGTACAGCTTCTACTACCACGATCGCGTCATCGACCACGATACCAATCGCAAGAACCAGGGCGAATAAAGTAAGCAGGTTAATGGTGAACCCAAATAATGTCATGAAGAAGAATGTGCCTATCAGTGCCACTGGCACGGCTATCGCAGGGATCAATGTCGAACGAAAGTCCTGTAAGAAAATAAAGACGACGATAAACACAAGCACAAAAGCGATCAATAAAGTTTCTTCCACCTGCGAGATAGACTCATCCAAAAATTCCTTTGCACTATACATATTGAAATAGGCAAGGCCTTTCGGAAAATTGGCAGCCGCATTTTTCATTACCTTTTCGGCTTCAATAAGAATGTCATTTGCGTTTGAACCTGCTGTTTGAAAAATACCAATTCCTGTTCCAGGTTTTCCCTGCGCGGTGAGGTTTATGCCATATGATAACGAACCAAATTCAACCCTTGCAACATCTTTTAACCGCAGAACGGAGCCATCCGGTGCTGATTTTAAAATTATGTTTTCATAATCCTGGTTCCTTGAAAGTTTGCCTTTATACTTAATAACATATTCAAACGACTGAGTACTGCTTTCTCCAAATCGTCCCGGGGCGGCTTCGAGGTTCTGCTCCCTGATGGCATTCAATACATCCTGCGGGGAAAGATTGTTGGCGGTCAAACGTTCCGGCTTAAGCCAGATGCGCATCGAATAATCTT
>Ga0163162_10007850_pt1 | contig 10398 bp, 13 predicted proteins | sample S55metaG_FD_115310 | JGI IMG/M metagenome (GOLD analysis project Ga0163162, IMG submission 115310) | Switchgrass rhizosphere microbial communities from Kellogg Biological Station, Michigan, USA - S5-5 metaG | ecosystem: Host-associated > Plants > Roots > Rhizosphere > Soil | place: USA...
CCTTAAGATCCAAGCCGCGCAATTCATCTAACCCAAACTTAGGACCCAGATTGACCGCCCGAGTAGGCGGTTTTTTTGTGCCCGAAAACGAAAGGACAATTGCCATGTCGGCAGTTATCGAAGCTAAGCGCGCTATGGCGGAGCTTGGCACCAAGGCTAACGCAGTTGTTGCGGACGCCACCCTGACCAACGCTGAGAAGAAGACCCGCCTGGACGCCTACACGGCGGACCTGAAGGGCTACGCCGAAACCATCTCCCTGCACGAGCAGGCTTCCCGCCTGATCGGCGGCGGCGAGGCTGCCCCCGAGGCTAAGTCCGCCGAGGTTGGCGCACCCGCGGCCCGCTCCTTCGGGCGCCACATCGTGGACTCGGACGGCTACAAGTCCATGCTGAACGGCCAGTCCAAGGGCGTTCAGGTTGAGGTCAAGGCCGCAGCGACCATTGACGAGGGAACCATCCCGACGTTCAACGGTGGCTCCGGCGTTGCCGGTCAGCTCACCACTCCTCAGTTCCTGCCGGGCATTGTTGGCCTGAAGTTCCAGACCCTCACGGTCGCGGACCTGATGGCGCAGGGTTCCACGGACTCTTCTTCGCTGACTTACGTCATTGAGGCTGCGTTCCAGGATCTGACCGCGACTGTCGCGGAAAAGTGCACGAAGCCGCAGCTTGACCTGTCCTTCGCCCGCCGTCAGGACAACGTTGCGAAGATCGCTAACGTCGCCAAGGTAACTGACGAAATGTTCCAGGACGCCCCGCAGTTCGAGGCGTACCTGTCTAACCGCATGGTCTTCGGCGTGAAGCGCGCTGAGGAAACCCAGCTCCTGAGCGGCAACGGTACTGCCCCGAACCTTCAGGGCCTCCTGAACCGTACGGGCCTTGCCCCGGCTGTTGTGACCTCCGCCGGCCTGACCGCCGTGAAGATCATGGAAGCGATCTTCAACCAGATCACAGCCCTCCGCGCCGTGTCCTTCGTGGAGCCCGACGCTCTGGTGATCCACCCGAACGACTGGCAGACCATCCGCCTGGGCAAGGACACCCAGGGTCAGTACTACGCCGGCGGTCCGTTCACCGGCGCCTACGGCAACGGTGGCTTCACCAACGTCGAAAGCATCTGGGGCCTGAAGGCTGTCATCACGACCGCCATTCCGCAGGGCACCGTCCTTGTTGGCGGGTTCCAGGAATCCGCTCAGGTCTTCCGTCGTCAGGGCATCACCCTGGAAATGACCAACAGCAACGTTGACGACTTCGTCAACAACCTCATTACCCTGCGTGCTGAGGAACGTCTGGCGCTGGCTGTTTACCGCCCGGCTGGTCTGGGCAAGGTCACGCTGACCGCCTAGTAGTTCCCCTTGGTGGGGCTGGCTCCGGTCGGCCCCACCTTTGCAGACCCCTTACTTTGAGGAGGCGTTATGCCTACGCATTACGTTGAAGATTATGAAGAAGCGACCGGCAAGAAGCGTGAGAAGCCTGTAGTTGAGACGAAGGTTGTCACTCCCCCGGATGACACCCCGATTTTCAATGCCACTGAGGCTGAGACTAAGGCTGCGAAGAAGTAGTCATGGTGGATCTTGCCACGGTTGAGGACTTGAACGACTTTTCGCAGTTGGCGCTTGATCCGGCTGATTCTTCGGCGGCGTTTCTGTTGAGTGTCGCGTCTGGCATGATCCGCCGCTATCTGGAGCAGGACATTACGCAGGTCGTTGACGATGTCGAGTATGTGGACCCCGTCGGTGGCGGCTATGCGTTTTTGCGGCAGTTGCCGGTGCAGTCCGTTTCGAAGGTTGAGACGACCTTGGACGGCGCCACGTGGGCGACTGTGAACCCCGCAAACTATACGGCGTCTCGGAGGCTCGGCATCGTGTATGCGAAGCCTTATACGGGCGAGCGGTGGCCGACTGACCACGAGTCGTGGCGCGTGACGTACTCGCACGGCTACCTGATCATCCCGGACGAGCTGAAGGGTGTTGCTTGCAGTATCGCGGCGCGCTTCTATTCGACTCCTGCCGGGATTGACATGGAGCGCACGGGGCAGCGTCAGGTGAAGTATTCGCTTGAGTCTGCCGGGTTTACCGGGTTCGAGACGATGGTGTTGTCTGCGTTTCGAACCCCGAGGCTTGCCTGATGGGTAGGCCGTTGGGGCGTAAGCAGATCACCATTCAACGCGCACCCCGCGCCATGAACACATACGGCGACACGGTCCCCGACTGGACCGGGACGCTAACCCAGGCTGTCGTCCGGGGCTGTGATGTACAGCCGGGCACAACACAGGAATACCTGATCGGGCGTGACAACGTCCTTGTCGCGTGGACTGTGTTCGTTCCGGGCCGGGTGGATGTGACCGAGTTTGACCGGGTCCTGTTCAACGGTCGCACCTATGAGGTTTATGGCCATCCCGCCGAATGGGATTCCTACTCTGGCCGACAGGACTACACCGAGATTGTTCTTAAGGATTGGAGTGGCTAGTGACTGTACGTATCGAGTCCGTTGATCGTCTGAGTGTTGGCGACAAAGTAGGCCATGACGGCGCCGAGCATGTTGTGACTGAGGCTGCGATTTGGTCGGACGCTTTGGGCGACTACGCCTACACGGTCGCCATTTTGGAGCCCTCTGGTGGTGACGATGAGTCTGGAAAAGCTTGAAATCCACGACGCGGCGGCGCGGGCCCTTCTGAACTCTCCGGAAATCATGGCTGATCTTGCGCGGCGCGCACATGCGATTGCGCGGGCTGCCGGCGATGGGGTCTTCGAGGTCACTGAGGGGCGAACGCCGACTCGTGCGCGCGTGTCTATCGGCACGGCGGACCATGCGGCCAGGCACTCCGAGGCGACGAAGCGTTCATTGACTAGGGCTCTGGATTCTGGCCGTGGCTGATGCCGTCCTATTCCGGGACGTCGAAGCCCTGGTCTGCTCGTACCTGCGGCGCCCCCTGCTGGGAACAATCCAGATCGGCATAAGGGTTCCGTCTCCGCGCCCGAACGAGTTCATTCGGGTGCTGCGTACTGGCGGGCCGAAAGAGACGCTCGTGTCCGAGGCTGCGCAGATCACCGTGGAGGCGTGGGCTCAGTCTGAGGCGCGTGCGTCCCTCCTCCTCTCCCAGTGCCGGGCGTTACTGAACGCCGCGGACGAAACGATCTATGGGGTTCGGGAACTATCCGGCCCCGCTAACCTGCCCGATCCTCTGTCATCCCAGTTCCGGTACACGCAGAGCTTTCAGGTCCGTGCGCGCGGCACGGTAATCAGCGCGTAACCACTAACCCAAGTGTCCGCAAAACACCTTGAAAGGGGTTCGCCTCATGGCTAACTCAATTAACAATGTCGTGGTTGGCAAGCCGCTTGTCACGGGTGGCATCCTGGTCGCTCCCCTCGGGACGGTCCTGCCCATCGACGCCACTACCGCCCTGGACGTGGCCTATGTAGCTGTCGGCTACGTCACGGATAACGGCGTGACCAAGACTGAGAAGCGCAACACGGGCACCATCGCCGCTTGGGGTGGTGACACGATCGCCGCTACCAAGAAGGGCATGGACGTCACGATCAAGCTGTCAATGGCCGAGTTCCTTAACAAGGTCGTGCAGGGCCTCATCTACGGTGACGCCAACGTTACGGCGACCGCCGCGTCTCCCACGAAGGGCAACCTGCTGAAGGTTGTTGGCACTTCGGCGCCGACGCCTCGCAAGGTCTGGGTCATTGAGGTCTTCTCCGATTCGGCGAAGGTCCGCGTGGTCTTCCCCAACGCCAAGGTTATGGACGTTGGCGACACCACGTTCAAGGATGACCAGATCGCCGCAGCCGACGCAACCATTCAGGCCTTCCCGGATGCTACCGGCGCCTACTTCTACACCTACTCGGACGACGGCCAGAAGACCGCTTAGTCCCCTCATTCTGGTTGGCCGGGGTTGTCATGCGGACCCTTGCCCCGGCCAACCATCCACCTTTTATCAACGAGTCCGCATTCTCTAAGGAGTCCGCAAATGGTTTATCAGGTTCCCCCGTCTAAAGCGTCCGTCAAGCAGAACCGTTTTGAGTTCAGCCTTCCCGGCTCGAAGAAGGTCTATTCGGTTCCGAAGCTTCAGTTTGTGAAGCCGTCGCTTGCGCTAACTTTCGGCGACCTCACTGAGGTGCAGGTCGCTAATCTCCTGTTCTCCGAGTATCTGCCGGAGGTGTTCCCGCAGCTTGAGGACGGCTCGCAGTTGGAGGCGTTGCTGAATGCTTGGAAGGAAGCCTCTGAGGGCGTGGGCGTGGGGGAATCCTCGGCCTCAGCCGACTCCTAAAGGAGCATGGGGAGGCTGTCGAGTATGAGCTTATCCGGCTCGGCCTGCGCCTCTCCTGGCTGGGGTCTGAAGCCCTTACATGGCGCGATCTGTATGTGATCGTCAAGCAGTCTCCTCGCGATTCCGCTGTGCACCGTTCGGTCGGTGGTGAGGATCATGCGTGGGGTTTAAGCGAGCAGCTCCTCGCGGCCTTGTTTGACGTGCTGGCCGTCGCTAACTGGCAGCGCGGAGGCGACAACAACGCGAAGAAGCCGGAGCCGCTGAAGCGCCCAGGCGTGAGTAAGCAGGCCGGCGGCGAGGTTATGGCCCAGGGTAAGGCCGTCCCGATGGACGAAATGAATACACTGCTCGGCTGGGATTCGCCGGGCTGACAACTAAAGAGGGGGCCACGTTGGCTGCTGTAGAACTGGCGACAGCCTATATTTCCTTGGTCCCCTCCCTGAAGGGCGCTTCTCAGAAGATTAGCGATGAGCTGAACCCTGCGGCGAAGTCCTCGGGCGCGCAGGCTGGCAGTCACTTGGGCACTTCCATCATTGGAGCTGCTGCTAAGTGGGCCGCGCCGCTGGCTGCGGCTGTCGGGTTTGGCGCGGTTATCAAGTCCGGCTTCGATGAGGCTAAGGATGCGGCGGCTGGCACGGCCCAGTTGGCGGCGGGTATCGCTTCGACAGGCAACGCTGCACACCTGTCCGTTGATGGGCTGAACAGTCTCGCTTCGGAGATTCAGAACTACTCGGGTCAGACTGACGACTCGATCGTGAAGTCTGAGCAGCTTTTGCAGACGTTCACAAACATCAAGAACAACGGCCCGGACAAGATTTTCGACATGGCCACGAAGGCTTCCGCTGATATGGCGGCGAAGTTCGGCGGGGATGCGTCCTCGCAGGCCGTGGTACTGGGTAAGGCTTTGAACGACCCGGTCAAGGGCATCTCGGCACTGACGCGCGTCGGCGTCACGTTCACGGCTGAGCAGAAGAAGACCATCGAGGCGATGGTCAAAACCGGGGATGTTGCCGGCGCCCAGAGGGTCATCCTAAAAGAACTTGGAACCGAGTTCGGCGGAGCGGCGAAGGCCGCCGGACAGTCCTTCCCGGGCCAGTTGCAGCGCGTGCATCGTGCGTTTGAGGACTTGTCTCAGGGCATCGTTCAGGGCTTCCTGCCCGTCATGGGCCCAGCGCTTGAGGGCGCGATCACGATCCTTCAGAAGGTCGGACCTATAGCTGCTGAAGCCGCGCAGAAGGTTGCCGACAAGGCCGCGGCAATCGGCAACGGCATTAAGGGCGTCTTTGAGCTGCTCAAAACGGGCGACTTCAACGGCGGCATTCGCAAGGCCCTAGGCCTTGAGGAAGATTCCCCAATCGTTGGGGCAATCCTTGGTATCCGCGGCGGAATCACTGCGATGTTCGCTGCATACAAGGCGGGCGACGGGGATGTTACATCTTCTGGGTTCGCAGGCGTCATGGAGCGCGTCGGTAATGCGGCCCGCGAAGTTACCGGCGGCGTTCGCGCCATGTTCGCAGCTTACAAAGCTGGCGACGGTGACGTTACTTCGTCGGGTTTTGCTGGAGCAATGGAGGGAGTGGGCAACACCACTCGCGAGGTTACGCGCGGGGTGCGCGCATTCTTTGCTGCGTTCAAGGATGGCGGAGACGATGTCACATCGTCCGGCTTGGCCGGGTTTCTTGAAGGCCTCGGCGTGCAGGTTCGCAACGCGTTTGATGCCGTGGGCCCGGCCATCGGGGCGCTCGTCCCGCAAATGCTCGCCCTGTGGTCTTCCATTTCTCCGGTCCAAACCATTTTTAAGGCTATCCAGCCCATGCTTCCGCAACTGGTGGGCGTCTTTGGCCTGCTCGCGTCGGTAATCGGCAAGACGCTAATCACCGCGATCACCACGATTCTCCCCGCATTTTCGCGGTTGCAGGCGGTGTTCGTGTCAGTGTTCTCAAACGTTCTTGCGACCGTTCTGCCCGTGATCATTCAGCTAATCACGATGCTTTACGGAACATTTGCAGAGCTAATCCCAATCATTGTTCCAATCGTTGCCCAGATCGCAACGCTTGCCATGACGCTCGTGTCCCAGCTCGCGCCGATCCTCATGCAGCTTATCTCCGCCGTCCTGCCTATGGTCGTTGAAATTTTCGGCGAACTCCTGCAAGTTATCGCCCCTGTAATACAGATGATTGCGGGCCTGTTGATCCCGATCATTCAGGCGCTCATGCCCGTTGTTGTGGTCGTGTTCGGTGTCATTGTGAACGTGATCACTGCGGCCATGCAGATTGTCATGGGAATTATCCAGGTTGTTACCGGGATCATCACGGGCAACTGGTCGATGGTCTGGAACGGGATACTGAATATCTTCTCCGGGATATGGAACGCGATCGTTGCGGTTGTGATCGGCGTCTTCGCCATTATCGGGTCCGTAGTTATCTCCGGGCTAAACCTCATGCTTGGCTTTGTCCGTTCAGTCCTTGGCAGTATCGGGAGATTCTTCGCTGGCACTTGGAACAATATCGTTGGTGGGGTTTCCGGGTTTATCGGCACCCTGCTCGGGTTCTTCTCGGGATTGCCTGGTCGGATCCTCGGAACCCTTGGGAGCCTCGGCTCACTGCTCTACAACGCAGGGCAGGCCCTTATCCAGGGCTTCATTAATGGCATCCGCGGCATGGTCGGGGCGATTGCTGACGCGGTTGGCGGGATCATGGACTTCGCTAAGTCGTTCTTCCCGCATTCACCCGCAAGGCGCGGCCCGTTCTCGGGCACCGGGTACACGTCATTCTCTGGCAGGGCGCTCGCTAAGGACTTCGCTGCGGGTATCGCTTCTCAGAATGATGTGGTTGCGGATGCCGCTGCGGGGATCATGACCTCGGCGAGCTTGACCGGGCATGTGGGGATCAGCTCGTCCCTGTCCAACTCTGCGGCACAGCGACCGCCGGCGTCCGTCCACGTCTATATCGGAAACGAGCAGCTTGACGCCCGCACCTACCGGGTCGCTGAGCGCGCCGTGTCCACCGCTGACCGTCAGTCCACTTATGTACGTCCCGGGAGGCGCTGATGGTTGCTGTAAGTGTTGAGGCGCTGCTTGATGCGCCGTGCCCTCGGGTTGGTGTGACGATTACTGGCCTTGGTATTGGCGATTCTGTCGTGAGTGTGTGGCGTACCGCGGATGGGGAGCGTAACTCTGTCCGCGGCGCCCGCCGCATGGTCGCCGTGGACTCTGACTATCTAATCGATTACGACGCCCCGCTAGGGCGCCCTGTCACGTATGAGGTTGAGGTGATTAGCGGCCCGTCTGGTGCTGACCGTGTCACCTCATCTTCGGTGACGGTTAGCTCCGATTCGGCGTGGATCATGGACCCACTTGTGCCGCAGTCTGCTGTGCCGATTACCCGCAGCCTGACCGCGCTCGGCGAGCCTACGTTCGCTGTTGAGGCGATGAACAAGCTTGACTATGCGATGAACTCGCAACTGTTCAACATCCTCGGCTCTGATAAGCCGATGGCGTTGTTTGGTCAGCGGGCCGCGGCTACAGGCGTGGACCTGTCCATGATTACGGATGCGGCTGAGCAGAACACTCGGCTCCGGAAGCTGTTCGCTTCGTCCGGGGTCCTGCTCGTGCGATTGCCAGCGTCGTGGGCTGAGTCTATTCCCGGCGCGTGGTTCGCCCTGGTTGCAACAGTGTCGGAGATGCCGGAGGGCGCGCCTAGTGGCGAGCCTGTCACCGTCTGGAAGCTTTCCGCTGACACGGTCGCGGCCCCAACGCTGAAGGTCCTGACGGCCACGTTCACCTATGGCGACGTGGCTTTACTGTTTGCGACGTATCAGCAGAAGCAGGACGCTACGACCGGCTCTTATTTGGATGATTTGAAGCACCCGCTCGGTTAGGAGCCTCCTTTGTTGCCGATTGATGATGTGTCGCGTGCGGCGCTGGATGGTTCGAGGCCTGCTGATGAGTTGGTGGTGTGGGCTTGGTATGACGGGGATTTGGCGTGGCCTTATGCGCTGGGTGTCACGTCGTGGTCGTTGTCGGGTTCGTCTGATGCGTCTGAGAAGGTGCAGCGGAAACTGTCGCTGACGGTGGCGGATCCTGACGGCGGGTTGTCGCCGTGGTTGTTTGATGATCCGCTGGGTGTTGGCGGCGTGGTGTTGCAGGTCATTTACCGTGTTGGTGGTGCTGGTGCGCTGAATGTGGGCTGGTTCCGTGTTGAGGGTAACGCGCCTGATGGCATGGTGAATGGTTACACGATCCCGGAGTACGGCTACCAGGAGGCGGACTCTGACAGCGCCCCGCATGAGCGCCGGCTGTTTGCGTTCTCCGGAGCTGTGGTGAAGGTTGACGCGGTGGATCTGACGGCTGATGTTGACCGGGACCGATTCTTGGCTCCGCAGTCCCCGCGTGGCTCATCTCCTACTGTGCTGGGTGAGGTTGCCCGGCTTGCGAGCGACCACTTCCCCGTGGTTGTCGATGCCGGGGTGACGGATTCGTCCGTATCAAAGAAGCTCGTCTATGACCGGGAGCGGCTTGAGGCTGTCCAGGACCTGCTGGCGAACGTGAGCGCCCGGTTCCGTATGGGTGGTGACGGTGAGATGCACATCTACCCGATGACCGGGACAGCGCCCGTGTGGCGTGTCGAACCCGGCGCGGGTCTCGTCAGCGTCCACAGAACGCAGACCATCGACGGGCTCTATAACTGCTGGGTGGTTGAGGGCAAAGAGGGTGCGAACGGTAAGCCTGTCACGGGTACCGCGTACCTGCGCACCGGGCCTCTCCGCTGGGATGGTCCTCATGGGCGCGTCCCCGACTTCTACTCCTCGGAAATGATCACCAGCTGGGGTCAGGCCCGCGCGTATGCGGAGACGTTGCGTGACAGGCAGGCCGCGTCTTATGCGGTCGAGTTGGATGTTGAGACGGTGCCGCGCCCTGAGATTCAGGCTGGCGACCGTATCGAGGTTGGTTGCCCGATGCCTGCCGGGCACGTCGTCTATTTGCTGGGTGAGGTCGTGTCGGTGTCTGCTGGCGGCTCACCTGTTCCGGGTCCGACGAAGTTCACCGTGTCATGTGCGTATGCGGACGTGGTCACGGCTATCGGCACGACCCCGTTCGGCGATCACCTGACCAGCACGAAGCCGCCCCTGACATGGGACCGGATGCCGTCTTCTTGGGGCTCACTACCCGCGATCACTTGGAACAACTTGCCCTAGGAGGCGCCAATGGCTGCTTTGAAGAAAACCCTTGCGGCCATCCCAGCGGGCGGTACACGCCGCATGTTTGGCACCTCCTACTTTGATGGGGCTAAGTGGTTGGTGAACCTGAACGGCAACCTCATCGACGCTAGGTGGTCCAACGCGGTCAGCCCCACGCAGGACGGGGCGATCATTGTGGACCTGACCAACAACGGCGACGGGCAGTCCTCAGCCCTCGTTATCGACGGGTACTCTGACCAGCCACGACCACGCACCGGGACTGTTCTAACGGTTGGGATTACCGAGATTGTGTTGACCGGCGCGGACGGGATCACGTACACGACGAGCCGCTTCTCCGGGACCTACTCGGTTGGTGATCCGGTCTATGTGGCGTGGGATTCAGCCACCCCGATCATCCTCGGCAAGCTCCCGTCGATCACTACGACCCCGCCGACTCAGACGCCGGTTGAGGCTACTCCGGTCGTCGCGAAGGGTACAGCTAAGGGCGCGGCTGGGAAGTCGAACACTTGGTGGGGTCCGGGCGGCTGGGGTTCATGGGCTGGATCCACTGGCGGCGGCGAACAACTCTATTCCGGGTCTTACGGTTCCGGTCCGCTGAGTGGCGCCTGGTTCTACGGGGCGGCGTTCACGAACCTCGGTGCGAAGACCATCACGGCTATCAGGTTCCGCCTCCCGCAACGCCTCAACATCGGCGGCTCAGGTTCGGCGACAGTCCACCTTTACGCGCACACAGCCAAGTATCAGCCGGGCGGTGACGTGTTCCGCACTGTCGGGCCGTTCGACGTGACCGTAGCGCAGGCTCAGGGCGCGCGCTGGATTGACCTACCCCTCACGTTCGCCCCCGTCCTGAAAGCAGGCGGCGGCATCAGCATCACCGGCGATCCCTATGTGGGGTTTGACGGGCGCCTACAAGACCCGCAATCGGGCC
>Ga0163162_10007852_pt1 | contig 10396 bp, 12 predicted proteins | sample S55metaG_FD_115310 | JGI IMG/M metagenome (GOLD analysis project Ga0163162, IMG submission 115310) | Switchgrass rhizosphere microbial communities from Kellogg Biological Station, Michigan, USA - S5-5 metaG | ecosystem: Host-associated > Plants > Roots > Rhizosphere > Soil | place: USA...
ATCTCTTCTATCACGCGGAATGATGATTTCCAAACGTTCCCTTACGCTTTTGGAATAGGACTGGGCATGACATTCAAATTTTAGTATGGATCAACCCATTTGCATTGTTTAAAAATCATTATTGCCATCACCCAACCAAAACCTCAACGCCTGTAGTCTATTCTTCAGAACATTTTTTGCAGTTCAACACTTAATGACTGGAATGGATCCAATTTTACTTTTTCGTAAAAAAGAAAACAAAAATCTATGAAAAAGATACCATTGGTCCTTTCGTTGCTTGTTTTTATCGCTGTTGCCTGCAAAAAAGAGAATTCCCATAAACCCGACACAAGCTATAACCCGGTGATCTCATCAACTGATTTTACAAAGAGCACTTCGCTCACCAATCCTTATTTCCAGTATCAACCCGCCAAAAAATATATTTATGAGGGTCAAACGGAAGATGGTTTTGAGCATACGGAAGATTCGCTTCTTGGAGAGACAAAGCAAATAATGGGCATTTCCTGCGTCGTTGTTGAAGACAAGATATGGCTTGACGGCAAACTGGAAGAGCTTACGTACGATTGGTATGCACAGGATGACAGTGGCAATGTGTGGTACTTTGGAGAAGATGTAACGAGTTATAACCCAGATGGCAGCGTTAAGGATCACGAGGGAGCGTGGGAAGCCGGAGTGGATGGAGCAAAGCCGGGATATGCGATGCTAGCCAGCCCGCAACCAGGTGATCACTACCGGCAGGAATATTATTTTAATGTTGCAGAAGACGAGGCGCAGGTAACAGAGCAAGGATTAACTGTAACTGTCCCCTATGGATCTTTTCAAAATTGTATAAAAATAAAAGAGACGACTGTACTTGAACCCGATGTGACCGGTTATAAATATTACGCGCCGGGTATAGGCCAGGTATCTGAGGAAGAAGGTAATTCGGTTTCCAAATTGATCAGTATACGATAATTCGCAGGGATTAAATTTTTTAAGGCAAGATTTGACTTGGTGTATTTTAAAAGCGTACCTTTTAGATGTCCTTTCTCCCATACATTTTACTCTAAAAATTTCTTGTATGAAAAAGAATCGTCTAAAGGAAATTGCCAGGATCGCTTTTCCACTCCTCCTTTCCATTGCATTGGTATCCTTCAATTATGGAAAATTCGAGATCAAGACCGTTACCGGCGAGATACTCGATATGAAATGTTATATGACTTCCGGTGCACATGGACCAGAACACAAGGATTGCGCAGCGACGTGCGTAAAGGGTGGCTCACCAATGGGTATACTTGCCGATGATGGTAAAGTCTATCTTTTGATCGAAAGCAAGGACGGTGCTGCTGCATTTGAAGAAGCAAAAAAATACGCAGGCGAAACTGTAACCGTAACTGGTACTCTTTCCGAAAAAAATGGTGTGCAGGCATTAATTGTTACTGAAGTAAAAGCCAAAAAGTAAGGCCTGGACGCATAAGCGCGTCATAAACATTTTATAGCCTTCTCTTTAAAAAAAATGACTACCTTCGTCTGTCCATTTAAGTGCATTGCCGAAAGTAGTCTTCAATAATAAAAACGCGGTGTTCTATCAGTCGCTGAAAGAGGCGGCGGACAATTATTTTACGGGCAAAGGCATACAGAGAACTGGCGATCGTCGCCTGTATATAAAAACAGCTGTTCTTTTCCTCGTGGCACTTGCCCTCTATGTTTTCATATTATTCCTTTCTTTGCCGGTATGGGAGATCATCGCACTTAGTTGCGTGTTTGGTTTTACATTAGCCTGTATCGGGTTCAATGTTATGCATGATGCCAATCATGGCAGCTATTCATCCAGTGAGCGAGTCAATAATCTGCTCGGTCTGACGTTGAATGCATTAGGCGGTAATAGTTTTATCTGGAAGTTTAAACACAACATCATTCATCATACTTATCCGAATGTGGATGGCGTGGATGATGATATTGCCAAGAGCCCTTTTATACGTATGTGTAGCACGCAACCCTGGGTACCCGCACATCAGGTGCAACATGTTTATACGCCGCTGTTGTATGCGACAAGTTCTATGATATGGGTGCTCTTCCAGGATTTTGAAAAATACTTCCTTCACAAAATAAATACGACAGCCCTGGCCAAAATGAACTTGACAGACCATTTTATTTTCTGGATCAGCAAAGTGTTGTACATCTTGTTCTACATCGCATTACCCGTATGGCTAACTGGCTGGGCGAATTGGCTGTGGTTTTTTATAAGTCTGCATGTTGCGCTCGGGCTCACCCTGGCTATTGTATTTCAGTTGGCACATGTGGTCGAGGAAACAACATTCGAATTTGCTCCGAATGATGAAGTAACGAGAATCGAAAATGAATGGGCCATTCACCAGGTGAAAACAACTTCCGATTTTTCTCCAAATAGCGTCGTGATTTCATGGTTGGTGGGCGGATTGAATTACCAGATTGAACATCATCTGTTTCCTCGTGTGAGCCATGTTCACTACCCGGCTTTAAGCAAAATAGTAAAGGAAAAATGCGAGGCATTTGATCTTCCTTATAACTGCATTCCTTCTTTACGCAAAGCTGTGATCTCTCATTTTAGATTGATAAGGTTATTGGGCAAGAAACCGGCAAGTTTGCTGACGTGAGCGCATGTGTTCATGTGTTACAAGCAGCGGATTCAATGCACTCATGTTCCATGAAAGCAATTTCAAATCCTGAATAGGTAAAGTGTAGATAAATGTCCATGTTTTCTAATATCGCAGGGAAACATCTTTGCTGTCTCGCGCTTGCCAAAAAAATAATTAAAATTTAAGAAATTCAATATTCGGATGAGGGAAAGTTTGACTACCGGGAATGACTCGTACCGCAATATTGCATAAATTCATATCGGTATGCCTCACAACAACAATTTTGACGCAATTATAATCGGGGGAAGTTATGCAGGACTCTCTGCAGCATTGAGTTTAGGACGATCGTTAAGAAATGTTTTAGTCATTGATAGCGGGATGCCCTGCAATAGACAAACACCTCACTCACACAATTTCATCACACAGGACGGCAAGACACCAAAAGAAATTTCGACACTGGCGAAAGAGCAAGTCAGTCACTATAAAACCGTAAGATTTTATAGCGGAACCGCGGTGGATGCAACAAAGAAAGAAAAGCGATTTGAAATTAAGACACAGCCAGGCGATTTATTTTATTCCAGGAAATTAATAATCTCGACAGGATTAAAAGACCTCATGCCGGATATAAAAGGCTTTGCAGAGTGCTGGGGGACCTCAGTAATTCATTGTCCATATTGCCACGGCTACGAGGTAAAGAATGAAAAAACCGGGATCCTCAGCAACGGTGACCCGGGTTTTGAACTTTCAAGATTGATCAGTAACTGGACAAGAGACTTGACTCTGTATACGAATGGACCATCAACATTGACCGCGGAACAAGATGAGAAATTGAGAAAGCACAATATCCAGATTGTTGAAAACGAAATTCATTCCTTTGAACATAAAAATGGCCAACTTCAAAACATCATATTCGATGACAATTCTAAAACGTCAATAACGGCAATATATGCCAGGCCTGAAGTCACACAACACTCAGATCTCACGTCACAGTTAGGATACCAGCTTACCGAGCAGGGGCGCGTAAAAGTGGATACTTCTCAAAAGACAACTATAGAAGGTGTTTTTGCCTGCGGTGATTGTTCCAACTCATCAAGGGATATTGCTCTCGCTATTTCATCAGGCGTAATAGCGGCTGGCACATGCAATAAAGAATTGATACTGGAAGAATTTTAAAAGATTTTGCAAGAAATTGAATCAACCATTACAGATATCATCTGCGTTTCCCCAGCCCGTATTCTTGACGTCGTATATTTATGTAATAACTACTATTCGATTTAACTCTTTAATAGTATGAAGACAATTCTTGCTCCCATCGATTTCTCTGAAGCATCCATCAATGCTCTTTCGTTTGCAGCTGAGCTTTCTAAAAGAACTTCTGCCCGCTTGTTTATAGTGAATATTGTGCAAAATGGAGAAGATGAAAAAGAAACAAAAAATAAATTGAGCGCCGTAGAATCTGATTTGAAGAAATCCTTCAGTTCGGGCCTAAAGTTTGAATCGTTTCTTGCCCACGGGGATCTTGTGTCTACTTTTAAAAAAGTTATATCCAGTCACCATCCCGACCTTATCGTAATGGGCACGAAAGGCGCAAGTGGTCTGAAGCGAATTTTAATCGGAAGCAATACAGTGCACGTAATAGCGAATACCACGATGCCGGTCCTTGTAATCCCGGAAGTCGCCCGCTTTGAAAATTTTTTAAATACGGAAAAAAGCAGAATTGTTTTAGCTACTGATCTTGATCAATTGGAAAATGAGGACGCCATCAACATTCTCAAGGAAATTGCCCTGTTAATTAATAACCCAAAACTGAGGGTGTTAAGCGTGAGGCCCCAAAAGACTGGTCTTCCTGATGCGAAAAGAATGTATCGCGACTTTCTTCTTTCTTTTTTCGAACCTGAGATAAACGGTGAACGGGTTACAGTTTTCTCCGGTAACGTGATAAGCGGCATTAATTTTTATCTTAACCAACACAAGGACACGGGGCTACTGGCAATGGTTGCGCGTAACTCCGGTCATCTTATCCAAAAGCATTTCACGAGGGAAATGGCTTCTCATACACACTTACCGCTCTTGATATTGCATGACGGTGAATCTTGATTTTCGGACACTCTGGCCCTGATATGCTTGAAATTAATTTTGGAGTATAATCTTTGGAGGACAAATTTTAAAGCGATTTGAAAAGACGGCGCAGGTCAACGTCTCTGTTTTCAAGAAAGTTTATAACTTAGAACTAGCATATCTGAACGATCATGAAGCGCTTGCCTCTTCTCAGTATTACAGTGCTTTCCGGAATATTTTTGTCACTGGCGATTTCCTGCAAAAAAAATTCCTCTGATTCCAGCTTTTTCAAAATTCAACTCAACGCCGAATCTTATAGACTGGACAGTTTTTTTGCTTTTATCGACAGCGCCGGTCCAGATTTCTATTCAGTATCAATCGAAGGCCTGGATACAAAGACAAATAACTCCGTAGACCTTTTTGGTGTTTCGGTCCCAAAAGGTAATATCGACGGTACGTATGAGTACTCGTTGCCTTATCCACCCCCAAACTCTTATAAACAAGGTAACATTAGCGTCATACTAAGAGTAAGTCAATATAAAGGATATTACAGTGTAAGCACCTATCAAGCGGATGCCTACTTCACAATTGAGAGTTCTGCGAATCATACTCTAAAAGGCCGCCTTTTCGGTACGTTAGACCCACCGCTCAATCCAGGGCAAGGCGGAGCACTACGGTATCTGCAGATAACCGGACAATTCAGCGTGCCATATTACTGGCATTAGAAAAGATTTTCGTGAGGCTTATACTATCATAGCAGTTGCTCAAAGTATGCGCCCATCTCATTCTCTCTGTCGATAAACTGCAACTCTAAGATCCAATGCCGTTTATTACCATTTGCATCAGGCAGGAACATATCATTGTGATTTTCCGGGTGAATATCCAATTCCAGGCTCTTGGGGTCTGGTGGTTGTTCATGCGGATATTTTCCGACAATATGACCCGCAATTTCGCCACCAAATTCCCAACCGAATTCTTCTGCCTTTTCAACAGCGTATTGAAATAGTTCCGATGCTTTCAGTGTTGTTTGCTGTTGATACCATTCCTGTATGTCATACCAGGCCGTTTCAACATCTCTCTTTAACTTAAGCTTCCGGGGCTCGTTTCCTAATACATAAGTTCTGCCGATATCAGCTTCGTAGTCCTGGACTATCGGGCCGAGATCTATGAACAGGATATCGTTCTTATCTATGACCCGGTTTGGCGGGTTATCCGGATAAATGGCTAATGTATTTTTTCCGCTTCTCACAATTTTTTTGTGCCAATGTTTTTCTATCCCAAATCCGTTTAAAGCAAGATCACAAACATCGGCATTGAGTTGTTCTTCTGATTTTCCACCAACAATTAAATTGTGCGATTCAATAGCTTTGAAGAGTTGGATCGAAATATATTGAGCGTTTAATAATTTTTCTTTCGTCATATTGTCTCATTTATCACAAAATAAAAGGGACAATATGGAATGAAAGTTAATCTACATTAACTCGACCCAATTTTTTCTTTAAAGTACTTAAGAATTGAGGGGTAACACCCAGATAAGAAGCAATGTCTTTTTGGGAGAATCGTTTTTCGGCGTAGGGTTTCTTTTTAAGAAACAAAAGATACCTTTCCTGCGCGGAAGCCGACAAAGCTAAATTTATTTGTTCCCTTTGAGTGATGTATGCATTTTGAAAAAGTATCCGGAAAAACCGCTCAAATTTTGGGATCTTTTGATAAAGCAATTCGAGATCGGTTCTGCCTATTTGTAAAATGTTTGTGTCTTCTATGGCCTTGATATTCGATCTGGATGCAGTTTGAGTCAAAAGGCTGTAGAGGTCATCCGCCCACCATTCTTCGATCGAGAAATCTATGATATGCTCAAATCCATTTTCATCGAGATAGTATGTCTTTAAGCAACCTTTGACCACAAAAGATTCATATTTACAAATATCCCCTTCACGAAGTAGGAATTCTCCATTTTCTAAAAATTTTGACTTTAACAATGAAGTGAAAAATTCTATTTCTTCTGCCGTTAGAGAAATATGTTTTGAGATATTAGCGATCAAAAGGTCAACATTCATATTTCGCTTTTGTAGTTTATCGGTGATCAAATGATCAGTAGTACCCTAATATAAGGAAAGAATTAATTACATTGATATACCATCTTGGAACGCTGGCTGGAGTCCTAACTTATTAGAAGACGCGGCCATCGTAAAAATTTCTTTGCCGGCTTTTAAATTCGCGGGCATTTCTTTTAAACTATGTAATTTGGGATCGCGTCCTCTCACATAACTTTTAGCCCATGATGGCCAAAATAGTTCCTGCCACACTGAAATTGTTGTCAAACACAGTCATTTTAACTGCGGTACTTCTTCGCACCTGTATTGCCTTTGGCCAGGGAGATGAAGCAACTGTTGATAGCAGTTTGCGATCACTGAAAGATGTCACGATCATCAGTAAGCTCGTAAAGTATCAGCCTTATAGCCTCGAATACCAGCTTGCTATTAAGCAGCCTCTCGATCATAACGACACGACCAGAGGTTTTTTCTATCAGCAGCTTCGGCTTGCCCACCGGGATTTTTCAAAACCCATGATCATGGAAACGGAGGGTTATAATGGCAGAGAGCCAATCAGCGAACTACAAAAGATCTTTGGGGCCAATGAAATAAACATTGAGTTTCGCTATTTTAATAAATCCAGGCCTGATTCACTTCAATGGCAATATCTCACATTCGAGCAAGCCGTCAAAGATCTGCATCATATCAACCAGGTTTTTCATAGCCTATACCATTCCAAATGGATAAGCACCGGGATAAGCCGCGGGGGCGAAACCACTTTGATCTATCGCTATTTTTATCCCAATGACGTAGATGCATCTGTGCCTTATGTGGCGCCAATGCCAAATGATATTGAGGATAAAAGGATATACGCTTTTCTTGATACGGCAGGTGGACCAGCTTGTGTAAAAAAGATCAGGGACGTACAAATATTTTTGCTTCAGCATGAAAAAGAAGCGTTACAAAAAATACCTGTTGCAGAAAGATCGTTGCATTACTCTTCAGTGGGCGGTGTGGGTGGTGCATTTGAATACACTGTATTGGAATATCCTTTTTCTTTCTGGCAGATCAGCACCCTCACAGAAAAGGACATACCAACAAATAATGATCTCGACAGCGTGCTTCAACATATCTATAAAATATTCGGCAATTATATTTCGGGATTTTCCGACGAAGAAAGTGAAATTTTTATACCCCATTCCTATATGACCTATCAAACTGGCTACTATAAATACGATGTCCGCCCTTTTACAAATTATCTCCATTACCTGAAAGGCCCAAATCCTACTGCGGCTTATTTACCTCCTGCGATCCCCCGGAAGAGTTACGACCCTGGATTCGGAAATAAGATCAATGAATGGCTTGCAAAAAGCGGGAATAATATTATTTACATCTATGGCGGCAGAGACACCTGGACAGCATGCCAGGCTGATCTCACGAATGCGGTCAATGCGAAAAGATTTACAATACCCGGTGCTAATCACTTTTTTGCCAGGATAAGAAACATGCCGCTATCAATGCAAGTCGAGTTTGGCGAAGCATTAGAGGCAATGGTTGGTCTCAAACCGGATTTTTCGGTATTGACGACAAAGAAATAAACGAAAACTGCTCCCACCACTAATAAGAACGAAATATAACAACTACCTGTCCGTGTGATGTCCGGATCTTGACGAAGAAAATGGATATTGCGATCGCCACATGCGATACATTACTATCGAAGGGAAAACGACCCAGGCAGCATTCGATAATAATACGCGGACGAGCCGCGGTGAGGCATGCTCTCCCATCACTTCTTCAAATAAGATGATAAAAACATTGGTTAGCATGACCGAAGCCCATACAATACTGGCAAGGCGTATCCAGCTTTTTCCTTTTGCATACGCATAGATGGCAAAAACATAAAAGGGGCCAAAGAAGAGGGCATCGATCCATATCGTGGCGCGCCACCATGCCGGTCTTGCCATTAATAAAGGATCGAAATTGTTACCATACCAATGTACAAGGTCCACCATCTTTGAGGGTGGCCAAACGGGATACTGAAAATGATTCGGATCTGCGATGACCAGCTGCTCCAGGTCAACTATATAGGTAATAAAAAATAAATTGACACAAAAGAAGATGATCGTTGCAATGTCGATGGGACGTTGAGCTAATGGCAAGGATCGCATACAGGGGATTTCATAATGATATTTGAAAGATAGATAAAAAACATTTCCGGAAGATCATTTGCAATATCTATCTAACAGCCATTTTTCAGTGCCATTTTTTTTGGCTCGTTTGGCTACACCACGAATAACCGGAGAAAGTAGCGACATCCAGCCTGGTGCATTTGTGTCTGATATTTGCAAGGCAACCGCCAGGTGTGCAAAGTTTTTAGGTTTCCCCTTTTTATCGGTGAGACCATCCGATGCAAGTCCGTAAATTATTTTGATAAAATTCTCCATGCCCGTATGACCAGGTTGAAGTGTAATATGAAATTTTACCATGTTGTCTGCTTCATTATAAAACCGGTGCGGTGTTCCGGCTGGAACGGTGAATGATTCGCCAATATTCAGTTTTCTTTTTTCCTTTCCGGCTTGCAGGTATAAAACTCCTTCCGTGACTTCAAAAGTTTCCGAAAAAGCATTGTGGTAATGCAACGGAGGACCGTCGCTCTTACCCAAATCTATTTCTATGAGCGTATATTCCCCGTTCGTTTCTTCAGAGGTCTTAACAAATGTAGCGGAGTCATTAATAGCCGGGTTTGCAAAAGTCCTCTTTTCCATAATTTTAAAATTTGTGTTGTAGGCCTTCCTGTTTTTTATAAGCATTAAAAACAAGATCCTTGTAAGGTATCTCTATTAAACAACAAACAAATTTATTAAACAACAAACAATGAAATGTTTTTTCGCAACGGTAAATTCACGACCTGCAACTGACCGCCGATTGATAACAACTCTTGAAATGATCAGCGGCAACATGCGCTGCGACTCAGAAGCACGAACCATGTTTTTTTCTCTGACGAAATTCCTGCATGTCACCTTCCAGCCCTTCAATAAACCACTTAAATAAACTTAGCTGTTACAGTCAATTTGTTTAGAATCATATGAAGTAATTCGGTAGTTTAACAAGGAATGGCCAAATTAGCGAATAAGCTTTGCTGTTGTTGATATTCGTTCAGGTAAGTAGTCCTGTTAATAGAATGAAAATACAAGGTCAACTAAATAATTAAGCCGTTTTTTCTTTACAATATTTATACCTGTTCCATGTATAGTACAACCGATCCGTCACGAAGCTTTTATCCGGTTAAGCCAATTGTGATTTGCTTTTTTCTTAGTGCGGTGCTGCTTTCCTGTGATACGTCACCGGCAAAACGATACGGCTTTCTTACGATGCTTGGTCATGATACGATTTCAATAGAGAGTATAACCCGCCAGGGCAATACTTTAACAAGCGATGAGGTTGATCGCTTTCCACGCGTGGAGATACGCCATACCGTAGTTACCCTTGATGATAATGGCAGCATACGACATCTTGTAATGGACATTCACACACCCAGTGAACCACCTGGTCAGCGGGATCGAAAGGTAGTTGCGAATGTTGCCAATAACAAAGTGCGGCTTTCTAAAACAGATAGTACCGGCACGGTGAATCGTGATTTTGCAACAGGTGGCAGCATTGTCGTTGCACACGTACAGCAAATGTATAGTCTCTATGAGCTCTACTTTG
>Ga0163162_10007853_pt1 | contig 10396 bp, 9 predicted proteins | sample S55metaG_FD_115310 | JGI IMG/M metagenome (GOLD analysis project Ga0163162, IMG submission 115310) | Switchgrass rhizosphere microbial communities from Kellogg Biological Station, Michigan, USA - S5-5 metaG | ecosystem: Host-associated > Plants > Roots > Rhizosphere > Soil | place: USA: Michigan...
CCAGGCCCTTGCGTCCGAGCGCGTGCACCACGGCGTCGCGACGGGTGGGCTCGGGATCGGCGACGAGGATCTGCCGGCCGTCGCTCTCCAGGCGGCGGCGGAGCAGCTCGCCGGAGTGGAGCAGCTCGAGCATCTCCACCACGCGCGGATCGAAGAGCTTTCCGGCCTGCTCGGCCATGTAGCTGAGCGCCTGCTCGCGGGTGAAGAGCCGGCCGAAGCCGTTTCCCGGGTTGCGGGTGAGGTCCAGCCAGCTGTCGACCGCCGCGAGGATGCGCGCGCCGATGGCGATGTCCTCTCCGTGCGCACCGTGTGGCGTGCCGGAGCCGTCCCAGGCTTCGTAGAGCTGGGCCAGCGTCGCCCCCACCTGCGCCGGGAGGTGCACCGACTCGAACATGTGCACCGGCGTGAGGGCGACCTTCTTCGCCTCGGCCTTCCACTCCGGATTCCGCGCGGTGCCGGCGAGGGTGAGGTGCAGCGGGCCCTTGCCGAGGTCGTGGAGGAACGCGGCGAGGGCCACACCCGACACCTCGCGGGCGGGGAGCGCGAGTCGCATCGCCACCAGGGAGGCCTGGCGCGCCAGCTGCGCCGAGTGGCCGCGCAGCTCTCCGCGGCTTCGCTCCAGCTGATCCACCAGGACGCGGAGGGTCTCCAGATAGTCGGTCTGGTCCACCGCGCCTCGGCCGGCGACGAGGCCGCTCTCCCCGGTGGTGGGACGGCTGCTCCGCGCGGCGGGGGTCCGGGCCTGGCTGCTCTCGCCCCGGAGCCGGAGCGGCACCGGCGGGGCCTGCTTGCTGCTCCCGGCCGATTCGTAGGCGGCCGCGATTCCCGCGAGGTCGGCGCGGCTCGCCCTGGGGCCGGAGGTCAGCGAGGCGAACGCGGTGGTGTCCGCGTAGTAGTGCTTCTGGATGCCGGCGCGCACCACGCTCCGCAGCGCGATGTACGCGTAGACCTCGTCCACGTCGGCGATGGACGCGACGTCGCGGAGGAGCTTCTCGTTCTGCGGCTCGGCGGCGACGATGGAAAGGATGCGCCGCTCGTCATCCACCGCCAGCGGCAAGAAGTGGTGCGCCTCGGCCAGGCGGACCGGCACGCGGTCCAGCAGGTCGCTCGGGATCTGCGCGCGCGAGAGCTTCTCCGCCGAGACGTAGCGGGTCTTCAGCTCCGAGGCGAGGAAGCGGAGGAGCGAGGACTCCCCGAGCAGACCCATCTCGACGAGCGAGTCGCCGAGGCGATGCCCGGTGAGACGCTGCTGCTCCAGCGCCTGCTGCACGGCCTCGCGCGTGACCAGGCCGGCCGCGACGAGGCGATCTCCAAGCTTGGGGCTCATCCCTGACGGTCAGGGAGTCTGCCGGATCCAGCCCGGGAGGAGAATTGCGGTCCTTCTGACCCTGCTCATCCGTCCGGAGGCCGCTCGGACACGGGGGTCTCGGTGGACTCGGCAGAGGCGGGCTCGGCGGGGGCCGGCGGGGTCTCCCCGGTCAGTGCCTCCAGGGGCTTGAAGCTCATCCGGGGTCCGGCCGGAGCCGGAGCCGGGGCGGCGGGCGTCGGAGCGGCCCCGGGCCCCCCGCGCTGGCGCTTGCGCTTCTCGGCCCGCCGACCTCGTCCCTCCACCGGGGCCCGGCCGCGTGCGGTGGGAGCGGGCCCCTTCCAGAGGTGGCGCTCGTAGAGCTTGGTCTGCTCGGTCCAGGTCTCGCCCGGGTCCCGGGCCATGAGGTCCAGCCAGCTGTCGATCCGCGAGTCGAGCGAGTCGATGGCGTGCACCACGTACGCCTCAAGCGTCATGGGCGGCTTGGGCGAGCCGAACTCGAGCTGTCCGTGATGGGCGAGGACGCCGTGGGTGATGTGCGCCTCGAGCAGGGGCGGGAAGCCGGGGATGCGTCCGGCCTTCTCCCGGATCGCCTGCGCGGTCATCACGATGTGCCCCACCAGCCGGCCCTCGTCGGTGTAGCGGGTGCTGCCGCCGTCCCAGGCCAGCTCCTGGACCTTGCCGATGTCGTGGAGGAGCGCGCCGGCGGTCACGAGATCTCGGTCGAGCATCGGGTAGTGATCCGCGACGCGCTGCCCGAGGCGCATCACCGAGAGGATGTGCTCGGCGAGCCCTCCCCGGTGCGCGTGGTGGATGCCCTTCGCTGCCGGGGCCGCGGGAAGGCGCTCCGCGACGACCGGATCGTCGAGGAAGGCGAGCAGGAGGGCCTTCACGTGCGCGTCGCCCACGCGCTCGACCAGCTCGCGGATCTGGGCGACCGCGCGGGCCCCGTCCGCGGCGGGCCGGGGCGCCTCGTGCGCAGGGCGGGGCTGGGTCGGCGCGGCGGAGGCCTGGGTCGAGGGCGCGGACGGCGTGGGCACCGGCGGCGGCGGGGGAACCTCGAACTCGGCCGGATCGATCGGCTCCGGGTCGAGCCGGTCCACCTGCTCGATCAGGATCTGAGGCTTGCCCTGGAACTGCGTGACGTGCCCGCGCACGAGGACCAGGTCTCCAGCCTGGAAGGCGGGCTCGATCGCGTCGACCCGGTCGAAGACGCGGGCGTCCACCTCGCCGGTGCGATCGCCGAGGCCCACGACGAGGAAGACCTTGCCGCTGCGCGCGGTGGCGCGCGTCTTCCGCGTGGCCTTGAACACGGTGTGGACGGGCTGCTTGTCGCGGAGATCGCGCACGTACACCTTGCGCACCACCTCGTCGCCGGGCGCTGCATCGCTGGAGTGAACGTCGGTCGGAGTCACGGGACGGCGGACCCTACCAGACCCGTGCGTTCGGGGGGCTCGACGAGTAAGGAGAGTCGGCAGGTTGATCTTCCCGCTCCGAGACAGTCCGCGGTCGGCCACCTGGCCCGTGGTGGTGGTGACGATCATCGTCGCCAACGTCCTCGTCTTCTTCTGGGAGCTGAGCCTCGGATCGGGTCAGCTGGACGCGGCGATCCGGGTGTTCGGCTTCGTGCCGCGGCGGTTCTTCGGCTGGGAGCAGGCGGGCGGCGCCACGCTCGATCCCTGGCGGTTCGTGCCGCTGCTCACCGCGAACTTCCTCCACGGCGGCTGGCTCCACATCCTCGGGAACATGTGGTTCCTCGGCGTCTTCGGCGACAACGTCGAGGACCGGATGGGCCACTTCCGCTTCCTCGTCTTCTACGTCCTCGCCGGGGCCGCCTCGATGCTCATCCAGGGCGCGGTGCTCCCGGGCTCCAGCGTCCCCGCCATCGGCGCGTCCGGGGCGATCGCCGGAGTGCTCGGCGCCTACCTCGTGCTGTACCCCGGGGCGCGGGTGCGGACGCTGGTGTTCCTCTTCATCGTGGACCTGCCGGCGGTGGTCTTCCTCGGCGTGTGGTTCCTCACCCAGCTGATGAACGGAACGGCGTCGCTGACCCCCGAGGCGGGCGCCGCGGCGGCGGGGGTGGCCTGGTGGGCCCACGTCGGTGGATTCGTGGTGGGGATGGGCCTCTGCGTCCTTCTGCGGAAGAACGAGGCGCCTCGCCCGCGGCGCGACTGGACCACCCGGCCGCCGCGCGGCCTGTGGACCTGAGTCGCTAGCGGCGCCACTCCAGCGGGACGGCATCGCGGGCGGCAGCGCGCTCGAGGTCGTGGAGCTCCTCGCGCGCGGCACCGAGCTGGTACTCGTCCTCCTCCAGCTGCACCTTCAGCGACTGGTAGCGGCTGTCCACGACGATGTTGCCCGCGTAGTCGTAGGAGGTGAGGTCCTGCCCGGGAAGCTTGGCCAGCGCCTCGCGGGTCCGCTGCGTCTTGCGCTCGGCGCGCCGCACGCGCTCGTTGGCCTTGCGGAACATGTCCCGCCACTGCTCCTCGTTGACCTTCTCGTCGTCGCGGGGAGGCCGGATGGCCTCCTCGATGGGCTGCGGCGGCGGGGGCTGGTCGGGAGTCGCGGCCTGCTTCGGGGGAGGCTCCGGCTCCTTGGACGCGGGCTTCTCCAGCTCGACCCCGGGGATGGCGCTTCGCGGGGCGACCGCCTCGGGCACACCCTCGAGCTTCCGCACGGTGCGCTTGGACTTCTCCGGGATGCTGGCGATGTCGTTGGTGTAGTGCGTCTCGCCCGCCGCGTCGGTCCAGACGTACACGTCGGCCGCGCGCGTGGCAGCGGAGGAGAGGAGCAGGGCGAGGACCGCGGACCGGGCGAGACGACGACTCATCGACGCCGGGAGTCTACCTTGTTCGACGCGCGCACCCGCGTCGAGCGGAGGGCCAGCCGGGTCGAGAGCCACACCGCGACCAGGACCGCCGCTCCCACGACCCAGTAGCTCCAGCCGGAGATGATGCCGGTCACCGCCACCAGCGCGGAGGCGAGCGTGGCCCCCAGCTCGAGGCCCCCGAGGATGCTTCCCGGGCGAAGCCCCCCGCGGGACTGGACCTGCGAGCGGAGCGCGGAGTGGTCCGCGACCCGCACCCAGGTGGTCTGTCCCGGCACCAGCAGCTCGTCCTCGCCGCCCACCAGCCCATGCCGGAGCGCGTTGGAGATCTCGTACAGCGAGGCGAACTCCAGCTCGCCCTCCGGGGTGCGGACGCGGTAGCTCATGCGAGCTCCTTCGCGATCTGCTCGGCGATGCGTAGCCCGTCGATGGCGGAGCTCACGATGCCCCCGGCATATCCGCATCCCTCCCCGGAGGGGTAGAGGCCGCGCACCGAGACCGACTGGAGCGACTCGTCCCGGGGCAGCCGCACCGGGGAGCTGGTCCGGCTCTCGATGCCGATCAGCTTCCCCTCCGCGCTGACGAAGCCCCGCATCTTCTGGTCGAAGCGGCGGAGCGCGGCCTTGATCGCCGCGGTCAGCTCGGGAGGGAAGAGCACGTTCAGGTCGACGTGGGCGAGCCCGGGCCGGTAGCTGGTCTCTCCCGGCGGCGCGCCCTTCCGGCCTGCGAGGTAGTCGGGGATGGTCTGCGCCGGCGCGAAGAACCGGCCGCCGCCGAGCCGGTAGGCCTCCTGCTCCCAGTGCCGCTGGAACTCGAGGCCGGCGAGGGGGCCGTGGAAGCCGGCGCGGCCGAAGTCCGCGGGAGAGACCGAGACGACGATCCCGGCGTTCGCAAGGCGCGCGTTGCGGCGGCTGTTGCTCATCCCGTTGGTGCACTGCAGTCCGTCCTGGGTCGGGGTGGGCACCACGATGCCGCCGGGACACATGCAGAACGAGTACACGCCGCGCATCTCGCCGCCGGTCTCGAGGTTCTCGGCGAGCTTGTAGTCGGCGGGAGGGAGCTCGGGGTGCTTCGCGGCCGCCCCGTACTGGATGGAGTCGATGAGGCCCTGCGGGTGCTCGGCGCGGAAGCCGATGGCGAAGGGCTTGGCCTCGATGGCCACGTGACCGTCGCGCGCGAAGCGCTCGAACAGCTCGCGGGCGCTGTTCCCCGGCGCGAGCACCACCCGGTCGGAGTCGAGCCGCGTTCCGTCGTGGAGCACCACCCCGGCGGCCCGGCCGTCCGAGGCGAGCACGTCGTCGACGCGGGTCTCGAAGCGGATCTCGCAGCCCCCGGCGACCAGCTCCTCGCGGAGCCGGGCGACCGCGAAGGGCAGGAGGTCCGAGCCGATGTGCGGCTTCCCGTCGACCAGGATGCGGTCCGGCGCGCCGTAGCGGGCGAAGGTCTCGATGACCTTCCGGACCAGCGGGTGGTTGATCCGGGTGCTGAGCTTCCCGTCGGTGTAGGCCCCGGCGCCGCCCTCGCCGAAGTTCATGTTGCTCTCGGGGTCGAGGCTCCCGTCGCGCATCAGCCGGGCGACGTCCTTCCGGCGCTGGATCACCTCGCGCCCGCGCTCGAGGAGCACCGAGTGCACGCCGCGCTCGAGGAGTCCGAGCGCGCAGAAGAGCCCCGCGGGCCCGGTGCCGACGATGATCGGCCGACGCTCCGGGGAGCGGACCCTCGACGGCGGCGCCGGGGCAGGCTCGGTCTCCGTGACCCCCGGAGGCAGGCGCGAGGGTGCCCGCCCGTCAGCGAAGGTCACCTCGACGGTATGGATGTGGCGGGGCGAGCCCTTCTTGCGCGCGTCGAGCACCGAGCGAACGACGCGCACGCTGGACAGGTCGTCGGGGCGGACCTCGAGCATCTCGGCCGCGCGACGGCGAAGCAGACTCTCCGGCTCCCCGAGCCAGAGCGGAACGTTGTGAATCCGGTAGGGCAGGCTCGTGGTGTTACGGGCGGAGGTGGGTGGAAGCAATCCTCCGGGGTGCGGCGCACCCAGTTGGCAGTGCGCAGCGTTCTTCGCACCCAGGGAGTGGGGGTCTAGAAGCGAAATCGAAGGATTTCATGTGGTTGGAATGATGGAGAGTGGTGGCACGGGTGTGGCAGCCCTGCCCCACCCGTGAGCACTGACGCGAAGGCCACCAAGATCCTCGCTCGAACGTTCTTCAATCAGCTGCGTTCGAGCGGTTACACCCCCACCCAGGTGATTGCAGTGGCGACGGAGCTGATCGACCTCGTCGCCACGGACATCCGGGACGGGGACAAGGCCCCGCCTGCCCCCTCGGCCCACCCGGAGGAAAGCCGCCCGGCGGCCTAGACAGGGCCAGGGGCTGCGTTAGAGTTCCAGAGGTTTCCCTCGACCGGACGCGAAGGTTCCGGACCGGTTTCCGGCGCAGAGGCCCGGGCGAGTGGAAGCAGTTTTTGGAAGGTGACCCTGCAGGCCAATCACGTGGCCGCAGGGTTTTTTGTTGCCCGCGCGCGGGCCCGCTCCCGGGCCGCCGCCAGGGCGAGCACCAGGAGCCCCACCGTCATCGCGGTGAAGACCGCGCTGGTCGTCCAGGTCGCCAGGATGGCGCAGAGGACCAGCCCGGCGGCGAAGGCCAGCCCGTCCTGGATCCACGGGCGGGGCCGGTCGCGCATCAGCAGCGCCGCGCAGCCGGCGAGCGGGACGCCGAAGAGCACCTGACGCTCGATGCGGGGACCGCTGGCGAGGACCGTTTGCCAGTTGTGGACCAGGAGCGCGGCGAAGATGACCGCCGCGCCGATGGAGAGCACCAGCACCGCGGCGGCGGCGGCGTCCTTGGTGACCCGGGCCTTCTCGTCGAACTCCTGGGTGGCGAGGTCGACCAGGGTCTCGAGCGCGCTGTTGAGGATCTCGGCGAAGAACACCAGCAGGACGCAGAAGATGAGGGTGACCTTCTCAGCGAGGCCGAGCGGCAGCCCGCTCCCCACGAGGCCCACCAGGATGGCGGAGACGACGTGGACCTTCATGTTCGGCTGGTGGACCACGGTGTGGACCAGCCCGTTCCAGGCGTGGAGCGCCGAGGCCCAGAAGCCCTCGCCACGCCGGGGCGGATAAGGCGGCTTGCGGAGCGGAACGGGGGCGGGCGCGGTCATGGCGACGGAGACAGCGGCACAGACTGAGTCTCTCGGCGGGAAGCAGTCAACGCGTGTGCTCCCGAGCGTTGAATTCCGGGCCCGCTTCTCCTAATGGACCGACCCATGGCCACCATGAAAGTCGCGATCAACGGATTCGGTCGGATCGGGCGCTGCATCCTCCGGGCGGCGCTGGCGCGGAAGGAGAACATCGAGATCGTCGCCATCAACGACCTCGACGAGCCCGCGACCATGGCCCACCTCTTCAAGTACGACTCCGTGCATCGCACCTTCCCGGGTCAGGTCTCGGCCACCGAGAAGGCGATGACGGTCGACGGAAAGACCTTCACCTTCACCGCCGAGAAGGACCCCACCAAGCTGCCCTGGAAGCAGCTGGGGGTCGACCTGGTGCTGGAGTGCACCGGCCGGTTCACCGACCGCGAGGCCGCGAGCCACCACCTTGGGGCGGGGGCGAAGAAGGTCATCATCTCGGCGCCGGCGAAGAACCCCGATGTGACCATCGCCATCGGTGTGAACAGCGACGCCTACGACCCGGCGAAGCACAAGATCCTCTCCGCGGCATCCTGCACCACCAACTGCCTCGCCCCGACGGCGAAGGTGCTGCTGGAGACCTTCGGAATCGAGAAGGGCCTGATGACCACGGTCCACAGCTACACCAACGACCAGCGCATCCTCGACCTGACCCACAAGGATCTGCGGCGCGCGCGGGCGGCGGCGCTCTCGATGATTCCCACCAGCACCGGCGCGGCGAAGGCCATCGGCGACGTGCTCCCGGCGCTCAAGGGCAAGATGCACGGGGTGAGCGTCCGCGTGCCGACGCCGAACGTGAGCCTGGTGGACCTGACGGTCGTCCTGGGCAGGAAGGCGACGCCCGAGGAGATCAACGCGGCGTACCGCAAGGCTGCCGAGGGCCCCCTGAAGAACGTGCTCGAGTACAGCGAGGCGGAGACCGTCTCGGTGGACTACAACGGCAACCCGCACTCGTCGATCATCGACGCGACCAACACCTTCGTCATCGACGGGAACCTCGCCAAGGTGATGGCCTGGTACGACAACGAGTGGGGCTTCAGCAACCGGATGGTGGACCTGACGAAGCTCGTGCTGTCGAAGGGCTGAGGCCCTGGGGGAGGCGCTCCGTGTCCTTCCGCTCCATCGACGATCTGCAGCTGACCGGGAAGCGGGTCTTCGTCCGGGTGGACTTCAACGTCCCGCTCGACGAGCAACGCAACGTCACCGACGACACGCGGATCCGCGAGGCGCTGCCGACCTTGCGGCGGGTGTTGCAGATGGGCGGCAAGCTCATCGTGGCCTCGCATCTGGGACGGCCGAAGGGGGTGGATCCGAAGCTGTCGCTCGAGCCGGCGGCGCGGGTGCTCTCGGAGCTGCTGGGGAAGCCCTACGAGGTGCTGCTGGCCGACGATTGCGTCGGCGACGGCGTGCGAAAGATGGTGAAGGACCAGACGCCGACCCAGGTGGTGCTCCTGGAGAACCTCCGCTTCCACAAGGAGGAGGAGGCGAACGATCCGGCCTTCGCCCGCGCGCTGGCGGAGAACGCGGACGTGTGGGTGATGGACGCGTTCGGGACGGCGCACCGCGCGCACGCCTCCACCGCGGGGATGGCGCCGTTCGTGAAGGAGCGAGCCGCGGGCTATCTGATGGTGAAGGAGCTCGAGTTCCTGGGGCGACTGCTGAAGTCCCCGGGAATGCCCTACGTCGCGGTGCTGGGCGGGGCGAAGGTCTCGGACAAGATCAAGGTGATCGAGAGCCTGCTTCCCCGCGTGAGCTCGCTGATCGTCGGCGGGGCGATGGCCTACACCTTCCTGAAGGCCCAGGGGATCGAGGTGGGGAAGAGCCGCGTCGAGGCCGACAAGCTGGACGTGGCGCGCCGGGCGCTGGAGGCGGCGGAGCGGCTGGGAAAAGCGGTGGTGCTGCCCATCGACCACATCGCGAGCACCGACCCGACCGGAAACGCGCCCGTTCGCGAGGTGAAGGAGCGGGCGCTGCCTGCGGAGATGATGGGGCTGGACATCGGGCCGCGGACGCGGGCGCTGTTCGCGGAGCATCTGCGGCCGGCGCACACCGTGCTGTGGAACGGCCCGATGGGGTTGTTCGAGGTGCCGGCGTTCGCCGCCGGGACGAAGGCAGTGGCCGAGACGATCGCCGGACTGAAGGACGCGACCACGGTGGTGGGTGGCGGCGACAGCGCGGCGGCGGTGCAGGAGTTCGGCCTGGCGAAGAAGATGTCCCACGTGTCGACGGGTGGCGGAGCCTCGCTGGAGTTCCTCGAGGGCAAGGAGCTGCCCGGAGTGAAGGCGCTCGAGTCCTGATCGCGAAAGGCCGTCCATGACGTCGCCACGCCGCAGGCCGCTGGTGGCCGGGAACTGGAAGATGCACCGGACGGGCCCGGAGGCGGTGGAGCTGATCCAGCAGCTCCGCGACGGCTACACGGCGGGCCGCTCCGAGGTGATGGTCGCGCCGCCGTTCACCGCGCTGGAGGCGGCGTCGCGGGCGCTGGAGGGCAGCGGCATCGCGCTCGGCGCGCAGAACGTGCACTGGGAGGCGCAGGGGGCATTCACCGGCGAGATCTCGGCGGGGATGCTGAAGGCGGTCGGGTGCACCTACGTCATCGTCGGACACTCCGAACGCCGGCAGCTCTTCGGCGAGACGGACTCCTGGGTGAGCAAGAAGGCGCGGGCGGTGCTGCACGCCGGGATGCGTCCGGTGGTCTGCTTCGGGGAGACGCTGGCGGAGCGGGACGGAGGGCGGACGCTCGAGGTCTGCGCGACACAGCTCCGCGGAAGCCTGGCGGGGGTCGCGGTGGAGGAGATGGCCCACGTGGTGCTGGCCTACGAGCCGGTCTGGGCCATCGGCACCGGGCGGAACGCAACGCCGGCGCAGGCGCAAGAGGTCCACGCGCACGTGCGCGAGCAGCTGGTGGGGCTGTTCGGCCGGCCGGTGGGAGAGTCGGTGCGGATCCTCTACGGGGGCTCGGTGAAGGCGGACAACGCGGCCGAGCTGCTCGGGCAGGCGGACGTGGACGGGGCGCTGGTGGGCGGGGCGAGCCTCAAGGCCCAGGAATTCCTGACGATCATCGCGGCCGCTGGGTA
>Ga0163162_10007861_pt1 | contig 10391 bp, 9 predicted proteins | sample S55metaG_FD_115310 | JGI IMG/M metagenome (GOLD analysis project Ga0163162, IMG submission 115310) | Switchgrass rhizosphere microbial communities from Kellogg Biological Station, Michigan, USA - S5-5 metaG | ecosystem: Host-associated > Plants > Roots > Rhizosphere > Soil | place: USA: Michigan...
ATGGGCTTTAATAATTTTGGTGTGGATATAGCCGCTGAACGTATTGCCGCCTTCAGGCGCGATCCCCGGAATGCCAACAAGGGCCTGATCATAGGAGGAAACATCGGTAAAAATAAGGTTACCCCTAATGAAGATGCGGTAAGTGACTATATCAAATGTTTTGACCGCCTGTTTGATGTGGTTGATTATTTTGTAGTGAACGTGAGTTCGCCCAATACCCCGGGCTTGCGCGCGCTACAGGAAAAAGGGCCTTTGATGGAAATTCTGAATACGCTCCAGCAACGGAATAATAAAAATGGTATCAGCAGGCCTATCCTACTAAAGATAGCACCTGATCTTACCGATTCACAACTGGATGATATTGTAGATATTGTACAGCAAACAGGTATAGCCGGGCTTATAGCTACCAATACCACTATCAGCAGGGAAAATTTATCATCGCCATCAAAAGAAGAAACCGGCGGATTGAGCGGTAAGCCACTTACCAAACGCTCAACCGAAGTAATAGCCTATCTGCATAAAAAATCAAACGGCTCATTTCCTATTATCGGAGTAGGAGGGATTCACTCCGCCGAAGACGCTATGGAGAAACTGAACGCCGGCGCTTCATTGGTACAGCTATATACAGGTTTTATTTATGAAGGGCCGGGGCTGATTGGAAGGATCAATAAGGAGATTCTGAACCATGATTTTTAGGATTTAAAGATTGTCAGGATTTTTCTTTTCGCTCCCCCGTTTCCATGTCCTCACGGAAACGTCGATGTTTGTTCCATTTTCTTAGCGTTTATGTATTCCAAGATACTTGGCAACGTGTGTCCGTGAGGACACGGACACGGGGGAGCAACATCAAGGCCATCCTCAAATCCTAAAAATCATGGTTCAGCAACAAAAAAAGTCCCGCCGGAAACCGGCAGGACTTTAAGTTTTTTTCTTCCGAAGAAGGAGAGAATTATTTGCCTAATGCGATATCTAAAGCTGCATTGTTTTTAGCTATCTGGCTGTGTTTTGACTCAGCAGAACGGCTTCCGTATTCAAGGTTAGTAGCCAGTTTAAGGAACTGAACTTCTAAGCGTGAAAAAGTTTTATTTCTCCTGTCTTTTCTTTTTAAACGAGTAACGCCCATTGTCTTTTATTTTAAAATTTTTTTAACCCTGAGGTCGGAAGCGGATTCGAACCGCTGTAAAAGGTTTTGCAGACCTCTGCCTAGCCACTCGGCCATCCGACCCTTTTTTAAGGACTGCAAAGATAGCAATTATTTTTAGCGAACAAATTTATTTGAACGAATTTCGCTTTATTTCTGAACAAAGTATGGCCGTGGCTATGGCTACGTTCAATGATTCGGCCTGGCCTATGCGGGGGATGGTTACTTTTTTATTTATTAATGCCTGTATTTCAGGGCGCAAGCCATTTCCCTCATTGCCCATCGCCAATAAGCCCTCATTACCGAAATTAGTACTGTAAATATTTTCGCCATCAAGCATCGCACCAAATAAAGGGAGCTTTATTTCGGGCAGAATATCTATTAAGTCGCCATAATGTACGTTTACCCTTGCTAATGAGCCCATGGTGGCCTGTACCACTTTGGGGTTGTATACATCAACGGTATCGTCTGAGCAAATAATATCGGTAATGCCAAACCAGTCGGCTGTGCGGATAATGGTGCCCATATTGCCGGGGTCCTGCACGCCATCAAGCACCAGCGAAAACCTGTTTTTCAGTAAATTGTAATTTAAAGCAGGCCATTTTGGTATTTTAACCAAACCAATTACCTCTTGCGGAGTTTTCAAACTGCTGATCTTTTCCAGATCGGTCAATGAAATTTCCTGAAAATTTATTTTTCGGGATAAATTCAGCATTTTTGGAGCAATTTCGGGGGTATGGTATATGGCATCAACCTGGTATGCAGCGTTTACAAACTCAATAACTGATTTGTAGCCTTCAACCAAAAATAAACCATGCTCTTTACGGAATTTTTTATGTTGTAAGGATTTTAATAAACTGATCTGTGATTTTGAAAGCATATACTGAACCTGCTGTTTACCGCCTTACAATATTAAGTATTTTGCTGATTATTATCGGTTCGGGCTGCAGTATTACCCGCGGCATCCGTAAAGACCAGGCGTTGGTACGCAAAATTACCATAAAAGGTATCGACGAACAATTTGCAGAGACAGCTGTAAATTATGTAGATAAGGAGCAACAGCCTAATAACTGGCTCAATTTGCAGCTGTACTATACGTTTAGTAATAAAGGAAAGAAAAATATAGGTGAAGCTCCTGTTGTTGTAGATAGCAACCTGATTGAATACTCACGCCTGCAAATGGAAAAATACATTCGCAGTCGTGGTTATCTTAAAGCGAGGGTTACCGATAGCGTGGTGATAAAAAAGCAAAAGGCCGAACTGATTTTTACCGCCAATGAAGGGCCGATGTTCCGCATCCGCAAGTTTACCGATAGTATTGCCGATAATAATATCAAAGGATTGTATAATGGTAACCGCAACAGGATCTCGCATATACAGCCCGGTGGCCGGTTTGATACCGATAGCTTAGCTTACGACCGCGACCAGCTTTATTTGCTGATGAAGCATAATGGTTATTACGACTTTTACAGGCAGTACATCAACTTTACTTATGATTCAACTTTTAACAGCAGTGTTGTTGATGTAAAAATGATCATTGATAACCCGGCTGGTAAAACACAGCATCCGGTTTATACCATCAACAATACATTAATTACGATATCAAATAGCCAGGGACGTACTACCGGTAAGGTGGATACGATACAGGTTGATTCGCAGTTCAGGTTTGTTGATTACTCAAAAAGGTTTCAGCCAAGGGTAGTGACCGATTATGTATTTCAGAAAAAAGGGGAGATCTATGATATTGACAAGCAAACGCGAACCACCACGCGTTTATCGGAGTTAAACGTTTTCAGAAATGTACCCAACCCGGTTTATGAAAAACTAAAGGACAGCTCTAACAGGCTCAATACCAGGATAGATATTGTGCCCCTTAAACGCATGAGCGACCGTGTTGAAGGCGAGGTGCTTTTTAGCGGCGGACGCTTTGGTTATAACGTTGGTAATACTTTTACCGACAGAAACTTATTTAAACAGGCAGCTATATTGCAGTTAAAAGTTAACTGGAGCATTCTTTTTGATAATGGTAACAATGTAGGTAATGACCATAGCATTATCCAAAATCAGGAGTTTAGAGTAGGGGGCCAGCTTACTTATCCGCGCCTTTTGCTGCCGTTTAAATTCCCTTTCCTGGGTAAATTCGCGGTTCCGCATACCACCTTCTCGTCAAATTACTCATTGTTTTATCAAAAGGACCTGGTTAAGCGCGAAAGTTTTATCAATTCCATTACGTACGATTTCTTTGATACACCATATAAATCACATACCATTACACCTATTAACATCGAATTTTCGAGGGGGGTAATTGATCCAGCTGCCAGAGATTCCCTGCTTAAGCAAAATAGGTATTCATATGTTTACCTGATCGGGCGTACTGTTTTTACATCTGGGAGTCAATACACTTACCAGGTTAATGCTATAAAGCTTAACAGTTATGAAAATTTCACTTATTTCCGCGGTAGTTTGGATATTGGGGGTAATTTTCTTAACCTGGTAAGTAACCTCACCAATGCGCCTAAAGATGATCATGGGCAACACAAGCTTTTCGGATATACTTTTGCACAGTATACCAAAGTTGAATTGGATACCCGCTTTTACCGCAGTTTAGGCGGCGAAAAGCAATTTGTATTTCGCATTAACCCCGGTATAGGTATTCCTTACGGTAACAGCGACCAACTTATTTTTGAAAAGAACTTTTACGCAGGAGGCGCCAATGATCTGAGGGCCTGGTTGCCGCGTACGCTGGGGCCTGGTCAGTTTAACCGCGGAACTTATTATGGTACCGATGTTAACAACCGCGCACGGCTGAAATATCTTGATCAGTTTGGCGAGATCAAATTTATAACCAATGCTGAGTACCGGTACCTGCTGGCAAATAACTTTTTTGGTGCTAAGCTTAAAGGTGCGTTTTTTGTTGATGCGGGTAACGTATGGCGCCTGCACGATGAGCCAGATAATCCCAACGGACAGTTTAAGCTGAATAACTTTTTAAGCTCAACGGCTGTAGGTATAGGCACAGGGTTAAGGTTCGACTTAAGTTTCTTCGTTTTTAGGCTCGATGCTGCCTTTAAACTTAAAGATCCGCAATTTAGTGGGGCAGACCAATGGGTGCTGATCAACCATGCGGGTGAGTTATTCAGCAAAGGCTCATTCAAAAAGGCTTATGAAACAGCCAATGGGGAGAGCTATAACTTTATGCAGCTGAATTTTGGCATCGGGTTACCTTTTTAAGATTTTAAAGGTGTTGTCTTTTTAGGTAAAAGGCTAAAGGTTGCTGCAGTTTTTGTAGATAACCTGCATTTTTAACTTCTTCTTTTAAAGCCTTTCATCTTTACCTCGTTTAAAAACCTTTGATCTTTCGCCTTTAACCTTTCACCTCATTCTAAAATATATTCTTTAACCCATCAATAATGCTTTCAAAAAAGGTTGGGATACTTAGGCCGTTGTGGTAATTGAAATAGAGGAATATACAGAAAATTACTACCGCTATAATGATAAACCGTTTAAACATATAAGCCAGCAATACCAGTAACAAGGGGATGGCTATCAGCAATATCCAGCTGATGTGGAAAGGGCTTAGCTTGCTATCGTGCTTATAAATGTAGTATAGTATGGCGTGTGTGCCGGCATCGTTCATATGTTTGGCGTACAGGAAGCTTGAACGATCCAGTTTGTGGCGGTAAAAAGCTGTGCCTTTATCAAACTTCAATTCTTCGGTAAATCCGTTCATTACAAAAGTGAAAATACCGTTCACGTTTTCCTGTATCACACCGGCAGTGTCGGTAGCTACTACAGCAACCTCATCAACCGCGAAGGGGTTCTCTTTAATTACAAAGTGGTTAATGGCAATTTTATCGGCAAAAGCAAAGCTGTGCGCAGCAGTAACGAGGCAAATAATAAGTAAAAGTTTTTTCATGGTTTGATAGAAAGCTCTTTATCGATGCTGTAATTATCTGCAATAAAAATAGTGTTTTTTATGAGCTATCGGTTAAGGAAATAAATACTCGTATTAAGTACGCTGGCAAAGCTTACCCATAATAAATACGGAACAAGTAGCAACGCGGCGGCCCTGTTAAATTTGTTAAACCAGTAAATGGTGACGATAATACTGAGCCACAGCAAAATGATCACAACCATTGCCCCAGCAATTTGGTGCATGCCGAAGAATATGATCGACCACAAAAAGTTTAAAATAAGCTGGATGAAATATGTTGAACGGGCAATGATGTAGGCTGGCTTACGGCTGCGGTGTTTCCAAACCAGGTAGGCAGAGGTTGCTATCATGATATAAATCACAGTCCATACCGGTGCAAATAGCCAGGGTGGGGGATTAAACGATGGCTTACGGAGTGTACTATACCAACCGGCAATTTCAGGTCTGGTTACCAGAGATGCAACAAGTCCGATAGCCAATACAATTAACAGATTGATAAAGTAGGGAAAGAATTGGAAACGTTTGGTGGAGGCAGCTACAGACATAATGATATATTGAACCATTAAAAGCGGCGTAAGTTTTACGATGGATCAACAATATTAAAAACTAAATAAAATGAACATCCTCCCGGAGTAAAGCAACTGTTTTGCAATAATTACACAGTAATTAGATGGTGTTAGCCGTTAAATGTTAGTTTAGCCCATATGATAAAAGCTTACAGGTTATACACCGGCGAAGACGGCCATTCACATATAGAAAAAGGCATGATTGAAATGGGCCCACTTAACGAGGCGCTGGCTATCAGGTTCCAGGAATCGGCCCCTTATGCGTTTTATGATTACCATAATGCCCCTACCTATCAATATGTGATCACGATAACGGGTACCCTTGAATTTGAAACTTACCCCGGCGAAAAATTTATATTATACCCCGGCGAGATCCTGATAGCCCAGGACACAACAGGCACGGCCCATAAATGGCGTTTGATTGACGACCAACCCTGGAAGCGTGTTTATGTTACCTATGATCCTGCTAAGCCTATAAATTTTGTGGCCGACAAGTAAAATACTGGCGCAGGTGCCATCTCCATCTGCCACAGGTTTAGCGACAGCGTAACCTGTGGTTGAGTATAGTCGAAGCTTTCAGCTTCGTATTTAAGCTGAAAGCTTGAATGATAGTTACCACGGGTTACAAACCCGCGGCAGATTAAGCGGCAGTTAATATTTGTATGCAGGTAATATTCCTTTTACAAATCCTGATACAAAAGCTAACAAAGTTCAAATAATTGTGGTAAATGAGTATTTTCGGCAAATACCAGCTATAATCCACAAATGAAAGATACCGAACAAAACTATCGCCGCCATTTTTTAAAGACCGCTGCACTTGGTACCATTGCCACTATGGGCATTCCGTCAATTGTTTCATCGGCTTTAGCTGCCGAAAAACCGGCCAAAAGGATAACTTTTAATGAGGGCGATGTAGTCCTTTTTCAAGGCGATTCCATTACAGACTGGGGCCGCGACCACAGCAAAACCGAGCCCAATACAACCAGCACTTTAGGCTCGGGATATGCATTGCTTACCGCATCACAATTGCTGCTTAAACATGCCGATAAAGGATTGAAGATCTATAATAAAGGCATCAGCGGTAATAAAGTATATCAGCTTGCCGAACGCTGGGATACCGATTGTTTGGCCCTTAAACCTAATGTACTAAGTATCCACATAGGCGTAAATGACTTTTGGCATACGCTTACCGGTGGTTACAAAGGCACAATAGATACTTATATTGCCGACTATCGGGCATTGCTAACCCGTACCAAACAGGCACTGCCAGATATTAAACTGGTGATCTGTGAGCCCTTTGCCGAGAAAAATGTGAAAGCCGTTGATGATAAATGGTACCCAACATTTGATTCTTTCCGCAAAGCAGCCAAAGATATAGCTACCGAGTTCGACGCGGTATTTGTGCCTTACCAATCAGCATTTGACAAAGCCGAACAAACAGCCCCCGCCACTTACTGGAACCTTGACGGCGTACACCCAAGTGTAGCCGGTGAAGCTCTCATGGCACAAACCTGGTTGAAAGCAACGGGAGCTTTATAGGAGCTCAAAGCCGAAGGCTTAAAGCTCAAAGCTTTTTTAATATGCCAAGTGTAATTAACTCACCGGATATTAAAAGCTTTGGGCTTTTTGCTTTAAGCCTTGGGCTCTCCTGTGCTTTCCGCTTTCAGCCTTCGGCTTTCAGCTCAAAAACAGTATCTTTGCGCGTAAATGATTGCTATAAATAACCTTACGTTCGAGATTGGTGCGCGGGCCCTATATGATGAAGCCAACTGGCATATTAAACCCGGTGAAAAAATTGGTTTAATTGGTGCCAACGGCACTGGTAAAACTACCCTCTTAAAAATTATTGTAGGCGACTATAAGCCTACCTCCGGAACAATATCAATGGCTAAGGACCTTACCATGGGTTACCTTAACCAGGATCTGCTTTCATACTCATCTGATAAAAATATCGTGCACGTAGCCATGGAAGCCTTTGAGCGCCAGAACCAACTGCACGATGAGATTGAGAACCTGCTTAAAAAGCTGGAAACGGATTATAGCGAAGAATTGTTAAATAAACTGAGCGACAAGCAGCATGAATTTGAACTGCTTGACGGTTATAATATTGAATACAAGGCCCACGAAATTTTAGCCGGTCTGGGTTTCAGCGATGACGATTGTAAACGTAAGCTGAGCACATTTTCGGGCGGTTGGCGTATGCGTGTAATGCTCGCCAAGATCCTGTTACAAGCTCCTGATATCCTGTTGCTGGATGAGCCTACCAACCACCTGGACTTACCGTCTATCCAATGGCTGGAAGATTATCTGAAAGCATTTACCGGTGCTATCATTATCGTATCACACGATAGGTGGTTCCTGGATAAAGTGATTAACCGCACGGTTGAATCGCGCAAGGGCAAGCTGACTGTTTACGCGGGCAACTATACTTTCTATCTCGAAGAAAAAGCACTGCGTGAAGAGATTCAGCGCGGCGAGTTTAAAAATCAGCAATCAAAAATAAAACAGGAGGAGCGTTTGATCGAACGTTTCCGTGCCAAGGCTTCTAAGGCAAAAATGGCGCAATCGCGCATCAAAATGCTTGATAAAATGGAGCGTATTGATGATGTTGATGATGATAATCCTTCGGTTAACTTCGCTTTCCGCTTCTCTAAACAATCGGGCAGACACGTGATCACGTTGGAGGATATCGTCAAAAAATATCCTGCAATTGACATTTTAAATGGTGGCGAGGCTGTAATTGAAAAAGGTGATAAAATTGCCCTGATCGGGGCCAACGGTAAAGGTAAATCAACATTGCTGCGTATCATTGCTTCGGCTGATAATGATTATGCTGGTAAGGTGACTGTCGGCCATAACGTAACTACTACGTTCTTCGCCCAGCACCAGTTAGAATCTTTACACCTCGAAAATCAGATATTACAAGAGCTGCAATCATTTGCTCCAAAACATACTGATACCGAGCTACGTACCATTTTAGGTTCGTTTTTGTTTACCGGTGATGATGTGTTCAAAAAGATCAAGGTACTATCGGGTGGTGAAAAATCGCGCGTGGCTTTGGCTAAAGCGCTTACTGCCGATGCCAACTTCCTGGTACTGGATGAGCCCACCAACCACCTGGATATGCAGTCGGTAAATATCCTGATCCAGGCATTGGAACAGTACGAGGGTACTTTCATTGTAGTATCGCACGACAGGTATTTCCTTGATAATGTTGCTAACAAGATCTGGTTTATTGAAGATCAGAAAATAAAAATTTATCCGGGTACCTATGCCGAGTTCGATGTGTGGTATGCCAACCGTAAATTAGAGCCAAAAGCTGCTGCGCCCGCACCTCAACCTAAAAAGGAAGAGAAAAAGCCGGAGCCTGTTAAACAGCAACAAGGCGAAAACAAGCATCAGCAGCTTAAAAAACTAAACCAGGACCTGACCAAAATGGAAGAGCAGATTGCCAACCTTGAAAAAGAGGTAAAGCAGTTTGAAAGCCTACTGGCAGACGAGAAAATATACAGTGACGGTGCCAAGCTAAAGCAAACCAATGCCGCTTATAGCGCCAAACAAGCCGAACTGAAACAAGTTCAGGACAAGTGGGAAGCACTGGCCGAGCAGATTTTGGAATTGGAATCGTAAGTCCCCCAAACGCTCCCCGGTAGGGAGGGCTTTGATAAGCCGGGTTTAACCTTCTCGTATAAAAAAGTCGCTGTTGTATTGCAATAGCGACTTTTTTATATATTGCCTGCCAAAACTTCAGCCTAAATTAATACATGACAAATCAATACCGTGGACTTACTATCGCTGTACTCATATTCAGTTGCCTTATTCTTATTGGCGCGGGACATGGAGTAGGCCCATTAATAATATTTGAAGTGATGTTCCCATTTACGAAAAAAGAGGACATCTCATTCAATCCATTGGGGAGTTATGATCATTCTATCGCAGTAGCTGCCCTGATTATGTTTATCGGGCAACTTTTGTTATTTATAGCTACGCATAAGGAACACGTTGTTATGAGGCTTATAGCCCTTTTTGTAATGTGGACGGGGTTGCTTTTTCTTACACATGATGCTTTTAGTGGCGATGGGCTTTCGGAGTTTACTATAGCTTCAGCCTCTCCTTTCTTAATATTGTCGGTTGCTTTGTTTAGCTTTGATGTGAGGCAGTACCTGCAAAAAGATCAAACTGATAGTGAATTAGAATGAAACGTATAAAACTTTTTTTGAGTGTGGTTTTTTTTGCCATACACTTACAGCAAAGCTTTGCCCAATCTCCCTATAATAACAACGTTTATTCACCTGCCATAAAAAGCGTTGAGTTTTGTAATACCGCCAAACAGGGATCTTTCCCGGTGATCAATTTAGGATCGGACGAAAAAGTATTGCTTGCGTTTGATGACTTGAGGGGAGGTAGCCGCAATTATTATTATACCATTGAGCATTGCGATGCCAACTGGAACTCATCAAACCTTTCATCTGCCGAATACCTGCAAAGTTTTACAGATGACCGCCTGTACAATTACAGTTACTCCACCGGTACGATGCAAAAGTATACCCATTACGAAATTTCGTTGCCCAACAATAATATCGTTCCCAAAATATCGGGTAATTACGTTTTGAAGGTTTATGAAGACGGTGATCAAAACAAAATGGTGCTTACCCGCAGGCTATACGTATTGGGCAAACGCGTTTCGATAGCTGCCGATCTGGTGGCCTCGGCCAATAATGTTACCCGACAAACTAATCAAAAGATAAAT
>Ga0163162_10007862_pt1 | contig 10389 bp, 8 predicted proteins | sample S55metaG_FD_115310 | JGI IMG/M metagenome (GOLD analysis project Ga0163162, IMG submission 115310) | Switchgrass rhizosphere microbial communities from Kellogg Biological Station, Michigan, USA - S5-5 metaG | ecosystem: Host-associated > Plants > Roots > Rhizosphere > Soil | place: USA: Michigan...
CGCTCGAGCTGCGCGCCGCCCGCCGCCCCGGCGAACTGGCGCGGTGGGTGGCGCCCGGCCCGCGCCGACGCGACCCAGACCGCGACCAGCGCCGGCACGGCCGCGGCGAGGGCGATGAGCGCCGCGACCTGGGCGCTCTGCGCGCCGTTCCACATGTCGTGGAAGGCGACGCCGAAGGTCCGCGCGCCGTTGCGCTCGGCGGTTCCGTAGTCGCCGAACGCGCGGGCGACGGCGAACAGGGCGGCGCCGATCAGCGGCGCCGCGAGCAGGGGCGTCCACACCCGGGCGATCCGGGCGAGAGCGCCCATTCCCGCTGCGGCGGCGGCTTCGCCGAGCGACGGCGGCAGCCTCGAGATCGCGACGCGCAACGCCATGTACGACCAGGGCGCGCAGCTGAAGCCGATCTGCGCGGCCATCGGCACGGCGCCATGCGACCAGCGACCCAGGTCGAGGCCGGCCCATGCGCCGGCGGCTGCGTAGGGCGCGAGGAGCATCGGCGCCAGCGCCGCGAGCTCGACCGCGAGGGCGCCCTGGAACCGGTACAGCGAGACGACGGCGGCCTGCGGGACGGACGCGGCGAGGGTCACCGCCGCAGCGACGAGGCACACCCAGGTCGTCTGGCCGATCTGGGCGGCGAGCGTGCCGTTGAGCCAGATCGAGATCCATTCGATCGACTCGGCGCTCTTCGACAGCGCCGCGATGCCGAGTTGCGCCAGGGGAAACAGCACCGCGAGCAGCGCCAGCGAGGCGCAGGCCCATGCCCCGAGCGACCGGGGCGCGCCGAACGGCACGGACTGGGCGCGGGTCAGGGCGGCAGCGGCGTTGGACATGCGATGCGGTGCAAGGGGCGCGCGTCGCAAGGCGATCGCGACGTCGCGTGGAGTTCACGGGAGGGACGAAAAAAAGCGGCCGTTCGGGGGCGGCCGCCGTCAGGATCGGGCCGATCGGATCAGTTGCTCGGGCCGTTGTCGTACTTGACCTGCTCGATGTACTTGATCACCTCGGGACGCTTGTCGGCCATGCCTTCGAGCGAGACGAAGTTGATCTTGAAGCGGCCGTTCTTCACGCCCTGGTCCGCGCCCATCTGCACCATCGAAGAATGCGGCGCGACGCTCGGCAGGACGGAATACTGCTTGGTGCGCTCGACGATCATTCGCTGCGTCTTCTCGCTCGCCATGTATTCCGCGAACATGCGCGCGGCGTCGCGGTTCTCGGTCGACTTGGTCAGCGCCACCGCCGATCGCATGATGAAGGCGCCGTCGCTGGCCTGGTTCGGGAACACGTACCGGGTCGCCTGGCCCCACTTCACCTGGCTCTTGTGCTCGAACATCTTCGGGTAGTAGTAGCTGTTGAGCATCGCGACGTCGCAGACGCCCTGCATGATCGCCTTGGCCTGCTCCCGGTCGTCGCCTTCTGGTGCGCGCGCCAGGTTGTGGGCGATGCCGGCGATCATCTTCTTGCCCTTCTCCTCGCCCCACGCCTTGACCATCTGGTCGAAGACGGCGATGTTGTAGTCGTGCTTGCCGCTGCGGCTGCAGACCTTGCCCTGCCACTCCGGCTTGATCAGGTCCTCGTAGCTGGTGATCGCGCCGGGCTTGACGCGGTCCTTCGAGACGATGATGCCGCGCGCGCGGTAGGCGTCGACGAAGTACTCGCCGTCCTTGTCGCGGAATTGCGCCGGGATCGCCTTCTCGATCGCCGCGGACTCGAGCTTGGCGAGCAGGCCCTTGCGCTTGGCGAGCTCGATCAGCTCGGCGTCCTTGGTGATGATCACGTCGGCTTCGGTGGGCCGGCTTTCGATGCGCGCCACCAGTCCCTCGTCGAGGAACACCGCGTCGATCTCGATTCCCGTGTCGCGCTCGAACGCCTCGAACAGCGGCTGCATCAGCCCGTCGGACGTGCGGTCGGTGATCACCTTGATCTCGACGCCGTCGTACTTGGACTTGGCGCTGGGCTTGGCTGCCCACGCACCTGCCGATACGGCCGCGACCAGCAGGAGCGAGAGGGAGGTCTTGACGAGATGCATGTGGGCTCCTTGAATGAGGGCTCGGAAGGACTGTCAGCTCCAGACGAGAACACGCTCGCGCGTCTTGTCGAGGGCGAGAAAGCCGCCCATCGTGATCCGCGCCTGCGCGCCCGTGATTCGCGCGACCCGATGCAGGCAACGTCCCGACGCGAGCAGGAACAGATCGCCGGGATTGGTCGCGACGCGGGCACAGTCGTAGCGCGCTTCGATCGCCGCGAGGTCGTAGGAGTACCCGTTGGGAAGCTTCGGCAGGTCGGGGGCGTCCGACGTGGCGCTGTAGACGAGAAGCTCGCCGCCGGCGCGCGCTGATCGCAGCGTCGCCACGTAGCTGATCAGCGTCCGCGTGTCGACCTGCTCCGCCAGCTCGCGGTAGAGGTCGAGCCGGTAGTGGTAGTCGTGGTGGACGCCGATCTGCTTGCCGTCGGCCAGGCGGCGGATCGTGAACGGCGCATAGGCGCGGCCATCGCCGGCGCGCGCCGTTTCGACCGGACGCGAACCCGAGTACCGGCTCAGCACGCCGCGGATCTGCTGGGCCGCGTCGAAATCGGGGTGGAAGACCGCGCCGGCCTCGCCGACGTGCGCGGCGGCGCTGCTCAGATACGCGTCGAGCGAAGCGCCCCGCGGCGTGCGAAAAGTCGGCGTGGCGGGCGTGTCGGTGCCGAGCAGTTGAACATCTTCGACCGGCATCTTCTCGTTGGGGCGAGACCAGCCGGGATCGCCGTCGCCGTCGAGCCGCTCGCCCACCTCGGCCAGCGTCTCGGCGTCGAACGCACCCCTGACGACGATCACGTCGAGCGCGTCGTCGTAGATGTCCTCGATGCCGTTGGCCACCGTCGACGAATCTCGGGCATCGACCTCGAGGGAACGGACCGATCCGCGGACGCTGGAGGCGACTCGAGTGTGCGGTTCGGGCATCTTGAAAGGCTAGGTTCGGCGTCGAGTTACGTCAAGGCCGGCAGAGCTCTCGACGCCTCGTGCGCACGAGGCGAAGTTCGGCCCTCCCCCCAAACCGGGGGGGCCTGCGTGAGCGCAAACGCTCTCGGCTGCAGCACTTGCGTCGCTAAACTGGAATGTCGCGGCGACTGCGCACGGCTGCGGTGCGAAGCGAGTGCGACTACAACGGGAATCAACCCGGCAACGCAAGGGAGCAGAAGTGGTACCAGGCATCCAGCGTCGCTCGGAAGCTTCGGCGCGGCGCGACTCAACCGCTCGAACGCCATGCGATCGAAGATCCCGCTCCTGCCCTTGATCCGATGCAGGCTCGATCGTGCGTCGATCGCCGGGGGCGGGCCGCGCCTTGACCCCGACCCTCGTTCTGGACGTCGTCGGGCTCACGCCCGGCCTGCTCCGGCATGCGCCCCACCTGCAGACGCTGGCGCGCGCGGGTGCGATGCGTCCCCTCGCAACCGTCCTGCCGGCCGTCACGACGACCGTGCAGTCGACCCTGCTCACGGGGACGCTGCCACGCGACCACGGCATCGTCGGCAACGGCTGGTACTTCCGCGACCTGTCCGAGATCTGGCTGTGGCGTCAGTCGAACCGGCTGGTCGGAGGCGACAAGGTGTGGGACGCGGCGCGCCGGCGCGACCCGTCGTTCACCTGCGCCAAGCTCTTCTGGTGGTACAACATGTACGCCAGCGTCGACTTCGCGGTGACGCCGCGGCCGATGTACCTGGCCGACGGCCGCAAGCTCCCCGACATCCACACGCACCCGGCCGCGCTTCGCGACGAGCTGCAGGGCGCCCTCGGCGAGTTTCCGCTGTTCCGCTTCTGGGGACCGGGCGCCGACATCGTCTCGAGTCGATGGATCGCCGCCAGCGCGCTGCACGTGATGGAGCAGAAGCGGCCGACGCTCACGCTCGTGTACCTGCCGCACCTCGACTACGACCTGCAGCGCTTCGGGCCGAGCCATCCCGGCATCGCCGCCCAGGTCGCCGCCGTCGATGCGCTGTGCGAGCCGCTGATCGCCAAGGCGCGCGCGATCGGTGCCCACGTGGTGGTGCTGTCCGAGTACGGGATCACCGAGGTGTCTCGCCCGGTGCACATCAACCGCGCCCTGCGCCAGGCCGGCTGGCTGAAGGTGCGCCTCGAGCGCGGTCGCGAGCAGCTCGATGCCGGCGCTTCCGACGCCTTCGCGGTGGCCGATCACCAGATCGCGCATGTGTACGTCTCCCGACCGGAGCTCATGCCCGAGGTCGCGGCCTGCCTGGCCGCACTGCCGGGCGTCGAGACCGTCCTGGACGATGCCGGCAAGCGTGCCGGAGGGCTCGATCACCCGCGCTCGGGCGAGCTGGTCGCGATCGCGAAGGCCGACAGCTGGTTCACCTACTACCACTTCCTCGACGACGCCCGTGCACCGGATTTCGCGCGCACGGTCGAGATTCACCGCAAGCCCGGCTACGACCCGGCGGAATTGTTCATCGACCGCAGGATCGCGTTCCCGAAGCTCGCCGTCGCGTCACGCCTCGCGAAGAAGGCGATCGGCATGCGCTACCTGATGGACGTCATCGGTCTCGATGCGACGGTGGTGCGGGGATCGCATGGCCGCCCGACCGACCGGGCCGAGGACGGGCCGCTGTTCATCACGTCGGCGCCCGATCTGCTCGCCGAAGGTCCGGTACGCGCGACCGCGGTGAAGCAGCTGCTGCTCGATCACTTGTTCGGGGCCGCGCGATGATCACGGCCCTGTGCGCATTGCGGGAGCGTCGGGCGTGACCCCCGAGCAGGTCTTGCAGCAGTGGCTCGACCGGCGGCTCGACCCGGCCGCCGGCGCATGGTTGCGCGAATGCGCTGCCGGCCTCGCTGAAGGTGGCAGCGAGCGCGAGCTGTACCGCGCGGTCAGCCTGGTCGCGAGGAAGCTCGGCAAGGCGCCGCTGGCTCTCGATGGCGAGGCGCTCGCGCTGGCCGAGCAAGCGCGGCCGGGCTGGGACCCGTCGCGATGGTCGGTCGACCAGGCCGCTCGCGTCCTGCTGCTGCTCGCCGCCGCACGCGACGGCGACGTCTTCGCGCGCCGCCTCGAGCAGCTGTGCGTCACCGCCGACGTCGACGAACTGGTCGCGTTCTACCGCGGCCTTCCCCTTTACCCGGATCCGCCGCGGCATCGCCTGCGCGCGGCCGAGGGGCTGCGCTCGAACATGTCGGTGGTGTTCGAGGCGGTGGCGCACCACAACCCGTATCCCGCCGAGCAGCTGCCGGAAGAGGCCTGGAACCAGATGGTGCTCAAGGCGCTGTTCGTCGGCAGTGCGCTCGATCCGATCGTCGGGCTCGACCGACGCGCCAATCCCACCCTGGCGCGCATGCTCGGCGACTATGCGCACGAGCGCTGGGCTGCGAGCCGGCCGGTGAGCCCGGAGCTCTGGCGCTGCATCGGGCCGTTCGCGTCGGGTCGCTTGCTGGCCGATCTCGGCCGAGTGCTGGAGACCGGCACGGCGCCCGAACGCGCAGCTGGCGTGCTCGCCTTGCGCAGCTGCCCCGATCCGGAGGCGCGACGCCTGCTCGACCGCCATCCCGGCTGGCGCGATGCCGTGGCGGCGCAGGGCGTGGACTGGAAGTCCGCGCCCCAGTTTCACTGAACCCAGGGAGAAGAACCATGCGCTTCATCGACCCGCACATCCACATGGCGTCGCGCACCACCGACGACTACGAGCGCATGAAGGCGGCCGGCATCGTCGCCGTCATCGAGCCCGCCTTCTGGATGGGCCAGCCGCGCACCAACGTCGGCAGCTTCATCGACTACCTGTCGAGCATCGTCGGCTGGGAGCGTTTTCGCGCCTCGCAGTTCGGCATCCGCCACTACTGCACGATCGGCCTCAACAGCAAGGAAGCCAACAACGAGGCGCTGGCCGAGGCGGTCATCGACATCCTGCCGCGCTACCTTTCCAAGGAGGGCGTCGTCGCGGTGGGCGAGATCGGCTACGACGATCAGACCGCGCTCGAGGACAAGTACTACCGGGCACAGCTCCAGCTCGCGCGCGAATTCGAGATGCTGGTGATGGTGCACACGCCGCACCGCGACAAGAAGGCCGGCACGGTGCGCAGCATGGACGTGGCTCTCGAGATGGGCATGGCGCCGGGCCGGGTCGTCATCGACCACAACAACGAGGAAACCGTTCGCGACGTCCTCGATCGCGGCTTCTGGGCCGCCTTCACGCTCTATCCCCACACCAAGATGGGCAACGAGCGCATGGTCGAGATCGTGCGCCAGTACGGCTCCGAGCGCATCTTCATCGACTCGAGCGCCGACTGGGGCGTCTCCGATCCGCTGGCGGTGCCCAAGACCGCGCGCCTAATGCTCGAGCGCGGCATCGCGGCCAAGGACGTCGAGGCGACGTGCTATGGCAACGCGCTCGCCGCCTACGGACAGAGCGGGCAGATGCTCGAATCGCACTGGCTCGCCGACGACAACGTCGACCAGCGCACCCTGTTCGAGGGCAATTCCGTGCTGCGCGGCCAGACGCCTCGCGTCGGCGCGGTGCCAGAGGGCCAGCAAGCCGTCGGCGCGCTGGCCTTCAAGTAGGCGGCTCGGGTCGGGTTGGCGCGGAAGTCCTGACGTCATGAGCGCCGAGATCACGAGCCTGCCGCAGCGGGGCGACGACCGCTCCGCGGTCTATCTCCAGTCCTTCGCGGTTCGCTACGAGTACCCGGTGTGCTTCACCGAGCATCTGTTCGCGCACGACAACCTGGTGTTCCGCGAGACCCTGCTGCGGCGCGAACCCCAGCGCCGCCACCGCTTCGTCGCCTTCGTCGACGCCAACGTCGCCGCTTCGTTCCCGTCGCTGACCCATGACATCGCAGGCTATGCGGGCGTGCACGGCGACGCGATGCAGCTGCTGACCGCCGCGGAGGTGGTGCCGGGCGGCGAGCAGGTCAAGAACGATCCCGCCTTGCTCACCCGCCTGCAGCAGCGCCTCGTCGATCTCGGCCTCGATCGCCATGCCTTCGTCGTCGGCATCGGCGGCGGCGCGTTCCTCGACCTGATCGGCTACGTCGCCTCGTCGACGCATCGCGGCATCCGCCACATCCGTGTGCCGACGACCGTGCTGGCGCAGAACGATTCCGGCGTCGGCGTCAAGAACGGCGTCAACGCGTTCGGCGTCAAGAACCTGATCGGCAGCTTCGCGCCGCCGTTCGCGGTGCTCAACGACTCCGTCTTCCTGCGCACGCTGCAGCCGCGCGACAAGATCGCCGGCATCGCCGAGGCGGTGAAGGTGGCGCTGATCCGCGATCGCATGTTCTTCGAATGGCTCGAGGCGAAGGCCGGCGCGCTGCGCGAGTGCGAAGGCGCCGCCATGGCGCGGATGATCCGGCGCTGCGCCGAGCTGCACATGCGGCAGATAGCGCACGGCGGCGATCCGTTCGAGACCGGCAGCGCGCGCCCGCTCGACTACGGCCATTGGTCCGCGCACAAGCTGGAAGCGCTGACCGCTCACGAGTTGCGCCACGGCGAGGCGGTGGCGATCGGCCTCGCGCTCGACGCCCGCTACTCGGTGCAGGTCGGCATGCTCGCGGGTGGCGGCGAAGAGCGCGTGCATGCCCTGCTCAAGCGACTCGGCTTTCACTTGTGGCACGCGGCGCTGGAGTCGCGCGATTCCGACGGCCATTGGCTGCTGCTGCGCGGGCTGCAGGAGTTCCGCGAGCATCTCGGCGGCGATCTCACGATCACGCTGTTGCGCGACATCGGCGTCGGCGAGGAGGTGCATCACATGGATCCGGACGAGATCCTGCGCGCCCTCGCCTGGCTGCGCCGGCGGGAGCAGGGCGCGTGAAGCTGGGCGCGGGCGTTCATCTCACGTATTGCAGCAACATCCACCCAGGGGAGTCCTGGGCCGAAGTCCGCGCGAATTTCGATCGCCACGTCGTTGCGGTGCGCGATCGCTTGTTGCCGGAAGGAGAGTTCGGCATCGGCCTGCGCCTGTCGGCCCGCGCCGCCGCCGAATTGTCCGAGCCGGCGGTGCTCGCCGAGTTTCAGGACTTCCTTCGCCGCGAGCGGATGTATGTCTTCACGCTGAATGGATTTCCGTACGGAACCTTCCACGGGGTGCGCGTCAAGGAAGACGTCTACCTGCCCGATTGGCGCGACCCGGAGCGGCTGCGCTACACGAATCAGCTCGCCGACCTGCTCGCGGTCCTGTTGCCGAGCGGTGCGGCCGATCTCGAGGGCAGCGTGAGCACGGTCCCGGGCGCGTTCAAGCCCGCGCTCGGCGGCCGCGACGACGTGGCGCTGATGGTCGAGCATCTGCTTCGCCACGTCGCCCATCTCGTCGAATTGCGGGCGCGCAGCGGTCGCCACGTCGCCCTTGCGCTCGAGCCCGAGCCCCATTGCTTCCTGGAGACTGTCGCCGAGGTGATCGCGTTCTTCGAGCAAGAGCTGCACGGCGCGAAGGCCGTGCAGCGAACCATGGCGCTCACCGGCCTCGATTGCGACGCTGCCCGCCGCGCCCTGCACGATCACCTCGGCGTCTGTCTCGACCTGTGCCATGCGGCGGTGGAGTTCGAGGACGCTGCCGATTGCATCCGCCAGCTCGATCGTGCCGGGATCCGCGTCCACAAGATGCAGATCAGCGCCGGGCTGCGCTTGCCCGTGCTCGATCGCGAAGCACTCGCCGCGCTCGCGCGCTTCGACGATCCGGTGTACCTGCACCAGGTCGTGCAGCGCAGCCCGGACGGCATCGTGCGCTTCGCCGATCTTCCCGACGCCCTGGCCTCGCTCGACGGTCCGACGGCGGAGCGCGAATGGCGCGTCCATTTCCACGTCCCGATCTTCCTCGACCGGCTGGCGCCGTTCGCGTCGACCCAAGCGTTCATTCGCGAGGTGCTCGCCGTCCACCGTGCACGGCCCGTCTCGTCGCATCTCGAGGTCGAAACCTACACCTGGGGCGTGCTGCCCGAACCGTTTCGCAGCGGCTCGGTCGACGAGGCAGTGGCGCGCGAGCTGGCGTGGGTGCGAACGGAACTGCGCTCTTGAACCTGACGCTCGCGCTGCGGCTGGGGCGCATCTCCAACCTGCCCACCGTCTGGACCAACGTCCTGGTCGGCGCCTTGCTCGCCGGCGGCCAGCTCGCCGATCCGCGGCTGCCGCTGCTGATGCTCGCCCTCTCCCTGTTCTACGTGGGCGGCATGTTCCTCAACGACGCCTTCGACCGCGAGTTCGACGCGAAGCACCGCCCCGAGCGGCCGATTCCCTCGGGCCAGGTGTCCGCGCAGCAGGTGTTCGTCATCGGCTTCGGGCTGCTCGCGCTCGGCATGGCCGGCGTGGCGGGCGCCAGTCGCGCCGCGGACGGCATCCCGTCGTGGCGAGCTGCCGCCGCCGGCGCGGCGCTCGCCGCGACGATCGTTCTCTACGACGCCCATCACAAGGACAACCCGCTCAGCCCGCTCGTCATGGGCCTCTGTCGCGTCCTGGTCGTCCTGACGGCGGCGTTCAGCACGAGCGCAGTGCTACCGAACGCCGTGCTGTTGGCGGCGGTCGCGCTGCTATGCCACCTGATCGGCCTGACCTACATCGCCAAGCAGGAGCATCTCGATCGCATCGGCAGCCTGTGGCCGCTCGGCTTCCTGGCCGTGCCGGTGCTCTACGGAGTGGCGCTCGCGCTGGCGGCGCCCGTGGCCTGGCTGCCGCTGGCGCTGTACGTGGGCGTGTTGTCGTTCGCCTTGAACCTGCTGCGTCGCCGCGCCCGGGGCGACGTGCCGCGTGCCGTCGTGACGCTGATCGCGGGCATGTCGGTCCTCGACGGCGTCATGCTCGCGGGCGGCGAACTGATCGTGGCCGCAGCGCTCGCCGTCGTCGGCTTCGTGCTCACCCTCGTCCTGCAGCGATGGGTGGCCGGGACCTGATTGGCGTGAGCTGACGCGCTGGCCAACGCGCCCGGCGCGTATGATTTTTCCAGCCGAGTCATGATGGCGCTTCGCGCTCGCGTCGCCACCGTTGAGCGACGAGGGAGAAGCGATGCCCAATTCCCAGGACGTGTTCTGGTTCAAGAGCCAGTTCCAGCCCCAGATCGAGGCGGCGATCGCCGGCACGCCGTTCAGCGTCGACATGATCGCCGCGTTCGCCTGCCAGGAAACCGGCGAAATCTGGCCGGCGCTGCGGCGCCAGGGCTTGCCGACGTCGCGCATCCTCGAGCTCTGCGTCGGCGACACGATCGACGCGTCGCCGACCGGCGGCGGGCGACGGGCCTTCCCGAAGAACCGGGCCGAGCTGACGCAGGCGGCGCAGGGCGATCGCATGTTCCAGATCGCGCGCCAGGGGCTGGTCGACATGGCGACCTACATCCCGGCGTATCGCGGCGCCGCGTCGCGGCCGGACAAGTTCTGCCACGGCTTCGGCATCTTCCAGCTCGACCTGCAGTTCTTCAAGAGCGACC
>Ga0163162_10007863_pt1 | contig 10388 bp, 8 predicted proteins | sample S55metaG_FD_115310 | JGI IMG/M metagenome (GOLD analysis project Ga0163162, IMG submission 115310) | Switchgrass rhizosphere microbial communities from Kellogg Biological Station, Michigan, USA - S5-5 metaG | ecosystem: Host-associated > Plants > Roots > Rhizosphere > Soil | place: USA: Michigan...
GCTCGCTCGGCGAGGCGCAGCACGTGCGCCTGGACTGTCCCCGCCACTCCCACCTCGGCCTCGAGGGCCCGGCGGTCCAGGCTGGTGAGCACCGTGACGCCGAGACAGAGCGGGCGCACCACGCTGAAGTCACGGGCCGCCTTCGTCGCTGCCGTCGCCGCTGCGCGCATCATGGCGGCGCCGCCGGAGGCGTGGACGTTGAGCATGAAGACGCCGAGCCGCGTCGCCTCCCGGACCGCGCCGGTCACCGTGTTCGGAATGTCGTGGTACTTGAGGTCGAGGAACACGCGGTAGCCGCGCTTGAGCGCGTGCTCGATGGCCACCGGGCCCGCCGCGGTGAAGAGCTGCGAGCCGATCTTGCAGCCGCCGACCGCGCCCTCCAGCCGCTCGAGCAGCACGTCGGCCTCGTCCAGCCGCTCGACGTCCAGGGCCACGAGCACCCGATCCTGCACGGTGGCGGCGGACGGCTCAGACATCGGCGTGATACTCCTGCAGGCTGCGCACCTGCTGTTCGCCCTTGAGCAGCGCCTCGATCGCCCCGATGGCGGCCTGGGCGCCGTCCAGGGTGAGGTGGTAGGGAATGTTCTGGGTGATCGCGGTGTGGCGGATCGAGAACGAATCCTTGCGGGCGCGGCCGTCCTCCGGTGTGTTGAACACCAGCTGGATGTCGCCGGCCTTCATGAGATCGAGGACGTTCGGGTGATGGTCGTCGCCGACCTTGTGCGTGATCTCCACCGACATGCCCTGCCGCTGGAGTACGTGGGCGGTGCCGGCGGTGGCCACCAGGGTGAAGCCGAGCTCGACCAGCCGGCGGGCCAGCGTCGTCGTCGTCCGCTTGTCAGCGTTCTTGACCGACACGAACACCTTGCCCGCCGTCGGCAGCGTGGAGCCCGCCGCGATCTGCGACTTGAGATAGGCCTTGCGGAAGTCGGAGTCGACGCCCATCACCTCGCCGGTGGACTTCATCTCCGGCCCCAGCACGGCGTCCGCGCCGGGGAACTTGATGAAGGGGAACACCGCTTCCTTGACCGCGATGTGGCGCAGCTCGCGCGCCTCCACGGCGGCCAGCGCGGCCACGCTCTCGCCCATCATCGCGCGGGTGGCGATCTTGGCCAGCGGCGCGCCGATGGCCTTGGACACGAACGGCACCGTGCGGGACGCGCGAGGGTTGACCTCGATCACGTACACCACGTCCTGGCGGATCGCGAACTGCACGTTGATCAGCCCGACGACGCCCAGCGCCCGGGCCAGCGCCCGGGTCTGGGCGCGCAGCTCATTGACCTGTCCGTCGTCGAGTGAGTAGGGTGGCAGCGAGCAGGCGGCGTCGCCCGAGTGAACGCCCGCCTTCTCGATGTGCTCCATCACCCCGCCGACCGCCACGTGCTCGCCGTCGCACACGGCATCCACGTCGATCTCGATCGCGTCCTCGAGGAACTTGTCGACCAGGATGGGATGGTCGGGCGCGACCTTCACCGCCTCGGTCATGTACCGCACGAGGTCCTGATCGTCGTGGACGATCTGCATGGCCCGGCCGCCCAGCACGTACGAGGGGCGGACGAGCACCGGGTAGCCGATGGTGCCGGCGATGGTCTGGGCCTCGGCGAGCGAGCGGACGGTGGCGCCGGCGGCCTGGCGCAGGCCGAGCTCGCCGATGAGCGCGTTGAAGCGCTGGCGGTCCTCGGCGCGATCGATGGCGTCGGGTGATGTCCCCAGGATGGACACGCCGGCCTCGCGCAGCGGCACCGCCAGCTTGAGCGGGGTCTGTCCGCCGAACTGGACGATGACGCCGAACGGCCGCTCCTTCTCCACGATGTTGAGGACGTCTTCCAGGGTCAGCGGCTCGAAGTACAGACGGTCGGACGTGTCGTAATCGGTCGAGACCGTCTCGGGGTTGCAGTTGACCATGATCGCTTCCACGCCCATCTCGCGGAGCGCGAAGGCGGCGTGCACGCAGCAGTAGTCGAACTCGATGCCCTGGCCGATCCGGTTGGGGCCCGAGCCGAGAATGATGACCTTCTGGCGGTCGGAGGCCGGGGCCTCGTCCTCCTCCTCGTACGTCGAGTAGAGATACGGCGTGTGGGCCTCGAACTCGGCGGCGCAGGTGTCGACCGTCTTGAACGTGGCCGTGATGCCGTGGCGCGCGCGGAGCGCGCGGATCTCCAGCTCGGCGCGGCCGGTCAGCGTGGCGATGCGCCGGTCGGCGAAGCCCAGCTGCTTGGCCCGGCGCAGGGTGGCGACGTCGGTGAGCGCGTCGCGCGCGATCTCGGTCTCGAACGCCACGACCTCACGGATGTTCTCGAGGAACCACGGATCGATGTGGCTCAGCCCGTGAATGTCGGCGGTCGTGAGCCCCGCCCGGTAGGCGTCGCCGATGGCGAACAGCCGGTCGGGATTCGGCACCCGGATCAGCTGACGCAGCTCATCGGTCTCGACCGGCCGGTCGAGCGTGAGACCCCAGCGGTCCTGCTCGAGCGAGCGCACGGCCTTCTGCAGCGCCTCCTTGAACGTCCGCCCGATGGCCATCACCTCGCCGACCGACTTCATCTGCGTGGTCAGCGTCCGGTCCGCCTCGGGGAACTTCTCGAAGGCCCAGCGGGGGATCTTGACCACGCAGTAGTCGAGCACCGGCTCGAAGGACGCCGGCGTCTCCTGGGTGATGTCGTTGCGGATCTCGTCCAGGCGATAGCCGACGGCCAGCTTGGCCGCGATCTTGGCGATGGGGAACCCGGTGGCCTTGGAGGCCAGGGCGGAGGAGCGGCTGACCCGGGGGTTCATCTCGATCACCACCAGCCGCCCGTCGTCGGGATTGACCGCGAACTGGATGTTGGAGCCGCCGGTCTCCACGCCGATCTCGCGGATGATGGCGACGGCCGCGTCGCGCATCAGCTGGTATTCCTTGTCGGTCAGCGTCTGGGCGGGGGCGACGGTGATCGAATCCCCGGTGTGCACGCCCATCGCATCGAAGTTCTCGATCGAGCAGATGATGACGACGTTGTCGGCGAGGTCGCGCATGACCTCGAGCTCGAACTCCTTCCAGCCGATGATCGATTCCTCGATCAGCACGCTGCCCACCGGCGACATCTGCAGGCCCCAGCTCACCGCGCCCTCCAGCGCCTCGGGGTCGTAGGCGATGGAGGCGCCGCTGCCCCCCAGCGTGAACGACGGCCGGATGAGGGCGGGGTAGCCCGTGTAGCGAACGATCGCCTTGGCTTCGTCCAGCGAGCGCGCCAGCCCCGAGCGGGGCAGGGCCAGGCCGATCTGCTCGATGGCCTGCTTGAAGAGCTTGCGGTCCTCGGCGGTGCGGATCGCCTCGATCTTGGCGCCGATGAGCTCGACGCCGAAGCGGGCGAGTGTCCCGTCCTCGTGCAGCGCCACCGCCAGGTTCAGCGCGGTCTGGCCACCGAGCGTCGGCAGCAGCGCGTCCGGCCGCTCGCGCTCGATGATCTTGGCGACGAACTCCGGCGTGAGCGGTTCGATGTAGGTGCGGGTGGCCATCTCGGGGTCGGTCATGATGGTCGCCGGATTCGAGTTGACGAGGATGACCTCGAACCCCTCGTCGCGCAGCGCCCGGCAGCCCTGGGTGCCTGAATAGTCGAACTCGCACGCCTGCCCGATGACGATCGGGCCCGAGCCGATGATCAGGATCTTCTGTAGGTCGGTCCGCTTCGGCATCCGGCGCGCTTACTCCTCGACCAGGCCGTAGACGACGGACGTGTCCGGCGCGGCTTCTTCGCGCTTGTAGAGCACGTCATCCAGCCGGCCGCCGCCGACCCACACGACCTGGCCATCACCCCACAGCTGCTCGCCCAGTACGCTCATGCGTCGCTCCACCCGCTCACGGATCGCGCGCGCCTCCAGCGAGGCTTCGCTCTGCGCCGTGAACGACGCCCAGTCGGGCTTTTGCCCGGAGCCTTCGACCTTCCGGTACGAGATCAAGTACTTGTACATGATTCGGGTCAGCCTCCCTCTCTCAGGCGCCGGCCGAGCGCGCCATGAGGTCGGTGAACCGCTGGAAGAGATAGTTCGCGTCGTGCGGACCCGGGGATGCCTCCGGGTGATACTGCACGCAGAACACCGGCAGCTCGCGATGACGCAGCCCTTCGCACGTGCCGTCGTTCAGATTGACGTGACTCGGCTCCCAGCCGGCCGCCGCCACCGACGCCGGATCGACGGCGAAGTTGTGGTTCTGCGACGTGATCTCCACCCGGCCGGTGGCGAGGTCGCGCACCGGGTGGTTGGCGCCGTGGTGACCGAACGGCAGCTTGTAGGTGCGGCCCCCGGCCGCGAGCCCCAGGATCTGATGGCCCAGGCAGATGCCGAAGATCGGCACGCGGCCCAGGAGCGCGCGCACCGATGCGGCCAGGTACGGCACGCCCTCGGGATCGCCCGGACCGTTGGACAGAAAGACGCCGTGGGGCTTGTGCTCGAGCACGGCCTCCGCCGACGCGGAGGCGGGGACCACGGTGACCTCGCAGCCGGCCGACCGCAGCTGGCGCAGGATGTTCAGCTTGATACCGGCGTCGTAGGCGACGACCCTGAACCGGGCCGCCGGCGGCGTGACGTAGCCTCGCCCGAGCTCCCACTCGCCCTCGCTCCAGGTGAACGGCCGATCGACCGTGACCTCGGCCACCAGATCGCGGCCGGCCAGCCCGGGCAGCGCGCGGGCGCTGGCCCGCAAGCGCTCGATGTCGAGATCCGCCGAGGAGACGATGCCGTCCTGCGCGCCGTGATCGCGCAGGTGGCGCGTGAGCGCGCGCGTGTCGATGCCCTGCAGTGAGACGATGCCGTGCGTCGTCAGGTATTCGTCCAGGCTCACGCGCCCGCGCCACGACGACGGGCAGACGGAGGCCTCCTTGACGATGAAGCCGTTCACCCACGGCCGGCGGGACTCGATGTCCTCGTCGTTCAGCCCGTAGTTGCCGATCAGCGGATACGTCATCGTCACGATCTGGCCGCGATACGACGGGTCGGTGAGGACTTCCTGATATCCCGACATCGCCGTGTTGAAGATGACCTCACCGGAGGTCTCTCCGATCGCGCCCAGCGGCTGGCCGCGGAACGTGCGGCCGTCGCGTAGCACCAGCACCGCTTCCTTCACTGCCATACGATTCGACCCCCCACGATCGTCTTCCACGGCCGTCCCGTGATCGCCCAGCCGCCGAACGGCGAGTTGCGGCTCTTCGACTGAAACCGCGCCGGGTCGATCGTCCACCCGGCCTCGAGATCGAGAATCGTCACGTCCGCCGGCGCCCCCGCCGCCAGGCTCCCGCCCGGCAGCCCGAGCAGGCGCGCCGGATCCCGGCTGAGCCGCGCCACGAGCGTCGCCAGCGGCAGGGCGCCCGGCTTCACCAGCCGGTCCAGCATCAGACCAACCGCCGTCTCCAGACCGACGATCCCGAAGGCCGCGAGATCGTACTCGCCCTCCTTCTCGCTGGCCGCGTGCGGCGCGTGGTCGGTGGCGATGCAGTCGATCGTGCCGTCGATCAGCGCTTCCAGCAACACCTCGACGTCGCGCTTGGTGCGCAGCGGGGGATTCATCTTGGTGTTGCTGTCGAATCCCCGGACCGCTTCCTCGGTGAGCAGCAGGTGGTGCGGCGTCACCTCGGCGGTGACCCGCACCCCGCGGGCCTTGGCGTCGCGGACCAGTCGCACCGCCCCGGCGGTCGACAGATGCGCGATGTGCACGTGGGCGCCGGTCAGCTCGGCCAGCAGGATGTCGCGTGCCACCATCACGTCCTCGGCCGCCGCCGGCGCGCCCGGGATGCCCAGCTCGGTGGACACCGCGCCCTCGTTCATGGCCGTGCCGTGCGAGAGGTGGTCATCCTCGGCGTGGCTGATCACCGGGGCGCCGAACGGCAGCGTGTACTCCATGGCCCGCCGATAGAGCGCGGCGTTCATCACGCAGCGTCCGTCGTCGGAGAAGGCCACGCAGCCGGCCTCGGCCAGCTCCGCCAGCTCGGCCAGCTCCTTGCCCCCGAGCCCTCGGGTGACGGCGCCGATCGGGTAGACGCGCACGATCCCCTCGGTCGCCGCCTTGGCCAGGATGTAGTCGGTGATCGAGCGGTTGTCGTTCACCGGCTGGGTGTTGGCCATGCAGCAGACGGCCGTGAAGCCGCCGGCGGCGGCCGCCCGCGTGCCGCTCGCCACCGTCTCCTTGTATTCGAGACCGGGCTCGCGCAGGTGGACGTGCATGTCGATGAAGCCCGGGCAGACGACCTTGCCGGTGGCGTCGAGGACGGTCGCCTCCGTCGGCTGCGTCAGCCCGCGTCCGACTCGCTGGATCCGATCGCCGTCGATCAGCACGTCCTGCACGCCGTCCACCGAGTTGACGGGATCGACGACCCGGCCGTTCTGGATCAGCAGGCTCATGCCGTCGCCCCGCCCCGGTTGCCGGCCAGCAGGAAGAGCACACCCATACGCACCGCGACGCCCTTGGCCACCTGATCGAGGATCACCGAGAACGGACCGTCGGCGACCTCCGGGGAGAGCTCGACCCCGCGGTTGACCGGGCCCGGGTGCATGATCAGCACGTCGGGCCGAGCGTGGGCGCGGAGCTTGTCGAGGGTCAGCCCCCAGTAGCGCGAGTACTCCCGCAGGGAGGGGATGAGCCCGCCGGTCATTCGCTCCTGCTGCAGGCGCAGCATCATGACCACGTCCACGTCGCGGATGGCGTCCTCCAGGCGGTAGGACACCTTCACGCCCAGCTCCTGCACGAAGGGCGGGATCAGCGTGGCGGCCCGGCCACCGTCACCGTCATGCCGAGCTTGCGCATGGCGTGGATGTTGGAGCGGGCCACCCGGCTGTGGGCGATGTCGCCCACGATCGCGACCGACAGCCCTTCGAAGTGGCCCTTGTGCTCGCGGATCGTCAGCAGATCGAGGAGCGCCTGGGTCGGATGCTCGTGCGCGCCGTCGCCGGCGTTGACGACGCCACACGTGAGCTCCCGGGCGAGGATCGCGGCGGCGCCGGCCGAGGAGTGCCGCACCACCACGACGTCGGGGCTCATGGCCGCGATGTTCTTCGCGGTGTCGATGAAGCTTTCGCCCTTGGCCGCGCTGGAGGCGCTGGCGGAGAAGTTGATGACGTCGGCGGACAGCCACTTGCCGGCGATCTCGAACGAGGTGCGGGTGCGCGTGGAGTTCTCGTAGAAGAGATTGACGATGGTCTTGCCCCGCAGGGCCGGAACCTTCTTGATCTCCCGGCCGGCGATCTCCTGCAGCGAGGCCGCCGTGTCCACCAGCAACACGATCTCGGCGGCGTCCAGCTCGCGCATCGTCACGAGGTCCTTCCGGGTCCAGCCCATGTCAGGCCTCCTCCGGCTCTTCGATCACGACTCGGTCCTCGCCGTCATGTTCTCTCAAGCGCACCGCGACAGTCTCGCGCTTGGAGGTCGGCAGGTTCTTGCCGATGTAGTCGGGGCGAATGGGCAGCTCGCGGTGCCCCCGATCGACGAGGATGGCGAGCTGGATCATCTTGGGACGCCCGAGATCGATGAGGGCGTCGAGCGCGGCCCGGATCGTCCGCCCGGTGAACAGCACGTCGTCGACCAGGACCACCGTCTTGTTCTTGATCGAGAACGGGATGTCGGTGCCGCGGATCACCGGCGCCCCGCGCATGTCGAGGTCGTCCCGGTAGAGCGTGATGTCCAGCGTGCCCACCGGCACGGTGGTGCCGTCGATGCCGGCGATCTTGGCGTTGAGCCGCTGGGCCAGGGTCACGCCGCGGGTGCGGAGGCCGACGAAGGCCAGCTCCTTGGCGCCACCGTTTCGTTCGAGAATCTCGTGCGCGATGCGGGTGAGAGCGCGATCGAGGGCGGTTTCATCGAGCACCTGCGCTTTTTCGCGCAGGCGGGGTGGTCGGGTGCTCACTGTCTCCCCTTCCGAGTCTCTCTGGACCCAGTTAAAGGAAAGGATCGATGTAACTCGGATTACTCTACCGGGCGTTCATGCCCGTGTCAACGACCGTCTCACTCCGCGAGCAGCGCCATGAGCTGATCCATGTTTATCGGCTTGGTGACGTGGGCGTCGAAGCCCGCGTCGAGCGCCTGGCGCACGTCCTCGGCCTGGCCGTAGCCGGTCAGCGCGATGAGACGCACGCCGGCCAGTGCGGGGGCGGCGCGCAGCCGTCGCGCCACTTCCATGCCGTCGATGTCGGGCAGGCCGATGTCGCACAGGATGATCTCGGGGTGCAGCCGCTCGGCCGCCCGCACGCCCTCGCCGCCGTTGCGCGCGGCTTCCACCGTGGCGCCTTCCGTCTCGAGCATGTAGCGCAGCACCGCCCGGGTGTCGTCGTCGTCTTCGACGACCAGGACCGAGCGCTGGCCGAGCCGGCCCGGCGGCCGCGCGCCGGGCTCGTGCACGGTCTGACGCGCACCCGCCAGCGGCAGCGCGACCCGGAAGCGCGCGCCCCGGCCGACGCCATCGGACTCGACGCGCACGCTGCCACCGTGAAGCTCGGTCAGGCGGCGGACCAGGTCGAGGCCGATCCCGAGGCCACCGACGTGCGTCTCGCGGCCCTGACGGAAGACCTCGAAGATGACCGGAAGATCCTCGGCCGCGATGCCCTCGCCGGTGTCCTCGATCTCCAGCACCGCCTGCTCACGCTCGACGCTCAGTCGCACCGACACCCGGCCGCCCGCCGGGGTGAATTTCAGCGCGTTGGAGATGAGGTTGCCCGTGATCTGCTGCAGGCGCGCGCTGTCGCCCCACAGCGGTACGGGCGCCGCCGGCAGGCTCGTGCCGAGCGCGAGGCGCTTGAGCTCGGCGGCTTCCTCGAAGGCCTCGATCGCGTTGCGTACGGGATCGCGCAGGTCGAGCGCCTCGAACCGCAGCGTGAGCTTGCCGTGCACGATGCGCGAGAGATCGAGCAGGTCGTCCACCAGCCGCACCTGCTGGCGGATGTTGCGGTGAATCGCCTCCAGCGCGCGCTCCGTCAGCTCGTCCAGGCTGCCGTGACGACGCAGGACCTCGGTCCAGCCGAGGATCGGCTGCAGCGGTGTACGCAACTCGTGGGACAGCGCGGCGATGAACCGGTCCTTGAGATGGTTGGCCGCCTCGGCCGCCTCGCGCGCGGCCTCCACCTCGGCGCGGGCCCGGTCGTGCTCGGTCACGTCCTTCCAGGTGATGAGCACGGCCTCGATGTCTCCGTGCGGCCGCCGCAGCGGATAGGCACTGGCCCGGAGCTGACGGCGGCCGGTGGTCGGATGCTCGAAGACCATCGGCACTTCGCTCACGGTTTCGCCCCGGAACGCGCGCACCGACGGATAGGCGTCGGCCGGCACCGGCCGGCCCTCCGTGTCGAGCATCGGCTGGTGGCGCACCCGCTCGTCCAGCGACATGCCCTCGCGGAAGTCGAGCATGCGCCGGCCGGCCTCGTTCATGAAGACCAGGCGGGTGTCGGCGTCGACGACGAAGACGCCCTCGTCGACCAGGTGGACGATGGCAGCCAGGCGCGCGGTCTGCCGGGCCACTTCGCGCTCCAGCCGTACCGCCTCGGTGATGTCGTGAAAGACGGCCAGCACCCCGCCGCTCGAGGCACCGGACGTCAGCGGCACGGCGTTGACGAGGCAGGTGAGCGCGCGCCCGTCGACGTCGAGCAGAAGCTCGGCCCCGATGACCGCCTGGCGCTGGGCCAGCGCGCGCGTGATCGGGTGGAGGGCAGCGGGCAGGCGCGCGCCGTCGGGTGTGCGCGCGCCGACGCGGGTCAGGTGGTCTTCGATCGGGCGGCCGACGTCACGCTCGGCCCCCAGCACCTGGACGGCGGCGGCATTGGCCCGCTGGATGACGCCGTCGGGCCCGACCACGATGACCGGCTCCACGAGCGCGTCGAGCACGGCACCGAGGATTCCGTCGGGGTCCAGCGGCTCGCGGGCGTGGGAACTCACGACATGTTCTTGTCGAGGGGACGTCGAGCCGAGGATAGCACGGGCGGCCCGTCCGACCCGCGGAGGTGGCGGGCCAGATCGGCGCCGAGCCACACCACCGCCGCCACCATCAGCGCGACGCCGGTCCCGAACGTCGCGACGCCGATGGGACGGGCCTGATTGCGCAGCGACAGCTCGGAGAGGATCCAGTTCCAGTCGTGGATCAGCCCCTCGGCCAGGAGCGGCAGCGCCATGTCGCGCCCATCGGCGACGTAGATCGCCACGTCGGTGACGCTCTCGCCGACCCAGAACAGCATCGCGGCGGCGGCGGCCGGCTGCCGGTGCCAGACGAAGTAGCCTGCGCAGATCGCCGGGATCAGCACCTGGTTGAGTGAGCCGCCGAGGATGCCGAGGAAGCGACCGAAGACGCCGAAGATGACGTGGCCGGCCTCGTGAAACACGAGATCGACGAGATGCACGAAGGCCAGCAGGCCGCCGTCGGCGGGTGTGAGCCCACGCGCCAGCA
>Ga0163162_10007864_pt1 | contig 10388 bp, 7 predicted proteins | sample S55metaG_FD_115310 | JGI IMG/M metagenome (GOLD analysis project Ga0163162, IMG submission 115310) | Switchgrass rhizosphere microbial communities from Kellogg Biological Station, Michigan, USA - S5-5 metaG | ecosystem: Host-associated > Plants > Roots > Rhizosphere > Soil | place: USA: Michigan...
ACTGACTTCCTTGGCTCCGTCCCCACTTCTCTTTTTTCAGGTGCGCCGGAGCTACAGTGGCGACTCGGATGCGATAATGGCATTCATGCGCGCGAAGACCAATTTTGCCAACTTCGAAGTCGGTTATGACATTCCCGCGGTGCCGGGCATGGACGAAGCCCATATCCAGACGCCGTGCCTGATCCTCGATCTCGACGCGCTCGAGCACAACATCCGGAAGATGGGCGAGTACGCGAAAGCGCACGGCATGCGCCACCGCAGCCACGGCAAGATGCACAAGTCGGTCGATGTGCAGGAGTTGCAGGAGCGTCTGGGCGGCGCAGTCGGTGTCTGCTGCCAGAAGGTTTCCGAGGCCGAGGTGTTTGCGCGCGGCGGCATCAAGGACATACTCGTCTCGAACGAAGTGCGGGACCCGGCCAAGATCGACCGGCTCGCCCAACTGCCGAGACTGGGCTCACGGGTCACTGTGTGTGTCGACGACGTGGCGAACGTCGCTGAACTTTCGGCTGCAGCGCAACGGCATGGCACTACGCTGGAATGCCTCGTCGAAATCGACTGCGGCGCGGGACGCTGCGGGGTCAGGACAACCGCGGCGGCGACCGAAATCGCCAGAGCGATCGACGCGTCGCCGGCGTTGAAGTTCGGCGGCATCCAGGCCTACCAGGGCGCGATGCAACACCTGGACAGTTATCAGGATCGCAGGGCAAAGATCGATGACGCGATCGCCCTGGTCGAAGACATCGTCGAAACTTTGCATGCGGCCGGCTTGAAACCCGAAATCGTCTCCGGCGGCGGCACCGGATCCTATCGCTTCGAGTCGAATTCTGGCGTCTACAACGAGCTGCAATGCGGCAGCTACGCCTTCATGGATGCGGACTACGGTCGCATCAAGGACACACACGGAAACCGCATCGACCAGGGTGAATGGGAAAACGCGCTCTTCATCCTGACCTCGGTGATGAGTCATGCAAAACCCGGCCAGGCAGTCTGCGATGCAGGACTCAAGGTGCTGTCGCTCGACAGCGGTCTGCCGGTAATTCACGGCCGCAACGACGCCAGGTACATCAGTGCATCGGACGAACACGGCGTGATCGAAGATCCGCATGGCGTTCTGCGCATCAACGAAAAACTCAAGCTCGTTCCCGGGCATTGCGACCCGACCTGCAACCTGCATGACTGGTACGTGGGTGTGCGCAACGGCAAGGTCGAAACAGTCTGGCCGGTGTCGGCGCGCGGAAAGGCCTATTGACGCTTGTCGTATCCGGAGATCCTCGACCGCCACGCGGACGTTCGGTTTCGGGAGCGAGTAGCGGGCACCGGGAGTCCGCTTCGCGCGATCGCCAAGAAGAAGATCATGCATCGCTGCATAGACGCAGCTGCCACTCGCGCGAGCTCGAGCGAGGCGCGGCGGAGCAACGTCGTGGTCGATGCTACAGTGCGCGACTTGGTTCGAGCATCGCAAGGAATCAAACGATGACTTCCACATTTTCATCCGCTCCAATCGGCACTCCGGGCCAGCCGTGGGGCGCAGCGGAGAAGACCGAATGGCTCTCGCGCCAGGCGCGCCGTCGCAGCTATGCCGATGAGGTGCTTGCCAGGATCGACGCGTTGCGTCCGCGTTTCGATGTCACCGAGTACGGTCGGCTCGACTACGGCAACGAACGCTTTGCGTTGTTCGCGATCCGCAGCCGTGACTGGCGTGACGAGCTGCCGAACGTGCTCGTGACGGGTGGCGTGCACGGTTACGAGACCAGTGGCGTGCACGGCGCGTTGCAGTTCGTCGAGCTGCACGCGGCGGAGTTCGCCGGGCGCGTGAATCTGCTCGTCGCGCCATGCGTGAGCCCGTGGGCTTACGAGCGTATCCATCGCTGGAATGCCGACGCGATCGATCCGAATCGTTCGTTCCGACAGGACAGTCCCGCCGCGGAATCGGCCACGCTGATGCAACTGGTCGCTTCGTTGCGCGACCGGTTCCTCATCCACATCGACCTGCACGAAACCACCGACAGTGACGAGTCGGAATTCCGCCCGGCGCTCGCTGCGCGCGATGGCAAGCCGTTCGAGCCGGGTGGGATTCCCGACGGCTTCTATCTGGTCGGCGATGCCGAGGATCCGCAGCCGGAATTCCAGCAGGCGGTGATCGCCGCTGTGGCCAGGGTCACGCACATCGCTCCGACCGACGCCAACGGCGAAATCATTGGCTCGCGGGTCGTCTCGTCCGGCGTCATCAACTATCCGGTGAAGGCGCTCGGCCTCTGCACCTCGATCACGAACGCGCGCTACCGCACTATTACCGAGGTCTACCCCGACAGCCCGCGCGCGACGCCCGATCAGTGCAACGCTGCCCAGGTAGCAGCTATCCGCGCGGCCATCGACTTTGCGCTGCGATGAGTACGGAAAATAGGTAACTGCCCACGGCATGCCCTTTGCGGAACGGCTGATCTGGATCAATGCATGATACCCGCGTGACTTGCAGACTCTGCATCGGCAGATCCGAGCCTCGAAGGGGTATCGCCATGAGTATCGTCAAGTCCGGAGACAGCCTTTATGATCGCGTTGGCGGTGCCGAAGCCGTAGCCGGCATGGTCGACCGTTTCTATGCGAAGGTGATCGCAGATTCAGAGTTGCTGCCTTATTTCGATCATGTCTCGTTGGACAAGTTGCGACGCATGCAGGTCGAGTTTTTCTCCGCTGCGCTCGACGGGCCGGTCCAGTACACCGGGCGGCCGCTGATTCATGCCCATCACGGAAAGCACATACCGCGGCGACACTTCCAGGCGTTCGTCGAGCACCTGTTCGAGACCCTGTCGGATTACCGTCTCAGCGAAGACGATCGCTACGCAATCATCTCGCGCATAAACACGTACGTCGACGATGTGGTCGGCAGCAGCGGCGGACCCGTGGCCTGAGTGCGGGTCACCAAATTCCAGCCACCTGTTGCGACGGGTTGCTTTTTCCATTTGGTTCACGCCGCGCGGCAGGAGCGCGAACAGCCCGGCAACGCGATCACGATCCCTCGCGCTGCGCCGCTGAGCTCACGTTTGGAAAGTTCCAGGAACTTCTACGAAGCTGAGCCTTTCAACTGTTCCAGGGCTTTGGCACGGGCGGCTTCGGCGTCCATCGAGAGCTTGTACGCGGCGTAATACTTGTAGATGTTGCGCACGTACGTCGTTGTCTCGATGCCGATCTTTTCGGCGACGACGACTTCGACGTTGTTGAACCACTTGTCCGGATTCAATCCGCGCTTCGCCGCTTCCTTGCGTGACTTCGATATGTTGCCCGGCCCGGCGTTGTAACTGGCGAACGCAAACAGCGGCCGATTCTCGTCGGTGAATTTCGCGTCTGGAAAGTAGACCCTCATCAGCTGATCCATGTATTTCGTGCCGGCATGGATGTTCGACTCGGTCACGTGGATGTCGCCGACTCTCATCTCCTTCCCGGTATCCGGCATCAGCTGCATGACGCCGATCGCGCCGACGTGGCTCCTGGCGTTCTGGTCGAGTTGTGATTCCTGGTAGCCCTGCGCCGCGAGCATCAGCGGATCGAAGCCGTAGCGCTCACCGTATCGCTCGAACAGCGCGAGTACTTCCTGGAACCTCTTCCAGTCGGCGGACTGCGTCGGGTCGCGCATCTGCCGCGTGCGCTTGATTGCCTGGGCCAGCCGGTATTTGTAGCTCGCGGTCTTGGTCGCCGAATTGACGTAGAAGTCTTCGATCGCGGCGATCAGCTTCGGGCTGTCCTTGCGCACGGCCCATCCGATCTGCCCGCCCACATTGGGGTGCACGCCGCGGTTGACCTTGAGCTTGGGAAGAATCGGACTCCACATGATCGACTTCCAGTCGTCGACGACGAGGTAGTCGATCAGACCGGCGTTGGCCATCTCGAGCATGTCTTCGTCTTCGAGCGCTTCCGGCATCAGCTGCAGCGAGACCTCCGGCTTGCCTTCGTTGCGGAAGCGGGCGTTGAGAGTTGCGAGGTGCTCGTAGTAGCTCGACGACTTGCGCACGCTCACTGTTTTTCCCGAGAGCTCGTCGATCGACGTCAGTGCCTGGCCCTTGGCGCCGGACAACACGATTTCCTTGATCGGTTTCGGCAGCGGTTCGATGGCGAAGTCGACGATCGCCTTGCGCTCGTCGGTCACCGTGAGATTGCCGACCGCAATATCGCCGAGGCCGGACCCGACGTGTTGCAGCAGTTGGTCGCGTGTCGTCGGTATCAGGTAGACGGTCAGCGGACGCCTGCCGGTCTTGTACTTCTGGTTGACGTAGCGCTCGAATTCGCGCACGAGGTTTGCCGCGAGGCCGCGCTCGTGGCCGCGGTCGTTGAAATACAGCGAGCGGCTGTATGGAACGAGCACGCGGATCATCCGGCGCTCGAGCAACTTGTCGAAGTCGCCGGTCCAGACCTTGTTGACCAGGCTTAGCTGGCGCTTCTGCGCAGTTGCCGGCGGCGCTGGGACTGCTGCCGTTGCTGGAGCGGACTTCGCGGATTGCTCTGCCGCCCACCCGGGTCCCGTGCCCATGCTGCCGAGCGCGAAGCAGAGCACGAGCAGAAATGCATCGAGTTGCTGTAGGCGGCGAGACTGAAACCGGAATGGCATCGCCGTCTCCTTGCGAAGGACGAACCGACCGCAGGCAGCGGGGGCACTCGCCCCTCGTTTGCAGACGCACCAGGCGGGCAGTCGCTCGCCCGTCGACTAGTGTAGGCCCATTGGAGTCGCCTGTCCGACAGCGTGCGGGCTTCCGGACCCGCACAGGTGCCAGGACGAGGGGGAACCGGGCAATCATGCGTTTCAAACCGGCAATTTCTGCCCCCTCTTTCACCGCCTCCCCTTTTTTGTTTCTCTTCCACAGGTGTAACCTAAACCAGCTACGGGCACGATATGAGCGAAAAAATGAAGCTGACCCCTTCTTTCTTCGGAATCGGTAAATGCCTTGCGCGTTCGGCTTGCCTTGCCGTCGCATGCTTCTGTCTGGCCGCCCCGTGCGCGCATGCCGGGTCGGTTTCCACGACACAGTGCTACGACACATTTCTCAACAGTCACTACCCGGGCAACAATAACGGCGGCAGCACCACGTTCTTCACCGGCATGAACGGCGAAAACGGCGTCATGCGTGCCTTGATTCGGTGCGACCTCCCTGCCGCGATCAACGAGCGAACGACAGTCACGCAAGTCACGCTCACCTTGAAGGCCGCCGGCCTCGGACCGACCGGCACGAGCGCCGGGACCGCTGCCACGGAAACCCTGAAAGCGATCACGCAACCTTGGGGCGAAGGCGACAAGGCCGGAACGACAACGACGACTTACACCGTGGGTCAGCCCTGCACGACGGGCGAAGCCACCTGGAATCAGAACGAGTGCTCGATCGCCAGCTGGACGACTGCGGGTGGAACGGTCGCCGCCCCAGTCAGCGCCTCGGCGAATACACCCGCCACGGATGGTGCCACGGTCACTTTCACCAGCAGCAGCGGCGGCATGGTCACCGATGTGCAGAGCTGGATCGCCACGCCGGCGAGCAACTACGGCTGGCGGATGTCGAGCACGACTGAAATCGTTGCTGGGCAGGCGCAACGGTTTTACTCGAGCGAAGCAGGCACGGGACAACCGAATCTTGCGATGCTCTACACATGCAACGGCGGTTTCGAGGACACGCCCACCGGCTGCACGGCATGCACGAGCGCAGCCCTGTCGGCGTGCGTCACGTCGCAGCCCGGGAATGTCTGCGTGGACCCCGGCCCGCCATCCGGATACTCATGCACCTGCGGCAACGCGGCGTACACCGGCACCGGCACCGGATCCTGCGCAGACCTCAACGCATGCATCCCGAACCACTGCATCGACGATGGAGACCTCGGCGCACTCTGCACTGATCACGTCGCGCCCGCCTCAGGCTACGACTGCTCGTGCAGCGCGGGTTTTGTGTTCGACGGCACCAGTTGCTCCGATCTGATCTTCGCCGACGGATTCGACGCTTAGAAGTTGTAACTCTTTATCCCTGGTCGGGTATGGACGTAGCCATTCTGCCGCGCTCGTCTCCCGTCCGCTTTGCTCCTTTCACGGCACCGACGTCATCGGCGAGCCTGCTCCGCCTCGAGCACCGACAGAATGTTGCCTGCGGGATCCTTGAACCACGCGATCGTGGGGCCGTTGCCGCGGAAAATGCCCTTGGCGTCGGTCTTGATCTCGCCTTCATAGTGCTCGAACTTCACGCCAAGGGCGGACAAGCGGTCGACCTCGGCCTCGACATTGTCGACAGGGAAGTTGAGCACGGTGAAGCTCGCGGGTTCGTGGTCGGGTTTTGGATAGATCAGCACCTTGGCGCTACCCGTATTGAGCTCCAAGGTACCCATGCCGCCGTCCACCACGTCGAGTCCAAGCGTGTCGCGGTAGAAGCGGCGCTCGGCATCGAGATCGCGCGCGGAAAAACTGCTGAATGCGGAATCGGTTTTGAACATGTGTCTGCTCCTTGTTACGCCGACGCGCACGAATGCGCGCATGAACCGCGACGCGTGCGGGTGGACTCGACACTACGCCGCTGCGCGTGAGCCAGAGCGGAACGACGGCTCAGATCGCCAGACTCAAGAGCGAATCAGTGCACCCGCTCGACCACGCCGATCGCCTCCAACGCTTTCAGGTACTCCACGACAATCACCACGGAAACTTCGCCGAATTCGGCGGACAGTTCGTTTGTGATTTGCTGGGCGGTGTGATGGCCATCGGCGAAGTTGCGGGCTTCGTAGGCGTAGTAGCCGCCGCCGGCGCGCGGACCTTCGACATCGAGCAGCTTGGGGCGTGGCAGGCCTGCATGTTTGACATGGTCGTCGAAGTAGTCGTAGCCGAATACCGACAGCGGTCCGCGTAGCGTGGCAATGCGGCGAAACACCAGGAGGCCGTCGCCGGCGCCGGCGGACCCGGGCGCCGCGGCCGGCGGCGCGCTCTGCGGCACGCCATCGCGGGCCAGCACGTAGCCGCTGGCGGCGCCAAGGAAAGCAACACGCTGCAGCTTGGTGGAATCGATGTTGTCGGCACGATCGAGGTTCGTGTGGATGTAGCGGTCCGGATAGTCGTTGAAGTAGATCGCCGGGATGCTGAAGCTGGCGTCCTGATAGACCTCGTGGTCGCTGCCCATCTCGAACGGCGAGTCCTCGGCGCGTAGCGGCTCCTTGCCGCCGGATGCGGCCACCATCGGGAAGTCCGACTTGCCGGTGGCAGCGTATCGATACGTCTGCGCGTTCAACCAGCTTGCGAACGACCAGGCGATGTCGTGCACAGGCGATGGCAGGCTTGCCGGGCCGCGCGTCACATGGAAAACCGCCTGCGTTTGCGGGCCACCGCCGACCATGTCCATGTGGATGACGGCCTTGATGCGACGCGCGAATTCCGGCCGCGCGTTGAGCAGCGTCGTCGTGCCTTCGACCTCGGGCGGCCAGATCAAGCGGATCGTGCGCGATGGCCGCGCGAGTTTGCCGCTGCCGATCAATGCCTGCAACGTGCGTCCAACTTCCAGAATCGTCACGCAGCCGCTGGCGTTGTCGTTGGCGCCCGGCTGCTGGTGGTCGAGGTGGCAACTGAAGGCGATTTCTTCGTCTCTCGATGCGGGATCGGCGCCGGGAATGACGGCCGTGACGATGTCGTAGTTGCCAGCATGCTGGCCGGCCTGTACCGACGCATGCAGGCGAATCGTTTCGCCCGCCGCCAGTCGCGCCTTGTACATCTTGCCCGCGCCCTGCGACACCATGAACGCGAAAGTCTTGTTCGGCGAAAAACTGTCGAGGTGGCCCCAGCGCACCTGCTCCTGATTGTCGCCGGACCAGGCCGTGGCCTGATTCGGCGCGTAGCTGATCATGCCGACCGCACCGAATCGTCCGATCGCCAGTTCCTGCGCGCTGCTGGGTTGGTGCGCGACGAGCACGATCTTGCCCTTTACATTCTTGCCGGAGTAGTCGGCCTCTCTGTCGCCGTTGCCGACGTCCACCAGGTTCGCCATCAGTTCGGCCGACTCGCTGTCTTCGGCCAAGGCCACGGGCATCGCCGCGAAGCTGGCGACCAGCGTTTCCTTGCCATCGCGGACTTCAGTCAATTCACCCTTGTCGGCGTCCCAGCCCATGCGCGAGCGCTGCGTGCCGTAGAAAATTTTTCCGTCGGCGGGAAAGTGCAGGATCTCGACGTCGGAAAGTCCGTAGTCTTTGGCGCGCTCGGCCATGAGTTCGGCCGCGGAATGAAAACCACGCGACCCACGCTGGCGATGAAACTGGACGATGCCCTCGAGATTTCGCTTCGCGGTTTCGCCATTCACTTCGCTGGCGAGCGCGGCGACCTGGGCGTCCGGGAGCGGTAGACCGGAAATGGCAGTGTTTGCACAAGCCCATCCGGACACCCACGCCGCAAGCAGAAAAGCATTCGTGCGCATTGTTTATCGTTTCTCGAAACTGGTCGGGCGAGCCTACTCGAATCGTCACTGCTGCGCGACCCGCCGCCTCGGGTGCTATCGCTCGGGATCGGCCTTGGCTAGACTCAGTGCGGGTTCTTCAGGGGCTGACAAGTGGACGTTTTTCTCGAGCGCCTCAAACAGCGCAAGCTGATGCAGTGGGCGCTGGCTTACGCCGCCGCCGCGTTCGCGCTGCTGCAGGGCGTGGACATCGTCGCCCAGCGCTTCGGCTGGCCTGAGTCGATCGAACGCGGGTTGATCGTTGCGCTCGCAGTCGGTTTGCTCGTGACGATCGTGCTGGCCTGGTATCACGGCGATCGCGGCGCGCAGCGCGTCAGCGGAACGGAGCTGCTGATTCTCGCGCTGCTGCTGGCGCTCGGCGGCGGCTTGTTGTGGCGGATCGCGGCGGCGCCGCCGAACGTGGCCGCGGCAGACACGGCGAAACCGCCTGCCCTGCCCTCGACGCCGATTCCTGACAAGTCCATCGCCGTGCTGCCGCTTGCCAACGAAAGCGGCGAGAGGGATCAGCAGTATTTTTCCGATGGCTTGTCGGAAGACCTGATTACCGCGCTGTCGCAGTTCGCGGGATTGAAAGTGATCAGCCGCAACTCGTCGTTCCAGTTCCGCGACACGAAACTGCCTAGCGCCTCGCTCGGGCAGGCGCTGGGCGTCGCACATCTGCTGGAAGGCTCGGTGCGGCGCGCCGGCGACGTGGTGCGCATCAGCGCGATGCTGGTCAATGCCGCCGACGGCAGCACGTTGTGGTCGCAGCACTACGACCGTCCGTACAAGGACCTGTTCGCGCTGCAGGACGACATCACCCGTTCGGTCGCTGATGCGTTGAAGGCGAAACTGCTCGACGGCGGCGGCGCGGTGGTGCAAAGCGAACGTCCGCCGAGCGGTAGTCTCGATGCCTGGAACGCGTGGTCGCGCGGTCGCTTTCATGACGCCATGATCAATACCACCGATGCACGCACGGCGATCGATTTTTACGAACAAGCCATCGCGCTCGATCCGCGCTATGCGCGTGCCTACGCCAGTCTGGCTATTACCTGGACCACTCTCGCCGGCACCTTCCTCAGCGGCGAAGAGCAGCGGCAGGCGTACGTCAAGGCGCGCACTGCGGCAGACGAAGCGCTTCGGCTGGATTCGGACGTGGCGGCCGCGCATGCGGCGCGCGGGCTGCTGCTGCAGTGGGTGGATTTCGACTGGACCGGCGCGGAAGCCGAATACCGGCGCGCGCTGGCACTCGCACCGGCAGATGCCCTGTCTAGCTTCACTCTTGCGAGGATGTCGGCGACGCTGGGCCATCCAGTGCAGTCGATATCGATGCTCCGGCGGGCCCTAACGATCGATCCGCGCAACGGCAGCACCTGGGCCTGGCTGGGCTGGACCCTTGCGGCTGTCGGCCAACTCGAAGAAGCGGAGCAAGCCGCACGCCAAGCCGTCGCCCTGGTGCCTGGCAGCCCGTTCATTGTCGCAGGGCTTGTCATCATCCAGGTTCAGCGTGGCGAAACCCGCGCAGGGTTGAATTCTGCTCAACAAATACCGCCCGACATCTGGCGCAACATCGCGCTCGCCTTCGCAACGCAGGGCGGCGATGACCGTGCCGCAGCCGATGCGGCGCTGAAACGTCTGATCGAAACGAGTGCTGACGGTTCGGCGTACCAGATCGCCGAGGTCTACGGATTGCGCAAGGAACCGGACAGCATGTTTCAGTGGTTGGATCGCGCGTGGGCCACTCGCGACTCGGGCATCGGCAGACTGCTCACCGATCCCTTCATCCTGCGTTATCAGGACGATCCGCGGTTCGCGGCGTTCTGCAAGAAAGTGGGCTTGCCAACCTCGACTGACGCGAAGGCAATGCCGTGAGTGGAATCACCTAAAGCACCCGCGCTCCGGTGCACCGGTGCACGTCCGTTTTCTGACGCACCAACGAAAAGAGGCCGGCCGGAACCG